>Ga0134126_10000617_pt1 | contig 44766 bp, 34 predicted proteins | sample KB31752_FD_96881 | JGI IMG/M metagenome (GOLD analysis project Ga0134126, IMG submission 96881) | Terrestrial soil microbial communities with excess Nitrogen fertilizer from Kellogg Biological Station, Michigan, USA - KB3-175-2 | ecosystem: Environmental > Terrestrial > Soil > Unclassified ...
AACGATGCACCCGCCCGGGAATCGCAGGAAACCCGGATGCAGATCCGCCAGTCGCTGCACCAAATCCGCCCGCAAACCGCCAGGTCTCCCCTTCCACGTGTCGCTGGGAAAAAGCGAGATGCGGTCGACGTCGATGTGCCCGGCGCCTTCAAAAATCACAAGCAGTTTGCCTGCGGTGGCGCTATCCGTGGGCGTGATATCGACCGTTTGTTCCTGCCAATCAGCCCCGCTCAATGGCGCAATATCCACATGACCCACAGGCCTGTTCCTGCTGTTGATTAGAAAAGCCCGCAAATGCACACCGGCCGCCGGCAGCCGATACCGCAGCGTCAGTGCATAGGCCAGTCCCTTCCTGAAGGCCAACCCTCCATACCCTTCATTGATCAACCCCACAGTATCCCCATCCCGGACACTCACCGCCATATATTTCGGGTCAGCGGCATTCTCAGCCATCTGGTTGGTCACGATGAATATCCCGTCCCGCAGCCGGTTCGTCGGCCAGGTTTGCCACCCCGTCATCGGTTTTGGGAAATCGAAGCTCCTATTCTTCACCATCTCCGCATAGATGCCGCCATCTGCGGCCCGGTTAATGTCTTCAAAAAAAAGCCCCCACAAGGTCGGCGAGATGGTCGCCTTTTTCACCCCGACCCGCACCGAATAAACGGCCTGCCCCATCCCGGAAAGCTGCAAAAACAAGCAACAGAGAATAGCAAAATAGCGCATGGAACCGATCAGTATTTAACCTAGTACGTTCGAAAGGACAAAATCTTTCAAAGGTCCTGTCTATTTCTTCTTGAACTTCTTATCGAAATGATAGATTGCCGAAAGCATCCAATACCGGCCAAGGATATTAGTCGAGCTCTGGGTATTTATATTTCCGGCATTCGTCCGCGTAATCCCAGCATTGGCATTAAGCATATTATTAAATTGGAATTTCGCCACTAACTTATCATGCATAAAATTCCTACTGACATAAGCATTCCAGAGCAGCACCGAAGTAGCGGACCCAAAGGCGCTGGTCTTCTCCTGCCAGGTATACGAAGCGTTCGTATTCACTTCGAATCTGCGAATAAAATACAACGTCAGCGCCCCCGAATGAATTTGTGTCCAGTAGCGAACCGGTGCGGTTGTATTGATGCTGCTCACCTGATCAAAATACGTGAAATTGGTATTCAGTTGAAGGCTATACTTATCAGCGACAAATTTATTCAGACTTACCCCCCCTTCGCCGGTGTAGGCATCGTTTCGGCTAAGATCGGCGTTTACATAGTTCACCGTTCGTGCATAAATGCCTGCCCCATGAAATCCCAGGTCAAAACCACGCACCTTGCGGCTTACGCTCAGATTTATGCCTCCCGTCCCGCCACCGTCCACATTCACCGGCTGGCTGATCTGTTTGCCGAGGCTATCCGTAGTGGTTTTGGAACTGATGCTGTTACTGCTTAGGGTCATGTTCAGGTTGACATTGATCAGCCAGGTCTTGAAATGACGAAAATCTAAATAAATGTTTTGGTTCAAACCAGGCTTAAGATTGGGATTACCTAAGGTTATATGAAGGGGGTCGCTGTTATTAGCCGTGGGCGCGAGCTGTGCAGCAGATGGCGGTTGGGTCATAGCACTGTATTTAAGATACAAGAGCGTCGCAGAATTGACCGTATAAGTAAGAAATGCCCTGGGTGCAAAATTTGTATAGTGGATCCGCAATGAAGAGTCGGCGATCAGATCCTTTTGATGATAATCATAGCCAATCCAGTCAGTCCCGATTGTATAGCTCAGATGCTTCGTCCTACCCTGCAAATTGATTGTCCCTCGCTCATTGATCGTTTCCGTTGTGAAATCACTGCTCAGACTATCCACGATTTGCTGATATTTGCCATCGCCCCTGGCATAGGTCCCTTGCAGCGGATCGTCCGTTACGCGGAATAGTCCATAGTTTAAGGCAAGCACCGATCCCTTCCATAGCGGCAACGTAAGACCGAGTGACCCGCCGATATTCAGGGAATGGTCCGAGATCTGTTTCCGCTGATCGACAGTGTCTGTACCGGGAGACCCCGTATAAAACTTGTCAACGGAATACAAATATCCGGCCGTTGAATTATCGATCTTCGAAGCCCCGATATTCATTGAAAATACCCGGTCACTCCTATTCCCCAGCCTTATCCGCCAGGACGCATCGCCGCCCACATTTAGTCTGTTCACCCTATCCCTGATCGCTCGCTGGCTGCTATTGACCAAGGTGTCGTTCAACATGCTGGTTGCGGAAGAACCCAGCTGATTTTCCGCCACGGAACTGCTCCCATGAAAGGTAAATTTAAAAGCTGTGGCCGGGCTGAGTGCCCAATCGTAGACCGCATACATCCAATGCTGATCCTGCTGGTTCACACTTTGACTTTTCTGATTCTGCCCATAGGCACTTCCAGGTTCCTCCTGCAAACTTTGGGTCGTCGTGACCGGCTGTGTATAATAGTGACTATATTGATAATTCGCCAAAAGATGATCCCCAGGCCCATTCCACGTATTTGCATAATGCAGGGCAATTGCGTCAAATCTCGGGATACCCGTACCAGCGCTCGCGCCCAAGGCATCAGTATTCCCATTTAGAAAACTAACCTGCGTGATCGAGCCGCCGGAATTGCCTGTAAAACCCAGCACTCCGGTATTCGACGCCAAACCTAATGCGGTAAACTGTTCTTTATTCCGGAAGCCGGCAAGCGCCCCGTTTGCATTATAATATCCAGACGTATTCCGCCCAGCGTTCACCGTCCCGAAATACCCATCTTTCGCGCTTTCCTTCATCACCAGGTTCAATGTCTTTGTTCGCGTTCCATCATCGATGCCGGTAAATAAAGCCTGGCCGGTCTTCCGGTCCAGCAGTTGCACCCGCGCTATCTTACTCGCATCAAAATTTCTGGTCACCATTGTTGGATCATCGCCAAAGATGTCCTCGCCGTCCACCAGCAGTCGTTTGATCTTTTCACCGTTGTAAGAGATAGTACCGTCTGGATCTATCTGCAAACCGGGAAGTCGTTTCAACAGCTCTTCCACCGCTGCATTCGGTGGCACCTTCAAATGATCCGTATTATATTCAACCGTGTCCCCTTTTATATGCGGCCGGATCGTCGCCGTCACGACGGCGGCTTTCAGGCTGTCTATTTTCAAAATCCCCGTGCCCCCTATTTTCCTAGTGGCAGTCGTATCCTGCCCCTTCACATACTGAAGGGCCATAGAAAAGAGACAAAACAGGACCACCGATCTAACATGCATTGTGTTAAAATTAACGGCGGTCAAATTATCGATCCTCCCTGCGGGGTGGTCGCAGAAACTTGCTCTAGCTTTCCGGTCCGATACTTGCACAAAGATTAGCAGGTAAAAAACCTTCTCCGCTATGAAAAGAAAAGATGTCCAGCTGATCGAAAAGATCAGGGATTACCTTGATGAAACGATCTACGAGGAGCATTCCATTCAAGCAATTTGCCGAAAATTTACCATCAACCGGGAAAGACTCCAAGCAGGTTTTCACGAGTTGGTGCAGTCCTCCGTTCATGCCTACATTGTTCGTCAACGTATCAACCGGGCAGCGCAACGAATTTTACGCACCGATGATTCCATCAAAGCCATCGCACTCGACAGCGGCTATAAGAAACAGCGCAGTTTCAATAAGAGCTTCAAGGCGGTCTACAACCTCACACCGGCATCTTATCGCAAACTGCATCAGCAACGCGAGGAGGCCGGCTCCTAAAGGTTCACATTTATTTTAATGGGCCAATAGTAACCCATTTATGTCTTCGAGTAAACCTTTAAAATTTGTTTCGCGCTGTTTTTCGATCGTAAATTGCATCCAGTTATTCACGTAAACCTTATCAGACATGACTCATCAAATCATCATCTGCCTCGCGTTCATGCGACATTTACCGGTTCACCTCTTCAGCTCTATTTGATTATTGACGTTTCCAATCTATTATTAGCCTTGTTCCCCATTCCCATCGATTGAGTAGGTTTTATTGACATTATTGTTCACCGAACAAAACGCATTCGCATGCCCAGGAAAGCCATTATCATTGGCGCGGGGCCGGCCGGATTAACGGCTGCCTACGAGCTATTGAAACGCACAGACGTTGTCCCTATTATCCTCGAAAAAGACGATATAGTCGGCGGGATATCCCGAACCATTAATTACAAAGGCAACCGAATGGATATGGGTCCTCATCGGTTCTTTTCGAAGTCGGACCGGGTCATGAATTGGTGGCTCAAGATCATGCCGCTTGAAGAAGGCGCCGATGCAAAAGCCACCATTTCATACCAGAACAAGTCCCGCGAGCTCAACGGCGAAGCTCAAGCGGTGGCGAAAGACCCAGACAAACGTATGCTCCTGATCCAACGGCTGACGCGGATCTATTTCCTGCGTAAGTTCTTCGCCTATCCTATCCAGCTATCACTGGATACTCTCCGTACCCTGGGATTGATCAGGACCATAAAGATTCTCATATCATTCCTCTGGATCCGGCTATTCCCCCGCAAACCCGAAAAAAGCCTCGAAGACTTCATCATCAATAAATTCGGCAGACAGCTCTATCTTCTTTTCTTCAAAGATTATACGGAGAAGGTCTGGGGCATAGCGCCAAGCCAGATCTCGGCGGAATGGGGCGCCCAGCGCATAAAAGGCGTTTCCCTCAGCAAAGCCATCGGCCAGGCGATCAAAACTCTCGGGAAAAAGAAAAACGACCTTAGTCAAAAAGGGACCGAAACCAGCCTTATCGAGCAGTTCCTATATCCAAAGCACGGTCCCGGCTCCCTTTGGAAAGAAGTAGCCAGGCAGGTCCAGGAGATGGGTGGAAAAATCTATATGCATCAGCATGTCCAAAAGATCCACATGCAGGATAACCAGATAACTTCTGTCACAACAGTCAACACACTCACCGGCCACACCGGTGCCTGGGAAGGAGATTTCTTTTTCTCTACCATGCCTGTCCAAGAATTGATTGCTGGAATGAGCGCGGCCGTACCCAAAGATGTCCAAGAGGTAGCTGCCGGGTTGCAATACCGGGATTTCATTAACGTCGGTATTCTCCTTAAGCAGCTATCTTCTATGGACGGCAAGCGTCTGGAGCTTAAAGACAACTGGATCTATATCCAGGAGCGCGACGTCAAAGTAGGCCGCCTGATGATCTACAACAACTGGGGCGGCGGCATGATCAAAGACCCGAATAACACCTGGATTGGCATGGAATATTTCTGCAACAAGGCCGATGATTTCTGGGCCTTAAGCGACGAATCCATCCAAGCTGCCGCCATCAAAGAGCTCGAAAAAATGGACTTGGCGACCTCCAAAGACGTTCTCGATATCACCGTAAGACGGATGGAAAAAACTTACCCAGCCTATTTCGGAACCTACAGCCAATTCGACACAATAAAGGATTACACCAATAAATTCGAAAATCTCTTCCTTGTTGGTCGCAACGGTATGCATAAATATAATAATGCCGATCATTCGATGCTCTGTTCAATGGTAGCAGTAGATAACATTATTTCAGGTGAGACAGGCAAGGCTAATTTATGGGCCATTAACACGGAGCGGGAATATCAAGAGGAGAAGTCAATCAAAACAAAGGAGTCGGTTTCAAATGAATCAAGCCTGAAACCGTCGAAATCAGGTATATCTGAATTAAAATCCTTTATTACCAATAACTCCTTTAATAATGCCCTTCTAAAAACAGCATTCATCGCTATTATCACTCAGTTTGTTGTTTTCAAAATGCTATATCCCTTTGCCGGTTTCATAGACGGGGACTCCTATAACTACCTGCAATCTGCATATTTCAATTTTGATATCTACACCTATCCAGTGGGTTATTCGAAATTTCTCAGGCTCATTAGTGCATTAACCAAGTCGGACACGGCACTTGCTTTTATACAATATTTTTTCATCCAGTGCAGCGCACTACTTTTAATGTTCACCTTATTCTTCTTCTTCAGGCCACGAAAGGGTTCCAGCTTAATAATGTTCATATTTTTAATTTTTAACCCTATATTCCTCTATATCAGCAACTACGTATCAAGCGATTCTCTATTTCTTGCGCTTAGTTTGATCTGGTTCACAACTCTTTTGTGGATCTTGAAGCAACCAACCATTGGCCTGATTTTAATTCACGCAGTAACCCTTTTACTGGCATTTACGGTGAGGTATAATGCGCTTTATTACCCACTTATTTCGATCCCCGCGTTCATCCTTTCCCGTCAATCTTTTTGGAAAAAGTCAATAAGCATTGGGATAAGTATTCTGGGAATATGCCTGTATATTGGTTACGTTGGTAATAAATATTACAAGCTTACCGGGACCTGGCAATTTTCCCCTTTTTCGGGCTGGCAAATGGCCAATAATGCATTGAACGGCTATAGGTTTGTGGAAAACTCTGAGATAAAAACTCCACCCGATGAATTTAAACAGTTGGACAACATTGTACGCAAATATTTTGACAGTACGCAGGAACTTAAAAAACGACGAGATGAGTTAATCGCCGGCGAAAGTACAATGTACATGTGGGATCCACGACTTCCTTTAAAAGTTTTCATGAGGAAACAATTCAAAACCGACTCCCTTGAGCCTTCATTTAAGCAATGGTCTTCGATGGGGCCGATATATGCAAAATATGGCAGTTATTTAATCCGTCAATATCCAACAAGCTTTTGGAACAACTTTATCTGGCCAAACATGATTAAGTTCTACACCCCGCCCGAAGAGTTTCTCAGCCTTTATAATATGGGTGAGGACAGTGTTCACCCTATCGCGAAAGAATGGTTTGATTACAAGAGTAGCAGAGTGTATTCGGCTTTCAAGACCAAACAAATTTACATACTAAGGTTTCTCCCTATAGTGGCAGGAGCAATGCATGTTGTTTTTTTAATAAGCTTTCTCTTTGTTTTATTATTAAAGAAGATGCAAACATCAACTTTGGACGGAAAAATTCTCGTCCTAACAATGGCGCTATGGTTCGTTAATTTTTGCTTTAGTGTCTTTGCATCACCAATTACACTTAGATACCAGTTATTTCCGATTCTGACATTTGCCTTTTTTTCTATACTACTAGTCGACATCATATATTCAACGGCGCTTTCTGAACCAACTCAAGCAATTAAAAACATTAAGGAAAACGATGTCTATCTTCAAAATAGTTGCGCAACCGCCGTCAGACCCTGATCAAGTCTACGGTTGATTATAGCGGCCGCCGACGGGCGCCACCGCAATAGTCAAAACTAATGGGGTAACCGAAAACCATTAAAAAAGAGTAGGTGAAAGTATCAATTATCAAAGTTTAGCTTTTTGAACCAAAAAGCATTATGTTATGAAAAAAGCAAAAATTATGCTGACAGCAATCGCTGCAGTAGCTATTGTCGGTGGCGCTATGGCCTTAAATGCTCACCGGACTCCCGTTACTATATTTCCTGATGTAAACGGGGTTTGCCTTACCTCAGCAAGTATTGTCACTTCGTCTGAAGATCAAGGTCTTGGCTCATTTAATTATAATACCATCAGCTCTTCCAGCTGTCCCGACTTCGCCTATTATAACGCTGAATAATCCAGTGGCGATCTGATATAATCGCAAGGGAATGTATTGCCAGTAGGCAACTACATTCCCTTTTTCCATAAACATTGCAGTTCCTGACCAGAGCTATCACTTAGCTTTTAAAACAAAAAACTTTTATGAAAAAAGCAAAAATTATGTTGACGGCAATCGCCGCAGTAGCCATTGCCGGTGGCGCTATGGCCTTTAATGCTCATCGGACTCCCGTTTCTATATATCCTGATGTAAATGGGGTTTGCCTTACCTCAGCAAATATTGCCTGGACAACTGAAGATCAAGGTCTTGGCTCATTTTATTGTAATACCGTCAGCTCTACTAATTGTCCCTTCCTAGCCTATTATGCAGCTGAATAATCCTGTGGCGATCTGATGTAATCGCAGGGGAATGTATTGCCTCTTAGGATGCAACTACATTCTCTTTTTCATGACAATTACGGTTCCTGGCCGGAGCTATCGATTTCAAGCCCGGTATCAACCTGCTTCATCGCTGCAGGTACACCCCTGGTCATCCACACAGGTGCTGGCGCATCCTTTAGATAATAATCGAAGAATTGCCGCATTCTGATGTCCAAATCAACAGCATTTTTTCCAGAAGTAGCATGCCCATCTCCATCGTATTGCAGCATCCAGACCTTCTTTCCCGCCCTTCGCATGTCGACGAACATTTCGATTGCCTGTTCAAAAGGAACAGCCTTATCGGCCCTACAATGCCACATTAAAAGGGGAGCAGTAGCACGGCTTACATAAAACACAGGCGAATTTTCAACATATAAATCGGGTCTTTGCCATGGGGTAGTTGCCATATAACTTTGGCTTAACTCGAAAAGCCTTTGTCTGCTATAACGCTTACCTTCCCCCGTTACTCCTGTAACCTCGCCATAGGAGCTAATCATATCCGACGTTCCCGAGCCCTCGCAGGCAGCAGCAAACATGTTAGTGTGTGTCACTAAATAATTCGTCTCATAACCGCCAAAGCTTTGCCCCATGATGCCAAATTTGGAAGAGTTTGCCCATTTGAACTTTGACAACCAATGTGTGGCAGATACAACGGAGGTTACCACGCTTTCGCCCACCTTTCCTATTTTTATATAGACATCGGGCACAAACACCAGGTAACCATTGCTTACGTAATAGGGTATATTAATTGTCGCATTTGACAAGGCAGGTCTTATGTACATATTTAACCCATCGCTTTTTTCCTCGTAATAATAAAAGATAACGGGATATTTCCTTACAGAATCGAAATTTTCCGGCTTATACAGCAGGCCCTGAAAATTCTGGCCATTACTACTCTTCCAATGAACAAGCTGACAACTCAGCCAATTGTAGTGTAATTCCGGTCTCACATCCGAGATGCGGGTATACTTTCGAAAGTCAGTCGTACAGAAATAGTTTATCGATTCAGCGGCACTCATTCTGGGCACAACATAGATGTTTGCATCCTCCGCTTTAATAGGCCGGCCAGCAGAAACGTCTTCATTTATCGTGCCCCGCCCTTTTGTATCGGGAACGGTTCTTGGAATGCAATACGAGTAAGAATCCATCGTACCCGCCTCAATGGGGTCATGACTATTTAACTTCAACTTAAAAAACCCATTTTGCTTAGTGCTCCTGTTAAACCCAGCCAAAAGGATAGTCTCGTCAGGATAAAATATCTTGTCATCCAAATATTCAGTAATGGAAAGCACAATATTATCCTTCCTTCCATACCCCCGGGTAACATTAACAGGCTTTCTCCTTAACAACGGGTCGATCTTCCAAATATCGTATCTGTCATATACCAAAAGAAAAGAGTCATCGAATGCCCAACCAACGACTCCAAAAGGCATCCTGCTATCAAAGGCAGCTCTCTCGTTATCGTACATCGGGAACGGAATACCCACATTAATTTTTCTTATATCCCCAGTGGCTATATCATAACTATAATATCCGGAGTCCCGCGTATTATACCAAACCAAATACTTTTCCTCGGGAGAAATCGTAAAACTCATCAAATAATCTTTCGAATCTGGCACAACCACCTTTTCAGAACCGTCATCGGTCGAAACGAGAACAGGCGTTTCCGAAAATCCCTTATTCCACCAAAATTCATAATAATAATTACTCCTAATTGCCAAAATATATTTCAACTTATGTTTGCCGTTTACAGACCATAAATCTATCGGCCGATCAGAGTCATGTTCCAGTTGTATCATTTTATGGTTCCTAATATTGATCACAGCCAAGTAATCTCTATCTTCGGTGGAGCTCTGGGCTGATTGTAAATCCTGATCTTTATAGTTCCAGACATCTACACTGGCAGCATCCGGCGATTTAGCCAATTTTCGATGGGAACGCATTTGCAAAAAGATCTTATCGCCATCGGCATTAAAGAAAAAGCCTCCACCTCTGTCTATCATAAGATCTGGATTGGAAACGCGAATTAAAGGGCTGGACACATGCTCTCCGTCGCGCATGTCAAAGTACCACACAGATCTCTCCACGCCCGCAAGTGTTCCGGAATCCACCATGAAGGCTATCCGCCGGCCGCTGCTGTCAAAAGTAATTCTGCCGATATCGATGTTTGTACCTTCATTTCCAGCATCGCACCGCCAAATCGAACTTTCATGCAAACCATTTATATCGATAAGTCTTAACGAATGCACACTATCTCCCTTGAAATTCCTGGTGATTAATAGCTTACAAAAGTGCTCATCAAATAAAAAACCATCTGCATTTGAGTATTCTGTTAATTGATCCTTTGACCAGTTTTCCAGGTATAATTTCCGCGGCTCATCCAGCCGATTGTAGGCGATCCATAGTCCATCCCTGGTGTTTAATACTTTATAGCTTTTAACTCCGGGGATAAAACTGGAACGCGAGCCTGCAAGACTGTCCTTAAATAATGTATCCGACTTGGAATAAACAAATAGCTTACTATTGGCGCTAAAGCATACGCTTTCACAGCCCGGAAATTGTTCCTCATGAGCACTTGAAAGCTCCGTCACTACAATCGTATGACTATGAACGGGAACGTTTTCGATTGTATACGCTACAAACTTTCCATCATTGCATATCGCCGGACTTCCAACGCGTGGCCATCGGCTAAAGGTGCTTGTGTCGATAGGTGGCTTTTGTCCAAATAACGTGGTTGCCACGCAAAGGAGCAAGCCTATGCTGAATAGGGTCCTCATATAATTTTTAACGGCAAAATAAAAAAGTGAACTCGAATAAAATACTAATATTTAGATAAAGCTTCGTCTCTCTGGGTATTTTCAAGTCAACTGCATCGCTATTGCGCTAATTATAGCCAGGATTTTGCGTTAACTTATTATCGCTCTGCAAGTCGGTCAAAGGAAGAGGAAATAATTCCCAATCCGGATTCCACGTACCGCCCTTATTAGGAGTAGCCACGCTCATAATCGAGTCTACTGCCTGCGTCCTTTTTAAGTCCAACCATCTATGCCCCCACTCGGTAAATAGCTCCAAACGTCTCTCGTGAGCAATGACTGCCAATAGGCTTATTTGATCGTTAACATTAGTATTCGACACCCCAGCTCTCGCTCTGATAGCGTCCAAATCGGCTTGAGCACCTGCTATATTGCCCTGCTGTGCTCTGGCTTCCGCCCTGATGAGGTAAATTTCGCCCAACCTCATCACCATCGAATATTCCGATACCGGAGTCTTGATTGCACTGACTTTATATTTATACGGGAAGTAGTATACAATGCCTTTAACTACCACAGAATCCACCCAGTGCGTTCTCCGGAGATCAGCGGTGTCAAAGCTTTGGACCAGGCCCTGACTTAAATAAACCGGGTGAGAAACGCTGTTCAGACCCGAAGAGGGAATTACAAATATGAAAGCATCAAAAGTATTGGTAACGACGGCACTCACTGCTGACTGCAGTTGCCAAATCGCCTCACTATTTCCAAGACCTGCTCTTAAGAACGCCATATCGATCTTACTCAAGCGGAACATGGAAGAGTCATTTATTATGAGGTCAGCCTGAGATTCGGCATCGGACCATTTTTGCATATACAAGTATACCCTGGCCAGAAGTGCAGTTGCCGCCCATTTGTTCGGTCGCAATCTTTCGGGAGATGTCGCTAACAATGTCCCATCCAGGTAATTCGAGGACAAGAGATTTTGAGCATTTGTAAGATCTGTGATTATTTGCTGATAGACCTGAGCCTGTGGAGTCCGGGACATTTGGGCATTTTGCTTGTAATTAGTAGACAGAACAAGCGGAACATCACCATACAAATTCGTTAAATAAAAGTAGAAAAAAGCCCTTAGGAATAATGCTTCGCCAAGCAATTCAGTTTTTACCGCGGGAGTTAAATTATTCGAAGCTCCCACGCCACTAATCACTGAATTACACAAATAAATCAAAGGGTACGCGCCGGCCCAAACGTCGGATCCCGTGGAAAGTGCAACGGACAAGGAGTTCCTATAATAATCAATGTATGAAAAACTGGTCACGCCGCTATATAAAGTCAGCTCATCAGCGGACAATCCGCAAAAAAGAGAAATACTCTTTAATCCAGACGCGATATCACCCTGGTTGCCTAATTGTGCATATATACCAGTAACTACAGCGATTGCAGTTGCGTCAGAACTATACACATTTGAACCCGTAAGCGATGTGCTCGGAGGATTAACTTCAACGAGCTTGGAACAGGATGACATTCCTGCGATAAGCAGCAATATAAATATTATTTTCATTTTGATAATATTATGTAGCCTTAATAATTTCAGTCTAAAAGCCCAATTGCACCCCCCCCGTAAAAACGCTCAGGGTAGGAAGGGCATTTAGGCTTAATGTTTCAGGATCTAACCCGGTATATTTAGTTATGGTTATCAAATTCTGGCCTTCAACATAAAATCGAATGTAAGCCATATGAATCCGGCGGATCAGATTATCAGGCGTCTTCCACGACAGTGAAACATTCTTTAACCTGATGAAAGATGCGTCGGAAAATGCCGCATCGCTACTCGTAACATAGCCGAAACTGGAAGCAAGGCTTCCGTTTGAGTTGAAGCGCATTATTTTAGCGTTATCGCCGGGTTGATGCCAACTGCCAAGTACTGAAGTTGGTTGATTGCCATTCCCATCAGAAAAAAATCCAGGCACATTAACGTTTCCAAATCGAAGATTGGAATTTATTTGTTTAACAAACTGAAATAAGAAATTAAGGTCAAAATCACCATATGTTACCCGGTTCTCCAAGCCCCCATAAATTGTGGGCAAAATATTAATTCTTTTCGTTCTATCTGTGAGCAAATTAAGCGAAGTTGTAATGTTACCATGCTGATCGGAAAACTGATAAACCCCCGTCTGCGCATTTACTCCCATATAATGAAAAGCCTGTACAACATTTATTGGCTCGCCGATCACATAGGAATAAGAATATGATGAATTGGCTAGGTTCGGAAATGCAACCAGTTTATTTCGCGGTATCGTTGCATTTACTGTTGTCGTCCAGTTAAATTTGCTTGCCCTTATATTCGTACTTGTAAGTGCCAGTTCCAGGCTTCTGTTTTCAACAGTAGCCGGGAAATTCTCCGTAACGTTGTAATACCCGGTAATAATTGGAAGATTATAAGGCAATAATTGGTTGGAAGATCTATTGATGGCATACGTTCCATTGAAAATTATTCTATCATGGAGGAATGCCAAATCCAAGCCAAATTGCAATTTTCTGCTTTCCTCCCATTCAAGATAAGGGTTTGGCAGATTCAAATAGGTAAGAGCAGAAGTATTTTGGTAAGGAGTTGCCTGAGAAAGGGGTGTATAAACGTCCAGATATCTATAGTCGCCGATTTGATCATTCCCCGTCGTCCCATAACTACCTCTGATTTTGCCAAAAGACATAAATGAGGAGTTCTTTTTTATAAAGCCCTCATTCGTAAAAATCCACGCAATCCCGATTGCCTCAAAATCATGAAATTGGTTTTTTGGCCCGAATCTGCTGCTCCCATCCCGCCGGCCCGTTAGGTCAATTAAATATTTATCATCAAAATTATAGTTGAGCCGTCCAAATAATGCATTGTATTTGTAGACCGCTGCGATAGTAGAATTGACTATAACCGTTGTGGCGGAGGCAAGACTTCCAAGCAATTGATCGGCCGGATAGCCGGTTCCGGTTATTTTTTGTCCATTACTCGTTTGCTGTTCAATCGTACTGCCTATCAAAGCCCCTAATTTTGATTTTCCGAACACATTAATATAATCTAATTGAGGTTCTGCTATCCAACTATTGATATTGCTGTTTGAGAATACTGCGGTAAGCGGTGTAGAAGACCTTAATTCAGGAGGTTTCGCATAGTCCGGGGACTGCGAGGTTTCATTCGTTTGCAAATTCGTATATCCCAAATTGGCTTTGATTTCAAGCCCTTTTATTAATTTATAACCCAATTTGGCATTACTTATCAGATTGTCAGTATTGGAACTGTAAAGGTTGTACAAATTGGAAATCGGATTGAACCAAGTCGAAGTTCCAGCTGGATTCGTCATCCAATTGATTGTACCATCCTTATTATAAAGTGGGGGTGCGTCGGGGGCTAATTGTAATGCAGAATTGGTCAGATCTATTTGGGGTAAATGATTATCATCGACCATATAGTTTCCCGACAACTGGAGATGAAATTTTCCGTCATTCGAATGTGTGTTTATACTAAAATGCAGACCTCCCTTTTTATCGTTAAAGCTACCGGGAAAAACAGTGGTCGCATATCGAAACATACCGCCCACTAAATATTGCGTAGATGAGTTGCCGCCGGACACCGAAGCGTTTGCGTTAGTAAATTGGGCAGTTCCTCCTAAAAGAGCTTTTTGCCAATCCGTATTGCGGGTCGTATCCCAAAAACCATTGACGTCATAATCGGTAGGAGCAGGTGTTAAACCGTCATTTGCAAGGGCCTCATGGCGCATCTGTAAATATTGCTGCGTATTCAGCAGATGAAGCTTATGGGAGACCTGGCCAATTCCCTGATAGACGTTGATATCTGTTTTGGCATTTCCCGCCTTGCCAGTTTTGGTGGTTATAAGTATTGCTCCGTTTGCCGCCCGCGAACCGTAGATCGCAGTAGCATCTGCGTCTTTTAAAACATCTATTCGTTCAATGTCTGCAGGATTTATATAGCTCAGGGGATTGCCGCCGGGGGTGGCGTTATTAAGGGGTTGGCCGCCGGAATTTCCCAGAGGACCTCCCGATGTGGTAGCAAGCATCTGAGACGTATAGGGAACTCCGTCGATTACATACAACGGATCATTACCGTTGTTGATACTGTTTTGACCCTGAACACGAATAGTTACACCACTCCCCGGGAGTCCGTTAGCCTGAGCTATAAAAACGCCTGGAACCCGACCTTCCATGGCAAGAAGTGGGTTGTCAACCGGTTGCCGTTCGATGTCGGCCGATCTTATCGAAGAGATATTGCTTGTGCTCAGGCGTTGGGTTGTATATCCGTAGGCGATGACCTGCGCCTGGTCCAAAATATTTGTCGCTTGTTTCAGAACGATTACCGCTTTGCCGACCTCATCAACATTTACAATCTGCTTTTGATAGCCTACAAAAGAGATAATGATAATTGAATTGGCTGGAATATTTTTTATTTCAAAACTCCCCTTTTCATCGGTCAATACGGATTTATTTCCATCTTTAACCGTTATGGAAGCGCCAATGAGTGGTGAACCTTCTTCATTTACTACCTTTCCCTTAACATTGATTTTATCTTTTGAAACTCCTGTAGCGTCATTTTGAACTGAATATTTTTGCTGATCGCCGTCCTTTACTATAAAAATAGTTTTTCCACTTTTATAATAACTTAAACCCTGCCCCCTGAGCACGATGCCCAAGAGCTCATCCATTTCTACATTCCTGAGGTCTAATGTAACTGGTTTTGTTTTCTCAACGATGGCATAGTTGAAAAAAAACGAGATCCCCGTTTGCCTTTCAATACTGGAGAAGACTTTTATTAGCGATACATTTTTTCCGCTAAAGCTCACGGTTTGTTGTTCATAACTATGCGCACTCACATTTACGCAGACTACGGTTAGTAGAATAGCAGTCAATCTCATAGCTCTTCGCACTTGCTGGGGCAGCAGCTTCCAGGTGGCGCATGGAAGCCCCTTACCCAAATTGGAAATTTCCATACCTTTGTTTTGGTGGGGTTTATAAATCGATGGTTCAATAAACAGGTCCGTTGGGGATAGACCTCACCTGCTATGCGGCCCGCAATGTCGCATAGCCGCCGGGAACGGTCACGACGTCCCCGGTTTTTTTGTGAATGCCTATCACCTTAGTTGGAAGATTACCCGGACAAGGGTGTAATGTAAATAGCAGTTTTTGCTCTCATGCCAGATGGTTTAAAGTTTCGAAAAGCAAAGGATGATTCCGGGGTTTAATGATTCTGGTATTCGAGTGCAGATCATGCCGACACTCAGTAATGAGAGGATTTAAATTGGCAGAACGATCAACTTTCGCCCTTCCAGGCGGAAATGAATCTGGTTTTTGTCAAGAAACTTCAACAAATCGTTTAACGGTAGGGTCCGGTCCACCTTTCCTCCGAACTCCATATTGGGGATGTTTCCTTCGTACACCACATCGACGTCATACCACCGGGCCAGTTGCCGCATCACGGCCGCAAAAGACGCCCGGCCGAAGTAGAAGAATCCATCCTTCCAGGACACAATGTCTTCGCTTGCCACATCTTTTACCAGCTTCAATTCGCCATTACCCGATATTTGCGCTTGTTCATCTGGAAGTAAGTTAACTACACCCGTTCCGGCTTTTACCCGTACGGCCCCGGTTAACAACGTCGTTTGCGAGCCGCTTTCATCCGGGTAAGCCATCACATTAAAGCTTGTCCCCAGTACTTCGATCGACGCTTCCTTCACCTGCACGATGAAGGGTTTTCCGGCATCCCCAGCAATCTCGAAATAAGCCTCGCCGGTCAACGCCACCCGCCTATCCTTGCCCCGGAACGAAGTAGGATAGCGTAAACTTGAAATATTGTTCAGCCAAACCCGGCTGCCGTCGGGCAGCGTAAGCTGAAACTGCCCGGCCCTGGGCGTCGTAAGCACGTTGTACTCCACAGGTACGGAATTATTACCCGAAGGCTGGTAGGCAAGACTTGTGCTGTCCGCTTTCATGACCTTGCTATCGCCCTGCACTCCCAATTCCCCTTTCGCCACACTATCAAGCAACAGCCTTTGCCCGTTTGCCAGCGTTAAAGTCGCCGTATTTCTACCGGGCATTACGGTTTTATTCACTGCAATTCCTACGCTATTCGTAGTATGAGCAGTAAGGTGAACCGTCCTCATGCGTCCTCCCATCACTATAGCTATAAGGAGCGATGCCGCAACCGACCACCCCGTAATACGCACAATACGGCCGCGCCGGCGTTTTTTCATATACCCGATCCATCGGTTATAACCAGCTGCAGGATCGATGTTCTTCCAGGTCCTAAGCTCACTTTCGATCACCGTTTCGTCAGTAAGCCGGTCCAGGAAACCGCGATGTAGCTTTGACTCATTTCCCCAATCCGCTAGTTCCTGAAGCTCGTCAGGCGTCAGTTCACCGGCCAATTGCCGGGCTATCAAAGATGCTAAGCGATCACCTCTCATGCGATAAGATAACAATTAAATAATCTTTCTACAAATAGTTACACCTAGATCTTTAATGTCTTTCACTTTTAGTATACCTATTTTTTTACGCGGACGACCACTAACGAAAAAGCAGGCAAATTCAACCGCATTTTTGTCTCCTTTACTTCCACTCTTGTCGTTACGGGATCTATTTCCGCCGGCGCGGCAATACTGTTGACAATACCCGGACCGGCTCCGGCAAGTGTTGTAACCGTCGCCATGCCATGCAAATGCGCATCCGTCACAATAATTCTTTCCATGGCCTTGCCAGACGGATTCACCAGCTTAAGGATCAATTCGCCCGCGGTATCATCAATACAAGCCGTCCCCCAACAGCTGTCCTGACCCGTGAGCGGCCGGCCGTCAGAAAGCAACGGAACCACTGCCGTCCCCTTGTTAAGGCTAAAAAGCTGCTGCACATAGTAATTGGGGGGTGACATAATTACCCGAATTGTCAAACCAAATCAGATCCGGCGTCCATTGCCATTCCGTAATATGGGCAAAAAGCGGCGCATAGCTTGCCATCACTGCTACGTCGGCATTCCGCTCGATACCCGTCATAAATGCCGCCTCTACCAGGGCCGTCTGAAGATTATTGAGATTTTTTAGGCTGCCGATGCGATCGCTTTGCGCAGCGTATTCGCCCACGAAGATCTTTGGGCCGTTACTGTCATAGTGATCGTACCGTGTGGCGTTTTGCAGAAACCACTTCGGCGAATTATAATAGTGCTCGTCTATAATGTCCGCATGTCTAGCTCTGAGCACCGAGTCCATATAGGTAAAGGTTCGCAGATTGGGGCTGTAGCCCGTGGCGCATACCAGCCGGATGTCCGGATATTTAGCTTTAAGCCGCTCTGTAAACAGCGCCAGCCTTTCCGCATATTGCGCCCCCAGTTCTCATTACCTATGCCCAACATCGTCATATGAAACAGCTCGGGGTGCCCCAGCGCCGCTCGTTTGGCGCCCCATTTAGTGTCGGGCGATCCATATGCAAACTCTATCAGGTCCAGCGCGTCCCGGATATATGACTCCAGCTCACTTACGGGTGTGACTTCGGCCGCATCGAACTGACAGGACATGCCACAATTAATTATTGGCAAAGGTACCGCGCCCATGTCTTCGCAAAGCTGGAAGTATTCATAGAATCCCAGTCCAAAGCTTTCCATAAAAAAAGCCCCCATAAGGTGGATGGGATGGCTGCTTTTTTCAGCTTTGTCTGCACGGAATAAACCTGCTGGCTGATTCCGGAAAAATACAAAAGCAAGCAACAGAGTACAGCTGAATAATGCATGGAACCAATTAATTTTTAGGATAGTACGCGGCAAAAGATAAAATCTTTCAAAGCACCGGACCTGCAGGATAACCGATCCGTTTCGGTTACAATTCCGTCCCTTTCCAGAATATCATCCGGTCTAACTTGGGGTGGGTTCCATTACCTTAATCTCATGAAAAAGAGTCTCCTTGTCGAAATAATCGCCTTCTTCTTTATCCTGCTTTTCGGCTATACCGGCGCTGTTAAATTATCCGAAATCCAGACCTTCAAACAGGAATTGACATCGTCTCCTTTGCTGAGTTCATTCGCCGGTGTCATTACATGGGTACTTCCTATTGGCGAGATACTACTGGCAATCGCACTCTTTATACCGGCTTTCCGGCTGAAAGCACTCTATGCGACCTTTGGCCTGATGGGGCTGTTTACCATTTATGTGGTGGTTATCTTGTTTATAGACAGTCAAATCTCCTGCAGCTGTGGCGGCATAATCGAAGAGCTATCGCCTAAACAGCACATTGTATTCAACAGCGCCTGCGTCATCCTCAGTGCCGTTGCCATTGCCATCCAGCGTAAACAGCAACCCACCCGGCAATTTACCTGGGTGACCGGTTCATCTGCATTAGGCTTATTTTTGGTGGTAGGCTGGATCCTGGTTACCGCTTTTACGAAACCGGCTATTACAAAAACGGGGATGGAAGGCCGGCTGCTGCCGTCTTTTGACATCCTGCTTCCTGATAGTGTCACCAGATTGAGTTCCGCAGATATCCCGACGGGCAAGCCCTTTATAGTCATTGGATTTTCACCCTGGTGTACACATTGCCAGGCTGAAACGCGGGACATCATTGCGCACATCGAGCAATTCAAGAATGTGAACATCTATTATGTTACGCCCTTTCCGTTTTGGCAGATGAAGTCATTTTATAAGGTATTTCACCTGGAAAAATACCCGAATATCACCATGGGAAAAGAAATAACGAAGAATGTTTTCTTAAGCTATTTTAAAGCTCCGGGCGTTCCCTATACTGCAGTATTCGACCCTCAAAAAAGATTGAAATCGGTATTTACCTCACAGGCTAACGTCGAAAAACTGGCCCAGGCCGTGGCAGAACAGAACTAATACTTCATAAACAAAAGCATAAAAAGCATCCATTCACCTTTTGTCAATATTGCACGTAACGCCTTAAGGGAGCGAGACTTGATGATATACACATTGTTTTCTGTAATATTCAGCTCAGCAGCGATCTCTTTTGTACTTCTACCCTCTATATAGCTCATGCGTAGCACATCGCCGCCGGGTAGCTCCCTGAGCTTTTCGAACATCATCTCGATCAACCTGGCCTGTACCCTTTCCAGGTCCAGCGGCAAGCCTGGTTCCGGCTCATCGCCGGATAACCTGGTCCATTCCTTATCCGTAGTTTGTGCGACCCGCTCGCTCCTTAAATGAGAGATGCAACCGTTCCGCGTCACCAGGTAGAGGAAATTTTCCAGGTGCCGCGGCGTAGCAAATTTCTTTCGCGCATCCCAGGCCTTCCGGAACGTCTCGCTTACAATGTCTTCCGCATAAAGGTCATCATTTAGTATCTTTTGGGCGAAATAGCTCACGGGCCGGTAATATTTATCGAATACATGCCGGAATGCTTCCGTTTCCCCTTCCCGGAATTCGGTGAACCAATCATTGCCTTGAGCCACTGTTTTCATTTTTGGGTATGCCGGTCCTCCGACTTACTGCCACAGGTTTAGAGTTTTTTAAGATTGCCAATAACCAATCTCAATTTACAATAAATTAATGAAAATAGCCACGGCAGCTCGCTGCCGTGGCTATTAAAAATATCATCAAAATTGCTACCTGGCGACCCAGGTGGGCTGCCCACTCTCCATCTTTTGCAGGTCATTTTGGATGTCTTTAGCATCGGGGGCCATTTGAGCTGCTTTAGTTTCCAGCTGGATTGCCGCCTGTTTCTGACCAAGCTTGTACAATAGATTGGCTTTAGTATCCATCATAGTAGCGGAAAGCTTTGCCGTATCCATTTGCAGCGCCCTGTCGACCCAGGTCAATGCTGTCTTTAATTCCGCCCTGTTGTTACTATACTGAAAAATATCCCAGGCGCCATTATTAAGCACGAATATGCCCATAAGACCATTAGGAATATTTTGGATACCCCGAATATCCATTTGCATCACCAGGTATTTCGTATAATTCTTCCAGTCCTTTTGACTTTTATACCAGTCTACCTTGGCGTTCACAATATTTTCTTCAACATGGTTCTGCCCGAATCGATGTTTTATCCTTTTCCCAATAGTATTCCAATCCGGCTCCATATTTTTTGCTTTAGCAGCGGTAATAGCCGGCGTGATCTCCTCTTTCGTCACGACGTAGTTCACAAACCGTTTCGCAAAATCCTTGTCCTGCATAGCAGAATCCGCCAATTCACCATGCTCAAATAGACATCGGAATACCTTATCCTTTGAGCTCAGTACCTTGGCAAAACCCGCGATAAAGTTCAGATCTTTTTTATTGCACATTTCGGCATAGCTCAGCTTATCCAGATGATCATGCAAATAATCGGCGGCGATAGAAGATGCCAGTTCCGGCTCATTGAACTTCTTCGCATCATTTGCCAGGGAAGACATGACAGCAAAATCTTTCACTCCCCCCCGGTACGCCGCCAATAGGGTGTAATATTGCTTAGCCGAATCCTGGGCCTTAGCTATCAGCTTCACAAAATCGGCCACTTTATGGAGCCCCATTCCCCGGTGCACAATCTTTCCATCCGGTGAGAAAAATAAAAAGCTCGGAAAAGCACTGATCTTATAAGTCGTCATCAACCTATGCGCATCCGCATACCAAGCCTTGACCGCATCATCATCTTTCTTGGATGTATCCATCTGCAACTTGACCGAAACAAACCGCGCATTCATCGCCTCTCCCACCGTATCATTCGTATACACCCGCTGATCCATAGCCTTACACGGCCCGCACCAACTCGCATAGCAATCGACGAAAACATATTTATTCTCAGCTTTGGCCTTCACCAGCACCTGCCCCCAGCTCAACCCGCTTTCAAAATGCACCCCCTGCCCCAACCCAACCAGCGGCGCCAGCACCAAAAAAGTTAATAATTTCTTCATTTTTCGTCTTTTTGGTGAATACGCACTGCAGGGGGAAATCTTTCAAAAGCGCCCGGCTTTTCGACGATCATTTCATCCCGTTTGAGAATACCCCCTGCGGTAAATTGAGCCTCCACAACCTTATTCTTTAATTATGCAAAAGAAAGCCATCATCATCGGCGCAGGGCCGGCTGGCCTCACCGCGGCATATGAATTACTGACACGTACCGATGTCATTCCCATTGTTTTAGAGAAATCCGGGGAGATCGGCGGAATCTCCCGGACCGCGGACTATAAAGGGAATCGCATGGATATGGGACCGCACCGCTTCTTCTCGAAGTCGGACCGGGTCATGGATTGGTGGCTGAAGATGATGCCCCTGGAAGACGGAATGGCCCCCGAAACGACTATCAGTTATCAAAACAAAGCGCGCAATATCGCTCAGAAAGAGCCCGCAGATGGCCATCCAACCGCCGCCCCCAAAGACCCCGACAAGACCATGCTCGTGATCCAACGCCTTACCCGTATCTACTTCTTACGTAAATTCTTCGCCTACCCCATCCAGCTTTCGATAGACACCCTCAAGACCTTAGGGCTGATCCGCACCATAAAAATAATGATCTCGTTCTTTTGGATCCGCCTCTTCCCCATCACCCCCGAAACCAGCCTCGAAGACTTTATCATCAACAAATTTGGCAAACAGCTCTACCTGCTGTTTTTCAAGGACTACACAGAAAAGGTATGGGGTATCGCCCCAAGCGAGATCTCCGCGGAATGGGGCGCCCAGCGCATCAAAGGCGTCTCGCTTAGCAAGGCCATCGCCGGGGCAGTCAAAAGCCTGAAGAAAAAGAAAGGCGACCTCGCCCAAAAAGGAACGGAAACCAGCCTCATCGAACAGTTCCTCTATCCGAAATATGGCCCAGGCTCGCTATGGGAAGAGGTAGCAAACCAGATCAAAGCCATGGGCGGAGAGATCCACCTCCACCAGGACGTCCATCAGATCGATACACATGAGGGAACCATCCATTCCGTAGTCACCATCGACTCGGAAACGGGCCAAACCAATACCTGGGCGGGAGATTATTTCTTCTCCACCATGCCCGTACAGGAGCTGATTGCCGGAATGGGTGCTTCCGTACCCGATAAGATTCGCGACATCGCCGCCGGTCTCCAATACCGGGACTTCATTAACGTAGGCGTGTTGTTGAACAAGCTCTCCACAAGAAAAGGTCAGCAGCTCGAGCTGAAAGACAACTGGATCTATATCCAGGAACGCGATGTCAAAGTCGGCCGACTGATGATCTACAATAACTGGGGCGGCGGTATGGTCAAGGATCCCAATACCACCTGGATCGGCATGGAATACTTCTGCAATAAGACCGATGCCTTCTGGGCCGAATCCGACGAAAACATCAAGCAGATTGCGATCAACGAGCTGAGACAGATGGACTTAGCGCAAGAAGAAGACATCCTCGACAGCACGGTCCGCCGTATGGAAAAAACCTACCCCGCCTATTTCGGCACTTATAGCCAATTCGACGAAATACGATCCTTCACCGATACCTTCGAAAATCTATTCCTGGTCGGTCGCAATGGTATGCACAAATACAACAATGCCGATCATTCGATGCTCACAGCCATGGTCGCCGTCGACAATATCGCCGCCGGCGTCACCTCGAAAGCCAATATCTGGTCGATCAATACGGAACAGGAATATCACGAAGAAAAAGCCCATGCCGAAGAAAAGGCAACACGGCGTCAACCGGTACAATATCCCTTCCTCGTCGACTACCTGTGGAAGAACAAACCCAACCGCGCCTGGTGGATGATAGGCATCGCAGTTTTTATCCTCCAATTCATCATTTTCAAATTCCGTTACCCCTTCGCCAACTACATGCCAGATAGCTATTCTTATCTCGAAGCTGCAGCGAGCAATGCCGACGTGAATATGTGGCCGGTAGCCTATTCGAAATACCTTCGGTTCGTCAGCGTCTTCACACACTCCGATAAGATCGTGGTCGGGCTACAGTATATGTTTATGCAATGCAGCGCTTTTCTGTTTGTATTGAGCATACTCTACTGGCTCAAACCCGGCAGGGGTGTAAAAACAATTTTATTACTATTTTTCCTGTTCGACCCTCTCCCTTTATACGTGGCGAATTATATCTCCGCCGATGCGCTTTTTATCGGTCTGAGTCTGCTGTGGCTGACAACCTTAGTATGGATCATTTACAAGCCAAGGACGTGGATGATCATTGTGCACGCGTTATTATTATTAGCATGTTTTACGGTCCGTTACAATGCGATCTATTATCCCTTGATCGCAATCCTGGCATTCTTCTTCTCACGGCAGTCGTGGCAAAGAAAAGTCACCGGCATCGCCGCCGGCTTGCTCTTAATTGCAACTTCGTTCTTCTACACAAGCCAGAAGATGAAGCAGGTCACAGGGAAATGGGAGTTCTCGGCTTTCGGCGGCTGGCAGATGGCGAATAATGCACTATACATGTACCAGCATGTCCCGGCGGCGCAGCGTGGCCCTATCCCGCAGCAATATGCTATGCTCGAGACGATGGTTCGTCAGCACATGGATACGTTAAGAAAAATAAAGTTCTCGCACGACGACAGTCTAAACAGTTATTTCTATCTCTGGAGCGGACGGGGTCCATTGATCCAGTATCTCAACCGGCAATATAAGAAGGACAGTACGACGCCTTATTTCAAACGCTGGGCTTCGGAAGCTCCCTTGTACCAGGGCTATGCGTTCTACTTGATGAAAAAATTCCCGGTGGAGTTTGCCGAAGAATGGCTGCTGCCCAATTCGGGGAAGTTTGCCGTACCGCCCACCGAGTTCCTGGGAGAATACAATATGGGCAGGGATAGCGTGGACAAGCTGGCTAAGGACTGGTTTCAGTATAAGACCAGGAAGGTTCAACAACGCGATAAGAAAAAACCGCAAGAGATTGCGGCGACGGAATGGTTCCCCGTGTTTGGCGCCATGGCCAATATCCTCCTGATCATGGGATTAATCGGTGCAGCCTATCTGGGCGCCGTGAAACGAAAGGAATATGGCTTACCCCAGCTGCTGACGCTGGTTCTCGTCCTTTGGGTGGTCAATGGCGCCTTCAGCATTTTCGCCTCGGCGATCGTCTTGCGTTATCAGGTGTTCCCGCTTTTTGTAGCTTTTGTCATAGGCACGCTGATGATCGAGCGGATCTACAAACTAGCGAAATGATCTACCGCAAAGTGCATAAATGCTGCTTTTAGTATACCAACAAAATTTGGAATCCCGCAGTAAAACATCGTAAATTGTACTACAGACCACAGGATGATTTTCCACACATCAGAGGTACTGATTCGTAGCACCCACTATACCACTCGGCTGTGGGCTATCTGACGACATCCTGCCGGTAGGTCCCCTCTACACATATTCGACGCCAAACCATCGAAGCAACTCTCTTTTATCTGAACTCTCGATTAGAAGCCAAAGCAAACGTATTATTTATTCGTTAACCATGCCTACGGGCAAAAAAGCCTTATTGCTATGAAGTCCTTATTGCATCGCCTCATCAGGCTCGACTATCTCATCCATTTAAAGGCCACCGGCAAGCCTGCCGACTGTGCCCACAAGATCGGTATCTCGGAGCGTAGCCTCTACGACTATCTCAAGATCCTAAAAGAGATGGGCGCGCCCATCAAGTTCTCGCGCAACCGCGGAACCTATTACTACAACGAGGAGGGACGTTTCCGCATCTCCTTTATGTCACCTGGGATCGAAGAACACCTCGGTGAAACATTAGCTATGTCTAATTAGCCTTATCCTTTATCGATTCAACGACCGCCGGCCACTCCGTCCTGGCGGTCGTTTCTCAACTTCCGTGTGTCTCCACTTCTAACACATATCCGTCCCCTTTAGCTATATGGATCAGTCTAATTTAGATTAGAACAAACATGACCATATGCAGGAAATAGCACCTTCGAGGAAAACGCCGCGGTTTACCAAACCACCCGTAATCGTCCAGGCCATAAAAAAGCTGACGATCCTGATACCCTGTTATAACGAAGAAGCAACGATAGCACTCCTGCTGGACAAAGTTTGTGACGTGGAATTGCCCTATTCTATCCAAAAAGAGATCATCGTCATAAACGATTTCTCCCGCGACGATACCGATCTCATCATAAAAGAATACATCGAAGACAACCCCGATGCCCCGATCACCTATTACCATCACGAGTACAACCAGGGTAAAGGAGTAGCTATCCATAGCGGGCTTGAGCTGGCTTCCGGCGATTACATCATCATCCAGGATGCAGACCTCGAATACGATCCCGCCGAATATGGCAGGTTGCTGGATCCCATCGTCAAAGGTCACGCCGATATTGTCTATGGCTCCCGTTTTACCGGCGGCCACCCACACCGCATCCTTTTCTTTTGGCATACCATCGGTAACAAGATCCTGACATTTATCAGCAATGCACTTACGAATATGAATCTCACGGATGCCCACACCTGCTATAAAGTAATACCGGTGAAGATCCTAATGGATATTCCCTTAATGGAAAAGCGTTTTGCCTTCGACTCCGAGCTCAACGCAAAGATCGCCCGCATCCCTGGCCTCAGGTTGTACGAAGTGGGTATCTCCTACTATGGCCGGACGTTTAAAGACGGCAAAAAGATCCGGCTCAGGGATGCGGTAAGGAGCGTCTATAGTTTAATAAAATACACACTGTTTCGGCGGCGGCGGTAATTAGTTGATCCACTTATTGTCTTTTAACCAGTTCTTCAACCGGTCCGTCCATTCGTCGCTGGTACTGAGATTGTGCATTCCAAATCCATGACCGCCGCCGGGGTATATAAGTAACTCAGCCGGAACGTGATTTTTCACAAGCGCCTCGTAAAAACAGATACTGTTTTCCACCGGCACCCCGGGATCATTTTCGGCTTGCATGATAAAGGTAGGCGGCGTCTGTCCCGTAACATGCCGTTCATTCGAAAAAGCAAGGATCTCGGTCGAGTCGGGATGTTTGCCAAGCAAATCATCCCTCGACATCCTATTACAGATACTATCGGCAAAACTGATAACCGGGTAGAGCAAGATCATAAAATCGGGCCGTAGAGAAATATTCAACCTGTTCCCGATCTTAGCCTGCTGAAAATGAGTGCCCGTAGTCGAGGCCAGATGCCCACCAGCCGAAAACCCAAGGATACCCAGCTTATTCGTGTCTATGCCAAATTTATCGGCCTGTTCTCTTACCAATTGGATCGCGCGTTGGGCATCCTGCAAGGGCCCTATGGATTTATTCGCCATGGTCTCGTCACTCGGTATCCGATATTTTAAAACGAAAGCCGTGATGCCCAAACTATTCAGCCACCGCGCCACCTCGACGCCTTCTCCATACATGTACACCCGCCAATAGCCTCCCCCCGGGCAAATGATCACAGCAGTCCCATTCCGCCATTCTACGGGGGGTTGATAGACCAATAATGTAGGCCGGCTAACGTGGCCTGCCGAATAAAACAGCGTATCGTGGAAAATGACATCGTCTTCCTTATCGGGCATCCCCTTCGAGTTCGGGATCTCGTTGTTTTCATACAAGGGCACTTGTTGTTGTGCGTAAGCGGTGACTGCAAAAAGCAGGAAAGCAATTGCGAGCGTCTTTTTCATCCGCTAAGTTAAAACACGTTTTATCACGCATAAAATTCGCCTGTACGTCCGTTAGAAACAGGGATTTATCCTTTCGTATGGCCAAATCATCCATCTTCGATGCAAGATTGGGTGTACATTCAGCCGCGTCCCGCCAAATCTTATCCTTATGGCCAACGAACACCGTTATCTACATAATCTTACTCCGTTAAGAGGTATTGCGGCACTATGGGTGGCCACGTATCATTTTGGTTCCTTACTGAAGCTATTGCCGCCCAAACAAACGATGCTCATCGAAAAAGGATACCTTATGGTTGACCTGTTCTTTATCATGAGCGGCTTCATCATGTGGCATGTCTATGCAGCCAGCTTTTCAGAAAGAATAACGGAAACGAATTTCAGACGGTTTATGGTAGCCCGGTTTGCACGTATCTATCCGTTGCATCTTTTTACCTTGTTTGTCCTGATCGGCATGACCTATATTTCGGGAAACTGGAACCCGGTGAACGATCCGCATGCGATCCTGACAAATGTGTTTATGCTGCAATCCATGGGTCTTGAAAGACTATCCACCTGGAATCGTCCTTCATGGAGCCTGAGTGCGGAATGGGCAGCCTATATGATCTTCCCACTTTTGGCCATTTTTATGAGTCGAAGAAAGAGACTATCGCGCCTTGTTTTGCCGATATTTATTGTTCTCGCTTACTTTTCCCTGGTCTTTTTAATACCGCCTATGGGTATCGGGAATTCCGATAGATTGATTTTACATAAGCTCGATGTCACCTACGACTATGGTTATATCAGGGGTATCGCCGGATTCACATTAGGCATGCTCTGCTATGGGCTGTACCTGCATGACCGTATCCGCGGGTATCTCAGCAAGGACATGTTGGCCGTTATCCTGATATCGATGGCGCTTATATGCATGCATTTCGGGATAAACGATCTATTCTTCATACTCCCCTTTGCCGGGATAACGCTTTGTTTCGCGGCCAATTCGGGTTACATTCACAAAGCCTGTAACTCGAGGGTGTTGCAATTTCTTGGGAAAGTATCGTATTCGATCTATTTGGTCCAGTGGATAGCTACCGATCTTTTCACCGCAGGATTCCGGCGGTTTCATCTGAATCTTATTTTCTTTCCCTCGGCAGGAGCACCGACCTTTTTGGAAAGGTTAACCGTCACCCTCCTATTCCTTCTCTTCCTGGTATCGCTTTCTGCGATTACTTATAATCTCATCGAGAACCCATGCCGTAATTTCATCAACAGAACTTTTATAAAGACCTCCCGGCCTGCTGCGCAATAGCTGCATCTAAGGAGCAGTGTTTTCCCTTATTTTCACGTAAAACCTTCTCCTTATGCATGCAGCCCCTAAGCACCGGACCTATATCCGGGCAGCTCTCACGGCAACGGTAGTTCAGTTCGTCGCCTTCAAACTTTTTTATCCGCGAGCCGGGTTCATCAATGGTGACTCCTACGTCTATCTCCAATCGGCCATGTACAATTCCGATATCAATACCTACCCCGTAGGCTATTCGAAATTCCTGCGCATCTTCAGCGCGTTCACCCGTAGCGACACCGCGCTGGTCGCCTTTCAATATCTGGCCATCCAGGCAGGCATCCTGGCGTTGCTGTTTACGCTTTTCGATCTTTACTCGCCGGGGAAGCGCACACGGTGGCTGATGTTTGCCTTCGGCATCCTCGATCCGGTGTTTCTCTATTTGGCGAATTATGTGTCGAGCGACGCGCTGTTCACGGCCCTCAGTCTGTTCTGGTTCGCCACGCTGCTGCGGCTAATGCAGCGGCCCAATCCCAAATTATTGATCACACACGCGTTGATCCTGTTTTTTGCCTTTATGGTTCGTTATAATGCCCTTTACTATCCCGGCATCTCCGCTATCGGCTTCCTGCTCACCCGCGAGCCGATCAAGAAAAAGCTGGTGGCCCTGGCCCTCACTATATTACCCGCATTGCTGTATATTGTCTTTGTCAGCAGTCTGAATAAGGAGGCCGTAGGCATCCGGCAGTTTACCGCGTTTAGCGGCTGGCAGCTCGCCAACAATGCACTCTATGCCTACAGGTATGTCGATAGCGGAATACTAAAAGCCCCGCCGCCGGAGTTGCAACCCCTCGACCGGCTGGTGCGGCACTATTTCGACACCAGCCGGGATCTGCTTCACCATCCGCAGGAAATGCTCCAGGCAAGTACTGTCTATATGTGGGACCCACATTCCCCCCTGCAGCAGTATATGGCCCTGGCTACGGCCAGGGATTCGACGGGAAGCTTTTTTCGGCGCTGGGCGCGGATGGGTCCGCTCTATGCACACTATGGGGCCTGGCTTATCCGCCAGTATCCGGGTATCTACGGGAATTATTACCTGTTGCAGAATGCGATCAAGTTCTACACCCCGCCCGGCGAATTTCTTTTCGAGTACAACATGGGCCGGGACACCGTAGGCACGCCCGCACTAAACTGGTTTCGTTACCCTTCGAAGAAGGTGGCGCCCGCCTTTGGCGATTACCGAGTGAGGCTTATCGCCTATATGCCGATCCTCGCCGCGGTGATGAATATCTTTTTTCTGCTTGCGGGGCTAGGCCTGGTCGCCATCCACGGCCTGCGGTTCCGCACCTTACGGGAAAAGGCGGCACTGTTGGCTGCCGTCTTCTGGACGGCGAATTTTGTTTTTAGCGTGACTGCCGCGCCCGTGACCCTGCGTTATCAACTCTTCGCTATCCTTGTCGCCGCCTTTTTTGCGCTGTTGCTTCTGCAGCGCATCTATAGCCTGGCTTTTGTCAAAACCCGGGATTCTGCGTCAGATGCGGATCGAGGCCAAGCTCTCTCGACGGCACCGGATAAAGCTGCTGTTCGCTGTTCCAGGTCCCGCCTTTTATGGGTGTCACCAAGGCCATGACCGAATCTACGCTACGGGTCCGCTTGAGATCGAACCAACGATGGCCCAGCTCGGTGAATAGTTCTACCTGCCGTTCGTGCAGGATGGCAGTGAGCAGTTGCGCCTGACTCCCGGCAGTGATTAGACCAAGCCCGGCCCTCCCGCGAATGAGGTTGAGATCAGCGGCGGCTCCAGCCTGGTCATTTTGTTCCGCTCTCGCCTCTGCACGGATCAGATACACTTCCGCCAATCGCAGAAGAGTGGGATATTCCTCGACGGGCGCGTTATAGGCCGTGATCTTATACTTATAGGGATAATAATACGTAGTGCCGCCCGCCGTCACGGAATCGATCCAATGCGACCGCCGCAGGTCTCCCGGCTCGAATGAGGACAATAGGGAGTTGCTCAGGTAAACGCCGAATCCTAATCCATTGTTCGGCGGTCCCGTGGCGGGAAGCACAAAGACATCCGCTTCCTCGGTGTTCACACCCGTATTGGTAGGCTGCAATTGCCAGATCGCCTCCTGGTTTCCCAGGCTCGCTTTGAGAAATACCGCGTCAAGCCCACTCAAGCTAAAATTTCCGGTATTGCCAATCACGGTATCCGCATACTTTTCGGCATCGGCCCAATCCCGGTTATACAGCGCTGCCCGAGCAAGCAGGGCCAATGCCGCCCAACGCGTGGGCCGCACGCGATCCGCGCTTGGATTCAGCAGGGACCCATCGAGATACGCCGGGCTTAATGTCGCGGCGGCGTATTGCAAGTCGGTTATGATCTGCCGGTACACCGAGTCCACGGAGCTACGCGCAATAGTAAGATTGGATTGACTATTCGTTGTTACATTCAGGGGGATGGGTCCATAAAGATTTACGAGGTAGAAAAAGAGGAAGGCGCGCATAAAATGGGCCTCCCCCAGCAGTTGTTGTTTAACAGCAGGCGTCAGGCTGGCGGAACCCGTCAAGGCGTCAATAGCCGCGTTACAGGAATACACGGGCAGATATAGGGTCTCCCAGTATTCCGACCCCGGACCTCCGGCGTCGAGCCTATCCTGGTAATAGGCGAGCGCCTGTATATTAGGCAGACCATTCCACAACGTCAGCTCGTCGGCCGATAACCCGAGCCAAAGGCTAAGCGAGGAAATGGTACCAGCCTGTGCCGGCGAAGCGCTGCTCATAGCCGAATAGAGCCCTGTGACGACCCCTATGGCATTAGCGTCATTGTTGTAGATCGTCGTGCCGGTGATCGCAGTCGCCGGAGTGGGAACCGAGGCGAATTTATTACAAGCCGTAAAAAACATAGATAAGACAACTATCCAAAAAATACCTTTCATTTAAAATGTGTTTAATGGTGATCAAAATTGGACTTGCACACCGAGTGTGAGCATCCGGAGCGGCGGCAATACCTGGTTTCCCGTCTCCGGGTCCAGACCACGGAACCGTGTCAACGTCAGCAGGTTTTCGCCGTAAATAAAAATCTTCATCTCCTTTATTCCCTGTTTTCGCTGCGGGATCACATTCCAGGTTAGCGCGATATTCTTGACGCGCAGATAGGAGGCGCCGGAAAAGGCTGCCGTTGAGCTTAGCGCAGTCGTGAAAATGGGATTTAAGAAATAATTGCTGTTGAACCGCTGAATGCCCGCATGGTCACCCGTTGTTTGCCATCGCTGGAGAACCCAGCGGGGCTGATTGATATCGGGCGAGCCGGGCCCCGGTTCCTGGCCCAGCGACACATTGGCCGCATTCGCCTTGACATACTGCAGAAAAAGATGCAGCTCCCATGCCTTGTACTTGAAATCGTTGCCCATTCCGGCGTAGGCCAGCGGAAACCCCGTATTGGTGTTTATAAAGAGATCCGTATCGCCGCTTGGATAGGAGGTGAGATTGCCATGGCCGCCCGCAAATCGATATAGACCGGTTGCCGGATCGACACCCTTTGCCTCGAAAAGTCTTGTAATCCCCAGCGCCTTGCCGGGTATCAGGGTAATCGGCAAATTCGCCGCCGCATGATAGCTGACCACTTTGTTCTCCGGGATGGTGAGGTTGAAGCTGGTCCTCCAGGAAAAATTTTTTGTTTTCACATCGACGCTCGTAATCTCCATTTCCATTGCGGTATTTTGCACGATAGCCGGAATGTTCACGGCGTAATCCTGTACTCCCATGGTCACGGGTACGGAAGCATCTACGAGTTCTTTTGAGCTGCGGTTCCGCACATAGTCCACCTGCAAAACTATTCTGTTGTGCAGGAAGCCCAAATCGAGGCCCACCTGCAGCTTTTTTGTCTCCTCCCATTGGAGATTGTTGTTGGCCAGGCTCGTTTCGGAAAGCGCCTGAACGCCCTGGTACGCGACGCCGGCGTTCACGGGACTAAAAAGGCTCAGGTACCGGTAGTCGCCGATCTGATCACTACCGGTGGTCCCATAGCTGCCCCTGATCTTGGCAAAGCTGAGAAGAGGGAACAGCTCTTGTGCAAATGATTCCTGCGAGATGATCCAACCTGCGCCCAGCGATACAAAATTATGAAACCGGTTCGCAGGCCCAAACCGGCTGCTGCCATCCCGTCGCCCCGTGAGGTTTAGCAGATACCGATTATTATGGGCATAGGTCACGCGTCCAAAGACGCCGGAATAACGATAGAGGCTCTGAATACTCGACGTGGCTTTGAGGATTGCCGCCGAACGCATATCGGTGAGGAGCGCATCACTGGCATACCCACTGCCGGACCAGATCATGCCATTGTCCGACCCTTGCTCGGCGGTGGCGCCGGCGAGCGCGGTGAATTTACCGGCCCCCCATTGCCGATTAAAGCTTATTTGCGGTTCGACGATCTGGAAGCTGATGTCACTCGTGCTATACAAAGCGGTGCGGGCGCGGGGGCCTTCCACCCATTGAATGGCGGGCGCAACGGACTCCAGCGCGTTCGACGAAACTTCGGTGGTGTTGAGATCCGAATAACCCACATTGAGCTTTACGTACAGCCCGGAATCGATGCGATAGTCGAAGCTCGCATTGCTCAGCATATTCTTCGTATGTCCATGATAGATCATATACCGATAGGCAAGCGGGTTCTCCCAGGTCGCCATCCCATTCGAATCCAGCTCCCAGTTCAGCCCGCCCCCGGGAGTTAATAGCGGCGGAGCATCCGGGGCCAGCATGGTCGCAAAAAGGGTAAGATCGGCTTGCGGCAGCAGGTTGTTATCGACCAGATAACTCGCCGTGAGCTGCATGGTAAACCGCTTATCCCGCGACATGGTCTCGAGCTGCAGATAGCCGCTGCCTTTTACATCGCTAAAATTTCCGGGAAACACCGTAGTTCGACGACGATAAGTGCCGGCGACCAGATATTTCGTTTGTGCGTTTCCCCCGGAAACGGCGGCATGCGCCGATGTATAGGCAGCCGTTCCACCGATGAGCTTCTTTTGCCAATCCGTATTCCTTGTGGTATCCCAGGTGCCGTTGAGATCATAATCCGCAGGTCCCGGAACGGCGCCATCGTTGTGCAGCGCTTCATGACGCATCCCGAGGTATTGGGGTGTATTTAGCATCGGCAGTTCGTGTGCAATTCCACCCGTTCCCTGCTGGAAATCGAGTGTTAGCCGTGTAGGACCGGCTTTTCCCTTTTTAGTGGTGATCAGGATCGCGCCATTCGCCGCCCGGGAGCCATAGATGGCCGTAGCGTCCGCATCCTTGAGAACGGTAATACTTTCAATGTCGGCAGGGTTGATAAAAGCCAGCGGAGAACCGTAGGAGCCGGATACAACGTCCGAACTACCCAGTATCGTTCCGATGGTCGTCGGTGACAACTCAGCGGAATAAGGTACGCCATTGATCACGTACAGCGGAGCGTTGCCGTTGGCGATGCTGTTTTGTCCCTGGATCTGGACCGTCACACCGGCATCGGGCACCCCACTGGCCTGTTTTGCGAAAAATCCCGGGACCAGCCCCTCGATCGCCAAAAGGAGATTATCCACCGGCTGGATGTCAAGATCTTTGGCGGCTACCATGCTTACGTTACTTGTGGCCAGCCTTTGAGTCGTTGTCCCATACGCGATGACCCGGGCTTCGTCTAAATTGCTTACCCTCGGAGGCGAGGTCGGATGCGAGGTGTCCGGCGGCGCCCCACCCCTGCGATATACCCATACAATCTTGCCGGTGATGGAATAGGTAAGGCCTTCAATGCCTAATGCGGTACGGATCGCCTCGAGATCGGAAACATCATGGAGGATGAGATCTAGCGGCGGGCTGTTTTCCCGCAAGCTGTCTGCCATCGTAAATTCGTAGCCCGTTTGTGCCGAGATCCTGTCCAGGGCTCTTTTAAACGGCATGTGCTTGGCTTCGAGGTTCACAATGTTTTGCGCAAAGCTATGCGTGCACAATAGCATGCACGCAAGCAGCGTCGTTAATTTCGGTTGAAACATTTTTAAGTTTGATTTGAACAGATGAAAAAACCTCGGTTTAACGATTATGACACTTGATCAGCAGGGATAAGGAGAGATTCCCGGTTGCAATGAGAAGGATAGAAGTCTTAATTTGCCCGGACGGACAAATGATGTCCTGAAAGCCGGCAATGGATATGGTTTGCTTCAAAAAAATCCAGCAATTGGCTAAGTGGTGCGTTAGGTGGCAGTGTACCCCGCCAGCGAATTTCGCGAGGCCGTATGTTAAAGCTTATCCGCAGATCGTACCGGCGTTCCACCTGGTGCAGGACATCCTGCAGCGTGGAGTGGTTAAAATCGAGATAGCCGTCTTTCCAGGCTATCGCTTCGCCGGCAGCCACTTGCTCCAGCCCCTGGTATCGGCCCGTGGTATCCAGCCGCAGTTGTTCATCGGCTTTCAGGATAACCGTATCGTGGGCCGATCTTACTACGACCCGGCCTGCGATCACGGTGGTCTTTATTATCGTCTCGTTCGGATAGGCTTTGACATCGAAGCTGGTTGCGAGAACCTTCGTTTCCTGCTTCCCCGTCCTGACAATGAATGGTCTGGCAATGTCCTTTGCCACTTCGAAATAGGCCTCACCGGTGAGTTCCACCCTGCGCAGCCCGCTGTCAAAATGCGTTGGATAACGCAGTTTTGATGCATTGTTGAGCCACACCTGCGTTCCATCTTCAAGAGTGAGCCAGCGTTGTTGTGCCGGCGGGGCGGTCAGGACCGTTTCTACTGCCTTGATAGTCGTCGTCCTGGGTTCAGGCGCGAAAATCAGGAAAAGGAATAACAAAACCGCAGTCGCACAGCACCGGAGAACAGATCGCCATAAGCGCAGCCTTTTCGCCGCCTGCTGTTTCTCTCTCCACCGGTTATACGCTTTATCCGCATCGAATGCACAATATTTCTCTAATTGGGCTTTCAGTGCACCCGGATTGCTGACGATTGCCAACAATTGAAGCTGCAACCGTTTTTCATCGGCCGGCAGTTTCGATACAGCTACAGATCCCGGGGTTTTCTTCGCCCTCCATTGGCGGAGTACCGATCTAACAACACGCTCTTCCCTCATGTTATTCATATTTACAACGAATCGACTATCTATTCAACTACAATCTTGTCGTATTAATCCGTTAGTAATTATAAACCCCGTTGATAATCCGATCTTTCAATGACACATAGGATTTATTTTATTCCTCCACCGTCCATTTCTCATACACTTTTATACTCTTTGATGATACCATTAGTAGTAGTTTTCCATTAACTATAAACCCTTAGATATATGAAAAAAGCACGAATCGTCCTCACCGTGATCCTTATACTAGGGATGTCCGCGGGGATGCTGGCCTGGCGCGCCAACCGCCGTATGGCCATGGTCTACTACACCTGCAACACCTACCTGGATCTATGTATGATGACATGGACCCTGGGTTTTAAGATGTCACCGTTCCCCGATCCCCTCGCCACGCTAACCGTGTACAACGCGACCCCGGAGACCGTTGCCTTTGAAAAGGATTGCTACCAATGGTGTACGTGGAGCAACGTCGTCTATATCGAGCCCGGCTACTAACGGTGAGGCTCCATCCACGCGGGAAGATCGCGGCCGCGCAGAAAATGGTCGAAGAAGTCCATTAAACGCTGCGTGTAATCTAAAGCATCCCGGCGACGCATCATAAAATGATCCTCGCCGGGATATTGCAGCAGCCACGCAGGTTTTGCCAGCCGCCGGAGGGCGACAAAAAGTTCAACGCCTTGTCTCACCTGCACTGCTTCATCCAGCGGATTGTGAACGATAAGCAATGGTGTACCGATTCGATCGGCATGAAGTGCTGCGGATTCCCGCAAGTAGAGATCGGGACGCTGCCAGAGGTTGGCGCCGATTTGTTCCTGCCCCCGCTCCCAGATAAAATAGCTGTCGCGGGTCTCGAGTCCGGCATCTCCTGTCGGCAGCAGGGTGAGATAGGCGCTTACCGGATCGGTAGGTCCGGCCATTTCTGCCGCAGCCGCGAAGGCCCGGGTGCGGGTGAGGATAAAGTTTGTCTCTCCGGCCCCCATGCTGTGACCCTGAATACCCATTTTTTTGACATCGATATAGGACAGACCGGACAAATAGCGGATCGCAGCTAGCACGGAGTTGCATGCCCATTGCCCCGCCGTCCTGCCGGACAGGTTGGCGTTGCGGCTTTCGATATCCGGCGTGAAGACGAGATAACCCCGGCTTACAAACCAGGGGATATTGATATTGTCCCGGCATACGTCGGCGGGCGGGAATTCGTACAGCCGGTGTGATAGCTGCTCATAGATCGAAAAAAGCAACGGATACCGTTTATGCGGATCGAAATTTTCCGGTTTGTAAAGGACGCCCTGGTAAGGAGTTCCATCCAATCCCGGATACTCGATAAGTTCGGCCTTTAACCAGTTGTAGGCTTTTTGCGGCTGAATATCCGTGATCCGCCGATAGTGCCGCAGATCGGTTGTCCAAAAATAGTTCGGTGCTTCTTCGGCGGATTCCCTCATCATTAGCCAAACGCCGCTTTTTGCAGCTCTTTGAGGCCGCATTCCGTCATCCCAGGAACCGAGGTTTGGTTGCTGCGACGGCGCCCGATAGAACACGTATGGCCCCATATACAAGGAATCGGGTGCAACACTGCGGCCAATGATGATCCGAAAAAATCCATTGTATTTATTTCGGACGTTGAATCCCGTTAGGACCAGGCTATCACCTTTTGTAAATACGTGCGTCTCGGTTTCGCCCGCCACCACCCGAAGCTTGACCTTGTGTCGCCATCCATAGCCATGGGTCAGGCTCAAAGGTCTGCTTTGACCGGCCGGGTCTACCGCCCAGCAATCGTAATTATCATATAGCAATACCGCGCTGTCGCCTTTAAGCCAACCCGCGGCTCCGGCCACCGCTTCACGATCCACGCCATGCGGGAAATCGGTGGAAACGCCATGCGGCAAGCCGGCGGTGATCGTTCGAAAAACGCCGGTGCCCAGGTCGCAACTCACATATTGCGCTTTGCCGGGATCATAATATATAAACCAGTGGCCCCCGGGGGAAAAGCAAAAATTCTGCGGATAGCCTTTGCCAATGGCGATGTGCCGCAAGCTTCCATCGGTTAGGGATAAAAGTGCATATTCATGGCCTTCGCTGATGAGTACCCAGTCGCCGGTCACCATGCCCGGCGCACTCAACAACCGGCGGTCCTGTCCCTCGAGCGTCTGTGTCCGGCTACCATCAGTGGCGGCAACCGCCCACCAGACCGCGGGAGCTGGGTTACGCGACCGGCCCAGATCCTTGTCTTGCCAGGTCCGGATCAGCGGGCCGGGTTCAGGATCGGCCGGAGTGGCTGTTTGCGTGTTTGGCGATGTCAGATAGAACAGCCAGTTTCCATTGCCGCTAAAAACCACCGGACCGTCGATATGTCCGGTTACGACCTTTATAGGTTTGCTGCCGATCTTCCAGCTCCACAAACCGGCTCTTTCACCCTTTACAACAAAAGCGAGATGCTGGTTCCGGCTATCCCAGCAAAAATTCGCCGGTTTGTCGCCTCGATCACCCGTCCAGACCCATTGCTGGTTTAGGTTGCGGAGATCGCGCACTTGCAGGCTGGTACTGTCTTCCAGCACCAGGTAGTTTCCGGACCCGTCGAAGCCGTAGGTGCGGTTGTGGCCGAAATCGCAAACGGTATCCGCGACCAAGTCCCGCAACAGCACGTCTTCTTGTTGTTTATAGGCGATCCACCGGCCCTCACCTGAAACAGGAAATTGATAGGAGATAATAGGCAGGGTTTTGATACGGCTAGTCCCCAGCCCGATAAAATACAAGCTGTCCGGTCCAGCCACCACTGCCTGCTTTTCATCCGGGGAGAAAACACAACGAGCCGCACCGGCAAATGTCCTGCGCCATGCTCCCTGCCGTGACAGGACCGTAAGTGTCGGCCGTTGATCACTCACCGTGACGCTCGCGTACGCCAGAAAATTACCGTACGCGCTTAGCTGCGGCGAGCGGGAAAGCATCGGCCAGTGATCGATCGCATTCGTGTCGATCACCGGCTTGCCCGGACCACAAAAATGCAGCAGGAACGCCAGTAAGATCGATGGCATGCTTTTCTATGGAAGATAGGTTCGCCTGCTGCAATAAGTCTTCAGTAATGACGCCTGTAGCTAAGAATAAACCCACGATAAACAACCAGTCCCAGTGACCCAGCCTGGCTTTTAATTCCTTTAAACTGCGGGATTTCATAATATACACGTTGTTCTCGGTGGTATTCAGCGCCCGGGCAATCTCTTTGGTCGTCATCCCTTGCAGGTAGCTCATGCGAAGCGCGGCGCCGCCGTGTAACTTATCCAGTTCCTTCATGACGGTTTCTATCATCAGCGTTTTTGCGCGTTCATCATCCAGAGCAGTCCGGGTCGTGATCTCGTCCTGCGTCAACCGCACCCATTCTTCAACGGTGCGTTCGATGACTTTGTCATCCCGAAGCTTTTTAAGGCATTCGTTCTTGGTTACCCGGTAGAGAAAGTTCTTTAGATGTTTTTCCGTGTTAAATCGGGTCCGCTGGTCCCAGGCTTTGCTAAAGGTCTCGCTAACGATGCCTCCGGCATAGTCCTCGTCATTGATAAATTGGAATGCATAATAGCACACGGCCTTGTAGCACTCTTTATACAATTGGCGCATAGCCGCTTTATCCCCTTCTTTAAAAGGAGTAAACCAGAGCGAATCTTTAACCATGCGACAATTTACTAAATCATCGATTCCCGCAATAGCAATTTTAGCAAAAAAACAGTCCAATCAATTTTTCTTTATTCGGGATGGTTAAACCGGGGAGAAAATCGTTTACTCCATCCCCTTTCCGCATGGTTTTATCCTCTTTTGCAATTGATCTAAAAGTACTTTCATATATATGATCGAAGGTAAAAAATTGGTGATCGTCTTACCCGCGTACAACGCAGAGCTCACCCTTCGTAAGACCTATGCGGAGATCCCTTTCGATATCGTCGACGAGGTAGTGCTGGTGGATGATAATAGCCGCGACAATACTGTGGCTGTGGCCAGGAATCTGGGTATCCGGCATGTGATCAAACACGAAAAGAACAGGGGGTATGGTGGCAACCAGAAGACCTGCTATAACAAAGCACTCGAGCTGGGGGCCGATATTGTGATCATGCTCCATCCTGACTACCAATATACCCCTAAGCTCATCCCCTCGATGGCGTGGCTTATCGCGAACGATGTATACCAGTGCGTTCTCGGCGCCCGCACCCTGGGCAAAGGGGCTCTCCATGGTGGGATGCCCCTTTATAAATATATTTTCAACCGCGGGCTTACCTTTTTTGAGAACGTGCTGCTCAAGCAGAAGCTGGCCGAGTATCACACCGGCTACCGCGCCTTCTCGCGGGAGATCCTGCAGCGGATCAACTACGAGGTCAACAACGAAGACTTTGTTTTTGACAATGAGATGTTATCCCAGATCATCTATCTTGGCTATGAGATTGCCGAGATTACCTGTCCCACGCGTTATTTCGAGGAGGCCTCGAGCATCAATTTCAAACGAAGTGTCGTCTACGGGTTGGGGGTGTTGCGGGTGTCCGTCGTACACCGGCTGTGCAAGTGGGGGGTGATGAAAAAAGAGATGTACCATCCCCGAAGTATCCGGATTCCACATACTTCCGTCCTATTGCAAAACGGGTAATGGGTTAACTTCATAGAAACCTTAACCTATGCATCTATCTATTACCACCTTCCCCTGGCAGCGGTATGCGGTGCTGTCGCTTATTGTTCCCGTGGGGATCGTTTTTGCCGTGTTTTGTTTCCTGCTATTACTCCTTACGGGTGTCTCCAAAGGATTTGTTTTCGTGATCTTGACCCTTTCCGGCCTCGGTGTGGTAGTATCGGATCGACTGAGAAAAATCGGGCGGCATGCCTAAGCTATGTTCCTGCTTCATTCAAAAATAGAACCCTTTTGTGCCTTTACCATCGATCTGGGACCGCAGTATGTGGAGCGGGTCTTTGACTCGCTGCTCACCAGGCAGGGGATAAAGCAGGTGGTCCTCATGCCTGCTGCGGACAGGCTGGAACGCTACCTGGAGCTTTTGCATCGGGAAGTTCATCACGGCGGCCGGCGCCGCTATGCTATCATCCAATTTTATATAGCCCATTTCTGCCAGCAGTTGGCTGGTGTGTCGGGGCAGTCCGGCGCGCCCGGCGAATCCGTTCAGCCGGATACCGGGCGCCATTTGCTGGAGAAGGCGATCTGCCATTATGAAAGCTATCTCGAGCTGGCTGAAGACAATGCGGAAAGCAGGTTCTATGCCCGTTGGCAGAGCGCCCTGCTGCAATATGAGCTCGACTATCCTTGGGCCCAGATTGAAGCTGCGCTGTTGAAAGCCACAACCCTTGATCCGCTCCGCAGCGAGCCATTAAAGAACTTGATCGATCACTATTGCCGGGTCAAATCCTGGCGGACTGCCTACTCCCTGAGCACGCTTGCCATGAAAACCTTCTTCGACCGGAACCCCGCCGCCCAACGCCGGTGGTTCATAGACTTCTCAGCCTATGACTGGCACCTTCTCCAAAATCACGCCACTATTTGCTATAAGCTCGGGCACGTCAAAGAGACCGGGCAAACCCACCGGCAGTTGCAGGACTATGCCCGCCGGCATCCGGAGGAGGGAGTGCCGGTGGTGGCGGCCATGCCTGCATTCCGTATTCCTTCCGCTATTTGTTAGTGTGCAGCTCCATAATGGTTATTGAGTATGGCGGCAGCACACGGCTAAACGTCTTTTTAAGATCATTTACCCCAATCTCAACAGGCACAATCTTATCCGGTTCTGTTATCGTATTGGTCTCATTAGGATCATCGGCCTTCAACACCCACTCCTTACCACTCCTTGATACTTTGCCGACACCCTTCAAACTGATTATCACAGACTGTGATGTAGACTGAGTATTAACCATTTTCAAGTACACCGTGCCACTAAGTGTATTGCGGGTTGCCGCGAAGAAAAATGCATCTATCTTTTTGAGCTTGAGCAAGCCTGCGACGGAATCCCCGGATGTCAGCTTTTGTTGTTGCACGGGAATATTTTCAGCTATTATTTTAACGACACGATTACCGATATGATTACTGAACAGTTTTTGGGCATAATAAGAGGGAGAGCCATAGGCTGTAAGGGTATTGTATCCGATCAAATTACATCTCCACTGCATGCCGCCCGGATTCACATTCACGAATAAAGGCGCATAGCTGGCCATTATTACGAGATCGGCATTTCTTTCCATGCCGGTCATCCAGGCAGCATCCCCCAACGCCGCATTGAAATTGGGAGTAGGAGAACCCTCCCTGGTTGCCCATTCTCCTACCATGATCTTAGGCCCGTTGCGATCGTAGCCATCGAACTGGTGTGCATTTTCTTCCATTTGAGAGGCGGTGCGGTAATAGTGCTCATCCATTATTTCCATCTTCCGAACTGGGGCCTGCATTTCCGATTCATACACCTCATTGGTCGATATCGTTGAAATGATCTTTAACTGTGGATATCTTGTTTTTATAGTATCGTAGAATTGATTGTAACGGGCCCAATAGTTTCCCGAGTAATCACCGCCATCTTCATTTCCTATCTCAATATAATTCAGCTTAAAGGGCTGTGAATGCCCGTCTTTTGCTCGTCGGGCACCCCATTTGGTTGTTGAATCTCCGGTGACGTACTCGATTTCATCCAATGCATCATTGACGAAAGGTTGTAAAAACGGTCCCGACTCCAGATAATCCTTATTGAGAACGAAACCCGCGAATACTGCCAATATAGGCTCCATATGCAGATCCTCACACCATTCCAGGAATTCCAATAACCCTTCCCCATCTGTTGAACGATATCTCCATGGACTAAGGTGACCTGACCGTTGCTCTAAAGGTCCGATGGTTTTTTTCCAGTCCCATCGATTGGCGAAAGTGTTTCCCTCCAGATAATTCCCCCCGGGAAAGCGTAGAAAAGCGGGTCGCATGTCCGCCAATAATCGCATCAGGTCGGGCCGGTTGCCATTGGGCCGGTTATTCCAGGTGGGCGGAAATAAAGAAACCAGGTTGAACCAATAACTTCCGGTGCGCGTGGTAGTAATGACGAACTGGGCATCGCTGGTTCGGGGTATAATGCCCGCCGTAGTTAGAGTAAAATGATATAATTGCCACTGCTCGCTTATACCTGTGATCTCCGCTGAGGCATAAACCATTGAGCCGTCAAGGCTTTCCAGTGCAACGGTTAATGCGCCGGATGCTGTGCCAGTCTTTCTGACATATAAACGGCCATTATAGGTGACGGCTGGACGAATAGGAAAACCCCAATATCCTTCATTAGCGATCCCGACCTTACCCATATTTTTTTCGACATCGAAGCGCAATGAAACCGAAATATCTTTGTTTATAGGCACATTTTTGTCCAAATGGATGGAGCACTTATCATCGGGCCCCTGCAGGACATCCCAAAAAGCGGCCTTTTTTGCAGTATCTTTGAACACCCGGTTCCTGATCAATTCGGCATAAAGACCCCCGTCGTAAGAGAAATTGATCTCTTCTGTCATCAGGCCATATAATTTGGAGCTCACCGGAGTGCCCGGCTCAGCGAGTTCGAGAGTCAACTTAGCGGGGGTTTGTGCAGAGGTGTACACGGAGATTAGGACAAATGCAGAAAACAAAAGTCCGGAATCACGTATTCGAAAAGACATACAAAATATTATTGGTCACGGCTTACTACGATTTGCCCCGATCATTAACCATTGCTATTTTTACCTTTTGAGGAATGCCCTGGTAAATAAAATCCGCCAATAACAATACGAATGGGAACTCCACAAGCATAATAAATATCTGGTATCTGAGAACTGTGCAGGCCGCCAAAGCGCTAAAACATAGATTACAAAGCCAAAGCAGTGTAATGAATAATAGGACATACAAACTCACTTTATTCCCCATCTTCAAACCGCCGAAGAAGTAAAATCCAATAAAGGCCAAAACGAAAGACAAGTTAAGAAGCATGAAAAACATCGGATACCAGGATGTTAAAGTCATTTGCAAATGAATTAAGGGCCAGTTGACTGCTAGGGTCCTAATCCCAAATAATTGTGTTGCCGTTTTACCATACTCGTCCGGCCGAAAAATATAAGGCGATAACTTGGAAAACATCTCCGTAGGCGGGTAGAAATAGCGAATGGAGTTTGGAAACGCCCAATACCGAAGGAACTCAACAGGGTATCTCTTTATCAAAAAACCGCCATACTCGGAGTAGGTATAACCCGCTGGGCCAAATTTTCTTAAATTTGGTAGAGTCGTATCTGGTCCATTTTGCCAGTTCATATTCATATAGGTGATCAATGGCCCCCGGATCATATAATAAAAACCTGTCCCTTCAGCGTTGTAATCCAGCAGGCTTTCTGTCCGATGAGTACGATCAAAATAGGACCGTACAGTACTATCCAGCGGATAGAATTGAACAGGAATAGCATCTGCCCTTTCATTATAAACATGGCTGTACATATATAATGCATTATTGGCCGCCTGCCAGCCTCCAAAGGGTGAAAATTGCCTGACACCCGTGAGCCCCAACATAGCGCCACGTGTATAGAAAATAAAGGAGACCACAAGCACGAACTGCAGCAAAATACCTGTCATTTTGTACCGAATAGATAGACGGCTAAAAAGCAACACCACAGTAGCAAATATCGGGTAGTATAGTGCGCTATAGCGGATCGAAAATGCGAAAACTAATAGTAGGGCCTGTACAAGGATCATGTAAGGCCGCGGGCGATAAATGATCCACATCAGTTGTGTCACCCAAAGGATACTTACAGCAGTAAACAGAGAATCCGATAGAATATAATTGCAAATATAGATCAATATTGGATTGCAAAAGAAAAATACAAATATGATATTAGCTAACAATTTCGACGGCCGAAAAATAAATAAAATCGTGAAGAAGAATAACAAACATGCCGACTCCAGTACCATGTATTGCAGCCAAACCAGGAGGGTTGCCGATCGCGACAGCCAACTAAATAGCTCGAGAAATTTAGAATACCCTATAGGCCAGAAATTGGCATTCCAAGGGTCTGTAAAATGAACTGTGTCAGAAATTTATTGATTTTTTGTCTAAGAACTGTTTCAAATATGCACGCCCCTTGTCAGAAAGAGACAAGTTAACTCTCCAAAGGTATTTGTCATCAAGGAG
>Ga0134126_10000618_pt1 | contig 44735 bp, 29 predicted proteins | sample KB31752_FD_96881 | JGI IMG/M metagenome (GOLD analysis project Ga0134126, IMG submission 96881) | Terrestrial soil microbial communities with excess Nitrogen fertilizer from Kellogg Biological Station, Michigan, USA - KB3-175-2 | ecosystem: Environmental > Terrestrial > Soil > Unclassified ...
CGCGAGCCGAGCGGCACTTGTTCTTGTCCGGCTCGGCTCGCCGGACCTACAGGTAGGTGCCGCGAGCCGAGCGGCACTGGCAGTCCGGCTCGGCTCGCCGGACCTACCGCATTCGGTTACGGTCTCACAAACAGGAAACTCATGGCCTGGCGGAAGTGGCTCGTCCGAAGTCTGGTCTTCTCCGTCCTGGGCGTCACGATCCTGATCGCCTTGCTGTATCAGGCGTGGACCAATCCCAGCGCCGTGCGCCGTCAAGTTCTCGCCAAACTCAATTTGCAATTCACCGGTGCCACCGTCAGCGTCGAGTCCGCCCGTCTGCGCTTGCTGGGCGGTATTCTCGTCCACGATCTGCGCATGGCTCGCCGCGAAGACCTCGATCGCGGCGACTTTCTTTATGTCCCCTCCGCCGTCATTTATCACGACAAGGAACATTTACTCGATGGCGCGCTGGCCATTCGCAAGATCGAACTGGATCGGCCGCGCTTACGCATTGTGCGTGAGCGCGATGGCCGGCTCAACCTGAGCGGCCTGCTGTCGCCGCCCGATCTCAAGGTGCGCGTGCCAACGCTCGTTATCCGGCAGGGCACCATCCTGATTGAGGATCGCTCTCTCTCCGCCGAGAGTCCTCTGGTCGAAATCAAGGATGTCAATCTGACCATGATGAACGATCCGCTGTCCACGCTCGTGATCGAGGGGACCGGCCAGGCGGATGTGGTCGGCGCAGTGCATATCCATGCGCGATTTCATCGGTCCACGGAGGCTGCCAGCGCCGTCATCGATTTGCCGGAGGTGCCGGTGCAACCGGCTCTCGTGCAGCGCATCGCCGGCTTCTGCCCCGACGCCGCGAAACATCTGCGCCAGCTGCGCGGCACCGGCAAGATCCAGGCCACCTTCGTTCACAATCCCGGCGCCATCCAGCCGTGGAACTACACGCTTCGCGGTCAACTCAGCAAAGGCGAATGGTGTCACCAATGCTTGGCCGAACCGCTCGAACAAATCGAGGCGTCGCTGCAATGCGTCAACGGCCGGATACCGAAAGCGAAACTGACGGGCCGTTCCGGTGCCGCGACAATCGATGTCGAGATTTGGGATCTCGTTTGGCCGGGACATCGACCGGGCTGCATCGAGGACATGGTGCGACAACTTCATGCGCGCATCGAACACCTGACCATCAGCCCGAAATTTTTCGACCAACTCCCCGACCTTCCCGACGCTTGCAAATCCATCAGACAATTGTATTCGCCGGCCGGACCCGTCAGCCTGACGTATGACTTCCAACGCGCGGGCGCGGACCATTGGCATAAGGACTGGAAGGTCGAGCCGGAAGGCATGACGACCACGTTTGAACACTTCCCCTATCCGATCGAAGCGGTTACGGGTGCGATCGAGGTGCATTTGAAGAGCGACGGCGACGACTTTATCAAAGTGGATTTGGCGGGACGCGGCTCGGATCGTCTGGTGACGGTGAAAGGCTCTCTCCGTGGCGAAAAGGTGAGCGAGGTGGATTTGGTCATCGTCGCCGAGGATGTTCCGATCGATCATAAGCTCATGCTCGCCCTGCCGGAAAAAAGCCGCGCGTTGGCGCGCACGTTTCTGCCGCCCCGAAGCCGCGAGTTGGGACTGCCCGAGCAAACGCTGGGTCTGATTCAGCCGGCCGGCCTCGCCAATATCAAGGTCTTCATCCGCCGCGCTCGCGGTCACCACAACTTCGCCAATCGCTATGTCATCGCCTTGCACGATGCCTCGCTGAAGTACGATCTTTTCCCCTATCCGCTGGAGAATGTGACGGGCATTCTGGACATTCAGCCCGATCACTGGGAATGCCAGGATTTTCACGGCAGCCACAAAGGCGGCGAAATCTTGGTGAATGGTTGCTCGTACCGCGTGAACGTCACGAATCCGCTATCAGCCCGCGGCGCAAGCAAGGGAACGAATCCTCCTTGCTTGCGCTGCGAGCTGGTAGAAAGTCGGCCCCAACAGCGCGAATGCGTGAAGGTCGCCATTCGCGGCAAGGGCGTCTTACTCGATCGCGAGTTTGAACAGGCGTTGTCGCCGCCTGGGGTGCCGGGCCGCGCCGCCCTGCGCAATGCCTGGTCGATGTTGGCCCTGCAAGGCCGCCTCAGCTTCGAGGCCGTTGTCGAGGATCGCCCGGATAAACCGCAGGATATCGATGTCGCCGTCGATATTCGTGGCTGTAGCATGAAGCCCGAATTTTTCCGCTACGCCATGACCGACGTCAGCGCCGGCGTGCGCTATGCCCAGGGGCGCGTCTACGTCAAGGATGTCAGCGCCAAACATGGCCGGAGCGAATTAGGATTGAAGGAAGCCACGATCGTCCTCAAACGAGCCGGCGGCTTTCAGGCCTGGTTCACGGGAATTCGCGGCACCGACCTCGTTCCGGATGAGGAATTTCTGCTCGCGCTGCATCCATCGATGCGTCACGGATTGGAGCCTTTGCAGATCCGCAAACCGATCAATGTCGAGACAAAACTGGTTCTGGACGCCTCCGCCGTGCCGGGCGAGCCGATGAAAATATGGTGGGACGGCGGGGTCGCCTTGCGCAAGCAGGTTTTCCAGGCCGGCGTGGAAATCAACGATGTCGATGGCGTCATTTGGTGCCGCGGTCATCACAACGGCCGGCAATTCGAGGGCGTCAGCGGGCACGCTGTACTCGAACGAGCCAGCATCCTCGGCCAACCGTTCACGAACTTGCAAGGACGTATCGAGATCGCCCCCGAAACGCCGGATATTCTGTCGCTGTACGACTTGAAGGCCAACCTTTTCGGCGGCTTTATCGGCGGCGAGGCGCGGTTCACGTTTGGCTCAACCTTGCGCTATGAGGTCAAGCTCGACGCCCTGCACGTCCAACTCGAACAGTTCGGCAAGCACAATCATCTCAGTGCCGACGCCCAACTCCAGGGACCGGCGCGAGCGTCCCTGTACCTAAAAGGCGATGGCACCGATCTGAGCGGTCTGAAAGGCGATGGCCGCATTGAGGTCGCCAACGGCAAACTGTATCGCCTGCCGCTGTTGCTCGACTTGCTCAAAGCGTTCGGCTTGCGTCTGCCGGATCGTACCGCTTTTGAACAGGCGCGCATGATCTTCGCCATTGAGGGACCGCAAATGCGTATCCACGGACTGGATCTGTTCGGCAGCGCCATCAGTTTGCGCGGCCAGGGCACCGCGAGTCTGGATGGCAGCAACCTCAATCTCGACTTCAGCGCCGATTGGGGACGTATGCCGCAGTTGCTGCCGGTCGGCATCAGCGATCTCTCGCAAGCGCTCAGCGACCAGCTTTTCAAAATCAAGGTGCGCGGCAAAATCAGCGCGCCGCGCTTTCATAAGGAGTTGATGCCCGGCGTCATTGATCCCGTCAAGAAGGCGTTCGGCGGATCGCCGTGACGGGGCCGCAAAACCGTCTCCACTGGCAAACTCGGCACAGGTCTTAAAGTTCCGCACCTTGCCAAACCGATCTGAGGAAGACGCACGGTTGGGATTTTGACCTGACCGGGAACGGAGGTAGATGTGTTTGGCTCCATCCTGCAACGGATGATTCTGTGGGAACTCACCAAGGTCTTCGTGATGTCCTTGGTAGGGATCACGGGCATCCTGCTCATGGCCGGCATCATCGCCGAAGCCTCACAGCAAGGTCTGGGACCGACGCAGATTCTCGCGGCCATCCCCTTGCTGGTGCCGAGTACGTTGCCCTACACGATCCCGGCCACCACCCTGTTCGCCACCTGTGTCGTCTATGGCCGACTCGCCGCTGACAACGAACTACTCGCCATCAAGGCGGCCGGCATCAACGCCGTCAAGATTGTCCGTCCGGGCATCATCCTTGGTTTGGTGATGAGCGGCGCCACCATGGGGCTGTACTATCGCATCATCCCCTACACGCATCATTTGCTCCGCGCCATGGTCTTCAACGATGCCGAGGAGTTGTTATATTCGCTGTTGAGAAAACACGGCGAAATCAAACACTCGTCGTTTCCCTATCAGATGTTCGTGCAAGGAGTGAAAGGCAAAAAGCTACTCTCGCCGGTCTTCAAACGCAAGGACGCACACGGGCAAATCGATTATGTGGCTCACGCCCGCGAGGCGGAGTTACAGGTGTTGCCCTCCAAGGGGCAGGTGAAGATCAAGATGAAGCACTGCGTCGTGAGCAGCGAGAATGAATCGCACGCTTACTTCGTGGAGAAGGATTTCACGGTGGACCTCCCCCAAGATTTCGGCAAGCAGGCTCAGCGCCGCCCGCGCGATTTGACCTGGCAAGAGATCTACGAGCAGCGCGTGGAATTTCAAGAACAGATCAATGAAATCCAAGCCCGAATCTCTGTCGGTACGTCCGCCTTGCTTCTGGCCGGCGCACCCGCCGATTTGCCAAAGCACATAGAGGCGCTCAACAATCAGATTGGTCAGATTCGCCAGCAGATAGTCGCGCTGGATGTCGAATTGCAGATGCGCCCCGCCCTCAGCATGGGTTGTCTGTTCTTCATTCTGGTTGGCTGTCCGGTCGGCATCTGGTTCAGCCGCAGCGACTACCTCAGCGCCTTCATTACCTGCTTTTTGCCCATCGTCTTCGTCTACTATCCCTTGATGCTGTGCGGCACCGGCATGGCCAAGGAAGGGCGATTTAACATGGTTCCGCTCGTGTGGGGCGCGGACGCCGTCGTGGGATTGACCGGTCTGTTTCTGTTCTGGCGCTTGCTGCGAAACTAAATAGCTCCCGGGCAAAACTCTGCCAGCCCGCAGCGCCAGCAAGGGAAAATCCTTCCCTTGCTGGCGCTGCGGGCTGGCAAGCAAAAGCGGAGCGAGTACACCACACTAGCGCCGGGGATCGGCCGGAGTGCTGGGACGGCGGACGCGCGGCGGCAATTTCGGCGTTGGGCGATCGTGTTCGTCCTCGATATCGCCGACAATCTCTTCGAGTACATCTTCCAACGTAATCAGCCCAAGGACTTTATCCCGCTCATCGCGCACCAGGGCCATCGGCCGTCGGGCGCGACGAAACAACCGCAGCGCGTTGGCCATGCTCTCCGCCGCCTTGAGAAACAACGGCGGATACAGGGCGTCTTGCAGGATCACTACACCCTTGAGACTGAACAGGAAAAACAGGTCTTTCGTGTTGACGATCCCGACGATGTTGTCGATCATCCCTTCGTAGACCGGCATGCGCGTGTGCGCTCCCAGGCGTACCGCCTCCAATACCTTGTCCGGCGGCGTGTTCAGTTCCAGCGCGGCCATTTTGTCACGCGGCACCATGCAGTCAACGACGCGCTTGTTCGAGAGGCGAAAGACGTTCTGCACGAACTCGGCCTGGTCGGGATCGAGAATGCCCGCCTCCTCGGTGTCTTCGATTAACAGCAGCAATTCCTCAACGGAATGGACCATCTCTTCGCCGGAGGCGGTCTTGTAGCCGAGTCGGCGCAGGATGAAGCTGGCCGTGCCGTTCATCATCATGATGAGCGGGCGGCTCACGCGCGCGAACACGTTGAGCGGGCCGGACAGCCACAGCGCGGTACGATCCGCCGTCTCCAGAGCCAGCGTTTTGGGGATTAGTTCGCCGAAGACGACATGCAGATAGGTGATGAGAAGGAAAGCGAGCGGCGTGGCGAGGGAATGCTTGGCTGCCGCGTGCCAGTTGGGAGGCAAGAATTCCACCAACGGCTCAAGAATGTCGGCCAGGATTGGCTCGCCGACGCTCCCCAGGCCGATACTCGCCAGCGTAATGCCCAGCTGTGTCGCCGCGATCGAGCGATCCAGCCGGTGCATCGCCGACTCGACCGAACGCGCGCCCTTCACACCTCGCGTAATCAATTCCTCGATGCGCGTCTTGCGAACTGAGACGAGGGAGAATTCGGCAGCGACAAACAGACCATTCAAGACCACCAGGGCCGGGATGATGAGCAGTCCGGCGACCAGCGAAAGCCAATGGCTGTCTGTCCCGAAAATATCCAACACGATCGAACGGTCCTCCGTATTCCAGGCGATTCTCTTATGCTAGCATATTCCCTGGAAATGTACCAAGAACTGCTTGACAGCAGCAAAAACAGGCCATATACTCCTACTTCACAAGTTGGCGTATCTTACCCACGGTCAAATGGCGACCCCCATCTGTCCTGTAGATCGCCTCGTTTACCTCCTCCCCAGGGGAGTGTTCCGGTTCATCGCCCGTATGAATCCGCGTAAACGGACGATTTAATCGCAATTACCGCAAGGAATGCCAGACGAAAACAGACTTCACAGGCTGTAAAGCCCTGAAGCCATATCTCGTTGCGCCTTTGCCGGCCCAGCCGGCAATCGTTCGTACCGACATTGAACGGCGTCTCCCTGTTCGGCGACGTTGCCGCCGGGCATTTGTGTTTCTTGGGTCAACGAAGACTCTCACAGGACTCTACTTATGTGGCTCGCTTCTCTCCGTCGATTGGTAGCTCGCAATTCCCGTTCCTCCCAGGTAAGGCACTCCCGCCAACAGCGGCGGATTGTGCCTACGCTTGAGTCTCTCGAAGAGCGCATGCTGCTCACGGCAAACCCGAATCCAATCAACGTCGGTGCCGGCGATATGGTGGGACTTATCGCCGCCATCAACCAGGCGAACTCCGATAGTCTAAACAACCTCGACGATACCATTGTCTTGGCGAACAGCACGTACACGAGCAGCGGCAGCGTCGATTCGACCAACGGGCCGAACGCGCTGCCGGTAATCACGGCGACGAACCTCACCATTCATGGCAACGGCTCGACCCTCGATGGCGCGTTCATGGGCCGCCTGTTCGATGTGGGGTCGGGTGCGGGAGTAACGCTCGACAACCTCACGATCACCGATGGTTTGGCCGTGGGTTCGCACGCTCAGGGCGGCGGCCTCTTCAATGACGGCGGCACCGTCACGATGAACAATGTCACTTTCAGCAACGACATTGCCATCGCGACCGGCCAGACCACCGCAGGCGCTGGCAACAACGCCCAGGGCGGCGGCATCTACTCGAACGGCGGTTCACTCACGCTCACCAATGTCAACTTCCAGAACGGTACGGTGAGCGCCGCGAGCGGCACCGGAGTCGGACGCGGCGGCAACGCCCAAGGCGGCGGCATTTACGTCACGGGCGCAACGCTGACGCTCTCGGGCGGTTTGCTGAGCGCTGCCACGGTTCGGGCCGGCAACGCCAGCGTGGGCAGCGCAGGCGGAACTGCGGCGGGGGGCAGCATCTATGCCGAGAACAGCAACGTGACGCTGACGGGCGGCGCGACGATCATCAACAACGATGTCTTCGGCGGTGGCAGTGGTCCGGGCCTCAACAGTGGCCTCGCTCAAGGAGGCGGTCTGTTCATCAACGGGGGTAGCGTAACGGTAACCGGCAATGCGGCGATCACGACAAACACGGCTCACGGCGGGCCGGGCGGAGGAGAGGCCGATGGTGGTGGTTTGGCCGCCATCAACGCCCAAGTCACGGTCAACGGCGGCGCGACGATCGACCATAACTCGGCCTTAGCTGGAGCGGGTAATGCCGGCAGCGCGGGCGGCGTCGCTCAGGGAGGCGGAATCTTCGCCAGTGGAACCAGCACCGTTGCCCTCGGAGATGCCACCAGCGCGGCCACGATCAGCCTCAACACGGCCACGGGGGGCAGCGGCGGAGCGGGAGCGACAGGGGGCACCGGCACCGGCGGCGGCATCACCATCCTCGGCGCTCCTCTTACTCTCACAAATGCCATCGTGGAGTCCAACACCGTCAAGGGGGGACAAGCCGGATTTGAAGGCAATGGCGGAGATGCCGAAGGCGGCGGACTCTTTATCTCCGGCATCAACGGCAGCAACAGCGCGACCGTACTCAATTCGACCTTCTTCGATAATGTCGCCAGCGCACAGAACGCCGGAACCGGTGTCATCGGTCTCATCGGGGGCACGGCGCAGGGCGGCGGTATTTACACCGCTTCCAGCACCCTGAGCGTCCTCAATTCGACGTTCGCCGATAACGCCGCCGCCGCCGGCACGAACGGCCTTCCCCCGAATACCCCCAATGGTGGCGGCGCGGGGCAGGGGGGCGGCCTGTTCGCCACCAGCGGCACCCTCACGCTCATCAACGATACCATCGCCTCGAACTTCATCCAGGCATTCACCGACCGCGGCACCTCGGCGGGAGAAGGGGCCGGCGTCTACGCCGCCCCCAATACCCTCAACCTCTTGGAAAACACGATCATCGCTCTCGATGAGGTGTTCAGTGACTCCACCCATAGCACCACTCCGTCGTTCAACTCGGACCTGGTCGGCACCGCCGTATCGAGTGACCACAATCTCATCGGCACCGATCCGCAATTCCTCGCCCCCACGGCTACCAACAGTCTCGGACTTTCTGGACTCCTTCCCGTCGCCGCTCCCGGACAGTTGACGCCGACGCTGCCGGTGGCCTGGAACAGTCCCGCCGTCGCGCAGGGCAATGCTGCTGCCGCCACGACGATCGCGAACGCCGAGGGCTTCACCGACGTCTCCCAAGCCACCGATCAGCGCGGTTTGCCGCGTGTCATCAACGGCATGATCGACATCGGTGCCACGCAGAACGGTCTGCTGGTTTCCGGCACCGCCCCCACAACGGTGACAGCCGGCCAGAACATCACCTACACGTTGACCGTCACCAACAACGGACCCAACGCGCTTACCAACGTCACGCTGTCCGATCCGCTGCCCGCCAACACGACGTTTGTGTCCGCCACGACGCCGGCCGGTTGGACCCCGACCACGCCTGCGGTCGGCCAGAACGGTACGGTCTCGTTCAACATCGGCACATTGGCCGCGAATACGACCGCCACGTTCACGGTCGTCGTCCAGGTCGCTTCCAACGCGACGGGCGGTTCCAACATCGCCAACACCGCCACCATCACCTACACAGGCGATGTCAACCCCGTCAGCCCCAGTGTGACGCTCAACACTCAGGTGGCCGGTTCGACCACGACCGACATCACGAGTCAGATCGGCATCATCAGCACGCCGATCTTCCCCAACGTGTTCGTTGGTCCCACCGCCCTCATCCAGTTCGACCTGTTCATCAACGGCAGCGGCAAAACGTATACCGGCCCCATCGCCCTGGTCCTCATGGGACTGCCGGCCGGCGTGACACTGACGAATGCCACAGGTACGGATAGCAACGGCAATCCCTACATTGACATTGTGTCGGCCAACGGAACCTGGAATCCGGGCTTGTTCAATGCCATCATCGCGGCCCTGGAGTTCAACGATCCAAGCCATACGCCGATCACCTACACTCCCCATATCGTGCAAGGGATCTGATAGAATGTTTCCATCGCGCCGAGCGAGAAGGCTGCTTCTCGCTCGGCGGACGGGGAACCCCTATACCGCCCTCACCAAACCGACTGACACCCGATGGAAGACCCTTTACAGACGGCCATTCGCCAACATCAACGCGGTTTCCTGCACGAAGCGGCGCGGATGTATCAGGCTATCCTCGCTCGCAATCCCAATCACGCCGACGCCCTGCACCTGCTGGGCGTGGCCGCCCATCAACTCGGCCAACATCCACAGGCCGCCGAGCTAATCGGGCGGGCCATCGCGCTTCAGCCGGCGATGCCGGCCTACCACGCCAACCTCGGCGAAGTCTGGCGCGCGCTGGGCCAGATTGAGCGAGCCATCGATTCTTGTCGCACGGCCTTGCGCTTGCAGCCGAACTATGCGGAGGCGGCCAATAATCTTGGCCTGGCTCTGCTCGCGCGGGGCAACATCGCGGAAGCGATCGATCAATTTCGCGCGGCTCTCCAATTCAAGCCTCATTTCGCCATGGCCTACAACAACCTCGGCAATGCCCTGCGCCTTCACGGCGATCCCGTTGCCGCGATCGCTCACTTTCGCCAGGCGATTCAGTGCGATCCTCGCTTGGCGGAGGCGCACACCAATCTCGGCCAGATTTTGTGCGAACAAAACCAACGGAAGGAATCGTTGATCCATTGTCGCGAGGCCGTGCGCCTGCGACCGAACTTTCCCGAGGCGCTCAGCAATCTCGGCAATGTTCTCCGCGAGTTGGGCCAACTGGCGGAGGCCAAGACGCATTACACCAACGCACTGCGCCTCAATCCTGACATCGGCATGGTCTACAACAACATGGCCCAGGCTCTCCAGGAGGAAGGCAGGATCGACGACGCCCTGGCCTGGTATGAGCAGGCGCTGCGGCGCGATGCCAAGACCGCACGGATTCACTGCAACCTCGCCAGTGCCCTGGAAGAGCGCGAGCGTCACGAGGAAGCCATCGCGCGCTACGAAATCGCTCTCCGTCTGGACCCCCAATGCCCCGAGGCCCATAACGGTCTGGGCTTCGTCCACCACGAGGAGGGGCGCGATGACGAGGCTCGCGTTCACTACCAGACAGCTTTGCGCCTCAAGCCCGACTTCGCTCCCGCTCACTGCAATCTCGGCGTGCTGTTGGAAGAACTGAATGACCTGGAGGCGGCGGAGACGTGTTTTCGCTCCGCCCTCCAGCATGATCCCGAACATGCCGGCGCACTGGCTCAACTGGCGACCATCCTCCGCGGCAAGCTGCCTGCGGAGGACTTGGCCGCGCTGCGCCGTTTGCTTGCCGAGAAGGATTTGCTCGATGGCAAGCGTGCGATCCTGCACTTCGGTTTGGCCCAGGTTCTCGATGCCCGCGGCGAACATACCGAGGCCGCCGAGCATCTGCGCCAAGCCAACGGCTTGAGCCTCGCCACCTGGAGCAAGCGCGGCGAGAATTACGATCCCGCCAGTCATGCGCAGTTTGTCGCGGAGATGAAAACGCTTTGCACGCCCAACTTCTTCGAGCGTGTTCGCGGATGGGGTCTGGAGAGCGAGTGTCCCGTGTTCATCGTCGGCCTGCCGCGTTCGGGAACGACGCTGCTGGAGCAAGTGCTGGCCAGTCACTCCCAAGTATTCGGCGCTGGCGAACTGCGCTACACCCGAGACGATTTCGAGTCCTTGCCGTCGGTCCTGAACAGAGCAGAGAGTCCGATGAAGTGCATGGGGCAACTCGACCGCGAAACCATCCAGCGTGTCGGACAACGCCATCTCGATCGGTTGCGCGCCCTCAACGGCACCGCCGCTCGCATTGTGGACAAAATGCCGGACAATTATCTTTATCTTGGCTTCCTGGCCGTTCTGTTCCCTCGGGCGAAGTTCATCCACTGTCGCCGCGATTTGCGCGATGTGGCCGTGTCGTGCTGGATAACGAACTTCCGCCACATTCGCTGGGCCAATGATCCCGGCCATATCGTCTCCCGCTTCCGCGAATATCGGGGGATTATGGAACACTGGCGAGCTACGCTGCCCGTCTCTATTTTCGATGTCAGTTACGAGGATACCGTCGCCGACCTGGAAGGCGTTGCCCGCCGACTCGTGGCCTGGTGCGGTCTGGATTGGGAGCCGGCATGCCTGGCGTTTCACGAGACGAAACGGCCGGTACGTACTGCCAGCGTCACGCAAGTGCGTCAACCGCTGTATACGCGCTCGGTTGCGCGCTGGAAGCACTATGAAGCAGCGCTCGGTTCACTGTTCGCGCAGCTTGGCGAACGGCCGGCGTAAGCCGGCTGGTATAGTGTCCACCAGTCGGTCGGGGGAGCCTGTACCAGCCGGCTTACGCCGGCCGTTCGCCATTTCCGCGAGGGCGACTAGATGATTTCGCCATCTTTTGAGATCCTGTATGAAGACAATCATTGCATCGCCATCGTGAAGCCGAGCGATGCCTTGACCACTCATTACGAGGGTCGCGAGGAGACGCTGGACCGCGTGGTCAAGACCTATCTGAAGGAAAAACACCACAAGCCCGGCAATGTCTTCCTGGGCGTCGTGCATCGTCTCGACCGTCCCGTTTCCGGCGTGCTGCTGTTTGCCCGCACCAGCAAGGCGGCGGCGCGTCTTGCGCAGCAGTTCCGCGAAGGCACCATCGAGAAAATCTACTGGGCCATCGTCGAAGGCGAGGTGAAGCTGACGGCCGGCTCGCTGGAGGACTGGCTGCGCAAGAACGAAGCGATCCATCGTGTCGAGATTGTCGAACCGCAGGAGAAAGGTGCCCGGCAAGCGCTGCTGCACTATCATCGTCGCGCCGTCCACGGCGGTCTGACCTGGCTTGAACTTCGCCCGCAGACTGGCCGCACGCATCAGCTGCGCGTCCAACTCGCCCATCATGGCCATCCCATTTACGGCGACGCCAAGTATGGCGCAATACACACGTTTGGCCGAGCTATTGGCCTGCACGCGCGGGCGTTGACTTTTCTGCATCCGATTCGCCATGAGCCGATCACGCTAACGGCCGAGGTGCCGCGTCCCTGGCGTGGCCGCTTCGCTTACCTGTTCCGCGAGGGCCATCAACTATGAGCGCCGCCTTGCTCGATGCGATCCGCGCTTTGATCCAGCAGGACATCGGCAAGCGCGGATTGGCCGCCGACCCCGCCGACAATCTGTTCACGGCTTGCCCCGGTGACTTTGAGGCGGCGTGCCGAAGCATTGCCGAACATCCGCAGCCGGCGCTCGCGGTTGTCACTGGCTTTTACATCGCTCAGGCCGATCCTCCCTGCGGCGAAACCGATGGGCCACTCGGTGCGCTTTTTCTGGCGCGTGCCTTGACGCCTCTGGGAGTGACGATTGCACTGGTGACGGATTCATTTTGCCGGCAGGCGCTCGAAGTCGGCCTGAAGACATGCGGGTTACGCGATCGCGTCCTCGTGTTGACGCTCCCGCCGGCCCACGCTTGGCCGGATTACTTGGCTCTCGAATGGCAGTCGTTTCGCCAACGTGCGGCGTTAACGCATCTCGTGGCCCTGGAGCGCGTGGGACCAGGCCAGGATGGTCGCAGCCGCAATATGCGTGGGCTGGATATAACCGACAATACAACTCCTGCATATTTTTTATTTACGGAGGCTGCTCGTCCGTCGCCTCGTCTTGTCACCGTGGGCATCGGCGACGGTGGCAATGAGATTGGCATGGGTAAAATCGCGGCGGATGTAATTCGCCGCAACATCCCCAACGGCGGACAGATCGCTTGCCGTGTGCCGGTGGATCACCTTATCGTCGCCGGCGTCAGCAACTGGGGCGCTTATGCGTTGGCGGCCGGTGTCGCTTTGCTGCGTGGCCAACGCTTGCCGGCGTCGCTGTTTGACATCGAGCAAGAGTGTGAGTTGCTTCGTATCATGGTGGAGAAGGGGCCGCTGGTGGATGGTGTCACCGCGCGTCCGACCGTCTCGGTGGACGGCCTATCGTTTTCGGATTATGTCCAACCGTTACGCCGGTTGGGGGAGTTGATGGGGGCATGACGATGGGCGATTTGCGTCAAGCAACAGGGACCGAAGTGCGACGGCAAGCCCGCGCCGGTTACCTGACGGGACCGACTCCCGGACTGGCGTTGGGTTACGTGCAGGCGAACCTTGTCGTCGTGCCGCGCGACATCGCCTTCGATTTTCTGCTCTTTTGCCGGCGTAATCCGCAACCCTGTCCCGTGCTGGACGTGACCGATCCCGGCTGTCCCGAACCGTGCCGCACCGCCCCCGGCGCGGACCTGCGTACCGACGTACCGCGTTATTGCGTCTATCGCTACGGCGAGTTGATCGATGAACCGAATGATCTTCTTTCCTGGTGGCGCGATGACCTCGTGGGTTTCTTGCTGGGTTGTTCATTCACATTCGAGAATGCCCTCTTGAATGCGGGGATTCCGGTGCGGCATATCGAGCAAGGTTGCAACGTGCCGATGTATCGCACGAATATCGCTTGCCAGCCGGCGGGCATTTTCGCCGGTTCAATGGTTGTATCAATGCGGCCATTGACGCTGGCGCAGGCGGAGGCGGCGACACGCATTTGCCGTCGTTTCCCGCTTGCCCACGGCGCGCCGGTGCATGTCGGCAACGCGGCCGCCCTCGGCATCCGCGACATTGCACGCCCCGACTTTGGCGATCCCGTCGAGATTCGTCCCGATGAGGTTCCCGTGTTCTGGGCGTGCGGCGTGACACCGCAAGCCGTCGCCATGCAAGCTCGGCCCTCGCTTTTATTGACGCATAAACCCGGACACATGTTTGTTACCGATGTGCGCGATAAGGAACTGGAATGCGCCCGCGGAACGTCCTCGGGCAGTGAGGGCGATTAACCTTTCGCAGCCCGCCTTCTCCATCGATTTCCGCTCCTCGACATTGAGGCGAGCAAGAAAAAAAATCCCCAAAGCGGAAGCGCGTTTTTCTTGACGGCTGCGCGCTGTTTGGGATACTTGGCAATGAGCCTTATTCGCTCGCGCATGTGCGCAACCTAATCAGATGTTCGGCGAAGAAAACACACCAATGGAACAACAACCGAATACCTCCGGCTCGTTCGACTGGTCGAGTGTTGCTCCCAAGAGCGTTGCTCCCAGTGCTGAGTCCTACCAATTGGCTCTGCATGAGTACAACGCGGGACGGTCCTTCCCAGAGATCGTGACCCGCCTGGAAGAGCAAGGGTTGCCTTCGGAGTTAATCCCCGAAGTGACCACGGCTGTGGCGAAGGACCGCGCGTTCTTTCTCTACTCGGCCGGGAAGAGCCGGGCCGAGGTCGTCTCCGTTTTCATTGCGCGGGGGTTGAGCCGAGTCGACGCCAAACAAATTGCCGCTGCGGTCGATCAGTCGAGGGAGGGTGCATTTGCGTCAGCGGGGATGGGGAAGTGGCAGACTCGTTCGTTAGTAACGGGCGGCGTGTGTCTGATGGCCGGGCTGGTGTTGTATAATTTGGTTCGCTTGGGTGTGATGCTTGTTCCGGGCGAGTTGGTAGCGGGGTTACTAGGCGCCGGTCTCCTATTATCAGCCTACGGTGGAGTATACGTCGTGTTCCGCGTTAGGTCGCTGTAGCGCCACCCCAGGAACGTTTTTGAACGACGGTAGCCTGTCCGAATAGATGCCCGGCTGTGCCGGACGCCCGGCGCGCACCGCGATTGCCGGACGCATCTCCATTAGCCACCCGTAAGATCTTTTTGTCCCTGGGCGACCAGCCAGTATCCGGCCAGCGGCTATGGTACTGCGGTCGGCTCCGTTTCTGCCAACCGCAACTCCACCTTCTTTAACTCGTAACCCAACTCCCGCACACGCCGATGCAACTGCTTCTCCTAACGCTCCCGTCCTTGCTCGGCGTAGGCCGACTCCATTTGCTTGCCATACGCCATTCCGTGACGCATCCAGGTGGTACACGTTCCGAGCCAACCAGAGAAGCGAACGGTGGGATTTGGTGCTTGCGTGGCGGGGCTGTTCGCTCGTAGAATCGCGGAGTGGTTGCGGGTCGGCAGGCGTTTATTTCGTGATGGTGTGATGCACACAATCCGACCTCGGCCCTGGACCTATTTCACAGGCGAGACGCTTGATGGGAAGCAAGTCCTCCTCGGCTGGGTCACCGACTTCATCGGAGTCCTGCTCTTTGATAAAAAGGGGGAACTCGTCAGCACTAACGAGTACCCCTTGGGTATTGATTTGCAGCGGGGACTTGGCCCCGCAGTGGAGGCGATTGCAGCGAAGAAGATCCGGGTAGTGAAGCGTGAACTTGGTTTCCGCCGCGGACCGATCCGCGTACAGCCCTTCTCCGTCAATGGCTGGAAAGTGCGGCTGAAACGGTTCCCGGACGAACTGGAAGAGTTTCTGTTCGATCCAGACCGATACTCCGAGGACGAGGCCAGACTCTATCGGACGGATATCGAGCGATGGAAAGTAGAAGGGAATAGCGTCCTCGAATGGGGCAATCAGTATTACCTGGATGGGGAAGGGAATACCATCTGACGAACAGCGCCGTCCAGGATCGTTTTTGAACGACGGTAGCCTGTCCGAATAGCTGTCCGGGCTGTGTCGGAAGCCCGGCGCGCACCGCGATTGTCGGACACATTTGAATTTGCTACGGGTAAACTCTCTTTTTCCCCTGAACGACCTGCGGCTACCCCTCCAGCGGCTACGGCACGGCGGTCGGCTCCGGTTCCGCCAACGGCGACTCCACCTTCTTCAACTCGTAGCCCAACTCCCGCGCATTTCGCTGCAATTGCTTCTCCTGACGCTCCCGTACCTGCTGGGCGTACACGGCCTCCTCCTGTTGGACGTAGCCTTCCCCGTAACGCATCAGCTGGTACGCGATCCGAGCCAACCTGAGAGGCAAACGGGGGCATTTGGTGCTTGCGTGGCGGGGGTGTTCGCTCGTAGAATCGCGGAGTATTTGCAGGTCGGCAGAGATGGAAAGTCCAGAGGCTCGTGGTAGCGTGGCCCGTGCTTCAATCCAATAGTGGTCTACGCGGCGTGCTGGTTGTCGGTATGGACATGGTTTTCCGCCGGACGGCACGTTGGCTAGACCGCTCTACGTTAGGGTATGTCGATGGTTCCGGTTGTCGCCCCCCGGTTCGACCTCGATGAATGCGAAAACGAGACGGAACGATCGTTCGTAGAGGCTCTTCACGCTCGCGCCGAGGCCGGTGATTGGTTCGCGGACGTTTGGCGGGTACGGGCCGACTGTATTACCCTATCGGTTTGCCCGTCCGACGATGACCCGGCGTACAACTGCGTCCTCCGCGCACTGCGAGTGGATTTCAACGGGTCCACGGTGTGGTTCGGTCCGGACGAGACGTACCAGTTCGCGACTAACCTGGACCCAACCCGCCGCAGCGTGTCCGTCCTGTCCGGGCGTCCGGTGGGAGAGTTGGCGGCGGCGGCCGCTGACTGGTTGGAGCGGGAGATGCGGCGGCCCATCGCTCGTCACGAATGGGATCAACTCGACAGCCGCGGTGTCGCGCCTCGCCTGTGGGTGCTGGCAGACACAGGCGAGGGGTTGGTAGTCCGGGGCCAGCCACCACCGGACGCCCGTCGTCCCGATAGGGTCGTCTTGGTCAGGTAGCAGGGCCGGGCCGAACAATTCGCTAGTGCGATTCGTCACATCGGAATGCTCTGTAACACTGGCTGACATGGAGGCCCCCTGACGTTACCTGCTGTTCCGACAGCAGTCGGCTACCTCAGTGTGTGTGGTGGGTAACGGCCGCGTGCGAAGCTCGTGCGACAACGGTAACCTTGGAGAATTTCTCCGGTCGTGACAGCGTGAGCCGACACGACGACGGCCAGCAGCAACGAGGCTTAGTCTTCATCGCTACGACGCAAGCCGCATCGCTGCATCAATTCCGTGCATACCGAACCGTTGACGATGCCGCCGAATTGTCCCTGTTCGCTCGCCTGATTCTCGAAGTGATTCCACCAGTGCGGCCCCTCGCGCAACAGCGTCACCGCGCCGACGACCGGCCAGTACAGCAAACCCATACGCAACATCTGCCGAGTGTGGCCGCACTCGTGCGCCAGGATTTCACTGGCACTCGCGAAAGGGGAAGCGCCGGCGTCCGCTCGGCGAAGATGATCGCCGATGCGCCCGGCGGACACTTCAACCGGACGATCGCGCGAAGCCGGATCGCTCACCTGTTCGCGCAACACATCCTCGGCGAAGTCCCAACCAACCGCAATGACCTCCGCCGTCCAGGTGATGCAGGTGCCGCGAAACATAAAGCGCGGCCAACGACTGTCCATATCGCGGCGATGCGTGGCATGGACGCCGATGATGCGCCAACTGCTTTCTATCCGAGACTTGCCGTAGATTTGAAAGGCAGGCGGCCCGCCTAGCCGGTGCAAAGCGCTGGTCGCCAATCGATTGAACATAGGAAAATCTATTAGGTGCTACTGGCCGCCATCTTGCGGCGGCGAAGCGTTTTGCCTGACTCGGCGCAAGGCCGCTTTCTCCGCGCGCTTCTTGCGCTTCCGGTACAACTCCAGTACCAGGGCGGCCCTTCGTTTCTCTTCTTTATCATACGAGTTCATGCAAGCCAGCGCTTTCCGCTGCCAGCGGATGGCCTGATCCAATTCGCTCCGGACTGCGTGGGCCGCCGCTAACCGGGCGAAAGCCCGTTGCGAGGTGGTAGCGTGCGGATCAAGGCGGCCGGCTTCCTCGTCGGCACGGGCGACATTGCGCACCGTCGTGTCGGGACAACTCGAAAAAAGCTCTACCAGGGCAAGCCGGCTCTCGGCATTCTCCGGTTGCAGCCGAAGAACGGCCTCGTAGTCGGCGCGAGCGCGGGCATACTTCTTCGTCTCCGAATACAAACTCGCCCGCTGATGGAGCGCCGCCGCATGGTTCGGGGCGAGTCGAATGGCCTCACTGTAGGCATCAATCGCGCGACCCAGATCGTCCTTCTTGAAATAGGCCCACCCCAGCATGAGGTGCGTGGTCGCGTTGTTCGCATTGAACGAGTGGTAGGCATCCAGGCAGTTGACGGCCAAATCGTAGTCGCCGCGCCGCATCGCCTCCTGCGCCAGCGACGGCAGCAGCGTGATAATCCACAGGACAAGTGCCCGGCGCACAATCTCCATGACATCCTTTGGATACGCCTTTGTCCGCGCGGAAGCGAGGCACTTCCGCGCGGACAAAGGCATGCGGTCTACTGAATGTTTCGCTGATCGGCTCGACGAGCGAGGCGGAATGCACGCGAGGAGCCGGCGGCGTTGCCCTTCTCGCAGCGCACGATCGTCGGACAATCGCTGCTTACCGGACCGTCCTTGATGACGCGAACGAACGGCAGCAAAATCGGTTGGTCTCCCTCCGCCGCGCCGTCGCCGTTTTGGAGGCGTTCGGTGTCGCGTCGCCGTCGTGCTTGCTGGAAACGAAATTCGTTCCACAATTTGCGGAAACGCGGCGAGCGGGCGTTGCGGAAGAGAGCGACCTGCAAGCGCGAACGTGCTTCTTCACTCTGGCCGGACAGACGCAACCCCTTGACGAGTTTGCTCAGCACTTCGACATCGTCGGGCGCGCGCTCGGCCGCCTCACGCAAGCGGGTCAGTCCTTCCTCGGTCTGCCCCAGACGCAGCAGCAAAAGACCGTGATCGGCGCGGCATTTGATATGACCGGGGTCGAGTTCGAGGGCACGGCGATAATGCTCCTCGGCGCGCTGGAGGTCATCGCCTTCCGCCGCCTGCAAAGCCGTCGCCAACAGGTAGTGATAACGAGCGTTGTCGGGTTGGTGCCGCAGGGCGGCCGTCAGGTGCCGGCGAGCGTGCTTGTATTTGCGGCGTTTGAGATGGATTTCGGCCAGGCGAGATTGTGTTTCCTCAGCGGCCTCGGCCGGGAGATAACGAAAACGCGACAGGCGCGTGAGAACCGTCACGGCGTCGCGATGGCGGCCGACTTCCTGATAGCGTCGGCCCAAGGCGAGAACGTGATCGACGAGATTCAAGTTTGGCATCATGGCGCTGCCTCCATGCAGCTTGGGGAGAAATGTCCCGCGAACGCCCATGATAACCACCTATCCCAATCAAGCAAGACGAATCAACACCGATGGAAGACGACACAATTTGCGCAATTCGGGTGGAGTAGAGCGCGGCGGTCACTCTCTCTTAACGCCAGCCGCGACGCGGCGTATAGTGGGCCATTGTGGGGAGACATTATGAGCGTTAATGGATTGCCTCGAATTCTCGTTTGCGCCAACCAGCCGGCCGCCCTGTCCGAGGTGCGTCATGTCCTGGCCGGCACGGGCTGTGAACTCACGGGACATCTGCTGGGAAATCCCGATCCAGACAGACTGAGCAGTTACCAGTTGATCGTGATTGAGGGCAGCCAAAACGGGGGCACCGCCTGGGATCTGTGCCGCCGGCTGCGCGATCGCCTTGATGATCTCTTTGTGCCGATCCTCTACGTCACCGACGATCCAGGTCCGTCCGCTCGTCTGCGGAGTTTCGAGGCGGGAGCCGATACTTATCTGATGCGCCCCCTGGCTCTCGGCGAACTGCTGGCGCAGGTCAAGGCGTTGCTCCGCATCAAGGACGCGCACGATCGACTGGCCGGCAAAACTGCCGAGGTCCATCGCATTAACAAGTGTCTCCAACAATTGCACCAACAGATCGATCATGAGCTTCAATTGGCGCAGCGTATCCAGTCGAGCTTTTTGCCGCAGAAATTGCCGGAGGTGCCGCGTAGCCGTTTCGCCGTGCATTATCTTCTGCGCGATCGGGTGGGCGGCGATTTCTACGACGCGTTTCGACTCGATGAACATCACGTCGGGCTATACGTCGCCGATGCGATGGGCCACGGTGTGCCTGCCAGTCTATTGACCATCTTCGTCAAGAAGGGCGTGCGCGCCAAGGAAGTGTTCGGCCAACACTATCGTCTGGTTCCGCCGGAGGAAGTGCTGCAACGACTCAACAAGGATCTGATCGACCAGCATCTGTCCGAGCATCCGTTCATCACGATGGTGTACGCGCTTTACAACCATGAAGAAGGCACGTTCCGCTTCGCGCGGGCGGGACATCCCTATCCACTGCATGTGCCGCGTGAGGGAGAGCCGGCGTTCTGGCGTCAGGAGGGCTTGCTGCTAGGGGTGGTCGATGCCGCTTTTCCGGCGCGCACCTATGCGGTGAAACCAGGCGACAAGGTGCTATTGTGCAGTGACGGCATCGATACCGGACGCTTCGAGGGGCATGCGCCGGGGGCCGATAGTCTGTTGGCCTGCGCCGCGCGTCATCGCGCGTTGCCGATTCAGAACTTCGTCGATCGCCTGGCCCGCGATCTTTTCGGTGCCAGCGAGCAGCCCGACGATCTGACGTTGCTGGGCATGGAAGTTTGCCCCTGATGGGCGTTATTCCGCCGTCTTCTTCAGTCGAGCCGCGACGGCTGCCGACAGACGCGGATTGGACAGCAACTCCGCGAGAGATCGCTCGGTGAAGTGACGAACAACCTCGACCGGACCAACATTACCCATGATCCCTTGCACTGCCCGATCTAGTTCCGCTTGCTGGGCCGTGTATTCATCATCCTTCAAGCGACGGACGCGATTGATTAACGCCGTGACGCGATCGTGGACCTTGCGTTCTGCCGCTGTATCAAGTCCGGCCACCAACCAGCCAACTTGCCCCGCCACTTCATCGCGCAATTCCTCTTGCTCCGGAGCGGGCAGTTTGCGGATGGCGTCGAAGGCGTCCGTCATTTTTTCGCGTGGATCGGGAAATTCGTCGGCGAAATCGGTGAGATAGCCCATGATCTGGCGCGCACTCAGGCTACGCAAAAACTCCGCCGTATGGCGACGAGCCTCGTCGGTAATTTCCACGTCCTCGAACTCAGGATTCTCTTTGTCGCGTAATTCTTCGAGCGCCAGCGTCAAGTCCGCGGTGCGAACTTCGTTGTCCTCAAGGAGCGCCTCACGCAAATCCTTGAGCGCTTTCTGATACTCCGCGCTGACCTTGGTGGGCCGAGAAGCCGCCGCCTTCGGAGCGGTCATGGGAGCGAGCTTCGCCAGGTGTTGAAGCTGCGGCCGCGTGAGTTTGAATTGATTCAATGTCTCCAGGGCTGTCACTTCTAAATTGAGTTGATTAAGGTCTTGATTATCCGCTTTGACCCGTTCTGGCGGTGCTGACGGCTTATCGGCGGCCAGCACCACCGGTTTCGCTTCGGGAGCAATAATCTTGCTGCGCTCGCGCTGAGAGGCGGGATGGACTTTCCCGCAGGCGGTGAAGGCTGCCGGCAGGAACACGATGACAAGAGTAAACGCGAACGAACGCAAGATGTGCATGGCGGACCTTTCGCAAGTTGGGGCGAATGCAACCGTGTCATGAGAAAGGGTAGCTGTTATTTCAACCCGCCGCGATGAGAAAAGTTCCGTCCGTCCGCTTTTGCGTTCGACAAGGAACCGGCAGATGATCGCGCTTCTCGTTCCATTTCAATTGCCGGGCGCGTCATCCTGCTGTTACAGTTGGCGAGGATGCCGGCATGGACTGAGAACGAAAGAGAGGTTTTGATGCCTGCCATTCTGATTACCTGTCCCACGACGGGCAAACCCGTTGACACGGGGATTTATCTGGACAAGCACACGTTTGAAAACCCTGGCACGGTCATGGAACACAACATCCTTGCCTGCCCCCATTGCGGCGAGGAGCACACATGGGACAAGAAAGACGCCTATCCGGAAGGCGAGTCACCGAAGTAACCAAGATGCACGACGAATGAATGACAAGCCCGGAGCGCCAGCGACGGGATCTTGCTCCCCATCGCTGGCGCTCCGGGCTTGTCGTCAAAAAGTGAGTGCCTTAGGCTATTTCTGAAAGCGCGTTACCTTCGTGGCTCCGGATTCCAACTCGAAGTGATAACCATCGGAGAACGCCTCGGCGAACTCCTCCTGATGCGACACGAGCAGGATGCAACGCATCTGACTGCGGAGGTTCTGCAATTCCTGAATCATCACTTGCCGGCCCTGACTGTCGAGACAGCCGAAACCCTCGTCGATGATGACGGATTCGATTGGCCGATGCTGCCGGCTGGCGTATTGGCCGATGCCCAGCGCCAGACTGACGGCGACGCGGAATTTCTGGCTGCCGCTGAGGAAGGCGACGTTGATAGGTTTCTCACCCGTGCTGCGATTGTACGCCTCCAATTCGAGCGCCTTGGCCGCATTGCCTTCGCCGTTGGCCTCGCCGCTCAGCTTCAAATAAAGCTGGCCGCCGGACAGCCGATCCAATACCGCGTTGGCGTATTCGATGACTTGCCGTTCCGCCTGGCGAACGAGATGAAGCTGCAAGCGATCGCGGCCGAGCAATTCGGCCAAGGTCTTCTGCTGCTTCCATTCGCCTTCGAGGCGTGTGAACTCCTCGCCGATTTGCTCGCGCTGTTTGCGATAGCCCTGCAAGAGTGCGAGTTGTTGGCGTGTCTCGGTGAGAGCCTTGTCGCGCAATGCTTCCGTCTGCTTGGCTCGGTCCAATTCCGCTTTCACCTCCGCCGGATTCCGGCGCGCCGCCTCCGGGAAGGTCTGCTGCTGTTCTTCGAGCGATTCCACTTCCTGACGCAGCATGTGGAGGTTGAGACTCGCTTGCTGTAACTCCTTGCCGCGCTGATCGGTGCCGCTGGCTTCGAGGTCGGCGCGTTCCTGATCCCACAAGTTGTACTCGGCGGAGCCGATGCTTTCCGCGGCGGTCTGCCAAGAAGCCGGCAACGCTTTTTGGTTGGCGGCGATCGCTTGCCGAGCGTACTGGCTTTCCAGTTCCTTGTTCTTCAATTCAAGGTTGATGCGGTCGAGATGCGTCTGCTCCTGCTGGCGCTCGCGCGTCAGGCGATCGATGTCCGCACCGGCGGCCTTGTCCTGGGCGCGCTTGGTTTTCAGGTCGCGTTCAAACGTGTCAAGATTCAGCTTCAGGTCGGCGTGCTTTCGCCGCACGGCCTCGCGGTCAGCCGGCAAATCGGCTTGCAGACGCGAGAGCGTAGCGAGTTTGTCACCCTCTTGCGTCTTGAGTTTATTCCATTGTTTGAGGGTGTCTTCCGCTTTCTGCCAGCGCTGGCGCGCGGCGGTATGGCCTGCCGCCTCCGTGCGCAAACTCTCCAGGTCTTGCGGCCCTGGATAGTCGGTTTTCAGCCAGTCGGCCGGCGGCGTCCTGCTGATCCGTCGCTGTTGTTCTTCGGGCAGTTCCGCGTAGGCACGAGCGCAATCGCCCTGCAAGCGTGTCACGTCGGCGAGTGCCTGCTGCATCTGGGTCTGAGCTTCGCGGTAATCCTCTCGCGCCTCACGATAGTTCTCTTGCGTGCCTTTCTCTTCCTTACGGAGATGCTTTTCCTCCTCGCGCGCGGCTGCCAGATCCGTGACCGCTTTTTTCAGGCGTTCCTCGATCCGCCTTACTTCATTGTCGCGCCGGCGTTTCTCGTCCTGAAGATGTCCCGGCGTCAATTCCAGACCGCAATGCCGGCAGACCTTGGAGCCGTGCATCTGCGTGATCTCTTGCAGACTATCCTGCGCTTGCTTGAGCAAGGTGCGTGCTTCGGTCTCGTCGTCTTTCGCCTGCCGTGCCGCTCGGTCGGCGGCCTGCACGAGCGGTTCCAGACGTTTCAATTCGCCGTTCAATTGCTTGCCATGCGCCTCAACCTGCGCCAACCGCTGTTTCGCCGCCTGCTCGCGTCCCACCGCTTGCCGCAGATCTTCGCGGTACGCTCGAAAGTGCGTCAGTTGCGGGATAAGTTGCGTCAGCATGGCGAGCTTTTCGTAAAGGACTCGCGTCCGATTCACTTCCTCGGCAGCATCGGCCGGCAGCAAAGCGAGTTCCTTCTGGATCGCTCCCAACTCCGAGGATTGCCGCTCGTACTCCCTGAGTTTTTCCATTTGCACGGTGGCATCGAGCAGTTGCGGAGCCAATTCGCGCTGCCGTCTTTCGGCCTCGTCGATCTGCTTGAGCAGCACCGCCCGCTTCTCGCGCTCTTGATGGAGCGCGCTCTCCAACCGCGCGAATTGCTCGCTGGCCTTGTCCTTTTCGTGCAGAAATCCCTTGCTCTTGATCTCCGCATCCCGAATGGTGCCGCGCTGCTTGACGATCTCGCGCAAGCGCGGCAGCACGTCGCGCAAATCGCGCAGGCGTTCCACCGCGCGCTCGATGGCGGCCGAGTCTTCGAGCAGTTGCTCGGCGCGCTGCCGGCGCTGCTGGGCCGTGGCGAGTTTGCCCTGCAAGTCCATCCACCCACGCGCTTGTAGTTCCGTCTCGCGCAAGCGATCGACTTCCGCGCCCGCCTGTTGGCGAATTTCTTCGGCCGTGCGGATGTTCTCTTCCGCTTCCGCCACTTGCTCCGCCTTGACTTCCGGTGTCGCGGCTAAGCGATCCGACAGGCTCTCCATCTTGCCGCGCAAGGCTTTGCGCTTTTCATCCGCCAAACCATGCAGCCGTTCGTAGCGTTCCAGATCGACGATGCTGGCCAACACCGCGCGCCGGCCCTCCGGCTTGGAATCGAGCAATTTGTCGGCCTTGCCCTGGAGCAGCAGAACGGAAGACGTGAATGTCTCGTAGGTCAAACCGATTTTCTCGTCGATCCATTTGACGAATTCGGTTTTGTAATTGGTGCCCTCCACGGCGACCCAAGGATTCTTGCCCTCCTTGGCTTCATAACGATAAATCTGCTGCGTCGAGGTCGGCGACCCGCGCGCCGCGCGGCGAAGGGTGCGGCGAATACGGTGAATGTGATTGTCGAGCCGGAAATCGAATTCGATGGCCAGGCCATCGCTGTCTTTATTGATGAGTTCGATGGCGTGTTGACTGCCGCCGCGATGATGGCCGAACAGCGCGTAGGTGACGGCATCGAAAATGCTCGACTTGCCGCTGCCGTTGAGACCGGACAGCATCCACAGCGTGGCGCCGCTGTCGAAATGGACCTCTTGCTCGTCCTTGTAGCAGAGGAAGCCTTTGAGTTCGATGCGTTGCGGGATCATGCCTGCATCTCCTTGATGTGCGCTTCGGCCCGTGCCAGCACGCCCTCGCGGAACGAATCGTCGAAATTGGTCAGTTCTTGCGCGAGATATTCCTGAACAGTCTGCTCGAAACTCTTCGCCGGATTGGGCGCGCCGCCGACCAAGGTAATTTTATCGAGCGTGTTGCGCTCGAGGATCTCTCGATCGTACCAGCGTGGGAAGATGTCGCTCAGTTTGCGCAGAATCTCCTCGCGGTTATCGAGGCCGGCGGTATACGTGCATGTGATGCGCACCAAATCATTCTGGGCATCGGGGTAGCGCAGTTCCAGTCCGGGGATTTCGTCCTGCGGCGAATGGATCTCGATCTCGTAAATCGGCGTCGTCTCCAGCGGCAGCACCACCGGCTCGTCGCGCAAGCCTTCGGGACCGACATCGAACAAAGCGACTCCCTTTTGGTCGTCTTTCTCGCCAAGATCCATGCGCTCGATGCTGCCGGAGTAGCGGACGTGCTTCTGCCCGCCGAGGAATTGCGCGCGGTGAATGTGCCCCAGCGCAATGTAGGCGAAGCCGGTCGGCAGGTCGGCATCCGAGAAGACCACATCCTCCTGCTCGCTGATGCGAAATAGCGTGGGCAGTTCGCTGCCGCGTACATGAACGTGGGCGCCGAGGATCGTCTGCAAGGTCGGATCGAAACGCTTGTCGGTTTGCAGAGCGTTCAAGCGTTGGGTGTACGCGGCCATCAGGTGGCGATTTTTCTCATCGAGTCCCTGATAACGCTGGGCGTGTTCGTCGATGAGATAGCGCGTCGGCGTCGGATACGGCATCAGGATGAATTGCACGCCCTGGCCGGTTTCGCGGTCGGCCAGGCGCAACAAAGTCGGCCCGGTGGCGAGATAAAGCCGGCCGGACGGAACGACATCGCCAAACTTGCCGGCGCTGGGCGCGGCCAGGTTCATGGCGTGGCGCAGCGTTTGACAGAAGTTCTCTTTGTCGTGGTTGCCGGTCAGCGTGAGGATGGTGCCGCCGTCGCTCAGAAAGGGCTGGAACACCTCTTGCAAATGGCCAATCGATTCGCGCAGAGCGTCTGGCCCGGCAAGTTCGCTGAACAGATCGCCGGCGACGAGTAAGACATCCACCTTTTCCGAACGGCAATAGCCGGCCACGCGCTCGACCGCCTTGCGCAGATCGTCCGTGCGATCAATGCGACCGAGACGGTCGGCCAGGTGCCAGTCGGCGGTATGCAAAATACGCATGAGAATGAATTCCTATCGGGCGGCACAATTTGATGTATTGTCGCACAAAGGGCTACGGATCATCAAACTCAGTAGCGGCGTCCGCAACGGAAATTTCATCGACCGCATCGGCGCCGCGCAGCGCCCACGGCGGAAACGGCACCTTGACCAGCAGCGGCTCGCGGAAACTGTCCTGGATGAGCAGTTTCTCCTCCGGCAGCAGCATGGACGCTTTCTTGCGGGCGGATTCGCTGAGAAAGCGCCAAACCGGATCGCCTAGCTCCAAGGAACCGCTTTTGCCCAGCGCGCGGATGCCGGCGTTCTCGATGACGCGCCCCGATACCAGCGAGGCTTGCTGCTGCGCTCCCAACAAGATGATGCCCTGCGAACGCATCTCGGCGGCGACGCGCTCGATCAACTCGGTGATCGGATCGTGCGAACCGCGCGGGGCGAAGCGGTTCAACTCATCGAGCGTGACGAGATAAATGAGGCCGCGCTGCGCGTGCGAGCCGGTGCGCTCAGCCACGAGTTGATCGAAAATGGCGGCGACCACGAAACGCTGGAGCGCTGGCATCGCCGAGAGGCCGTTGAGATCGACGACGACGGGATCGCGCGAATCGCGGGCGCGAATATCCAGCGGTTTGCCCTGCTGACTGTCGCGGCGGAGAACGCCGTTGCCGTCGTAGACGAGCCGAAACAGGCGTCGATGAAGTTTCCGTATCGTGGCCGTGTGATGCGACGGACCCCACGGCGAGCCTTCTTGCCCGCTCGCTACGTTGCTTACCAGGTCGAGCAGCGCTTGAAAATGGGCCGGACGATCCGGGCCAGTCACGAGAATACGGTGGCGGGTGTTGTCGCGCTCTACCTTCTCCTTCGTCAGCCACAGTTCCATAGCCAGGGCGAGCGCGCCGAAGTTGGCGTCGCGCACGTCTTCATCGGCGAACAGATAGCTGAACAGACCGCGCTCGACCACGTCGCGAAGGCTCCAACTGTAGGCTTTGACATCGGCTTTCGGACGGCCGGTATTGATGGGCACGTCTAAATTGACCTGTTGCGGAGCGTAAAAGGTTACATTTTGAAACGGAGCCGGATCGTCGATGCCCAGCGCCTGCCAGTCGTCGGCGTATTTCGCCGGATCGTAGCGCTTGCTGCGGCGATCGATGTGGAAAAGGTCGAAGTTTTTGACGTTGAGAATGATCGGTACGATGCGCAAGCGGTCGCGGTCGGCGGGTCGTTCGCGCTGTTGCCGGCGTGCCTCGCGCAGCAGCATGTAATTGAAATGCAGCAGCAAACTCGATTTCGTGCCGCGACCGGCGACGCCGTTGACGTTGAGATGGCCGCCGTTGGCACCGAGGAGATAATCGAGATCGACGCAGCCAGGACCGGCGAAACGATTGCCGCCGTTGCGGACGCGACCGACCACGAGCGGGTTCTCGATCTCATCGAACGAATAGGCCATGCGCGCCTCGGCCTCGCCGCCGAGAAACACATCGCTGCCCTCCAGCGGCGGAGCGAAAACGGCCGGTTCGGTGCGCAAAATCGTCACCTCGGCGTAGGTAAAACCAGGCGAATCGAAGGGCGGTTGATAACCCACATCGCCATCGTGACGGTCGAATTCCTCGCCGAGATCGCTCTGCCGGCTCTGGCGATAAACCTCCCGGATGAGTCCGTAAAATACCAGTCGTTGCTCGCCGATGGTGCTTTCGGTGCGGACAATCTGCGATTTCTCGACGAGCGTATCGGGCGCGACCCAGAAGTAAAATTCCTCGCTGGTCGATTCGCGGTGCGGCGGTGAGGCGACTTTGCCAATGGCACCGATAGCCAGCGGCGTGGGAGTCGGAGTCCGCGATAGGATCGGAATGCCGTCATTCATCGTTGAATCCTCCGAAGATTCCGCCTCACAACCCGGTCAAACGGTAAAATCGCTGAGCCAACGTGGTCGGCGGCGTGAACAGCGATTTCAGACTCTCCTCCGCTCGCACGATCGGCTCCATCGATACCGGCGCTCGGGCGTAGCTGCCCTGCCGACAGCGTAGATGCAGCAGGGCGTTCGAGACCTTATTGAGATAGTCGAAGTTGCAGCGCTCGCGCTCGAAGTGGGCACAACTGATCTCAACGCGGACGACGCCCCAATTTGGCATGGCCCCGTGTGCGCCGTCGAGTTTGAGATACCACGACACCACGGGCAAATGTTTGCTCGGCAACTGAAAAGCGGGCGTGCGTTGGCTCGGCTCCAAGCCGTATAGCACTTGCCAACCGCGCGGATGCAGGTAGTTCTCGCGGTGCTGTTTGATGACACCGATCACGTCGTAAGAGGACAAATCGGACTGCTGCATACGGCCGAGTCGCCCATCGACGAGGCTGAAGGTCGTGGGATCCTGATACAGCGCCAATTCTTCCAATACGGCCATTTCGTGCTGACAGCGGACACGGGGTTGCTCGCGCATGCGCTCGAAATCGTGCGTCAGGCCGCGCTGCCCGGCGTCGAGTTCCGGCAGATTGGCCGGCAGCAGCCGCAGGTCGATTTCACGCAGCGCCGCGGCAAAGATTTCAACATCGTGCCAGGGAAATGGATCGACGATGAGAGAGACGACGCGCTCGACGTGAGCAAACTCGCGGCGCAGCGTCCGGCCATCGATTCCCATGCACACGCCGCCGATCTCGGCCAAGCGGACGGGAATAGGGTGGCCGAGCGCATCCTGCAACCAGGCGACGGTTTCTCCATAATGGCAGCCGTCGATGAAGCGCCGCGGCATCGCGGCGGGATCGACCGTGTCCGAGGCGACCGGCTTCGCTTCCCAGGCATCAGGCGCCAACTCGAAATCGAGCGTAGCCTTCGTGGTTTTCTCGTTCTCGTCGGGAGGCGCGTCGAGCGGCGGTTGTACGACGTATTGCCGCAAACGCCGTCCGCCGTAATGAAGGAGAAAATCCAGACTCATCGCCGCCTCGTTCGAGTGTCAAGCCGTCGCCAGCGCTCCGGGTTTGTTAATTCGGCAAGTTCAGATTTCGCAGACGCCAACGCATCGCGTCGCCGCTGACGAGCAAATGGCTGGCGAGATGATGCTCAAGAAACTGCGCCGTCGCGCGGAATTGTCCCGCGTAATGCTCGTGCGCCATCCGGCACACCGACTCCGGCATGAGCAACTCCGCCGCGAACTGGTTGGCCTCGCGTTCCATCCGCGGTAGTGACAATGCCTTGTCACTCGACGGCTTTTCCTCCTCGCGCACCATCTTGCCGTCATCGTCCTGAATCAGATACGTTTCCACATCGTTCGCGACGTCCAAACGCGGCAAGAAATGCAGCAAGTAATGTCCTAGTTCGTGCGCCGCCGTGAAACGACGGCGCGGCAAGGGATCGTCGCCGCGAACCACGATATAACCGCCGCGTGTATTGGCGAATAGAAACCCAGCCAGCGGCGAAGCATCTTCGAGCAACTCCGGGCGCTGTATATTCCAGCGTGACAGGAATGCACCGGCGACGGCGCGCGTCAATCCGAGAACCTCCTCATGCACCAGATTGTACGTGGCGATGAGGCGATCCAGCGGCACCGGCGCGATGGGGCGATGGGCGAGAGGCGGCCACGGCAGATCGGCGGCGGCGAAGAGCCGCCGGATCGCGTCCGCGACGAGAACGCAATCGTCGATCTGTCTCACGGTCGCCATCCCTTCGATGTTCGACCGGCCCATCGCCAGCAGCACCGTCGCTTGCCGGAAGGCACGCCAATAGTACGGGCTGGCACGGACGCCGAGCGTGGTTCGCCATTTCTCGAAATGCGGTAGCCCCAACTCTTCGGGAACCGGCGTGGTATCCGTTCGCAAGCGGCTGTTAGTCTCTCGATCCGCCGCACTCAATCGACCACCCAGAGCGCTATCGACCTGCAAACGCGCGGCCACATCGCCCACAGTCAGAGGCGGCGGGTCCGCGCCGGAAGGTGCCGCACTCGGCAGATGCTCTCGCAACAGATTCTGCACACGGGCAGCATCCGATTCCCACTTTGATGTATGTTCACGCATCCAGGTTCGCTCCGGGTCGAGGCCGGGGGCGGCTATCCTCACCTTCTTATTGTCGCGCCGGCTAGATTGCGTTACACGATTCTCGCATAATTTTCGACGGCGAGGAAATGCAAGTTGGCGGAGATTGCGGGATATGACGGATAACCAGCCCGCAGCGCTGGGAGAGGCGGGGTTGCCCCGCCCCTACTTCCCTTGCTGGCGCTGCGGGCTGGTTTTGTCGTTGCTCATCGCCACGTCAAGACGCGGAAGACGCCTTCCCGTCGCTTGATGCGCTCCGGTAGCGTCAGCAGGCGATCGCGATAGAGACTAAGCACCAACCCCACGGCGAAGAACAGACCGCCGCCGACCATGATGTAAACGGCCGTGGTTTGCAGCTTCTCCGGCACGCGGAGGAACAGCACCAGACTAACCAAATAGAGGGCGAGCAAGATGGCCCCGCTCATCGTCGTGGACTTGATCTGGCACATGAACCCCGTGGCCAACAGCAGCAGGCCCGCCGCCAACATGCCCACCTCGTTGATGGTGTGGAACGTGTCGAAGTTCGGTTGCGCGTAGCGGCAATAGAGGACGGCGACCGCCAACGGCATGGCCACGAGCAGACTGCCGAAGAACAGGCTCACGCTGACCAGATCGTTCTGCCGATCCTGTTCGCGGAACCAGCCGAGATGACCGACGACGAGCAACAACAAACCGATCACCACGCAAACGATCTCCAACTTTTGCGGCATCGTCAGCGTGCCGAGAACGGCCAGAACCAGCACGACAAGAGCGGCATTGGTGACACTGGCGGCCACGTACCAACGTCGCCAACCCTCTTGCCGCACCAGAGCCACGGCCAACAGGCTGATGACGATGAGCGAGAACAGCAGCCGGATCAGCACGGTTTTGCCGGCGGTTCCTCCCACGAGTTCGCTGAGAACCATCAATGCGCCGGCGACGAAGGCCAGCGACAGCAAGGCGTTGCCGCAGTGGAAGGCGGCGCGGGCCATGCCGGCCAGGTTCATATTTTCCAGCACGGCGAAGCGATAAGCGATCAACAGCAACAGGCCGACCACGGCGAACGTCAGAATGTAGTATTCCTCGGCGACGCCGCCATATTTGAGGAGCTGCCAGACGGCGGCGCAAGCGGTGGCCGTGCAAGCGTAGACGCTGAGGGCATGTTTGCGCCAGAACGCTTCGAGCAGATAGAACAGCGTCGCCTCGGCGAAGAACGTGGCCAGCGACAGATTCAAGGCGTCATGCTCGATCAGCAAGAAACCCTTGAAGGCGGCACCGATGCTGGAAATCAGCATGACGATGGTAGCGGCGTGAGCGACCCATAGCAGCGGCTTCTCCTGCGTGTGGCCCTGGTAGAGCCGAGCCGCGGTGAGGTAGAGCAGCGGAATGAGCATCAGCAACGGCGCCTGACCTTGCCAGTGCATTTCCGGGTAGGCCACCTTGAGCAAGCCGGCCGCGCCGGCGAGTGTCGCGGCACCCGTGCCGAAGAAGTATGTCATCGACAAACCGGGACGCGAATGGCGAAATAAATGCGCCGAGGTGCGGCAGGACAAAGCCGCCGTCAGCATGGCCACGACGTAGGTTCCGGTGAGCGCGTACTGCGAAGGCAGCACCGTGGCGCGGAAGTGAAGGAACACGCCAATCAGCACCGGCAATACGCTCAGCGACAGTCCCAGAGGCGAACTCGCTCGCAGCAGAGGCGAATTCTTCTCGGCCATGTTGACCAGGGCGAGATTGGCGAGGAGACCCGTCACGGCCATGGCGATGATGAGGACTTCCATCACCGGCAGCTGCCAGCCGAAATGCGCCACGAGAAGATCCAGGGCCAACACTTCGGTCCACAGTAGCGCGAACACCGCCAAATAGATGTAGACGCCGATGCGCCGCACCACGAGATCGGAATAGGCGTAGGCGTAGGTGCCCGCCAACACGAGACAGAAAGCGAGCAGTTTGCCGCTCTCCGTGGTCACGATGTCCGGCGGCCTGGATTCAAAATAGCGATAAATCGGCTCGAAGAGGGGATACAGCCAGTTGCCCCAGATTTGCGCTACCAGAAGCAGGAGCAGTCCCGCGCCCAGAACCGCATGGCCCGACCAGAAGAAGGCCAGTCCGAAGCGCCGCCGCGAGAACGGTCCCTCTCCTTCGGCGAAGATGCGCTCGGCATGGATACACACCAAGCCAAGACAAACAAGCAGCGTACACGGCCCGGCGATCTCCCAGAATCGCTGCAAATCGCGGTCGGCGAGGATGAGTAGTCCGGTCATCGTGACGCCGCCGACCAACACGTAAACGAACATCGGGTCACGCAGCAGCCGCGCGGACACGGCATAAAGCACACAGCAAACGAGAGCGGGTATCCACAGATGACCGCCTTGGCTCAGGGTGATAAGCCCCTGGGAGTTGTAAAACCACAAGTTGAGCGGCATGAGCAAGCAGGCCAGCAGCGTCAAGGCGCGGCCGGCCATTTCGTGACGGGTGTAGCTGATGAGCGCCCAGCCGCCCGCGAGAAGGGTGAAGTTGGCGATGCCCATACAGACAGCGAGGACGCCTTTGTTTTGGAAGATGCCCTCCGCCGCCAACCAAATGACCAGACCGAGAACGAGCAGCACACCGCCCGAGACGAGCAGCCATTGGATATTGCGCGGATCGAGCAAAATCTCCATCACATTGCGTCGCGGTTCGGCCACCGAAGGCGCTCGCCGTACACTCGCGGACGCCGGAGCAGCGGGCAACACCGCCGGAATGCGTTGGCTATCCAGCTTGCGCCGCAGGGCGGCAATATGGGCGTTGGCCTCCGTCAAGCAGGCGTCCGCTGTAGACAATGTCAGGCTTTTGCCATCGCGTAATTTTTTTATCTCGAAGCCCACGAAGATGAAATAGCGAAGTTGGTGCGTGGCGGTCGTGTGCGCCGGTGCGCCGCATTCGCCGCACTCCTTGGCCTCCGCCGCGATGGGCCGCTTACAACTCCAACAGATGTGGGGTGAAGGCAGCCGCATATCGGTGAGGATCGGCTCGCCGGCTTCCAGACTGCCGCGCAAGGCGCTGTACTTGGTTGTGATGTCGTGATACGGCTCTTTGCCAAGAATGCCGTCGGTGTGCCAGCGATTGAAACATTGCTGGGCGAATCTTACCGCCTGGATCAGATCGCTGCGGTCGATGTCTGTACTCGGCGACGCTGTTGTCATCCCTCACCCCCTGAATGGACCTGGGCGATACGAACGGTGAAAATGCCGCTCTGTCTTCTCAAGGCTCCGCACGGGCCGAAATGTCACGCGAATTATTTAGGGCGCTAACACAATGGCGAGCCTCCCGCGTGAGCGAGCCTCCCGCGTGAGCGAGCCTCCCGCGTGAGCGGGGGGAGGATGCAGCCACTCCCCCCGCTCACGCGGGAGGCTCGCTGTTGTGTTAGTGCTTCTTATTCTTGTCATACACGATCTTGCCGCCGACGATGGTTACGACAACTTCCGTCGCGGCGATGCGATCGCGCTCCGCTTCCGCCAAGATGTCGTGCGACAGAACGACGAGGTCCGCGAGCTTGCCCACTTCGAGCGAGCCGCGATCTTTCTCCTGAAACGCCGCATACGCCGAACCCAGCGTGTACGCCGCGATGGCCTCACCGACGCGAATCTTTTGCTTGGGAAACCAGCCATCGGGATGCTTGCCGTCGAGTGTGCGGCGATTAACGGCCGCGTCGATGCCGAGCAGCGGATTGAGCGGCGCGACCGACCAATCCGAGCCGAACGCCAGCCGCGCCCCCGCATCGAGCAGTGATCGACACGCATAGGAAGAAGCACAGCGTTTCACGCCGATGCGTCCTTCCGCCCAGCGTCCGTCGTCAATGGCGTGATACGGTTGCAGCGACGCGATGACGTTTAACTCCTTGAAACGTCCATAATCCTGCGGCCGCAGGTGCTGGGCGTGTTCGATACGAAAGCGGCGGTCGCGCGGCCCGTTTTTCTTCGCCACCTCCGCGAAGATGTCGAGCAGTTCCGCGTTGGCGCGATCGCCGATGGCGTGGATCGCGATCGACAGCTTGGCCGCGTCCGCTGCCTGAATCTGTTCGCGCAGATGCGTCAACGGCGTCACGTACACGCCGGTCTGACGTTTTTCGTGCAGGTACGGCTCAAACATCTTCGCTGTGCTGGAACCGAGCGAGCCATCGACAAAGCCTTTCACGCCGCCGATACGCACCCAGTCATCGCCGAAATTGGCCTCGACACCGAGCGCCGCCAGGCTGCGCCAGTCGGCCAACGGCCAACGCAGATCGATGCGCGTCGTTAGTTTGCCCTGCCGGGCCAGCTGCTGATAGAGCCGGAACAGCCGCCGTCGCGTTCCCGCGCCGCTGCCGTCCATGTCTTGCACACTCGTGACGCCTACTTGACGCGCCTCGGCGAGCGCGCCGCGCACCGCTTCGATGATCTCCGCTTCCGTCGTTCGGGGGAGAAGCTGTTCGACAAGGTCCATCGCGTTGTCGCGCAAGACGCCGCTGGGTTGCCGCGAGCCGGGCTTGCGATAGATAACCCCACCCGATGGATCGGGCGTTTCGGCCGTGATGCCGGCCAACTGAAGGACGCGGCTGTTCACCACGGCCATGTGACCATCGTAGCGGCGCAGATACACCGGACGATCGGCAACATACTTATCGATCAGCTCGGCCGTAGGTAATCGGCCGGCGAAGGTGCGATCGTGGTCCCATTCGCCGCCGAGCAGCCAGCGCTCGCGCGGCAACTTGCGATCGAACGCGCGCAGCCGTTTGCCGAACTCGGCTTCATCTTTGGCGTCCTTCAAGGCAACCTCGGCCAAGCGCAGCCCGGAGCCAAGCAAATGCACATGGCTATCGTAAAAACCCGGCACAATGCGCCGCCCATGCCCATCGAGAACGCGCGTCTGCGGTCCGATACACCGCCGCACGTCCGCGTTGTTGCCGACGGCCACGATGCGATCGCGAAGGATCGCCAGCGCCTCGGCCTCGGGCTGGCTGGGGTTGACCGTCCAGATTCGCGCATTGACAACAACGAGGTCCGCCGCGAGGCCGTTCGGGTCGGCGGCATTGGCAGAAATAGAGAGCCAAACGACGCATAGCGAGGCCGCCAAAAGACGAGACATGGGACTCACTCCCCGGTGTAGAACAGTTTGGTACGCCCACAGTACGCGAACGAACGGAAGCAAGCAAGGAAAAGCATTTCGGATGGACGATGCTAACAAGTGCCGGTGAATGCGGTACAGTTGAGGGAATCGCTTTTGCGCCGGCCGGACAACCTGCTATAGTAAGACTGTCTATCGACAGCCGAGTCCACCGCGAGCAACCGACGGCCCGAGACGATAGAGAGGTTCCACGCGATGCCATCCACCAAACGCCCTGTTCTGGATGGAGCGATGCTCCGGCAACGATTGGCCGCTCTCCGCCGGCGCATGCGTCTGGTGGCGACCGTTCGCGGCGCCGGCTTCTTGCTCACCATCCTGCTGGCCACCGCCGCCGTCGCCGGTCTGCTCGACTGGCGCTGGCACCTGCCGGCCCTGGTGAGGGCCATCGTTCTCGTCGGCACCCTCGCGGGGGGCATTTATGTCGCCTATCGCTACCTCCTTCGCCCCTTGCGGACTCCCAGCGATGACCTGAGCCTGGCTCTGCGCGTCGAAGAGGAGTATCCCGTCCTCAATGACTCCTTGGCCAGCACAGTGCAGTTCCTCGAACGCGGCACGCCCGCGGACGCTTCCTCCGCGCCTCTGGAACGCGAGGCGGTCAAACGCGCGCTCGCTCGAGCTTCCGGCTGCGATTTCAGCAAGGTCGTTAACAGACGCGGCCTTGTGTGGGCTGGCGCGTCGGGTGGTGCGTCCACGGTTTTGGCGCTGGTACTGGTTTTGCTCGCGCCGGCGCTGGCGATGACGGCGCTGCTGCGGCTGACCAATCCCTTTGGTGAACACGATTGGCCGAAGAAAACGCGATTGGAGATTGAGCCGCCGCGTCCGCGCATCGGCCGGAATGAGGCGTTTGAAGTGAAAGGGTTGGTCCACGGCGTCATTCCCGCGCAGGCGACCATCGTCTTTCGCTTCGAGGGTTTCCCCAATCTCGAACACCATTGCGACATCAAGGCGGACGAAACCGGCGTCGGCCATCTCGCCACGCAGCTGGAAGCCGGCCGCGTGCAACGTAACTTCCGCTTCCAGGTGCGGGCCAACGATGCGGTCACGCCAGAATATCGCGTCGAGGTGCTGCCGCCGCCCACACTCGTCGCGCTGGACAGCAAACCCTCGCCGCAGGTGCGGCTTTTTTATCCCGCCTACACACGGCTGCCCTCGCCGGAGTCTCTCTCGCCCGGCACGGGCACCATCGACGCCGTAACCGGCACGGTCGCTCGCCTGCGCGCCCGCGTCGATCGACCTTTGCGGCGAGTCTGGATCGAGTATCTGCCGGAAGATCCGAGTGGAGTGCTGGCCGTCGTTCTCGCTCCTCTGGGTGGACGGCATGTTCTGGATACGCTCGCCCTTTTCGCGGGCAGTCAGGTGTGGCCCCAGGTCGATGGCGTACTCGATGCCGACCGATGTACGTTCACCCTCGACTTCACGCCGGCCCTCAACGGCATGTACGCCCTGCATTTCGAGGATGAGAGCGGACTGCGCAACAAACGCCTTTTTGAGTTGCATCTGCACCCCGACCCGACCCCCCTTGTGAATCTCGAACGGCCCTCGACGGCGCGCGATATTCTCAATGTCCTGCCCACGGCCGAGTTGACGTTGGAAGCGTATGCCGACGATCAGCACTATGCCGTGCGCTCGATGTTTCTCGAATATCGCACGCAGCGCGACGAGCAACCGCGCCGCCTCTATCTGTACGATCCCGCCGCCGGGCCAGCGGCGTTGTTGTCGCCGTGGACGGGAGCGGCGATCCTGGCCGCGCCGCCCATGCCGCTGCACACGCAGCGCTTGGAGTTTCGTCAGAAGCTGCCTTTGCAATCGCTTCGCCACGCCGACGGCAGCAGTCTCCGCGAGGACGACACTGTCATTCTGCGCGCCTGCGCCGATGACTTCGACGATGTCCGGGTCAACAAGGAACCCGGCCGCAGTAACGAGGTGGAAATCCACATTGTCGGCCGCAATGCGCTCGATCTCGTTCTCAATCAGGAGCAGGCCAATGTGCAGCAAGAACTGGTGCGTCTGCGTGAGCGCGAACACGAGGCGATTCAGAAAGTGACCGAGATTGAGAATCGCATCAAAAAGGGCGACAAGCTCACCCCCGAGGACCAGGAAAAACTGCTGCAAGCCGAGCAACTTCAGCAGCAAATCCGCGAGCGTGTCGGGACGGAGAAGGAGGGGCTGCGTGGAGAACTGAAACGCATTTTGGATGCACTTAAGCAAAACGGCATGGAGAAGACCGCTGCGCAAGAACGCATGACCGATGTCTCTCGTGAGGTAAATCGCCTGGCCGAAAACGAATTGCAGCAGATTGAGCCGCGTCTGACCAATGCCCGCAAGCTGGCCGAATTGCTCGAAGAGAAAACGCGCGAGGAACGGAAGGCCCAGTTGGAAGCCCAGGCCAAGGAAGCCGAGCAGAAGGCGGCGGCTTCCGAACAGGCGGCCGACAAGGAACGGCGCGCGGTGGCCGAGGCGGAAAAGAAGGCCGAGCGGAGTGCCGGCGCCGCCGACAAGGCCCATCACGAGAAGGTGGCGAAAGCGCATCGCGAACAGGCCGAGAAACTGCGGCAAGAGGCGCGCGAACAGAAAGAAAAGGCGGAACGCGACCGTCGCGATGCCAAGCAGGAACCGGACCAGACTCAGCCGCGGCGGGCGCTCGCCGAGGCACGCAAGGCGCAGGAGGAAGTCGAGAAGACGCTGAATGATCTGCTCACACGCCGTCTGGAGTCGTGGACCAGTTCTCACGAAATCAAGGGCGAGGCCAACCGTTTGTTGGAAGAACAGAAACGTCTGGAGGCCGAGCTTGAGAAAACCCAGAAGGAGCAGGAAAAGGATGGCAGCACCGGGAACAAGCCGTCGGAACTGACGAAACCGCAGCTGGCTGAGTTGGAGAACCTCAAGGAGGCTCAGCAAAAACTGGAAGCACGCACCCGGCAACTGCTGGACAAAATGGACCGCGTCGCCAAACAGCGCAAAGACAAAGATCCCGAGACGGCTAACGAACTGAGCGATGCGTTGGACCAGGCTCAGAAAGACAACATCAGCGAGAAGATGAAGGAGGCGCGCGAGCAGATTGAACAGAACAAACTGAACGCGGCCCAGGCCAACCAGAAGCAGAGCATCAAGGATCTCAAAACGCTGGTCAAGAACCTCGAAGACAAGCGCGAGGCCGAGTTGGATCGGTTGGCCAAGAAATTGCGCGCGAAGGAAAAAGAACTGGCCGAACTCATTGAGGAACAGGAGCAGTTACAGAAAAAGGTCAAGGAAGCCGGGAAAATCGGCGATAAGGCCGAACGGGAGGAAGAATTGAAGCGACTGGCTCGCCGGCAGAAGGAGTTGCAGACGAAGACAGAAAACATGGTGAAGCAATTAACACGCCTGCGCGCTCCGCGCGCAGGCCAGACGCTGAGCAAGGCTGGGGGCCAGATGGAGGGTGCCGGCCAGCAGATGGCCGGCGGACAGCAAGGCGAGGATGAGCAGGAGGAAGCGCTCGAACGGCTCAATGAAGCCAAGCAGGAATTGCAACGCGCCCGCAAGGAAGCCGAGGAAGAACTTGGCCGCGAACAAATCAGCCGGCTCGCCGATCTCATCAAGCGTTTGAAGGAACGGCAAGAAGTCGTCAACGCCGAGACGACCCGCATTCAAGACAGCGCCCTGCGCCAAGGGGCGTGGAGTCGGGGGCTGAAGACGAGTTTGTCCAGTAACAGCCGGGCACAGAAGGGGCTGGGCGCGGAAACCGAGGAGGTCGCGGCGAAGCGCTTGACCGGCGCTCCGGTGTTCGCTCGTCTGGTGCATCGTGCCGCCGGCGCGATGGACGAGGCGGGGGAACGGATGGATGAACTGTTTCAGGAAGCGAAGGCCGTCGAGAAGCCCGATGCGAAAATGTTACCTGATGCAGAACTCGCTCGGCGTCAGCAACTCGCGCTGCGTCGCTTGACCCAGGTGGTCGATGCCCTCAAGGATGCGGCCGAGAAAATGCAGCAAGCGAAGGGCGGCGGAGGCAGCGGTCAAGGCGGCGAAGGTGGAGGTAGCGGCGGGGGCGGCGCTCCCGGTGATAGCATTCCGCCGTTGGCGCAGCTCAAACTGTTGCGCGATCTGCAAAAAGACATCAATCAACGCACCGAGACGTTCAAGAAAGAGCATCCCGATGCGAAGAAATTGGAAGAGAAGGATCGGGGCGAACTGCAATCGATCCGCAAGGATCAACAGGACGTGGCCGAACTGATCGACGAATTGACTCGTCCGAGCGGTGAGCCGGACGCCGTGGAGGGAGAAAAGAAATGAGCAAGCGTTTCCTGTTCGTTCTGCTCGCGAGCGTGATCTTCCTCGCTGGCTTGGCCCTGGCCGATGAACCTGCCGGACAGGATGAGCCGCCGGTGCGTCTCAAGAAAAAGAAGCCACGCGATGACGATAAGCCCAAGACCGCTCCGGCCAAGCCGGACGACAAAAAGAAGGACGACAAAAAGAAGGACGACAAAAAGAAGGACGACAAAAAGAAGGCTGAGCAACCCGAGGCCGAGCCGGTGACACAGCAAGAGGAAGATAAGGAAGTTTTCCAGCGCGTCGTCAAGAACGTCCACAGTGTGGACGAGAAGTTGGCGAAGAACGATCTCGGCGAAGGCACACAGCAGACGCAGCGTGACATCCTCAAGGACATCGAATCGCTTATCCATCGCAGCGAGAACCCGCCGCCGCAGTCGGGCGAACAGCAGAATCAAAATAATGGCGGCGGTGGCGGCGGCCAGGATCAGGATAATAAGGACAACAAGGATCAGCAGGGCGGCGGGGGGCAACAGTCGAACGATCAACAGTCGAAGGGCCAGCAAAGCAAAGGTACGCCGAAATCACAAGGAAAATCAGGTAGCGGCGGGGGGCAACAGCCGCAGGGTAGCGCGGGCAATCGCGGAGGGGCCAGCGGTCAAAAGAACCAGAGTCAGCGCGGCGGCAAAAACTCGAAATCCGGCACAAAACCTGGCAGCGGCAACAGTCAGAAGCCGGGCGGGAAACAGTCCGGCGGCACGAAGGCCGGTAAAGGCAAATCCGGCGGGGAACAGCCGGGCGGATCGGGGAAGGACGGCGACGGCAAGAAGCCGGGCGGCCGCAAGGGCAAAAACGGCAACGGTGGCGGAGGCGGAGGCAACGACGACCGCGCCATGAATCACAATTCCGATCTGTTCAAGGATGTCTGGGGCCATCTGCCGGCGACGCTCCGCGCTCAGATGGACGCTTACTCGAATCCACAACCGTTCATGCCGAAGTATGATGATCTAATCAAGCGTTATTATCGCACCATCGCCGAACAGGGTCGTCGCAAGGGAGAGTGAACGATGTGGACGCGCCGACAGTTTCTCTCGCGCAGCAGCTTGGCCGCGCTGGGCACGGCGGGCACTTGTTTCGCCCTGCCCGGCGATAGTCGAGACCCTGGGGAAGGCCGGCAAGCCGTCCCAGACGGCTCGGCCTCCAAGGGCATGATAACGGCGAAGACCGATGAAGCCATCGACCGTGGCCTAGCCTTCCTGAACGCGCACGCCAACCGCGAGGGATACTTCGGCACCGGCGGCTACACCGGCAACGTCGCCGTGACGAGTTTGGCGGCGATGGCGTTCATGGCCGCCGGCAATGTGCCCAATCGCGGCCCTTACGGGCGCGTTGTCACCAACGCCCTCAAGTTCATTCTGCGCCAGGAGAACCGCGATCACAACCATCCTGGTTTTTTGCACAACCCCACCGCCTCGCCGCACGGACCAATGTACGGCCACGGTTTCGCCACGCTGTTTTTGGCCGAGGCGTCCGGTATGGTCCACGACAAGGCGCTGCGCGAGGAGGTCAACGAGAAATTGCATTTGGCCGTCAAGCTGATTCTCACCAGCCAGAGCCGTGACGGCGGCTGGCGCTATATGCCCGACGGGAAGGAAGCCGATCTATCGGTGACGATTTGCCAAATCATGGCTTTGCGCGGCGCGCGCAACGCCGGCATCGCCGTGCCGCGCTCGAAAGTCGATAAGTGTGTCGAGTATGTGAAGGGCTGTCAGGATCCCATCCAGGGATGGTTCCGTTACATGAAGCAAGGCGGCGGCGGAGGCGGCGCGCAAGGGTTCGCACGCACCGCAGCCGGCGTTTGCGCCCTATATGCCGCCGGCATCTACACGGGGTCGGAGATCCAAAAGGGTCTGGATTTTCTGCGTCGTTCGCGGCCCACGGTCGGCGGCTTCGGTCGGCCGGATATGCACTATTACTATGGCCATTACTACGCCGTGCAGGCCATGTGGACGGCTGGCGGGCGCTACTGGAGCGAATGGTATCCCGCTATCCGCGACGAACTGCTCAGCCGCCAAGGACTTGACGGATCGTGGATGGATCAAATTTGCACTCACTACGCCACAGCGATGGCGTGCATCATCCTGCAAATGCCGAACAATTATCTGCCGATTTTGCAGAAGTGAGCGACAGGGCGAGCGGCCGGCGTAAGCCGGCTGGTACAGGCTCCACCAACCGACTGGCGCAGCCTGTACCAACCGGCTTACGCCGGCCGCTCGCCTTTAACGCGCTGCAATCAGAATCACCGCTGAGCGCGGTGCCATGATGTAATGATCCGCCGGATGTAGCGTGACCGCGTGCTGGTCCTCGACGATGTCGTCCGGCGAGGACAAATTCGTATCCACCAGCCGTTTCCAGCGCCATGAACCGTGATGCGGCGGCAGATTGAAACGCTGGCTTTCCCAGTGGGAGTTGAACATCACATACAGCCCCGGCTGTCCATTTCCGCCGTGTAAATGAAAAGTCAAGGCACGCGATGCGCCCGTCCAGTCGGGATCGCCCACCTTCAGGCCATGCCAGCTTACTCGATGGACGAACTGCTCGCGGCTGAGCGCGAAGTGGCTCTTTCGCAGCGCGATCATCAGACGCACGAACCGCACCAGGCCCGCGTTCTTCCGCATCAGGTTCCAATCCACCCACGCAATGTCATTGTCCTGACAATAGGTGTTGTTATTGCCGTGCTGCGTGCGCGCGAACTCGTCGCCGTGCGCGATGAACGGCACTCCCTGCGAGATCATCAACATCGTGAAGTAATTCCGCATTTGCCGCTGGCGCACGGCGTTGATGAAACCGTTGTCCGTCGGTCCTTCGTGGCCGTGATTGGAACTGAGGTTGTCATCCCAGCCATCGCGGTTGTTCTCACCGTTGGCTTCGTTGTGCTTGCTGTTGTAACTGACCAGATCGTTGAGAGTGAAACCATCGTGGCAAGTGAGGAAGTTGATTGAATGATAGGGGTGGCGAACCGAGTCACCGTACAGGTCGAAACTGCCGCAGATGCGCTTGGCGACGGAGGCGGTGGCCCCGGCATCGCCGCGGATGAATTTGCGCACATCGTCGCGGTAAGCGCCATTCAACTCGGCCCAACGGCCCCAGGTCGGGAACTTGCCCATGAGGGATAGGCCAGCGGCATCCCACGCCTCGGCAATCAGTTTCGTTCCCGCTAGAATCGGATGCTCGGCGATGTCCTGGAGCAGCGGCGGATCGTCGAGAACCTTGCCGTTGGCTCCGCGTCCCAGAATGGCCGCCAGGTCGAAACGAAAACCATCCACATGCAGTTCGGTGACAAAGTTGGTCAGACTATCGATGATGAGGTCATGCACCAAAGGATGATTGCAATTGAGCGTGTTGCCACAGCCGGAGAAATTATAATAACGCCCTTCTTTGTCCAACATGTAATAAATATCATTGTCCAGGCCGCGAAAACTCAAGGTCGGCCCGTTCTCGTTGCCTTCCGAGGTGTGGTTGTACACAACATCGAGAATAACCTCGATGCCTGCCTTGTGAAAGGCCTTGACCATCTCCTTGAACTCACGCACCTGCCGGCCGACTTCCGCCGCATAGCCCGCCTTGAGGGCAAAGAACGAGAGGGGTGAGTAGCCCCAGTAATTTTTGAGCCATTCCCCGGTGACGGGACTGCGCCGCGCATGTTCCAACTCATCGAACTCCACGACGGGCATAAGTTGCACGGCCGTCACGCCCAGCGTTTTCAGATAAGGGATTTTATCGATCAGTCCCAGGAAGGTGCCGGGGTAGGTGACGGCGGACGACGAATGCCGGGTGAAGCCGCGAACGTGCAACTCATAGATGACTGTCTGGGCCAGGGGTGTGGCCAGTGGTACATCATCCTCCCAGTCGAAATCATCGGCGACAATACGACTGCGCCGGGTCAACCGATTGTGAGGGTTGCCGTGCGTCACGTCGGCATGTCCCCAGTGATGACCGCCGCTGAGGGCGCGCGCATAGGGGTCGAGCAAGATCGCGGATGCGTTGAAGCGATGGCCGGACTTCGGGAGGTTGGGACCGCTGACGCGGTAGCCGTAAAGACTATTCGACGACAGGCCATGAACGAAAAGGTGCCAGATGTCGCCGGTTTTGTTAATGCGTGGGTCGAGCGGAATTTCGGCGATCGGCTCCTCGCGTCCCTCGCGGAATAGTACGAGGGATACCGCCTGGGCGTGGCGTGAGAAGACCGCGAAGTTGACGCCGCCGTGCTGCGCCGTGGCACCAAACGGGTGACAGGATCCGCGCGCCGTTTTGAAGATTGGCGGAGGCGGGGCAAGACGCGCCAACGGCGAACTTTGAATCCGTTCATGTTCCGACGGCGGCGATACGATAACCTGGCCAAGCATGGTAGACCCCGTTGTGGACGGCGGAGAAACCAGGGGCAGGCGATGACCCGGACACACTGTCTCTCTTATCGGAAATTGAGGGTCAGAATCTCCGACCCGCGCCGGCGAATTGCTCGCATTTCTCTCTTATGCAATTGGGATGCCACAAATTGGAACGAATAGAGAAGAGAGTGGGAAAAGGGGGAATTGAGGATAAAACCACTTGCGGCCTGGCGTTTCACGCGAAACGCCCAATCATAAGCCGCATTAGGGGCACTAACCGAATGTGGCGGCACGTTTCCAACGTGCCGAATTTCCCGGCACGTTGAAAACGTGCCGCCACATACGGTTAGAGGCACGAACAAAATGGCGAGCCTCCCGCGTGAGCGGGGGGAGTGTTCACCTCCCCCCGCTCACGCGGGAGGCTCGCCAAAACGCGGGAGGCTCGCCAGGAGTGTCCGGTTTGAAACACGCCGCCCGCGCCTCATAAAGTTAGTGCCTCTTAAGGGCTTCCTAGCCTGTTACGCGAACAA
>Ga0134126_10000619_pt1 | contig 44706 bp, 37 predicted proteins | sample KB31752_FD_96881 | JGI IMG/M metagenome (GOLD analysis project Ga0134126, IMG submission 96881) | Terrestrial soil microbial communities with excess Nitrogen fertilizer from Kellogg Biological Station, Michigan, USA - KB3-175-2 | ecosystem: Environmental > Terrestrial > Soil > Unclassified ...
AGTCGGGCGGCGTAGCGCAATTCGGACATACAGCGAGCAGCATGATCGCCGGTCTTGTCCCCGAGACGGAACCCGGTCGTGCGGTATGCGCGGTCGTCGACGAGCTGAGCGAGTTCCTGACGCGGCAGGCCAGCCCCAATGACCTCGCCGGGCAGTTCGCGCGCGCGAGCGTGGAGCGGCTGCGGCAGACCGGTGTTCTCGCCGCCTGCGCGCCGGTAGCGGACGGCGGCTTCGGCCTGGAATCGCTGTACGACCTCGGTCTCGTCGTCGCCCGGTTGGCCGAGGCCGACGCGTCGGTCGCCGTCGCCGCGACCATGCACTTCCAGCTGACCTCTTACTTCGCCCGCTCTGTGCGCAAGGCGGCGGCGCACGAACGCGACGGCGTGGCGATGCGGGACTGGGTCAGGACCCTGGGAAGGCGGGACATGGTCGTGTGCTCGGCCGTCGCCGAGCCCGGGCTACAGCCGTGGCAGGTGGGCAGCACCGTACGGAAATCCGGCGACGGCTGGCGGGCGGACGGCCGCAAGGTGATGGCGTCGATCTCGCCCGCGGCCACTCATTTCTACGGCCGGTTCAAAGCGGAGACCGCGCACGGCCCGCGCATGGCCTCGGTGATGATCCCCGCGGACCTGCCCGGTGTCACGGTGCAGGAAACCTGGAACGGTCTGGGACTGCGCGGTTCCGGGAGCGGAACGGTCCTGTTCGAGGAGGTACATCTGCCACAGGAGGCTGTCACGTTGCGCGGCCCCTGGGGCGTCCAGCTCAATGCGTACGACGGACGGGCCGCGCAGGCGATACCCACCGTTTCGGTCTACCTGGGCATCGCCGAGGCCGCGCGTCGCCACGGGCTGGAAAGCCTTTCCTCCAGTGACGGGCGACAGCGCCGCAAGTCGCTCGGTGTCTGCGCGCTCGTGGCTGAGATGGAGCTGAAGATCGCCGGCGCGCGCGCAGCGCTGCACACCGCGTTGCGCACCCTCGACGCCGCGATCACCGACACCGCGCCGCGCACCAGGCCGGCCGATGAGGGGCGGCGCCTACTCAAGGAGTGCGTCGTCGGCGGACTCATCGTGGAGCGCGCCGCATTCGAGATAGTCGATCTGGCGATGCAGTTGTGCGGCGGACGCAGCTTCGTCCACGGCCATCCGCTCGGCCGGTTGTACCGGGACGTGCGCGCAGCGGCATTCATGCGTCCGTGGGTTCCTTCGGAGGAGTCGCTGGACTTCCTGGCCGAAGTGACCTTCGAGGAGCTGGCCGAGGCAGCTGCCGCTGAACGCGCCGCAGCGGAAGGCGAACAGTCATGACCTTCCTGGTGCTCAACCGCCGGCGGATTCTCGACCGGCTCCCGAAGTGGTTCCCCGACGCCGCCGAGCAACTCGTCGTCGTCACGGCGCCGGGTCCGGTACCCGCCGCCGGCGAACAGCTGCGCGAGAAGTTCCGGCACCTGGAAATCGCGCGGGACTACGAGTCCGCGGCCACCGAAGACCGCATCGAAGAACTCTGCCGCAGGCATCGGGTGACCGCGATCCTGCACACCGCTGAGATCGACATCCTGCGCGCGGCCCGGATCGGCGCGAAGCTCGGCCTGCCGGGGCAGAGCGTGGCCAGCGCCACGGCGTACCGCGACAAGGACGTGATGAAGCAGCACGCCGCGGACGCGGGCCTGCAGGTGGCTGCGATGCGGCGCGTAGAATCCGTCGCAGACCTCGATGAATTCGCGGCCCGGCACGGCTTCCCCGTCGTCCTGAAGCGGATCGACGGCGCGGCCGCCGCGGGGATGGGTGTGGCTGCGGGCCCGGCACAGTTGCGCGATCTGACCGCCTCGTGGAACGGTGGCCACCCGCCACGCCCGATGTTGGCCGAGTCGTGGATCGACGGAGATCTCTACCACGTCGACGGGGTCATGCACGACGGCCGCGTGCTGTTCGACTGGCCGTCGCGGTATCTGTACACGAATTGGCGCTCTCGCGCCGAGTCGCTAAGCCTCCTGACCGGCATGCTCTCTGCCGGCGATCCGCTGACGCCGCGACTGCGCGACGCCGCGCGCAGGGTGGTGGCGGCGTTGCCGCAGTCGGCCGTGCCGCTGCCGTTTCACGCGGAGTTCTTCCACACACCCGCCGACGAGGTCGTGCTGTGCGAGATCGCCTGCCGGGCCGGTGGCGCGCTGATCGTCGACGCCTTCGAGCACGGCTTCGGGATCAACCTGTATGAGGCGGGGCTCAAGGGCCAAGCGGGAAGGTTCGGCGAGATCAGCTGGCGCGCCGCGCCCGACCGGTACGGCAACGGCTGGTTCATGCGACGCCGGGGCCGGCTGCTGGCGATCCCGGAAAGCTGCCCGCTGCCCGCGGCTTGCCACTACCGGCCGCTCGCCGTCCCGGGCGCCGGCTATGCGGAGCCGTCCTCGATCGGGGACGTGGTCGGCGAGATCGTCTTCCGGCTCGACGGCCCGGACGTGGCGGCCGAACTGGCGGCGGTCGACCGGTGGTGGGAGTCGGGCGTGCGATGGGAGAGTTCTGATGCTCTCGTCTGACACCCGCTTCGTGCCGATGCAAGAGGTCTTCAACTTTCGCGACCTGGGCGGTTATCGAGGCATCGGCGGCAGGCACGTTCGGTGCGGCGTTCTGTACCGCGCCGATTCGCTCGCCCGGCTCGACGGCGCGGACCTGCGGACGTTTGTGAGTTTGGGGTTTCGCACCGTGCTTGACTTGCGTGACTCCGAAACGGTGCGCAAGCACGGCCGTGTCCCCGCGTTCGCCGGCCAGCTGTATGTCAACGTGCAGCCGCGGAACTTGCGCTATGGGTGGGAGGAGTACCGCGACGGCATGGATCTTGCGCGCTTCATCGCCGATCGCTATCTGGACATGGCCGTGGAAGGCGCGACTCACTTCGCGCGGGCACTGGAAACCCTGGCCGATGCACAGCGGCTGCCCGCGGTCTTTCACTGCCAGGTGGGCCGGGACCGGACCGGCGTGCTGGCCGCGCTCGTGCTCGCGCTGCTCGGCGTCGGCCACGACGAAATCGCCGCGGACTACGCGATGAGCGCCGAGGCGGAACTGCGGTTCGCCGCCTGGCAGCGGGCCCGGGATCCGCACGCGGTACCCGATCCGGCGCATCTGGTGGCTACTCCGGAGCAGGCCATGCGGCTGTTCCTTGCCGACCTGGACAGCCGATACGGCGGCGCCGCCGGGTACGCGCACGCCGCCGGATTGAGCGCCGGCGCCGTCGAAGGCCTGCGCCGCGGCCTGCTTCAGCCTTCTGATTGCCCGGGGAGAACCCATGCTCGCTGACCGGACCGCGTCCGCCGCGGTCTCGCTCTGGCCGGCCGCCCGCCCGGCGGCTCGCAGAACCCTGGCATGCATCGGCTTCAGCGGAGGCGGCACCACCGTGTTCCGGCCATGGGCGTCGCATATCGCAGCGGACACCCAGCTCGCGCTGTACTGCTACCCGGGCCGCGACATCCGCTCCGGGGAAGCGCTGACGCACGACTGGGACGCGCTGCTGGCCGACGCGACCGGAGCGATCGCAGGGCTCGCCGACCGCCCGTACACCCTATTCGGCCACAGCCTCGGGGCCTGGGTGGCCTTCGAGGTCGCCGCGGCCCTGGAACGACGGGGGCTGCGCCCGCCGGCGCGGCTCGTGGTCTCGGCGATGGGCACGCCTGCGCGGTACCGCGAGCTGCTTCGCAGGCCGCCGACCGCCGACGACTGCGACGAACAGCTGCTCTCCTGGCTGCTGGCCGCAGGCCAGGTGCCCGAGGAAGTCGCCGCGGAACCGGAACTCGTGGAGATGGCGATGGCGTTCCTGCGCGCGGACCTGACCGCCGCCGCCGGATACCGCTACGTCTCGGGCACCGTGACCAGCGCACCGATCACAGTCCTATTCGGCCGGGACGACCCGGACCTCGGCCAGGCGGCCGCGGCCGCCTGGCGCCCGCTGACCACGAGCGGTGACCTGCGGATCCTCGAACTGCCCGGCGGCCACTTCTACACCGGCGAGACCTGGTCCGCGCTGCCGGCCCTGCTCGCCGGCCGCCACCCTGTCACGACCCGCCCCGCGGAAGGGACCACGCCATGCTGCTGCTCGGAGTGAAGGCCACGCATGACGGCGGCGTCGCCGTGATCGACGGCGATCGGCTGCTGTTCAGCCTGGAAATGGAGAAGATCGGCAACGGGTCGCGCTATAGCGAACTCGGCGACCTGGACCTGGTGCGCGGCCTGCTCGCCGACGAGGAAATCGATCTGGCCGACATCGACCGGGTGGCGGTCGACGGCTGGGGCTACGGCGATCTGCCGACGGCGTGGAAAGGCGAGCGGCTGAGCCTGCCGGTGGCTCCGTACCGCGAGGCCCGGCTCGGCGACGACAGCCTGACGCCGCACACGTTCGGCGGCCTGCGGCTCGGTGGGGACACGGCGTTCGACTACCAGAGCTTCCACCACACGACCGGCCACATCATGTCCGCGTACTGCGCCAGCCCGTTCGCCGGAGCCGGGCAGGAGTCGTTCGTCGTAGTGTGGGACGGCGGCGTGCTGCCGCGCGCCTACTACATCCGGCCGCAGCAGCCGTATATCGAGAATCTGGGTCCTGTCTTCGGCCTTCTCGGCAATGTGTACGCGGTTTTCGCCATGCACATGGAGCCATTCACGATGGACGACCCGTTCATGATCGAGGCGCCGGGCGGGCCCGCCGAGCGCAGCGCGTACAACGCGCGCCGCCTGGCAGTGCCGGGCAAGGTGATGGCTTACACGGCGCTGGGCCAGGCCCGGCCCGACCTGGCAGGGATCATGGACCGGATCTACGCCGGCCGCCCAAACGACGTCATGGACCGGCCGCGCCCGTTCGTCAAGGAGTTCGTCACCCGCATCCTCGACGAGAGCGCGGCGCTCAAACCCACCTCGGCCGACATGCTCGCCACGCTCCAGCAGTGGATCGGCGAACGCCTCGTCGAGAGCCTGCGGCGGCTGCGGGAGCAACACCCTGGCCGCGCCGGCAACCTGTGCTTCGCCGGCGGCTGCGCGCTGAACATCAAATGGAACTCGGCGATCCGGCGCAGCGGCGTGTTCGAGCACGTCTTCGTCCCGCCGTTTCCCAACGACTCGGGCTCGGCCATCGGCGCGGCCTGCGCCGCCATGGTGACGGCGACCGGCCGCACCGCGCTGGAGTGGTCCAGCTACGCGGGTCCGTCGCTGCGCCGCAGCAACGAGGGCGAGGGCTACATCAGCCGCCGGTGCACCATCCCCGAACTGGCCGACCTGCTCTATCGGTTCGACGAGCCGATCGTCGTCCTGCACGGCCGCGCCGAACTCGGACCCCGCGCCCTCGGGAACCGCAGCATCCTGGCGCCGGCCACCGACGCGGCGATGAAGGGCATTCTGAACACGATCAAGCGCCGCGAGGACTATCGACCGGTCTCTCCCATCTGCCTCGAACAGCGCGCGCCGGAGATCTTCGATCCCGGCACGCCCGACCCCTACATGCTCTTCGACCACCAGACTCGGCCCGACTGGCTCGATCGCATCCCGGCCGTAGTCCACCTCGACGGCTCGGCCCGACTGCAGACGGTCAACGCCCGGCAGAACCCGGTCATCAGCGAACTGCTGACTGCTTACGAGAAGCTCAGCGGCGTGCCGGTCCTGTGCAACACGAGCGCGAACTATGACGGCCGCGGCTTCTTCCCGGACGTCGAGTCAGCGCTCGAATGGGGCCGCACGCGGTACGTCTGGAGCGAAGGGACGCTCTGGCAGCGCGGCGAGCCGTCGATCGAGGATCCCGATACCGAGTAGGTACGCGGGTTGTGGCGAGGCGGCCCGGCAGGCACCGGGCCCCCTCGCCACAACCCGCTCAGTTATTCAGGTGTCTGATTGCCTGATCTCGTCCGCGAACTGAGTCCACGCGCGTGCGCACTCGCGGGCGATGCGCTCCACCGAGCCGCGCGAGTGCACCGGGATGTGGTCTGACGCGCCCCGCCACTGTCCCATGGTCACGATGCGCGCCTCGAGCCAGCGCACCAGCGCGCGCCCTGAATCCGAGTACCGTACCGACGGATCACGCCGCAGGCTGTCCATCGCCTTGCCGATGTCTACTTCCGCCGCGCTGTGCGGCGGGCCGTCACTTGTGGCGGGCGCGGCGGCCGCGCCGTCGCGCTGAACGGGCGCCGGGTCCTCGCCCGCCAACAGCTTCAACCGGACGTCCCTGGCGGTTCCTACCGAGATGCCCGCCGCGCGGGCGATCTCCCGCAGCGACGCCTCGGGCTGGGCAGCGATGATCCGGCTGGCCGTCAATCGCCCCTCGGTGGCGTTCAGCGGCCGTACTCTCCCGTCGCGGCCGACGCGGATACGCCCGTCAGCGCCGTTCGTCACCTGCCGCCGCAAGCCCGCCACGGTTCGGGTGGCCAGGCCCGTCGCGCCGGCGATCGAGCGGTCGGAAAGGCTCGGCTGAGCCCGCAGGATGCGTGTGGCCGCGGCGTGCCGATCCGCCGTGGTCAGTGGCAGACCGTGCACCACGTTCGCGCGCACGCCCAGGCGGAAGGCGTCGTGGACGCCGCCGTAGAACAGCCGCGCTCGGATCTCGGTCTGGCCCTTGCCGCGGGCCGCGGCAAGCCGGTGCATCCCGTCGATGACACGCATCGTCTGCGCGTGGACCAGGATCGGCGGCAGTTGTTCCTCCACGGCGGCGATGGTGCGGATGTGATCATGGTCGACGCCCGCGCTGCGCGGCGAATCGGCGTCCACCAGGTCCGTGATGCGCAGCAGGACGATCTCGCCGTGCACGGCCAGCCGCGCGTCATCGGGATCGCCGTCGAATGCGTGGTCTGATTCGGAACCGGCAGCGGATTCGGAGCAGGGATCGGAGTCGGAATCGGGATCGGGGTATTGGTTCAGCACTGATGAGATCGTCATCGGCCCCGTGCCTCCGGAGGATCAAGAGTCCGCCGGCCGTTTCGCCGGCGCTGGATCACGCGGACACCGAGCGCGCCTAGTTCCCGGGTCCGAATCGCTCGGACAAGCCGCCCAAGGCGCCGTTCACGACGTCGAATCCGAATCCGGCCAGCAGCGGCGAGGACTGGATCGCGCGCCGGAACAGCGCCGAGGCGGCGGCGGCCGGCGGTGCGCCCGACGGCGCGAGGAAGAGCGCGAACCGCAGCCGGCCGTCATGCTCGCCGGGCGCCGCCCGTACGTGTTCGAGCCCGTCGTCGGGCCGGGCATAGGCCCAGAGCACCCCGACGACGGCCTCAGGGTTCGGACAGCGCACGCTTCCGGCGGGCGGAAGGAGCGACACGAGAACCATGTCCACTCGGCGTCCCTCTAGAAGTTAGGAGTGAGGCCAACAGGCGACGCAGCCCGGATCGCTGGCGGCGACCGGGCTGGCCTTCGCGGCGGCGCTGGCGGACGAGGCGGCCGCCGGGCCGGCGCACATGGCGCCGACCGCTAGCAGAGCCGCGATGATTCGGATTTTGACGCTTTTCGACATGACCGTCCTTCGGAACAGAACAGACGCTGTTTCCCTCGTGGCAACTCAGCTGGCGAATACTCAGCTGAGGCGAGCATCTGCGGAGCCTTCGGGCTGCCGGTCCGAGACTTCCATCGGGCGCCGCGCGAGTGAAGGGCCCAGCGGCGGCACCAAGGTGCACGACACCTTGCTGCCACGGGTTGTACGGATCCCACAGGTCACAGGAGTGAACCGGTCCACCGAAGATCACAAGATGGCGCCCCTGCTCTTTACGTCCGGGTGATTGCCATGTCACGATGGCCGCACAGGACCGAGCATTCGTGCGATCATGAGCCCTGTAACGGGGAGAACCGCAGTGGGCGAAGATGCCGTGCTGAGTAGCTTTGGAATCGACGTCGAGATCGAATCGGTGTACCGCAAGCTGCTCGAGGAACCGCACGCCACCGTGGCCGTCCTCGCCGAGCGGCTCGGCCGCACGGAGCCGCAGATCCGTCAAGCGCTTGACGTGCTGGCGGACCTGGCGCTGCTGCGCCCGTCGCTCACCACCACCGGCCGGATGATCCCGGTCAGTCCCGCGGTGGGCCTCGAGACGATGCTGCGCCGCCAGGAGGAGTACCTGGCGATGCGGCGGCGGGCGCTAGAGGCCGGGCGGGCCGCGGCCAGGGCGGTTCGCGGCACCGCGCGCGCTGCCGGCGGGACCGCGGACGACACCGACGCCGATCCCGACCTCGAACGCGTCCTCGGTGCGGACGCCGTCCAGACCCGGCTTGAGGAGATCGTCTCCTCGGCCGAGTCCGAGGTGCTTTCCCTGGTTCCGGGGCGCGCCATACCGCAAGGGGCGCTGGCCGCCGCGAGCGTGACCGACGACCTGCTGATGCACCGCGGCGTGAAGTGCAAGATCCTGTATCAGGACTCTGTTCGCACCGACCCGGCCACGGTGGCGTACGGCAGGTGGCTGGCGGAGCGTGGCAGCGAGATCCGCACCGCGGCCGTGCTGCCGATGCGGCTGCTGGTGATCGACCGCCGGGTAGCGCTGGTGCCGCTCAATCCGGACAATCCCCGCGAAGGCGCGCTGAGCACGACCGCGCCGGGGATGGTCGGGCAGCTCACCACACTCTTCGAGCTGGTCTGGGCTGAGGCGCGTCCACTGGAAACGCGGTCCGCAGACTCCGACGAGGCGCTGTCCCCCGGGGAACGGGAACTGCTGCGGATGCTGGCGACCGGCTTCACCGACGAGGCCTCCGCCAATCGGCTCGGGGTTTCGCTGCGCACGGTGCGCCGGATGATGGCCGATCTGATGGCGCGACTCGGTGCCACGAGCCGGTTCGAGGCAGGACTGAAGGCGGCCAAACGCGGCTGGCTGTGACGCCGCGGGGTTGATGCAATGCTGTGGCAGCCGTCCGCGGGTCGGTCCGGCGGCATACGCTGAAGTCGTGAACCTCGTCGGGCGCGACCGTGAGATTGCGGCGCTGCGCGGCTTGTTGGGTCGAGCCAAACAGGCTTCTGGCGGGGTGCTTGTCGTGCGGGGCCCGGCCGGCTCGGGAAAAACGGCGTTGGCGGACGCCGTCGCGCAGGATGCCCGGAGGCTGGGCTTCGAGGTGGTGCGGATCGCGGCCGGTCCGGTCGGGTCCGGGCGGTTGTTGTGGGCGCAGTTGCTGAGCGATTCGGGTGGCGCGCCGGAGCAGGCGCGGCGGTTATTGGAGCCGGCTGGGCCGCTTGATGTGGATGAGGCGCTGCGGGGGCTGGTGTCATCGGTCCCGCGTCTGATCGTCATCGACGACCTGGACCGCGCAGGGCCGGAGGCGGTCGAGGTGCTGTCGCTTCTGGCCTCCCGGCTGGCGGGGAGCGCTACAGCGGTGGTGGTCACTACCGGCACACCGGTAGAGACGGGATCGACGCTGCAGCTCGGACCGCTGAGCGAGGCGGACCTCGGGACGCTCACCGGGGAGCGGCGCCCGGAGGTGCGGCGGGCGCTGTGGCTGGCAGCTTCGGGAATGCCTGGCCCGGCCCTCCAGCTGGCGGCGACGCTCGCGGATGCGGAGGGCGGCGGTGCTCCATCGACCGACCTGGACCCCGTCGCCCTGCTGGCTTTGCACGCCCCCTCCCAAGCGGCATTCCTTGTCGGTGATCCACCCCTGGTGCGGCTGCTGGAGTGCGCTGCCGCGCGGAAACTGCCGGCCACGTTGCAGGCCCGAGTGCTGGCCAGGCTTGCCGGGGAACTGCTCGCCGAGCCGGGTGCGGGTGCGCGCCGCCGAGCGTTGGTCGAAGAGGCACTTGCGTTGGCCCGGACCGCTGGTGAGCCGAGAACGCTCGCCGAGGTGCTCGATGCCCGGCTGCACGCGCTCTGGGATCCGGCCGCCGCAGAAGATCGGCTGGCTGCGGCTTCGGAGATCATCGAGCTGGCCCGGGCCGCGGGCGACGAGGAGCGGGAGCGGCACGGTCTGTTCTGGCGGTTCATGGCCCTGATGGAGCTGGGTCGGGTGACCGAGGCTGAGGCGGTGCTCGCGGTCTTCGCCCGGGCGGCAGAACTGGCCGGCGACGCCCGAGCGGTCGTCATGGCCTCGGCCCGCCACGCGATGATCGCCGTCTTGCGCGGGCGCTTCGACCTCGGCTGGCGCCTTACCCAACAAGTCGGCGACGCCGCGCGCGCTGCCGCGATGCCGGACGCCGAGGCGCTGGTCAAGACGCTCCACGGCGTGATCATGCTCGAGCGGGGAACGCCCGAGCAGGGGGTCGCGATAGCGGATGAGCTGCTCGCGATCGCCCGATCCCGGCCCGGCCACCAGTTCGAAGCCACTGCCGCCGCGGCGCTGGCGGCCTTCGGGCAGCCTCGGGCTGCCGCGACCGAGTTGCAGCGTGCGCTGCCGGAGGTGCTGGCGGGCTCGGGGCCGCGTTGGCTGGGATCAGTCTGCGGGCTGGCCCTGGCTGCCGCGGCGGCGCACGAGCAGGAGGCGGCAGCGCGGCTTTACGAGGTCCTGGCGCCGTACCGAGGACTGCTGGTGGTCCAGGGCGGCGCCGCCGTCGTCGTAGGACCGGCCGCCTACTACCTGGGGCTGCTTGCGGCCGAGGCCGGTCGGTGGGACGAGGCTGTCGCACTACAGACGGACGCGGCGGCGCTGTGCGAGCGCATCGGGGCGCTGCCCGCACTGGCCCATGCGCGGGCCGCGCTCGCCGACGCGCTCGCTTCCCGAGCCGGGCCAGGTGATCGCGACAGGGCGCAAGACCTGCGGCGGCAGGCGCTGAACGCGGCGCAACGGTTGGGCATGGCTGTGTTCCTCGCGTCGCATCCGCCCGCGGCAGATTGCTGGCGGCTGCGGCAGGAGGGCGAGGACTGGCAGCTCGATGCCGACGGCGAGCACGCCCGTCTGCGCGACAGCCGTGGCCTGCACTACCTTCGTGCGCTGCTGGCCGCGCCGGGTCGGCAGATCCCGGCGCTCGACCTGGTGGCCGGCGGCCCCGGAGTGACAGCGACCTCGACCGGCCCGGTCCTCGACGCCCAAGCGCGGTCCCAGTACCGGCGCCGACTCGACGCGCTCGCCGCGGAACTCGACGCAGCCGACCGCGGCGGCGACGTCACTGGGGCGGAGCGGTTGGCGCGCGAGCGGCGCGCCCTGCTCGATGAGCTGCGCCGGGCGACCGGGCTGGGCGGCAGGAGCCGGTTCGCCTCGCCCGAGGCCGAGCGCGCCCGCGTCAACGCCACGCGCACGCTGCGCTTGGCGCTCGACCGGATCAGCCGGGTCGCGCCGAAGACTGGCGCCTACCTGGACGCGTCCGTCCATACGGGGCAGAGCTGCTGCTACGAACCCGTCCCAGGCGGACCGCCCGGTTGGGACGTGTGACGGGCCGGATCCGCGCGGGAGGTCACCGTACGGGTTGTTCGCCGCGGATTTACACCTCCTGGACGAGAGCACGTCCGACACCGATTCAGGAAGGCAGAACCATGACCAGTCAAATGTCCGCGAACACCAATCGATCCCCGGACGGGGCAGCGGCCCGGGCCGACGCACCGAACTGGGGTGTCGGCCGGTACGAGAACGTCGCGGCGGCCTTGCTCCCCGCGTCCCGCGTCGTGGTGGACACAGCCGCGATCCAGCCGGCCGAGCGCGTGTTGGACCTCGGCTGCGGCACCGGGAACGTGGCCCGGCTCGCCGCGGCCCACTCGTCGCAGGTCATCGGGATCGACCCGGCGACCCGGCTACTGGAGGTCGCCCGGGCCCGCGCGACGGCCGATGGCGACGGCACCACGCGCTTCCTCGAAGGGCGCGCCGAAGACCTGCCGCTCGGCGATGCGGACATCGACGTCGCACTCGCGGTGTTCAGCCTCATCTTCGCCAACGACGCCAAGGCCGCCGCGGCGGAGCTGTCACGGGTGCTGACGCCGCACGGACGCATCGTCATGACCGCCTGGCTCCCCAGCGGGACGATCTTCCGCTACACATCGCTCGCGGAGGAGACGGTCCGGCGCGTACTCGCGGCACCGCCGCCGTCAGCTCCGTTCCGGTGGGAGGATCGCGAGGCGCTGACCGGGCTGCTCGCCCCGCATGGATTCAGCGTCCACCTCACCGAGCATTCGCTGGCGTTCACCGGGGAATCGCCGGAGGCCTTCCTCGACAACCAGGCGCGTAACCACCCGCTCGCGGTCATGGGATTGTCGATCCTCGAGAAGACCGGAGGCGCGGCGGCGCTGCGCGAACGTCTCCTGGAGATCCTTCGTGAGGGCAACGAGGACCCGCAGGCGTTTCGAGCCACGAGCCGGTACATCGTCGCGCAGGCCCGCCGCTAAGAGGGCGCTTCCGAACGCCCGGGCCACCGGCGGTCGATCTTCATTGGGTCTGCTCAGCGTGTCGTTGGACACATTGCCGATCATGAAGATTCGGACTCCGGGCGGCCGACGTCAACGGCCCAGCCGTCTCCTGGGCGGCTTCGGCCAGCAACGTGTTCATGAGCTGCATCGCCGGCGTCAGCGCGGCTTGTGCACGGTAAGCGACCGACGCGACACGTTCCAGCCGGCTACGCGCGAGCGGACGCAGCACCACACTTCCCGCCGGGGCCATCGAGGCCACAAGGCGCGGCACGACCGCGACCCCGACGCCGGCACCGACCATCCGCAGCATCGCCTGGTAGTCGTTGGTCTCCGCGGCGACATCGGGCGCGAATCCCGCGCGACGGCACGCCTCCGCGAGCGCGTCACGGCACGCCGACGCCCCGGGAGCGATCCACGTGTGCACGGCCAGGTCCGCCAGCTCGATCTCGGGTCGCGCCGCGAGCACACTATCCGCGGGAACAGCGACCGCCATCCGGTCCACGCCGATCTGCTCGCACACCAGTCGCGGATCCGGCGGACCACTGACCAGCGGATAGCTGTAGACCACCGCGAGCTCCGCGTCGCCACCCAGCACCCGCGGCACCGCCGCCGGTGGATCCAGCTCGGACATCGCCACGTTGACCTTCGGGAACGCGGCGAGCAGCCGGGCGATCACCGCAGGCGCGAAGGTGGCAGCCGCGCTCGGGAAGACGGCGACGCGCAACCCGCCAGCGTCCGAGCGGGCGACCGCCGCAAGTTCACGCCGTGCGTCGTCCAGGCCGGTGAGCAGCCGACGCGCGTGCCGCAGCAGCACCTCGCCGGCCGGGGTGAGCGCCACCCGCCGCGCGGAGCGCTCCAGGAGCGTCGCGCCCACCTCCCGCTCCAGTTTCGCTACATGCTGCGATACCGCGGGTTGGGTGATGTTCAACGCTACGGCCGCCGCGGTGAAGGAGCCGCATTCCGCGACCGCGAGGAACGCCCGGAACCGGGCCGTGTCGATGGTGGCGAGCATACTCGCAAGCTAACGCGTGACAGACCGCTGCGACAGATGCGCACGCGAGCATTCATAAGCGCGCACTTATCTGTACGACAGCCCGCTGCGCCGCCTCTTTTCGATGTTCGCGCGATGCGGACCGCGCCGCGGCGGGGACCACGGCGCGCGTCACTTATCCGCAAAGCTATCAAGGGGGCCGAAGAACCATGAGGAACATCACCCGCCGTGCCGCACTGCGCGCCAGTGCCGCCGCACTCACCGCCGCCGCCGTGTTCGGCGCGACCACTACCGCGGCCAACGCGTCGAGCGGCGGTTCCTACTCGGAAGGCGGGTACACCGTTTACCTGGACACGCAGGCGCACTGGATCACGCCGGAGTTCTCCGGGATGAACGTCTCGGTCGCCGACAACAGCACCGCGGCCTTCCACCGCGTCATCCAGTGGTACAACGACGGCGGCGCGGAGCAGAAGTGGTACTTCGACGCCGTCTACGACTCCAGCTCCGGCTTCGAGGGCTATCTGCTGCGCAACGAGAACAGCGGCCAGTGCCTCTCGACCGACGGCCAGGCCGGCGACACGCTGTTCCAGGAGGCGTGCAACCCGGGCCTGCTCACCGAGTGGTTCACCCGCGGCGGCTCGTCCCCGGACAACTGGTTCTACAACCGCTACACCGGCCTGTACCTGGACGTGTCCGGCTACAGCTACGCGGCCGGCACGAACCTGGACCTGTGGTACTGGAACGGCGGGGACAACCAGTGGTTCTACGTCACCAATGTCGGCTCCTGATCGAGCCCTGAACGCGGTTGCCTGGACGGCTGGGCGCCGGCGGCCTACTGCGCCGAGTGGTAGCCCGTCACGCCCTCATCGATCAGGTTGCCGGTCTGGAAGTTGTACAGAGCACCGTAGGCCGCGACTATGTCGCTGCCTACGGTGAAGGTTGTGGTGTAGGCGCCCGATCCGTGAGGGTTGTAGTAGGAGGCGTAGACCTTGGTCGCGCCGTAGAGCTCGATGTAGTAGCTCTCGAAGCTCGGGCCGTGGACTTGTGCGTTCGCGTGTCCGCACCCGTCCACGTACAGCTCGACCCAGCCCTCCGCATACTTTTCTGGACAATGCAGGGCCGCCCGATTGTCCAGTGCACCGGGCCGTCTATGCAGCAGGAGGTAAACCGGCTGGTGTCGTCGGATACGTCCAGCCGGGCGAACTGACCACCAGGGCCTAAAGGCTCAGCCACGCTGAGCCCGGGCCAGCCAGGCTCCGTCCATCCAAGGTTGCGCTGGCCAGAACAATCTCGCCCCAGGCTGCGGGCAGGTCGAACGGCGTGCCGCCAAAGATGGTCACGACCGTCACCTTGCCGCGCGTATATGCCACCACATCCTCTCGCCCCTGGACTGCGGGCAGCCAGCGCACTTGAGGCGTCAAATCGGCGATCAACCGTCGGCGGGCCGAGAGCGCTGCGCGGTACAGGGACAGTGCCGAGGAGCTGTCCGTCGCCTGTACGTCGGCAGCCAGGTCGCCGAAGTACGCCGGTTGGGGAAGCCAGGGCGCTTCGCCCGCGGTATCAGGGCTGAAGCCGAAGGTAGGATGCTTAGACTGCCATGGCAACGGGACGCGGCTGCCGTCGCGACCGTGTTCGGTGCCGCCCGAGCGGTTCCAGATCGGGTCGCGGCGCGCGTCATCGGGCAGGTCGAGGACCTCGGGCAGACCAAGTTCCTCGCCCTGGTACAGGTAAATCGATCCGGGTAAGCCGAGCAGGAAGAGCAGCGCCGCGCGGGCTCTGGCCTGGCCGAGCCGGACATCAACCTGGCCGCGCCGACGCAGTTGCGGTCCCATCACGCCGGCCGTCCCGGAGCCGTCCTCCGAGATCAGGCCGTAGCGCGAGACAGCCCGATGCGCGTCGTGGTTGTTGAGCGTCCACGCGAGAACTCCGGCGCGCTGTGTCGCAGTGTCCTGCGAGGAGATGGCGTTCAGCGCCGTGAGGCCGCGCTGCGTGCTGCTGCGGAACGCGCGGGCGTCCCAGGGCTGGACCAGCAGGTCGAAGTAGAAGGCGGCGTGCAATTCGTCGGCGCGGACGTAAGCCGCCACGTCGTCTGCGGTAGGCACCCATACCTCGCCCACGAGCACGAGATCGCGGTCCGCACCGTATTCATTGGCCACGGCGCGCCATTGCCGGTAGATCTCGTGGACCTCCGGCTGATTAGAGTCCGGGGCGGGTCGTGTGCCGCCGGGATCGTAGTCCGGTAGGTCTGGTGCTTTGACTAGCAGCGAAGCCACGTCAATGCGAAATCCGTCCACCCCGCGGTCGAACCAATGCCGCAACACCTGGACGAAGGATGAGCGGACCTCGGGGTGCCTCCAGTTGAAATCGGGTTGGCTCGGGTCGAACAGGTGCAGGTACCACTGGCCGGGTGCGCCGTCGGTGTCCTTGACCCTGGTCCAGGCCGGCCCACCGAACACCGAACGCCAGTTGTTAGGCGGCTCCTGACCGTCGGTCCCGCGGCCGTCACGAAACAGAAACCTTTGACGCGACGCCGCGTCGCGGCCCTCGGCGAGGGCTTGCTGAAACCAAGGATGGCGACTCGAGCAGTGGTTGGGGACCACGTCGAGCAGGACTCGGATTCCGTGCCCGTGCGCTGCCTCGATCAGCCGCTCGAGCGCCGCGGTGCCGCCGTAAACCGGGTCGATGGTCAGATAGTCGACCACGTCATAGCCGCCGTCGCTTCCGGGGGACGGATAGCAGGGATTGAGCCACAGGCCGTCGACCGCGAGATCCGCCAGATGACCGAGTCGCGCTGTCAACCCGTCCAGGTCGCCGATGCCGTCGCCGTCACTGTCCGCGAACGACTTGACGTAGACCTGATAGATGACGCAGTCGCGCCACCAGTTCCGATCAGAGGCCACAGTCGGATTCTCCTATCCGGCGAAGATTGCCCTGAGTCTTTCAGCTGCCTGCCGAGCCGTCACCTCGGCGTCGGCGCCGGAGACGACCGCGACCTCAGCAGCGCTCAGGGCACGCCAGATTTGCTCCATCTGCGGGAACGCGGGCATCAGCTGGCCGTTCTCGCATTGCTGCTGGTACAGGCGGATCGCGGGATCCTGCGCGACCACACTGCGTAGTGCGACCGCGGAGTCGATGCTGACGGACAGGGCGGTGACCACGTGATTGTGGGTGAGATAGTCGGCGAACAAGTCCTGCGCGATGGCGCTGTTAGCCCCCTGTTTGACCATGAGCAGGCCATGGACCAGAGAGAATCCGGTGGCCGGTCCGCCATCGGCAAAGGGCGGCACGGCGCTCACGGCGATGGGCAGTCCAGCGCGCCTGGCATGCCAGAGCCCGTCCGAGGTTGTGATTAGGTATGCGGTGCGCCCGGAGGTGAACAAGTCGAACGCGGCTGTGCGGTCGATAGATCTGCGCAGGACACCGATGCCGGCTTCGCCGAGGCTCCGCAGCCGTTCGAAGGCCGCGATCGACTCTGGCGAGTCTATTCCGATGCAGGACGTGTCCCAGTTCCCGTCCGGTGCGCGGCCGAACAACCACCCGCCGGCGCTGGCGAACAAGGGCCAGACCTGGAACGGATCTCCTTGGTCGCCGACGCGCAGGGCGAGCACTTCAGCCACGCGCTCGGCGTCGCGCAGCGTCTGTCCGGAGGAGATCAGGTCTTCGAAGGTCGCGGGAATCTGCGGCGCCAGGTTCGTGTTGCGGATGAGCGCCACGGCGTCGGCTGTCACCGGAAGGCCGTAGAGCAAGCCGTCAAAGGTGAGCGCCTTGCGCGCCCAAGTGGGAAACATCTGCGCTTGATCGGCGGAAAGCAGGGTCGGCGCGATCATGTCGTGCCGCACGAGGTCTCCGATCCAGTCGTGTGGAGAGACGAGGGCGTCGACGCAGGGCGATTCGCCCTGTACCGCAGCGATAAACTGGCGCTGCGGGTATCCGTCGAAGTCCGTCTCGAACGCGACCGAGACGCCGTAGGTTGCCAGAAAATCCTCTCTGAACTGGGCGAACACGGCGGCGCGCTGCCCATCCGCCCGAATCCGCAGGCTCGGTTCCATCTCGGAAAGCCGCCCGTATTGGTTGCGAGTCCAGCGCACGCCCACCGAGTCGGTGAACGTGAGTTTCACCCTGCGGTCCGCCGGACGTGACTCGTGCTCTCCGGAGGGAAGTTCGACGGGAAGAAATCGGGCCTGTTCGCTCGGCGGGATCGACGAGAAGTGAAGTTTCACAGCATCGGTGTGGTCGTCAGGGCTGAGAATGGTCAAGTACACCTGGTAGATGGGTGCCTCCGAGGCATTGCGGACGAAGGCTCCCCAACTGCCGTCGTCAGCGGATTTCTCCCACCACGCCGAGACTCTGGCAGCCTGGGTTCGGCGAACGAAGCCCTCTTGCGCTTGCCGTGCGGCGCTGTTGACGCGGTCGCGTTCCGACTCGATCCGGTAGGTACGCCGCGCGGCGACAGCCGCGACTGAGGCGAAGCCCAACGCGAATACGGTGGCCATCGCGGATATCTCGCTGGGTACGTCGCCCCACTGCAGTCCCATGGACCGGAGCATAAGCGGCGATCCGTAGAGCCCAGGCCGTTTCAGCGAAACAGATCCCTGAATTGACGGAAAAGCACCTGCTATGACAGCATTTGACGGTGTAAGGCCACTGGTTGATCCGTGGTCGGAAGTTTATCCGCGAAGAGTGCCGGGGCTGGATGCGTGTCCTGATTTCCCTGGCTCTGAGGCCGATGCCGCCGGTCGACCGCGGGCGTTCGGGCGGCCTCGTCCCGCGCGACGAAGTTGACAACTGCGCTGGCCAGGCTCTCGACGGTGAGACCGCGAGGATCAAGGCCGGCCGCAGAGCGCACGGTCCTGACGGTCAGCAGGTGGCACCCCGCAGTCGTGTATCCGACCTCGATGGCCCATGGCCGTCCGTCGATCTCCTCCGCACCGAGGACCGCCGCCGCGCCTTCCACCGGCCCGGCGGCAATCGCGACGGGGCCCGGGAAACGCGCCAGTAATTGCGCTGGGCGGGGGACCCGCGATCGCGGGTCCCCCTGGTTCGAACTGTCCATTGATCCGTGTATCTCTTTCGATTCGCCGCTGCGCCGAGTCAGTCAGGTGATCGTGGTGGTGTCGTACGGCCCGCCCGAGTAGCAGATCCACCAGATCCGGACCCGGTCGCAGTGCCCCGCGCGCCGCGCCCGAAACACGCAGCCCTGCGCGGAACGAAATCGTCACCGCCGCATCATCGCGGCCGTTCGCCAGCTAAGGCCTCGGCCGGATCCTTCTGAACGGCCAGTTCAGTGGGAAACAGGAGACTGTTGAACTGGCTCCGGAACATTCGGGGCTCCAGAGGCGTTAGCCAAAATGGTCGCGCTTTTTTTCGTGTTTGCCGCGCTTCGCGGATTCATCGTGGTGCGGGTGTGTTGCTTGTCTTCGCAGTAGCTGCAGGAGCCCGTCTTGAACCCGCGGGCCAGCGGGGGCACAGGCTGCGCATCGCAGACGGCCCAGGCCTGTGGCCATACGAACATCCAGGAGACTCATCACGTCCATCGACACCGCTCAACGCGGCAGCGACTTTGCGCAACTGTCCCGCACGGTCAAGCAACACGGGCTGCTCCAGCGCCGCCAAGGCAGTTACATCCTGAAGTTCGCGATCAACGCCGCGCTACTGGCCGGCGGGTGGATGGCATTCGCGCTGCTGGGCTCGTCCTGGTGGCAACTGGTCACCGCCGCGTTTCTCGCGGTCGTCTTCACCCAACTCGCGTTCGTCGGCCATGACGCCGGCCACAAGCAGATCTTCGCCGGCAAACGCGCCAACGACGTTGTCGGCTACCTGCATGCCGGCCTGGTCGGCATGAGCTACGACTGGTGGATCAGCAAACACAACCGCCACCACGCCAACCCCAACCACGAGGACGAAGACCCCGACATCGCCATCCCGTTGCTGGCCTTCACCAGCATGCAGGCTGCCGCGAAACGCGGCGTGCCGCGCTGGGTGGCCAAGCACCAGGCAGTGTTCTTCTTCCCGCTGCTGGCACTGGAGGGCCTGAGCCTGCACATGTCGGGCATCAACGCCGTTCGGCGGCGCGAGGTCAAAGCCACCGGGCTGGAGGCCGCCCTGCTGACGATCCACATAACCGGCTACCTCACCGCCGTGTTCTGGGTGCTCTCCCCGCTGCAGGCGATCGCGTTCATCGCGGTGCACCAAGGTCTGTGGGGCCTTTACATGGGATGCTCGTTCGCGCCCAACCACAAGGGCATGGCCACCCTGTCGGCCGGCCAGAAGCTGGACTATCTGCGCAAGCAGGTCCTCACCTCGCGCAACGTGCGCGGCGGCAGGATCGTCGACTTCCTCCTCGGCGGGCTGAACTATCAGATCGAGCACCACCTGTTCCCGAGCATGCCACGGGCCAACCTGCGCCACGCCCAACCGCTCGTCCAACAGTTCTGCGACCTCAGTGCCATCCCCTACACCCAGACCAGCGCCATCGGCTCATACGCCCAAGTGCTGCGCCACCTGCACGCCATCGGCGCACCGCTGCGCCGAAAAGCCCACGCGTCTTGAAAGCCGGACGCGGACGGGCTGGGCTGGCGCGCGCTCACCGACGATCGCCTGCTCGGCGCTGTCCAGTTCCCAGACAGCCGGACCTTCCACACGATATGCAAGCATTCAGCCGCGCCACGCCGCGCCGATCGGTTGGTGGGCATCTTCCGGCTGTGCTGCAAGGCCACGTGCTGCGCGCTGATTCTCGAGCGATTCGCGGCGCCTGGGCGTCAGCAGCAGCGGCACCGTCTTCGGTTCCGGCAGAGAACTGGGAGACTCCACGATCTCGGCATTCGCGGGCAGAGCGAGCTCCCAACGCGAGGCGATGGCCGTGAGGGCGGCGGCCATGACGGCCATGGCGAAGTGTTCTGCGATACACCGATGCGGGCCGATGCCGAAGGGGATGAAGGCGCCTCGGGGTCCGTGAGCTGAATCGAGGCTGGGGCGATACGGATCGAAGCTGAGGGGATCTGGATGGAAAGCCGGATTCCGGTGCATCGCGCGCGGGCTGTAGCCCACCTCGGCTCCAGCAGGGAGGCGGACACCGTCCAGCTCGACGGCGTGCCGGGCGCGCCGGGTAAAGAGGATCGGCGAGTGCAGGCGCATCGTCTCCTGCAGCACACGGCGAGCATAAGACGGCTGCGCGGCGCGCTGCGTTGCGAGTCTGTCGGCCTCGGCGTAGAGGGGGTGCGCGGTGCGCGGGTGAGAGGCCAGTTCCACCAGCGCCCAACTCAGCGTTGTGCTGGTCGTCTCCAGCGCCGCGAACAACAGGATCAGCAACTCGCCCTGGATCTCAGCCGGGCTGAGCCTCGCGCCGTCGTCGCCGACGCCCGCACGCAGCAGCGCGTCGAGTACGTCGTGACCCGCAGCGGACTGCTGGCATTCGCGCTCGGCGATCATTCGCGCGACCAGGCTCCGGAATCGCAGCAGTGCGCTGTTGAGCTCCCGCTTGCCTGGGACGGGTAGTGCGCCGAGCGCGGCGGGCAGCAGCGTGCCCGGCAGCAGCCGCAGTGCGACCAAGTGAATCGTGCGCTGGATGTCATGGATCTCCCCCTGCGACAGGTCACCACCGAAAAGACCGTGCAGAACGCACGAGGCGGTGTAATCCGCCACCTGCTGCTTGACGTCGGGCATCGGGCCCGCCCGCCAGGATTCGGCCAGCCCGGCGGCATTGCGGCGCAACATCTCAGAATGCGAAAGCACACTTCCCTTGTTGAACGCGGGCTTGAGCATGCGGCGTTGCGCAGCATGCGGTGCGCCGTCCAGCGCGATCGGCGGGCGGCCGAAGTGCCCGGCGAGCTGGTCGAAGAAGCGGCCTCGCTCGAACGCCTCGCCGTCGATTTGGAGGCGGTGCACGGTTTCCGGCTCGTTGGCGAGATAGAGGTTGAGCGATCCGAGTCGCACGCGCACCAGCGGATCGGCGGTGCGGGTGGACTCGAAGAAGCCCACCGGGTCCAGCATCGCGGCCGGGAGGTGTCCAAGCAGTAGCCTGCGACCTGGAGCGTCCGGGCAGTTACCGCCTTCGGTCTTCATGACATACGGCTCCTTAGTCTCAAGTCTCATTGCGCCGCTGGCACGGTCCCGACGCACAGCACCACACCCTCGCGGACGTAGCCGTCGGCCGACCGCAGCGGATGGTCCGGGTGATCCGGGTCTGCGAGCACCCGCCATGCGTCGGTGCGCGAGCCGTGTGGGATTTGCGCGGCCAGTTGGGCGCATGCACGGCTGTAGAACTCCTGGGCGGCCTCGGTGAGGGGGGCGAAGTGCTCGGCCAGAAGCGTGCGTTGACGCGCCGACTCGAGACCGGCGGCGCGCAGATAGCGGTAGAGCGCGCCGCTTCGGCGCAGTTGTCGGGCGTAGCCGGGGTTGGCGGCCGCGGCGCGGAAGAAGTCCGCGAACAGGTCGGGGTCGCCGGGCTGGACGGTGATCAGCCGCGCATCCAGGTCCTTCACCGCGACGAGGCCGCCTGGTCGGGTGACCCGGCGAAATTCCGCGAGCGCTCGCAGCAGCGAGTCGTCGTCGAGGTATTGGACGGTGTTCGAGCACCAGACCGCGTCGAACGCGTCGTCAGGGTAAGGCAGTTCCCGGATATCGCCGGTGCGCACGTCGGCCGCGACTCCGGGTACTGATTCGCTCACTCGCCGCGCCGCTAAATCCGCGTTCTCCGGCGCCAGATCGATGGCGCTGACCGCCCCGGCGGGTCCGACCAGATCGCAAATCCAGGGGAGGAAATCGCCGGGGCCGCAGCCCGCGTCGAGCACCCGCCAGCCAGGGCGCAACCCGACCAGATCGAGCGCTTTCCGGTAGGTCTCGACGCACGCCTCGAAGTGGGCGTCGACGATGCTGTGATGCGTGAAGTCCTGACCGGTGGACGCGGCCAGCCCCCACGCCCCGCTGGTTGCCGTTCGCGGGCTCATCGGGCCACCGCCGCATGATCGACCAGGCGGCAGAGCGACGCCGTCACTGCTTCCGGGGCCTCGATCGGGGCGAGATGACCGCAGTGCGCGAGCACGACGAGGAGCGCGCCGGGCAGGGCCGCGGCGGTGTTCGCGGCTTCGTGGAACGAGACGAGTTCGTCCTGCTCCCCCGCGACGACTACAGCCGGGACCCGCACCTCGCGCAAAACTTCAAGGGCATCCGGCCGCTGCGCGATCGCGCGTTGCGCCCAAGCCAGCGCGTGCGGGTCGCAGGCTTCTGCGCTGGCGCGTACTCGGCGGACCAACTCCGGATTGCCGGCTCGCGTGACGGCACCGAGCAGCTGCGGCGCGGTAGCGTCGATCAGCGCGGCCCGCCGGCCCGGATCGATGATCGCGGTGGCGAACGCCTCGCGCTGCGCTCGCTGATCGAGGGTGTCGGCCGCGGCGCGTGCAGCGAACAGACCCAGCGCGGCGACACGGGAGGGGTGGCGGCGCACGAAGGCCATGGCTACGTAGCCGCCCATGGACGCCCCGGCGATCGCAGCTCGCTCGATACCGTTCTGGTCCATGAGCCGGGCCACGTCATCCGCGACGAGGTCCAGGCTCGGCGGATCGTCCCCGAGCGGGGTCCGCCCGAAGCCGCGCTGATCGGGAGCCAGCACCCGGTGGCCCGCGGCGGTCAGCGCCTGCTGCTGGGCCTTCCACATCGTCGAGTCCTGAGCCAATGCGTGCAGCAGCACGAATGGTGTGCGGCCATCAGCGTGCATGAGCGAGTACCGCCAGTTCGGCGTCGACGACGAATGCCGCGGCTGCCTCAGGAAGGGCACGCTTCGCGCTCCAGCACAGCACGACCGGTGCCGGTGACAGGTCTGCGATGGGTACGACGCGCACATCAGACGGCACAGCGCAAGCCAGAGAGGCGAATGACAGGTGCACGGTGTTCGTCGTGCGCAGTAGTTCGACCATGTCTGACACACTCTTCATCCGGTGCACTCGGCGGATCGCCGTCCCTTTCGGGGTGCGCGGCGGCACGACGCGGTCCCACACGTAAGCAGGGAAACCCTCCGGACAGCAGAACGCGTCGAACTCGGCGAGCTCTTCGAGCCCGACCTGATCGCGCCCGGCGAGCGGGTGGCCTTCGCCGAGAACCACGGCTCTTGCGTCCCAGGCGACCGGGCCGCTGCTGCGCAGATCAGGCTCGCGAAGTTCGTACTTGGCGATCATCAAGTCCATGTCGCCGTCGCGCAGGCCGCGGAACGGATCTTCGAGGCCGTACCGGACCCATCGAACGTCGCGTCCGGTGCGACCGGTTCCTTCCACGATCGAGCGGGGCAGGTCGGCGGCGCCATGTGTTCCGAGCCGAAACGGCGCGGTGTGCAGCAAGTCAGGCATCGGAAGCCTCCCTGGTCAGCGCGGCAAAGGCCTGAAGGCGGGCGGGATCGGCGGGATCGAGGTCGACGCGCAGCGCGACCGGTCGCGCGCAGAAGCCGACCAGACGCGGGACCTGACGCAGCGTCACGCTGTCACCGGGCACGAGCAGTCCATCGAGTGCGGCCTCTGCGATCAGGTGGTTGAGGTGAATCAGCATCTGGGCCGCGGTCAGGCCGGCCGTGGCCACATACAGTTCCGCGTGCGAGCCGGTGTCGGCAGGCGCGCCCGGCAGAGCGAGCGTGATAGGGCGGGCGGGCAGAAGTGCGGCCGCGGGTGTCGTCGTGGCGAAGGGTTTCAGCAGCCGCCGCAACGGTAGGCAGCGACCGGCGTCGCAGGGCCCGAACCAAGCGGCCGTTCCGTCCGCGGCCAGGTGCTCGAATGCGAAGCGCTCACGCAGGGCGAGCGGATTGCCCGCGAGGAAGATCGTGCGAGTGAAGGCCGTGCGCCAATCCGCCACGACCCGCGGATCGAGCGCGGCGGCGAAGCTCCAAGAGTGCTGGACGAAGGCCGGAATGAACAGATCGCGCAGGACTACGACGGCGTATATGCCGTCGCCGCCCGCTGCTGCGGACTCGGCGACCAGCGTCGAGCGTCGGCCGAGTAAGGCGGCCGGATCATCGGTCGCGTGCCGGTCGGCCAGATCAGGTCGCGCGCGCCGCAATCGTCGGGCCGCGTGTTCACGCAACTGTTGCTGCGTAAGCGTCATAGGAACACCGCCCGCAATAGGTCCATCGCCGGCCGCGGTCCATGCCGCGTGAAAAGTCCTGCGGTCAGCCGATAGGGATCCGTGAAGTGATGCGCGCCGCGATGCCGGTGGCGGACGGTCAGATCAGCCGGGCTGTGCGGACCGCGCTCGGCGGCCGCGTCGAGGATGCGCGCCGCGCGGGCGACGGTATGTACGAGCACGTCTTCGCGGAACGACTGCCGATCGCCCGGACCGAGTGTGGCTATGAAATAGAGCCGGGCGCCGAGGCGCAATGCCGGACCGTCGAAGCGCTCAGCCAGCCGCGGCAGCAGCCGGTCTGCGGTGACGTCCTGCCAACCGCCCTCTCGGGTGGCGGCGATCCGTCCCTCGATCGGGACGCGTCCCACCGCGACGGTGCGCGTCACTGCCCCGCATCGGTCGAGGGCTCGCGCCAGCAAACGGTAATCCGCGGCCAGCTCCGGATCATGCAGCAGGACTACTTCGTCGTAGTGGGAGGCCAGCGGTAGCAGGTCGCGCAGGGCGCAGGCCATCAAGTTGGGCCGGCCGTCCGCGCCGATGATTTGGCGCAGCGGCCGGCCTTCGGCGGTCAGGTCGAGGAAGATAGGGCCGCCGATCGCGCTGTGATCGAGAAGGATGCCCGCCCAGGCCAGCCGGTTGATCGTTTCGGCCAGGCTGTATCCGGGCGGCTGGTGCTGCGCGAGTCCTGGATCGTGCAGGCCGAGCTTCGCGTAGTGTCCGCGCCATAGATCGAGCACCCGGGTGGCCGCGGGGTGCACCCAGCCTTGTTCGACTGCGGCGGCGTAGGGACGCACCGCCTCGCTCGAAGGCTGCCGCTTGGCCGCGCGAAAGCGCATGTAGAGCGCGCCGATCTGCTGCTCGTCGAGTTGCTGGTATTCGGCGTCGCCGACCTCGCGGTCCAAGAACTCCCAGAAGCCGAGCGTCTGCTCGGTCAGGTGGTAACTGGTGTGGCCGGCCCGGTAATCCACATCGGCGAACAGCAGGCAGGCGCGGTACATCACGTCCGTCCACAGCAGACCTTTGAGATGTGACGGGGTCAGCGGTTTGGACGGGGTGACCGTGATCGGGGCGAGCAGGATCCGGGGACGGTTTTCGCGCGTTTCCGAGACGAGCCGGGGCGCGGCGCTGACGGTGCGGGTCATGCCGGCACCTCCTGCGGACGGCGGGCCGCGGCGATCGCTTCGAGCAGCTCGGGTCGCCGCGGTGCGTCGCCGGGCGGAAGTCCTGTCGCGGCGGCGTGCCGGACCCGCTGCGCGAAGCCCGGCGCGCCGAAGGCTTCCGCGGGCGTCTGAAGCGTCATCAGCATTCTGGTCAATGCACGCCAGACGTCCCGGTCCGCGGCGGCGGCCGCAGCTATCGGCGCGGGAGGAAGCGGGACGTCTGGGGCTTCCCGCCAGCGTCCGATGCGTTCCCGGTCGGCTTCGGCCGCATGCTCGAACCATGGGCGCAACAGTTGCTGCGCGAGGTCGGCTGCTGCGGGCCCCGCTTCCATTTCGCCGCTTCCGGACAGCAGCGGTCCGAGCGCGAAGGCCTGCGCCAGTGCCAGGGCGATGCCGCGACCGAACAGCGGATTGGTGACGCATGCGGCATCGCCGACGGGGTAGAGCCCGCGCACGCCTGATTGAAGGATGCTGATGCGTAAGGTGTTCGGCGGGGCGGTCATGGCGTAGACGGGCGAAACGGCGTCGCAGACATCTGTTTCGAGCCACGGCGCCAGCAGTGCCGACGTACGCACCGCCGACGTGAAGGATTCGGGATCGCGCAGCGCACGCAGTGACCAGTCGCCCGGCAGCACGCCGAGCGCGACGGCGAAGGCGTCGCCGTCACTGGGATGCAGCACGGCGGCGCAGTGCGAGCCGACGTAACCTGCGGCGTGGCCGCGATTGAGCGGCCCAGGCAGGCCGCCGCCGCGCAGCCGATAGTGCCGCGCGTAGCCGGCGAGGCCAGACGGTGCGATCTCATCGGCGGGCAGGGGCACACCGGCGGCGCGCAGCCACGCACGCGATGCTGCGCGCCGGCCGGTGGCATCGACCACGAGCGACGCGGGGACTTCGCCCGCACCGTCTGCGACAACGGCCCGCACTTCGCGCCGCGGCCCGAGACGCAGCGCGCGCACGGTGACTGCGTGGCTGACCTCGATGTTCGGGCGGCTCAGCGCGTACTGACGAAGGATCAGTTCGAAGACTGTACGGCGGCAGCCCAGCGCCACGAGGTCTTCGTCTCCCGGTGCCCGTTGTGCGCCGAACGGTCCGGCAGGGATGGCCGTAGTGAGGTCGAACAGCACCGCGCCGGCGGACAGCAGCGAGTCGAGCAGATCAGGGACGTGCCGTCGAAGCTCGCGCACCGCCAGCGAGGTGATGGTGTGCGACTGGAACGCGTGCGGCACCGAAGGGCGCGCCCACCTCGGCGCCGCCTGCCGCGGCGGTCCCGGCGGTGGTGGTGGCTCCGCGTCGAGCACCCGTACCTCGTATCTCTCGCGGCTCAGGGCGAGCGCGGCCGCAAGGCCCGCCACACTTCCGCCGACGACCAGGGCCCGCCGCATGTCAACGCCGCCTGCCGTGCACGAAGAACACTCGACGCACCGCCGTCTTCTCCCGTGGCGGAACCGGATCGGGCCAGCGTCCGTAGTCTGCTTCGGGTTCGCCAGGCTGCACTGCGCGCACGTCGAATCCGTATTGCGCGAACAGTCGCTCAGGCTCGTCGTGGCCGAATAGCCACGGGCATCCCCAACCGGCGAACACGTCGAGCAGCCCGCGCATGTTCGGCAGCGTTAGTGCGGCGCGGTTGACGATGTCCGCGGCGATCCGGCTGCCCGGCGCGACGATGGCGGCGATGCGTTCCAGGATCCGGTGTGCCTGGTTCTCTTCGATGTAGTACAGCAGGCCTTCGACCAGCCAGGTGGACGGCGAGTCCGGGTCGTAGCCGGCTTCGGTGAGGCGGGATTCCCAGTCGTCCGCCGCCAGATCCGCCGCGACGAATCGGTGGTACGCGGTGTGGGCGCTGCGGCCAGCGAGGCGCTCGCGCTTGTAGGCGAGCACCGCGGGCCGGTCGACCTCGAAATACCGTACGCCGTCGCCCCACGGCAGACGGTACGCACGCGAATCCATGCCCGCGGGCGCCAGCACGACCTGGTGCTGACCGGGCGGACGAGTCGAGTCGAGAAGGAAGTCGTCGAAGAAGCGGGTGCGGATGGCGTTGTAATCCGGCGTGCTCGGCAGCGTGCGGGAGCCGTCGCGGGGGAACGTGACCGCCCGGACCTCGGCCAGTAGCTCGGGCCCGATCTCGCCGCTGAGCAGCTGCGCGAACGGATCGTCGTAGAGCCGGTCCGGCCGACGGGATTCGGCGGCGCGCAACGCGGCGGTCAGCAGCGCGGTGCGCTCGACCGCGTCGAGCGTGTCATGCGAGGGTGCGGCAAGCGTCTCGCTCACGGGACGAGTCCTCCTTCGGGCCGGGCGGCCGCGCCGGGCGCCAGCCGCCGCCAGTCCTCCGGCCGCTGCCGGAAGATGCGGTCTTTGACCTGGGTGGGGCGGGTGCCCGCGGCGACGGTGGCCAGCCAGTCGCGCTGGAACGCGTCGTGGTCGGTCGTCTGTACGACGGCGGCGCCAAGCCGTCCGGCGGTGCGGGCCGCGCGGTAGCCGGAGGACTGCGCGCCAAGGGCGCTGTCGAGGGCGGTGGCGAACGCCGTGATTTCGGCTGGGCTCCACGTCTGCCGGCCGGCTGCGGCGAACTCGTAGTAAGGCAGGTCGCTGACAGGGTCCTTCTCTACCCGGCACGCGGCCGAACGCAGGCCCAGGCCGGTGGAACTGCACGCCGCCATCAGGGCTCGTACCGCGTGGGCATCGCGCAGCCGCTCCCCTGCCGCGTCGCTCACGGTCGCCCGGCCCGCGTAGTCCAGCCGAGGAGCCCCGCCGACCCGGTCAACGACTCGCACGACGTCGCCGCCCGAGTACCGGTAGAAGCCTCCGACGTGGCTGAACACCACGTGATAGTCGCGTCCGGGTTCGAGCTCGTAGGCAGCGAGCGTCGCGCTGTCCGGCTCGATCGGCTCGTCGGCGTCGATGAATTCGTACACTGCGGCGTCCGCGATCAGGCTGCCCGCGGTGGCGTGCCGGTCGAGTGGCACGGCGATGGGGCCTTCGGAGGCGGCGATCGGCGCGGGCAGCACGGCGACGCCGATGCCGTACTCTTCCCGCAGCCGCGGCAGGTAAAGCGAAGCGGCGCCCGTGGTCCAGCAGAACAGCGCCGAGATGCGCGGCCAGACATGGGCCGGCAGCACCGTGCCGTGGCGGGCTTCGAGCCGTTCCAGCTCGGCGGCGCGCCCCGGGTTGGGCTCGCCGCCGGCCGCGCCGTCGAACGTGCCATCGTGCACGTCCTTGACGATGCGCGGCCACCACACCCGGAGCTGATAGGGGAGCGCGGCGATCATCGCAGGATTGATGCCGATCACGAGACGGACGTCGCTCTCCACCGCCATCCGCAGCCGCAGGTACATCTTCCGCTCGTGATCGTCACGGGCCGCGGGCACCGGCAGCGTCGCCCAGGGCGCCGAGCTGCCCGGTTCCGCGGACAGCGGTTCTCCGAACATGCGCCCGAGGTCGATTTGGCTCGCCCCGGCGTACGGACGGCCCGACGCCGTCGTGTCGGGTGCGGCCAGCGGATCGTGCTTGAGGTTGAGCGCCGCGTCGGGCCGTTCGAGCACCTGCGGGTAGTGCTCGGCGAGCGGCGCCCAGGCGGCCAGGTAGAAGGGGAAGAAGGAACGGTGCATGAACCGTGCGGTCACCGGGACCTTCTTGCGTGCTCCGGTGCTTCCGCTGCTGGTGAAGAACACGCGCGGGGCGTCCGCGGTCAGCACCGCGGTCCTGCCCGCGGCCGCCTGCTCGATCCACGGCGCGTGGCCGGCGTAGTCCCGGATCGGTACCGCGGCGCGCAGATCGCGCACTGAGCGGATCGAGGCGAAGCCGTGCTGGCGGCCGAACAGGGTCTGCGCGTTCGCCTCCACGAGCTCTGTCAGTGTCCGCTGTTGGGCGGCGTCGCAGTCGGCTGCGACCGCGCGCAGCCGGGCTTGCTCAGCCGCCACCCGTTCGCGATAGCGCGCCAGATGTCCGGGCGAGTGCCAGATCCGGGTCGAGTCGTCGTACGTGTCGGCGGCGGAGCCTTCCCTACCGGTCGCAGAACTCTTCGTCTCAGCCATCGGCCAGCGCCTCCTCGATCTCGCGGGCCGTCTGCGCCGGGTCCGTGCGCTCGCCGAGGACCGTGACCGGAAGGTGCCGGATCTCCTCGAACATCAGCGCGGACAGGTCGGCCTGGTATCTCGCGAACCGCTCGAAGTCCGGGCGCCGCCCGTAGTGTTCGAGCGGGTTGAGCCCGTGGCCGCGGCCGCACCTGCGCCATGCGGCGGCGGGCGAGACGTCGAGGTAGACCACCCGGACCGGCTGCGGAAACGAGCGCCACCAGGCGAGCATCGGGTTGTCGCCGGCGCCGGCTAGCGTGCATTTCGCCAGGATCTTGTAGTAGTAGGAGTCGACCAGCAGCGGGCCGCGGCGGGGGCCTTCGTGCACAGGCTCCTCGCGCAGCAGCTCGTCGCGCAGGTGCACGACGGCGGTTTGCAGCAGCCCGACCAGGAAGTCCGGGCTGAAGTCGGTGCCGAGGGCGCCGATCACCTCGCCGGCCACTCGGCGCAGCTGGGCGATCGGGCGGTGCTCGGCCGCGAGGAAGTCCTCGTCGGTGGACAGGATCCGCCGGGCCGGGTTGCCCGCGCGCAGCCGCGCCAGCGCGGTGGACTTTCCGGCGAAGTCCGGTCCGAGCAGCACCGCGAAGGGCGGGGCCGCGGGGGCTCCGAAGACCGGCGCCACCGAACATGCTATATCAGAGGTCTGAGACACTTCGAAACCTCCTGATCCACGGGTTCGCGGCCGGGCGGGCGATGACCGCCCCGCGAACCCTGCTCACGGGAGACTCAGGTCCAGGGGATGATGTGGCGGTGCTGGACGAGCCGGCCGTAGAACTCGGGCTCGACGTCGCCGCGGGCCAGGCGCACCAGATCCCGCGCCGCCTCGTCCGGGCTCTGCGCCTGGGACATGTCGGCGAACCAGGGCCGTGAGGCGTCCGTGTCCACCAGACCGGGGCACACCGCCAGGATGTGCACACCGTCGCGGCGCGCCTGCTCGCGGGCGAACACCCGGGCGGCGGCGACCTGTCCGATCTTCGACGGGATGTTGATCGACTCCGGCCAGCCCTCCTGCCGATGCCGGCCGGCCTCGACCAGGTCGGCGAACTCGAGCATGCGCCGGTCGACCTCGTCCAAGGTGAGCGCCTCGGTGTCGAACAGCGGCCGCAGCTTCGGATCGAGGTTGCGCAGCGAGCCGAACGCGCTGGCCACGACGAGGAAGCGGCCCCCGGGCCGCAGGATCGGCCCGAACGACCTGATCATCCGGGTGGTGCCGAGGTTGTTGGTGTCCACGAACGCCCGCACCGTCTCCGCGTCAGCGCGCCCGGGAGCGCGCCGCGCCGCCGCGTTGGAGACCACCACGTCCACTGCGCCGTGCCGATCGGCCAGTTCAGCTGCCAGCTTCGCCACGGCGTCGTCTTGCCGCACGTCCATCACGGCTGGAACGGTGCCCGGAGCCTCGGCGGCCGCGCGCTCGACCCGCTCGGGGTCGCGCCCGGTCAGATAAACGGTCGCGGAGGGGCCGAGCGCCTGCACCAGTTGCCGAGCCACGGCGAAACCGACGCCCTGATTCGCTCCGGTCACGAGCGCGACTGTCATCTGTGGACCCTCCTGCGTTCCGGCTGGTTGAGCGCCGGTCCGCGTCCCTGCGCTGGCCGGCTTGTGTGGTCGGACCTTCAGCGTAGGCGACAGAACACTGCGAACTGCTGAAGCGGAAGGGAAGAGCGCACACTGCGTCACGTCCGACGCATTCGTCTACTGACAGGACGTCCACTCGCCGCAGTGTCCCCGCATTCTGGTCAAGTCGTTGTCCGCCGCGCGCGGCCCTGCCTTCACTGGGAGGAGCAAAGGCAGTCCGCCACACCGTCTGCAGGAAAGAGACGACGACATGTCAAAGTCCATCCTCACCGTGCTCTCCGAGTACGGATACTGGGGCGAGGAGCTCGTCGGGCCGCTGGCGGCCTTCGACCGCCGGGGCTACGAGGTCACCTTCGCCACGCCGACCGGCGGCCGGGCGCACGCGCTGCCGCCGAGCATGGACCCCGAGTACGTCGACCCGCCGCTCGGCCGCTCGGTGACCACGCCGGAGGTCGCGGAGGCGACCCGCAAGCTGGACGAGTCGGACCGGCTGGACAACCCGCTGAGCATCGAGGAACTGATACCGGACCGGCCCTACTTCAGCGAGCCGGACTTCCTGCGCCGGATCGAGGCCTACCACCGGGAGCTGGACACCGCGCAACGCTCGCTACTCGAGCGCTACGACGCGCTCGTGCTGGTCGGCGGAAGCGGGCCGATCGTGGACATGGCCAACAACGGGCGGCTGCACGAGATCGTCCTCGCCTTCCACCGCGCCGACCGCCCCATCCTCGGGCTCTGCTACGGGGTCACCCCGCTCGCGTTCGCCCGTGAGTGGGAGCAGCGCGACAGCATCCTGCGTGGCAAGCACGTCACCGGGCACCCGAAGGAGTACGACTACAAGGCCGGCACGGGCTTCCTCGGCACCGACTTCAACATCGGCGCCGTGCCCTATCCGCTCGAGTACATCCTGCGCGACGCCACCGCCCCCGACGGCCGGTTCCACGGCAACGTGGGCAAGGAGACCTCGGTGATCGTCGACTACCCGTTCGTCACCGCGCGCTCCACGCCGGATTCCTTCCTCGGCGGCGAGAAGCTGGTCGAGATGCTTGAGCACGGTCTGCGCCGGTACGGGTGGTGAACGCGGTGACCTCCACCCCCCGGCCGGGCAAGACCGCGCTGCTGGAACAGCTCGCGGCCGACGGGTTGCGCTACATGTTCGGCAATCCGGGCACCGTGGAACAGGGGTTCCTCGACGAGCTGGAATCGGTCCCCGGGCTGCGATACGTGCTGACGCTGCAGGAGACCGTCGCGGTCGGCATCGCCGACGGATACGCGCGGGCATCGGGCGGCGCGGCGCTGGTGCAGTTGCATTCCGGGGTCGGTCTCGGCAACGGCGTCGGAATGCTCTACCAGGCGATGCGCGGGCACACCCCGCTGGTCGTGCTGGCCGGAGAGGCGGGGATCGCCTATGACGCGCTGGACGGGCAAATGGCGGCCGATCTGGTCGCCATGGCCCGTCCGGTCACCAAATTCGCGACGCGGGTCGTCCACCCCGGCTCGCTGTTGCGTGTGCTGCGCCGCGCCGTGCGCCTCGCGCTAACCCCGCCGCGCGGGCCGGTGTTCGTCGCGCTGCCGATGGACGTGCTCGACGAGTCGACGTCCGAGCCGGTGCTGCCGACGCACGTGCCCTCGACGGCGACCGTGCCGTCGGACGCCGAGATCGCGCGCGCGGCCGCGCTGCTGAGCGCGGCCCGCGAGCCGGTCATCGTCATCGGCGACGGAGTGGCGGAAGCGGGCGCGCAGCAGGCGCTCACCCGGGTCGCGGAACTGCTCGGCGCCCCGGTATGGGAGGCGAACTCGTCAACGGTGAACATGGACACCGCGCATCCGCTGCACCGCGGCCAGCTCGGGCACATGTTCGGCACGTCGAGTGCACCCGCAGTCGCCTCGGCCGACGCGGTGCTGGTCGTCGGAACGTACCTGTTCCCCGAGGTCTTCCCGCTGATCGACTCGCCGTTGCGGCCGGACGCCACGATCGTGCACATCGACCTGGACTCCTACGAGATCGGCAAGAACCACCCGGTGACCCTCGGCCTTGTGGCCGAGCCGGGCGCGACGCTGCGCGAGCTGGCCAAGGCGCTGGAACGGCTGCGGCCCTCGGACGCGAGCGAAGGCGGGCAGTACGCGTACCGCGAGCCCGCGGCTCACCAGGACGGCGAGCCACTGGCCACCACGTTCGCCCGCGAGCTCGGCGTGCAGGCCGCACAACCGCTGGTGCTCTTCGACGAGGCGCTGACCGCGTCCGGCGCGATCACCGCCGCGCTGCCGCCGCGCACCGTCGGCTCCTACCACCAGACCCGCGGCGGATCGCTCGGCGTCGGCATTCCGGGCGCGATCGGGATCAAGCTGGCCAGGCCCGAGGCGACGGTGGTCGGCTTCACCGGGGACGGCGGCAGCATGTACACGTTCCAGGCGCTGTGGACCGCGGCCCGCTACGGGATCGACGCGAAGTTCGTGGTCTGCGACAACCGGCGGTACCGGCTGCTGGACGACAACCTGGCCCGCTACCGCTCCGAGCGGGGCATCCTGCCGCGGCCCGCCCCTGAGGCCTTCGATCTGGCGCAGCCGCCGATCGGCTTCGTCGGGCTGGCCGCCGCGCTCGGCGTGCCGGGGATGCGCGTCGAGGAACCCGGGCAGGTGCCGGAGGCGGTCTCCCGGCTGCTCGGGCATGAGGGTCCTTATCTAATCCATCTGCTCACGCGTTGAGGAAGGCGAGGCTGGGATGTCGGACATCGCGCTGCGGGAGGACGGGCCGCTGGCCGGCGCCCGGGTCGTGATCCTGATGGAGAGCGACTACGTCGAGCCGGAGATCTCCTACTACCAGCACCGGTTCGCCGAGGAAGGCGTGGCCGTCGATCTGGCCACGCGGCTGTGGGGACAGCGCGCGCTGACCTTCACCGGCCACGAGTACCAGGCGCCGATCACGGTCGAGGGGGATCTGGAGGCCCTCGATTACACGGCGCTGTCCAAGTACGACGCGCTGATCGTTCCGGGCGGCATGGTGGCCGACCGGCTGCGCTACAGCGAGAAGCCCGGCCGGCTGGCCCCGGCCGCCGAACTGCTGCGCCGCGCCTTCGCCCTGCCACGTCTCGTCAAGGGCCTGAACTGTCACGCGCTCTGGCTCGCGGCACCGGTGCCGCAGACGGTGCGCGGACGCAAGCTGACCTGCCACAACAACCTGTACTCGGATGCCCGGAACATGGGCGCGGATTACGTGGACGCCGACGTCGTCACCGACGGCGATCTGGTGACCGCCCGCAGCGCAGACCTCTGCCACCTGTTCGCCCGCCGCCTGCTGGACGCCATCGCGTCGCACCGGGGCGCCGCACCTTCCGGAGAACGCCGATGATCGACACGCCGCCCGCCCATCCGTGGTCCGACCTGGTGGCGGGTTACGTCACCGGGTACGAACCCGAGCGCGGCGTGCTCGACCTGCGCACCGCCGACGACGTCCCGGTGCGGGTGCATCTGGTCGGGGACATCACCGCCGAACTGGTGCGCAACCTGGGTGATCCGCGCGTCGACCTGTCCGGCCGGCTCGACGAGCTGCTCGTGCCCGGAGCCGCCCTGTTCGTGTACGGGATCTACTACCCGCGGCAGGGCGGCGCCGTATTCGAGGGCAAGAACCTGGTGTTCACCGGGACCAGGCCCGGGGAGTACGTGTTCGAACAGCAGGGCTGGTGGACCAGGCAGCTCGACGCGATCGCGGCGTTCTACCGAGGCGCGCAGTTCGGCACCGGCCCGGTCGACTTCCGCGACTACCGCACCATCCTGCGGCTGAGCGGGCACAAGACCGACCACCACGTGCAGGAAACCGACACCATCTCGCGCCTGGTCTACGGCATGGCCGCGGCGTTCATGCTCACGGGCAACGAGGACTACCTCGACGTGGCCGAGCGCGGAACCGAGTACCTGCGCGAGCACATGCGCTTCGTCGACCGGGAGAACGACGTCGTGTACTGGTACCACGGCATCGACGTCGAAGGCGAATACGAACGAAAGCTCTTCACCTCGGAGTTCGGCGACGACTACGACGCGATTCCCTGCTACGAGCAGATCTATGCGCTGGTCGGCCCGACCATGACGTACCGGGCCAGCGGCGATCCGGCGATCCTCGCCGACATCGAGGGCACGCTGCGGCTGTTCGAACGCTTCTTCCACGACGCGGAACACGGCGGCTGGTACTCGCACGTGGACCCGATCACGCTCAGCCCGCACCACGAGTCGCTCGGCCCGAACCGCGCCCGCAAGAACTGGAACTCTATCGGCGACCACGCGCCGGCCTATCTGATCAACCTGGCCCTGGCCACCGGCGAGCCGCGGCACATGGCCATGCTGCGGGAGAGCTTCGAGCTGATCACCCGGCACTTCCCGGATCCCGACGGCGGCCCGTTCGTGCGCGAGCGCTTCCACCGCGACTTCACCCCGGACCCGGACTGGGGCTGGCAGCGCGGGCACGCGGTGATCGGCCACAACCTGAAGATCGCCTGGAACCTGACCCGGATGAACGCGCTGGAAGCCGATCCGCGCTATCCGGAGCTGGCCCGGCGTATCGTGATGCGGATGCCTGAGGTGGGCAGCGACACCCGGCGCGGCGGCTGGTACGACGTCGTCGACCGCACGGCGGACCCGCGGCTCGGCGGCAGGCACCGTTTCGCCTGGCACGACCGCAAGGCATGGTGGCAGCAGGAGCAGGCGATCCTGGCGTACCTCGTGCTGGCCGGCCACGCGCAGCCGGACGGCTCCCGGGCTGACGGCGCGCGGCGGGGCAGGGCGCAGGGGGCTGAGTTCCTGCGGCTCGCTCGCGAGGCGCAATCCTTCTACAACGCCTTCTTCCTCGACCACGACGAGGGCGCGGTCTATTTCAACGTGCTGGCCAACGGCATCCCCTACCTGCTCGGCGACGAGCGGCTCAAGGGCAGCCACGCGATGAGCATGTACCACGCCTCCGAGCTGTGTTTCCTGGCCACCGTCTACGGCAGGCTGCTGATTCACGACCAGCCGCTGACCCTGTGGTTCCGGCCGCTGCCGGACGGCTTCGGCGCGGAGCGGCTGCTGCGGGTCGCGCCGGACGCGCTGCCGCCGGGCCGGGCCCGGCTGGAGTGGGTGGAGGTGGACGGCGACCCGTACCCGGCCTTCGACCCGGTAGCCATGACCGTCAAGCTGCCCGACTCGCGCACGAGGCTGACCGTCCGGGCGCATCTCGTTCCCGGCGGCGCCAGGTGAACCTCACGCAGCGCACCGCCGGAGAAGTCCTGGTGGTGAGGCTGGCCGGAGAACTGGACGGACGCGCGGCGCCCGCCGTGCAGTCGCAGCTGGTCGAACTGTGCGCCGCTGGCCGCAACGTGCTGCTGGACCTGGCCGGGCTGACCTACCTCTCCAGTGCGGGGCTGCGCACGCTGCTGCTGGCACACCGCTGGGCGCAAGCGGCCGGGCGCCGTCTCGCGCTGGCCGCGGTGCCCGACCGGCCCGCGGACGTGATGGCCGCGACCGGCTTCCTGGGTTTCTTCGAGCTCTTCGACGACATCGACGCTGGAATCAAGGCTCTGAACGGCAGGTGAGCGCGCGGTGACCGCGACGATCCCCTCGGGGCCGCGTATCGACGCGCACCCCACCCACCGCATCGCCGGGCTGGACGTCTGTCCGGGCCGGCCGCTGCCCTTCGGCGCGACGCCGGTAGACGGCGGCGTCAACTTCTCGGTGTACTCGAACCGCGCCGCCGCGATGACGCTCGTGCTGTACCAGCGCGGCAAACCGGCGCCGTTCGCCGAACTGCCGCTGCCGGACGCGTTCCGGATCGGCGGGGTGTTCGCGGTGACCGTGTTCGGGCTCGATTTAGAAGACCTCGAATACGGGTACCGCGCCACGGCGCCCGAGCAGCCTGATCCGCACGACCGCTTCGACGAGCGGGTCGTGCTGTGCGACCCGTACGCGCGGGCGATCACCGGAGCGGAGGAATGGGGCGTGCGGGCGCCCGCACAGAACCGGTTCCGGGCGCTGGTCCCGCCGGACGACTTCGACTGGGAGGGCGACAGGCCGCTGCGGATCAGAGACGCCGACCTGGTGATCTACGAGGCGCACGTGCGCGGCTTCACCCGGCACCCGAACTCCGGCGTGCGGCACCCCGGCACCTTCGCCGGGTTCGCCGAGAAGATCCCGTACCTGCGCGATCTCGGCGTCAACTGCGTCGAGCTGATGCCCGTCTTCGAGTTCGACGAAAGTGGCAATCCGCGCAGCGATCCCGCGACCGGGCAGCCGCTGCACGACTACTGGGGCTACAACACCGTCGGGTTCTTCGCGCCCAAGGCGTCCTACGCGGCCACCGGCCGGTTCGGCATGCAGGTCGACGAGTTCAAGAACCTGGTCAAGCAGCTGCACAAGGCCGGGATCGCGGTGCTGCTCGACGTGGTGTTCAACCACACCGCCGAGGGCAACGACCTGGGCCCGACGATCTCCTTCCGCGGCCTGGACAACCGCACGTACTACATGCTCAACGGCGACGGCCGCTACCAGAACTACAGCGGCACCGGGAACACGGTGAACTGCAATCACCCGGTTGTGCGCGGCTTCGTGCTGGACTGCCTGCGCTACTGGGCCGCCGAGTGCCACGTGGACGGCTTCCGCTTCGACCTGGCCGCGGTCCTCGGCCGAGGACCGGACGGGCGGCCGCTGGAGAACCCGCCGCTGCTCGAAGCGCTCGCGCACGACCCGGTGCTGCGTGACTGCAAACTGATCGCAGAGGCCTGGGACGCGGCCGGGCTGTATCAGGTCGGCAACTTCCCGGACTACTGCCGTTGGGCCGAGTGGAACGGCCGCTACCGCGACGCGGCTCGGCGTTTCCTGCGCGGCGAGCCGGGCCTGGCCAGGGAGATGGCCACCCGGCTTGTCGGCTCGCCCGACCTTTACGGCGGGCGCGGCGCGACCGCCTCGGTCAACTTCATCACCGCGCACGACGGCTTCACCCTGCACGACCTGGTCTCCTACGAGCACAAGCGCAACGCCGCCAACGGCGAGGACGGCAGGGACGGGGAGAGCCGCAACCTGAGCTGGAACTGCGGCGCCGAAGGCCCAAGTGGCGACCCGCAGATCGCCGCGCTGCGCCGCCGGCAGATGCGCAACGCCCTGCTGGTGCTACTCACCGCGCACGGAGTGCCGATGCTGCTCGCCGGGGACGAGGTGGCACGCACCCAGCACGGCAACAACAACGCCTACTGCCACGACAGCGAGCTGAGCTGGTTCGACTGGGACCTGGTGGAGCAGGAGACGGACCTGCTGCGGTTCGTGCGCCGGGCGGTGGCCTTCCGCCGGGCGCACCCGGCGCTACGCCGGGCCGGGCACCCGATCGGTCAGGCCAACGGCACCCGCGGCGACCTGTTCCCGGACATGAGCTGGCACGGCGTCGAACCGTGGCGCCCCGACTGGTCGCACCACAACCGGCTGCTGGCCGCGATGTTCTACGACCGATTGCCGGACGGAGGGCACGACTGTGTGTACCTCGCCGTGAACACGTTCTGGGAGCCGCTGGATCTGCGGCTGCCCGAGCTCAAACCGCCCAGGCTGCGCTGGCACCGGTTCGCCGACACCGCGGCGGCGCCGCCCGAGGACGCCTTCGCACCCGGCACCGAACCGGAGATCCCGGACCAGGGACGGCTGCGAGTCGGGCCGCGTTCCACCGTCGTGCTCACGGCACGGCGGATCTGACCAACGGGAGTGAGTACCGTGCGATTCCAAGCGACCATCCACATCGACGGCGCCGTCGCGAGCATCCGGCTCACCGGAGAGCTCGACGCGCAGTCCGCGTCCACGTTCCAGGAGCTGATCGCCGACGCGGCTCAGGCCGGGGTCGGCCGGCTGGTGCTGTTGCTGCACGACCTGACCTACCTTTCCTCCGCGGGCCTGCGCTGCCTGGTGTTCGCGCACCAGAAGCTCGGGCCCGCGGTGGACATCGTGCTGGTCGGCGCGCGGCCCGAGGTGGCGGAGGTGATCACCATGACCGGCTTCGACAAGAGCGTGGTGATGTACCAGCCGGTGCTGCCGTGAGCGGTGCCCGACCGACCGGGCCCGGCTGCGCCGTGGACGAGCTGCGGCTGCCGCCGGGCCTCGCGGGCCTCGGCCCGCTCGCCGGCTTCGTCGCGAAGCTCGCCGACGCGGCGGGTCTGGGCGAGGCGCTCGCCTACCGATTGCGGCTCGCCGCCGACGAGCTGGTGACCAACGCGGTCTGCCACGGCCGAGCGCAACGGCCGATTCAGGTGTGCGGCGGCATCGACGGCGACCGGGTGTGGCTGCGGATCCGGGACGAGGGCCGGCGGTTCGACCCGAGGGCACACGTCGGGCGCCCGCTCGCGCCTGCCGCGTCGGGCACACGGGACGGCGATCCGGTCGGCGGCTTCGGCATCTTCCTGGCAATGCGCAGCGTCGACGAGTTCGATTATAAGTACATTGACGGTACGAATCAGTGCACGCTGACGGTCTATCGAGACTGACCCCGCGCCGGAACTGAAATCGACGGATACGAGATCGGGGGCGCCCCGCAGGGCGCCCCCGATCTCACCGTGCTTATCCGTCAAGCGGCTACCGCGGGCTCCGGCTCGTTGTGCGCCGAGGCGACCAATTCGCGCAGGGTGCCGCCGTCGGAGAGCGCCTCACCGACCGAAAGCCGCACGCCGAGCGCGCGCTCAGCGCGGCGGCTGAGGTCCACCGCCATCAGCGAGTCGAGGCCGAGCCGGATCATCGGCAGGTCGGTGTCGACCTCGCCGGGCGGCAGCCGCAGAATGCCTGCCACCAGCTCGACGACGTGATCGAGCAGGTCCGCTCCGGCGGGAACGGTGAGCGCCGGATCCCCGGCGCTGGCGGCGTGTCCGGGTTCGGATTCGCGCGCGCCGAGCCGGACCGGCGCGGAGCGCGCGAAGAGCGGTTCCTGGCCTGTCGCTCCGGGCTCGGCCGCGGCCAGGGCATCGGCGCGGGCGGGCCGGCCGGCCGCGGTCGCGTTTCCGGCCGCCGCGGGAGCCACGCCGTCGATCGGCGCGCCCGGGGCGGCTGCCTCGGTCGCGAGCGCGTCGTCGATCCAGTAACGCTTGCGCTGCCACGGATAGGTGGGCAACGGCACGAAGGCGCCTTCGCCGTGGACCGCGGCCCAATCCACCGCGCAGCCGAACTCGAACGCGTCGCCGAGAGCGCTGAACAAGCTCGCCGCATCCCGGCGGCCCTGGCGTAGCGAGCCGACGATCCGGGCGTCGGCGCCGGCTTCTTCGGCGCAGTCGGCGAGCGCGGCGGACAGGATCGGATGCGGGCTCAGCTCGACGAAGAGCACGGGCCGCCGCTCCTCGGCGAGTTCCGCGGCGACCGCCTCGTGGAAGGCCACCCGCGAGCGCAGGTTCGCCGCCCAGTAATCCGCGTTCAGATCGGCGCCGTCGGTGCGGCGGGTGTGGACCGCGGAGCGGATCGGCACCCGGCCCGCACGGGGCCGGATGTCGACCAGCGCCGCGCGCAACTCGTCCAGGATCGGGTCCATCCGGGCGCTGTGCGAGGCGACGTCCGACCTGACGGTGCGCACGTGCACCCCTTCGAGGGACAGATCGGTCAGCAGCCGATCCAAGTCGTCGGCGTCGCCGGAGAGCACGGTGGCGCGCGGCGCGTTGGTCGCGGCTACTTCGAGGTCGGCGCCTCGCTCGGCGATCCGTCGGCGCACCTGCGCCATGCCGAGCTGCACCAAACCCATCGCGCCCTGTCCGCTGTATCGCCGCATCAGGGCACCGCGACGACAGACGACGGCCGCCGCGTCCTCCAGGCTCAGCGCGCCGGCGACGGTCGCGGCGGCGATTTCGCCGACGCTGTGCCCGATGACGGCGTCGGGCCGCACGCCCCAGGACTTCCAGACCGCGGCGAGAGCGACCTCCACGGCCCACAGCACCGGGTGCACCTGGTCCGCCGTTTCGAAGACCCGGGCCGAACGCAGCAGCTCCAGCGCCGACCAGCCCACCTCCGCCCGGATCGCCGCATCGCAGCGCTCGAACTCGGTACGGAAAACCGGGGACTCGTGCAGCAACCGCCTGGCCATGCCGGCCCGCTGGGAACCGGCCCCGGGGAAGACGAACACCACCTTCGGCTCGGTCCGCGCGGGCCGCACCGGGGCCTGCGACGTGGCCGCGGACCGCAGCTCCCGCAGTAGGGCGGCGCCCGAGTCGGCGACCAGGGCCAGCCGATGGCTCAGGTGCGAGCGCCGGCTGCCCGCGCTGTAGCAGATGTCTGCGACGGTCGGCGGTGCTCCCTTGGCCAGCAGCTGCTCGTAACGAGCCGCCAGCTCACGCAGCGCACGCGGATCGCGCGCGGAAAGCGGCAGCAGGTACGGCCCGTGTCGCCGGCTCGCGTTCCCGGATGACGCGGGCGCGGGAGCCTCGCCGAGAACCACGTGCGCGTTCTGGCCGGCAAGTCCGAAGGCGCTCACCCCGGCCACCGCCGGACGGCCGCCGGTCTGCGGCCACGGTCGAGCGGTGCCGGCCAGCTCGATCCCGGTCCACGGCACCCGCGGGTTGGGCGCGCTGGCGTGCAGCGTGGCGGGAATCCGCTTGTGCCAGAGGCTGAGCGCCGCCTTGATCAGACCGGCGATCCCGGCCGCGGCCTCGGTATGGCCGATGTTGCTCTTGACTGAACCGACCAGCAGCGGCCGGTCCGCTGGTCGTGCGTCGCCGAAGACCCGGCCGAGCGCGGTCAGCTCGGCCGCGTCGCCCTCCGCAGTGCCGGTGCCGTGCGCTTCAACGTAGTCCACGTCGGCCGGGGTCAGGCCGGCCCCCGCGGTTGCCCGCAGCAGCAAGTGTTCCTGGCCTGCGACGCTCGGCGTGAGGAAGAGGCCGTTGGAGGCCCCGTCATGCGTGGTCGCCCCGCCCAGGATCACCGCGTAGATCCGGTCTCCGTCCGCTTCGGCCCGCGCGAGCGGCTTGAGCACGACGACCCCGACGCCCTCGCTGCGGACGTAGCCGTCCGCGCTGGCGTCGCCGAAGTGGCAGCGTCCGCGCGGCGAGAGCACCCCGGACTGGGAGAGGATGACGCTGTCCGCGGGGTGGTTGACCAGGTTCGTCCCGCCGACCAGGGCCAGATCGATCTCGCCGGAACGCAGTGCGCCGCAGGCGAGATTCACCGCAGACAGCGACGAGGAGCAGGATGCGTCGAGTGTGACCGCGGGGCCGCGCAGGTCGAGGGCGTAGGCGACACGCGAGGAGATGCAGCCGGCGCCCTCTGCTCCGATCATCGAGTAGATGTCCCAGACCCCTGCGTCGCGCAGCGCATCCCAGTAGTGCGCCGTGGTCTGGCCGACGAACACTCCGGTGTCGCTTCCGGCCAGGCCGAGCGGCGGCGCGCCGGCGTCCTCGAGCGCCTCCCAGGCCACTTCGAGCAGCAGCCGCTGCTGCGGGTCCATCCGCGCGGCCTCGTAGGGCGAGATGCCGAAGAAGCCGGCGTCGAACAGGTCGATCCGGTCGAGGAAGCCGCCCGCGCGCGTGGCGATCCGGCCGGGCACTGCCGGACGCGGGTCGTGCCACAGCCCGATGTCGAAGCGCTGCGGCGGCACCTCGCCGACGGTGTCGCGGGCGCGGGCCAGCAGTTTCCAGAACTCATCCGGGCCGTTCGCGCCTGGAAAGCGGCAGCCGATGCCCACCACTGCGACGCGGTCCGCGGCAGGCGGCCGCCGACCGGAACGATGTCGCCGTGCGGTGAGCGGGTGGTCGAATTCGATCGTGCGCATCCGTGTCATGACATCCTCTTGTTTCCCCGAAGCCGCAGGCGCGTGTCTGCGGCTGGCCCCGGGCACGGCCGGGGCCTTCGCGTCCGGCTAGCGGACCCGTTGAAAGAACGCCTGGTGGTACGGCGCGAGATGAGAGGAGTGTGGCATCGCGGTGCGGATGGTAACAACGGACAGCTGACGTAATCGAGGGCTGCGACGTGCGGCACCGCAACCGCCGGCCCAAGCTCAGGCGGAGCGGTACCGGCCGTCGGCCAGGTCGAGCACCGTCTTGGACCGGTCGCTGACCGGAACGTGCATCACGATCCCGAGGTCCTCGGCGCCGGCCAGGTAGGAGACCACGATGTGCATGTCGTGCACGCCGAGCTGCGGATGCCGCAGCCGCCTGATATGCGCGGTCTGACCACGCACCTCGTGCGACTCCCACCACCGGCGCACCGGCGGTCCCAGCGCCAGGATCTGGCCGACGAGTTCGGCGATGCGCGGGTCGTCCGAGCCGACCGCGCTGGTCGCCCGGAACCGCGCGATCAGGTCCCTGGCCTCGTCCTCCCAGTCCACGAACCGCTCCCTGGCGACCGGGTCGGACAGGATCCACAGCAGCATGTTGCAGCGCCCGGGCGGCAGCGCGTCGAAGTCGGTGAACCAGGTGCAGGCGGCGCTGTTCCATACGAACATGTCGCCGCGCTTGTCCGCGGCGTAGGCCGGTACCGGATCGACGGCGTCCACCAGGTCCTGCAGGACCAGGCGGGTGCGTTCGCCGGGCAGCTGCTCGCGGTGTCCGGTGCGGCCGATGGCGAGCAGGTGCAGGTAGCGGCGCTCCTCCTCGTCGAGGCCGAGCACTCTGGCCAGGCTGTCGGCGACCTGGGCGGAGACCTGGATGTCGCGCCCCTGCTCCAGGTATGCGTACCAGGAGGGGCTGAGTCCGGCCAGCACCGCGACCTCCTCGCGGCGCAGTCCCGGGGTGCGCCGCCGGCCCACCGGCAGGCCGCGCGACTCGGGGTCGATCGACTCGCGGCGCCGGCGCAGGAAATCGGCCAGCGCCCGCCGGCTGCTGTCGTTGACCATGGCTCACCCCCAGCCCGCGTGTATGGGTCCGATGGTGCCACAGGCGCTCACCGTCCGCGAAGAGCGCAGCTCGCACGGCTCACCGCGACTCCTCGAATAAAGGAACTGAGCCATCACCAGGGGATCCGGGCGCGGTCCCGGAAGAATCCCGCGGTCGGCCCGTCCTCCGGCAGGGTCGCCAGCCAGACCACGGTGTCCGCGCCTTCCGCCACGGAGCGCGGCGCGGCCTCGCCGCCCATCTCGGTACGCACCCACCCCGGGCACACCGCGTTCACCTTTACCGCGGGCGGCAGCGCCGCGGCGGCCACGAGTGTCAGGGCATTGAGCGCGGCCTTCGCGATGCCGTACCCGGCGGGCGAGGGCACGTGGTCGGTCATCGCGCCGCCGCCGGAGGAGACGTTCACGATCCGGCCGTAGCCGCGGCGCGCCATCGCCGGGGCGAACCTTTGAATCGTGCGGAAGGCGCCGAGCAGGTTGACCTCGATCGACTCGGTGAACTCGGCTTCGGACAGCCGCAGCAGCGGCGTGGTCGGGTAGACCCCGGCGTTGTTCACCAGCACGTCGACCGCGACGCCCGCTCGCTCCAGCCGGGCGGCACACGCGGACACGCTGTCCGGGTCGGCGACGTCCAGCTGTTCGCCGCGCACCGACAGCCCGGCGTCACGCAGCCTCTCGACCGCCGCCGCCGCGCGCTCAGGGTCGCGCGCCGTCAGCACGACGTCGAGGCCGGCGCGCGCCAGCTGTGCGCACACCTCCAGGCCGAT
>Ga0134126_10000621_pt1 | contig 44676 bp, 33 predicted proteins | sample KB31752_FD_96881 | JGI IMG/M metagenome (GOLD analysis project Ga0134126, IMG submission 96881) | Terrestrial soil microbial communities with excess Nitrogen fertilizer from Kellogg Biological Station, Michigan, USA - KB3-175-2 | ecosystem: Environmental > Terrestrial > Soil > Unclassified ...
AGAGAGAACGCGTGCACGGGTTGAAGAGCTGTTGACCCTGGTTGGCCTCGAGCCGGCGCGGTTCGCGGATCGTTATCCTCGTGAGTTGTCGGGCGGTCAGCGTCAACGCGTCGGCGTCGCGCGTGCGCTGGCGGCGGATCCGCCGCTGCTTTTGATGGATGAGCCATTCGGCGCGCTCGATCCTTTGACGCGCGCGTCTTTGCAGAAAGAGTTTGTGGAATTGAAGTCAACTTTAGGCAAGACAGTCATCTTCGTAACCCATGACGTGCGCGAGGCATTGTTGCTGGGATCACGAATCGCACTGATGGCCGCGGGAAGAATCCTGCTGCTCGAGACGCCTGAAGGATTTGTAAATTCGCAAAATGAATTAGCGAGGGCGTACCTGGAGACGTTGTCAGAACCACCTGCGGTAGCGGGTGGTTGAACTATGGCCGCCGCCGACCCTGGAAATCACAGATCAACCGCCCGCTACCGCAGGCGGTTCTGACCTCGTTATGGAGTTTCTTCGCACCAACTGGTCAGACATCCTGGCGCACATCGCGCAGCATTTGTGGCTGGTCTTTATCTCGATCGTGATTGCCTCGTTGATTGCGCTGCCGCTCGGCATTTTCATCACCCGACGCAAAGCATGGCGCGGACCGGTTCTGGGAATCGCAAATGTAATGCAGACGATCCCGAGCCTGGCGTTATTCGGTTTTCTGATTCCGCTCCCATTCATTGGCGGCATTGGTCCGCGGACGGCGATCGTGGCGCTGGTCTTCTATGCGTTGCTGCCGATCATTCGCAACACAGTCACGGGAATTCTCGGTGTTGACGCGAACGTACGTGAAGCCGCCGTCGCGATGGGCATGACTGATCGACAGGTGCTCTTCAAAGTTGAACTGCCTTTGGCGATGAGCGTCATTCTCACCGGCGTGCGCGTCGCAGTGGTCATCACCATCGGCGTCGCGATCATCGCGGCTGAAGTGGGCGCGGGCGGACTCGGGGAATACATCTTTCGCGGGTTGCGCCTGAATGACAACCGTCTGCTGTTGGCCGGCGCGGTGCCGTCGGCGTTGATGGCTCTGGCCGCAGACTTCGGCTTTAACCAAATCGAAAAGCGTTTCGACGTGAGCAGCTCGCAACGACGCGTTTCGCGACCGCTGCGCGTCGCTGCGCTGGCTGTGCTGGCCATCGGAATCTTAACGATGGGTTATGCGGTGATGAAGAGTTTTCGCAAACAATCCACGCCGGGTCATGCGCAGGTAACGGTCGGCTCGAAGGATTTCACTGAATCGATTCTGCTGGCGGAGATCGTGGCGCAGATGTTGGAAGCGCATAACGTCGAAGTCGAACGCAAATTTGATCTCGGCGGCAATCTCGCACATAGCGCTTTGCTCGCCGGACAAATCGATCTTTATCCCGAGTATACCGGCACGGCTTTCACCGCGATTCTTCATCATGAGCCAGTCACTGATCCCAAAGCCGTTTACGATCAGGTGCAGAAGGAATACTCAGAGCAGTTCAATCTTTGGGTTAGTCAACCCCTTGGTTTCGATAACACCTTCGCGATTTTGGTGCGTGGTGAAGACGCGCGCCGCTTGAATCTGAAAACAATCTCCGACGCGGCTAAGTATTCTCCGCAGTGGACAGCCGGATTTGGTCACGATTTCATCAACCGGCAGGATGGATATCCCGGATTCTCAAAAACCTACGGCTTGAGGTTCCGCAATGTCAGCGACATGGCGCTCGACCTGACCTACACCGCGCTCGCTTCGCACCAGGTGGATATGATTGCCGGCAATTCGACTGACGGACGGATTGCCTCACTCGATCTCGTGCAGCTGGAGGACGACAAGCATTACTTTCCGCCGTACGAAGCGGTGTTTGTGATTCGACGGGGAGTCAATGCTTCAGGCAACGCACCTGAGAACAGTCGGCTCGTAGATCCTCTAGTTGTAGTCACGGTCAAACTTGCCGGCGCCATCTCAACCGACGAAATGCGCAAGCTGAATTATGAAGTAGACGGCGCACGTCGCGACCCGAAAGTCGTGGTGCGCGAGTGGCTTATCAAGAAAGCGTTCATCGAACGGTGACTTGGTCCTTCACGAATCTTGCCCTCCCTGACGGTCGGGCTTCTGACGCAAAGTTACAGAACCGCGAGCGGTAGCGAGCGGGGCAAGGCCGCAACTTTTACCTGCTGTCCTACGGATACTTTCTGAAACTTCGCCCCAAAGTTGACGCCTTATCCCGCTCACTATCGTTCGCGGTTCTGTAATATCGCGTTCAGCGTTTTCCGCGTTAATAACTCACCCTACTTCAGCGTCTTCCAGTTGGAACAACGCCGCACGTGTCGTTGTCTAAACTTTTCGCGCGCGCTGGTCGTAGTGCCTTCTGACCGCTTTTTGGCTCAATGCGTTACATCTATTCCGTCTATGTCGATGCCGCGAGAATCGCCCTCCAATCGATTCTTGCGCACAAGCTACGCGCCCTTCTGACCCTAATCGGCATCATCATCGGGGTCGCCTCAGTGGTCGTGGTCGGCGCCTCCGTCAGCGGCCTCAACAGTTACGTCACGGTTAAAGTCTCGCAAATTCTCGGCGTCAATCACTTCATGATTGCCCGGATGGCGCACCAGGGGCAGAGCACCGACGAAGAATTCGAGCGCCGGAATCGGCGCAACAAACGGCTGAACTGGGACGACTATGAGTGGGTGCGCGACCATTGCAAGATGTGTTCGGAAGTTGGGGTCGAGCTTGGGACCGCCGCTGATCTGAAACAGGACGGCATCGAGTTTCCGGGGGCGATTGTCTTCGGTGTCACGGCCAACATGGTGGACATCGAAAACAAAACGATTGTGGACGGGCGGTTCATCTCACCCGATGAGGTCGAACGCTCGGCCTTGGTCTGTGTTCTGGGCGGCGAAGTGAAAGATAAATTCTTTCCGAACACCGAGGCCGTCGGGCGGACTTTGAAAGTTCGCGGCCTGCCGATGCGCGTAGTCGGTGTCGAACAAAGCCGCGGTTCCTTTTTCGGCGACTCGCTCGACCGCCACATCTACATTCCGGCGTCCACTCATCTTCAGATCTTCGGGCGCAACAATATGCAGATCCACGGCGTGGCCGCGACGCGCGAAATGTTTCAACCGGCGATCGAAGATGCGCGTGTTTCGATGCGCAACAAACATCGCCTCAAAGGCAGCGAAGAAGACGATTTTGGTTTGGTCGATACGGGCACGCTGATTGAGCAAGTGGATAAGTTCACTTCGGGCATCGCCGCGGTGGTTGTTCCCATCACGCTAATTACGTTGGTGGTCGGCGGCATCGTGGTGATGAACATCATGCTGGTGAGTGTGACTGAGAGGACCTTTGAAATTGGATTGCGCAAAGCTGTCGGCGCGACCAAGAAACAGATCCTGTCTCAGTTCTTGATCGAGTCGGGAATGCTGTGCGCTTTTGGCGGGGTGCTGGGATTGCTGGCCGCTTGGGGCGTAACGACGCTAATCACATCGCTGGCCGGTATCACCATGACGATTACCATCACTTACATTCTGCTGGCGCTGATTGTCTCGAGCGTGATTGGCATGATCGCCGGAGCGTATCCGGCATTTAAAGCGGCGCGATTGGATCCGATTATTGCGCTAACAAAGACGACATGAAACATTTTGGATTTGCGATTGCTGATTTTTGATTGGCAACGACGCCAAACGAAATCCCAAATCAAAAATCACAAATTAAAAATGCGACTTCGATTTCCTAAACTCTTTCCCCGCGAAACGCTGGCGATGGCGCTGGACAGCGTCCGGGCGCACAAGTTCCGCAGCTTTCTCACCGTGCTGGGGATTGTCATCGGCGTGATGACGGCGATTAGCATCGCCTCGATTCTCACCGGCTTGCGCCAAAGCATCGTGTCGATGATCGAAGAGTACGGCACTAACAATATCTACGCTTTTCATCTCACCACGGGACCGCGCACGACGGAAGATCGCGCCGAACGTCTGCGTAAGCCCTTAACCATCGCTGACGCCGACGCGATCAGACAATACGCATCGTCGGTGGAGGACCTGGCGGTCACCGCGCCGAATGTGGGTTATAACGGCGGGCCGTTCGACGACAACATCACCTACCAGGGTCACAATTACCGCTGGGGAAATACGGAAGGCGTGACACCAAATTATTTAGACGTCGCGAATGTAACGGTGCGTGAAGGCCGCTTCATCACTGAGTCGGATGAGGAACAGCGGCGCAATGTCATGGTGATTGGCGTCAACGCGGCCGATGCTTTATTTCCCGGAAAGACTGACGGAATTACCGGCACCGAAGTGCGCATGGGTGGCTACAACTTTGAAATCGTCGGTGTGCTCGAGAAACGCAAGGCCGGCTTCTTTGGCGAAAACGAAGAAGACAACGCCGTCTTCATTCCGTTGCGCACGGCGCAGAAGGTGGCCCCTGGGCGCGGCTGGCTGCTGTTTGTGATCAAGGCGCGCACGGGTCAACTGAACGAGGCGCTGACACAGTCGGAAGATATTCTGCGCCGTCGCCGTAACGTGCCGTTCGGCGACCCAAATAACTTCGACATCAAGACTGCCGACAACTTTATCAAACAGTTCGACGGCATCACGGCGATGGTAGGAATGATTGCGATTGCTATTTCGAGCCTTGGACTACTTGTCGGCGGCATCGGCGTGATGAACATCATGCTGGTCAGCGTGACGGAGCGCACTCAGGAGATCGGCATCCGCAAAGCTTTGGGCGCGCGTCGACGCGACATCGTTAATCAATTTCTGTTTGAGGCGATGACGCTGACTTTTCTCGGCGGAATGATTGGCGTGCTGCTGGCGATCGGCGTCAGCAAACTCGTCATGCTAATTATTCCCAGCCTGCCTGCATCGATTCCTGCCTGGGCGGTGACGAGCGGGCTGGTGGTGAGCATTTCGGTGGGATTAATCTTCGGCGTCTGGCCCGCGCGCAAAGCTTCGCGGCTCGATCCAATTGAGTGCCTGCGATACGAATGACCGTCGGAAGCCCGACCGTCAGGGAGGGCCACTCACGAGTCCACGCTTTCTAATCTAGAAAACAGAATCGAAAGTAGCCCTCCCTGACGGTCGGGCTTCTGACACCCATCGGCCGGGAGAGAGTTGGAGGTTCCTCTCCCTTCGCCCGCGTGGGATGATCTAGCGCAGCACGAGTTGTGCGGTGACGGACTTGGTCAACGGATTCACGGTAAAGTGAATTCTTTTCGCCGTCAGCAGGTTGATGCCCGGCAGAGACAGCGCCCCCTGGTTACTGCTGGCGCCGCTGCCGCCGCTTGATTGGCTGGATTGGCTTCCGCTCCCGCCACCGTTGGAACTGTTCATGAAGGCGGTGACGTTGGCGTCGAATTGAAACAGCTCAGACGCTGGGTCGGAAAATCTCAAAGTCTTAGCCGAAGTTGTTTCCAAAGCACTGAAGACCTGATCAGAGCCAAGCTGATTCGAGTAATCAAACAATGCCGGGCTGCTGGTACCGACGCCACTTCCACCGTTCTCAGCGTTGTTTACTCGGACCGTGCCGGATGTCGACGTGAGGTTGATGACGTTGAGCCGCACCAACGGAACGTAGTTCGTCGCAGCCGCGTTATTGGTAATCGTCAGATCGAGCGCGAACACCCCCCCGGCGAGCGATACGTTCGACATCGTGGTCTTTATCTGGCTGGTGATATCCACCAGCGAACGATGATCGACGATGATGCTCTGCACCGCGCTCGGCGGCGTGACGTAGTAACCGATCTGACCCGGAGTCAGCGCGCGAACTCGATAGTAGTAAGTTCCATCTGCTTGGCCGGTGATTGACCAGCCCATAGCCCCGGGCGAAGTGTCGGCAAGCACGGTGTAGTTCGTGCCGTCAGTCGATTGCTCGATCTCATATTTCTGAGCGTTCGGGACGTTTTGCCATTGCAGAAGATACGAACCGTCAAAGTCGACTGCCCTGCTCTGGGCGTCGGTGAATTCGCCCTGGATTGCTGAAAGTGCCGGCGGCTGTGCTGCCTTGGAAATCGTGCCGGTAATCGTGAAGTCGGTGGGTGCATTGACCCAACCGCTCGCGCGGATTGTATAGGTTCCTGGCGCGCCGAGCGTCGCGGCGATATGCTCCGGCCCGCCACCGTTGTTCGAGGCCATGACTTCGTTACCTGCCGGATCGTAGAGATAGAGATCCAGATCGGGATACGTGCCATCGACTGCTTGATCGAAATTCATGGTGATATCGATCGCAGCGCCGGGAGCGTCAGCGACTACCGGGAAGCTCTGCGAATCGACACCTTCGACGAGCTGGCTGTTGTCGTCGCCCACGAGGATTGATCCTGCTTCGTTTATCGGCGCCAGCGACGAACCGCCCTGGGGAACTGTCGGCGTAAGCTGCATGTAGAAAGGCATACGCAGCGTGCCGCCGGCGTTCTGCGCAACAACGTAGAACTGCATTTCGATATTGCTGGTGATGTCACGCACTAAGTCACCATTGACACTGGCGGTAACCGTGAAAGTGGCGCTTCCGTTTGCGGGAACCGTGACGCTTGACGCGCTGGACGTGGCGGTGATGCCGTTCATTTCCAGGTAGCGGTTGTTGGCGACTGACAAATTGTAAGTACCGCCCTGACCAGAGATGTCTTGAATCGTCACGATCTTACTTTCGGTATGCGTGACCCTTGAATTGATCACGGGGACCGAACCGAGCGAGGCGCTGCCGAGAATTGACGGTTCGACGATGCCATCGCCCGCGACGCCCATCAGCGCTTTTGCATTCGCTGCCTTGTAAACGTCGATTAGTCCGCCGCCTTGCGCGATGATCGAATCAGAAGTGAGCCCATCAGCCTTCGGTACTTGTGATTCTGATCGCAGGTTGCTCGCCGTATTCTGAAGCGCCGTGCGCACCCAGTCCGGCGACCAATCATGATGAGCCCGCTTGATCAAAGCCACTGCACCCGCGGTATGCGGACAGGCGAAGCTGGTGCCGCTCGCGCGAATGTAACCGGTCGGATCGAACATCGTCGCAGTATTAGTTTCGGCTGCGCCGACGCGCACCGTAGCCGAGAGAACGTTGACGCCCGGCGCACTGATGTCGGGCTTGATCTGCCCCAGTCCAGCGACGGGACCGCGCGAGCTGAAGTCGGCCATCGCGGGTCCAAAAACGGTTCCGGCATTAATCCGAATCTGTTTGGCCGAGACGGTTCCCGCGCCGATCAAAGATTTGAGATACTCACCGTTAGTTTTGGAAATGCCGATAGCGGGGATCGCCGATTTGCGCACCGTGGTCGCTGACAGTTCGCCATCTACGTTGTTGTAAATGACGGCGGCGACTGCGCCTGCCGCGAAAGCATTGGCAGCTTTGGTCGTGAACAAACCCGTCCCGAGTCCGCCGGCCGCCGGCAATTCTGGTGTGTTATAGGTGCTGCCTCTCTGAATCAAGGCGATCTTGCCCGAGACCGCTGCCGGAAAATCCGCCGGCGTTTCGCCCAACCCACAAAAAACGTAATTGTTGGTAATGTCGGCGGTCAGTGGCGCTGAGCCATCCATCACAATCGCCAGCATGCCTGAGGCGCTGCCGTCAGTGACGTCCAGAGTGTGATCGCCGGTCGCCGGATCGTTTGTAGCGCCGGCTGCGATGACGTGACGGCCTGCTGCCGGCGAACCAACTGTAGCTTCACCCGGTCCATCGTTGCCCGCAGCGGCCACGACTACCGTGCCTGTCAGCGCAGCGTTCGATGCTGCGGTCGAAGCGGAATCATCCGGAGTGCCTGCGCCACCGAGGCTCAGGTTGATCACGTCCGCGATCGGCTTTGGCTGCATCGTCAAAGTAAATGGCGACACTGCATCTTCGAGCGCAAGATTGGTTGCGGCGACCAGACAACTGCCGGTGCCGGTACAAACTTTGTAACCCATAATTTTCGCTTGCGGCGCGACTCCGTGAATCTTCACGTCGTCGGCTGTCGCCGGCAGGCCGTCATCACCAGGGGCCATCGCGAGATAGCCGGCGATGTCAGCCGAACAGTGCGTGCCGTGGCCAAAATCATCGATCGTACCCTGCAAGGGAAGGTAATAAGCAATCTTCTGATTTGTATTGACTGAAGCGCTGACCGGCGCTACGCCCAGTCGGGGCGGAGTCGGATCGCCACCGAACATTGCGTGCGTCCAATCAATGCCGGAATCGATCACCGCAACGTAAACACCCTGCCCTTCATTTCCGTCGGGGAATGTCGAAAACTGCGTCATGTCATTCGGATTGCTGCCATAGAGGCGCGGCGCATCGATGTAATCGACGCTCTTCGTAAGCGAGGTATGAAACATCCGATTCGCTTCGACGCTCTTCACCTGCGGCATCGACTTCAGGATGGACATCGCGGCCTTTGGCAGTGTCAGCGTGATGCCATTCAGCACCATCGTGTATCGATATTGCACCGTGGCTGCGGTCGCACCATCGAATCCCTTGACGTCAACGGAATCAACTGAGAAGGCAACGCCGCGTGCTTGCAGCGCCTGCAGAAATTGATCCTGCGTCGCTTTTAACTGATCGCGATAGGCTTGTAGCTGCTGATCGCTGACGGTGCCGCCGTTCTTTTGAATCTTGGCGCGATAAACCGCTGCCGGATCGCCGTTGAGTTGCACAATTACTGATTGCGAGCCCAAGTTCAAAGAAGCGCGCGAACTCTGCGTCACATAGATTGAAGTGATAAAAGCGGCAACCAGCAGGGCCGCGAGACTGAGTCGGGTTTTCGAGATGCCTTTGAACATTTCTGCCTCCAAAGAGAGATAAGATTCCGTCACGATGGAGACAATTTAGCCGGTGAGCCTTGAGAAAAACTTGAGCAAACTACGACTCTGGATAGTTGCGTATTCGCCAATATTTACGGGGTTTTCGCGCGGTTGAGGAAACCTTGAGGCCGAGGATGGCGGGTGGAAAACGGGAATAAAGCGGATGCGACCAGCGGCGCCGCTTACGATCCGCCGGCCGAAGCCGCCGCCTTGCGCTGCATCTCTTTCATAGTCTCCGGAATCATCATAGTGATGTGATGAGTCACCGTGTGCCCGTCGGCAAAACTTTGATACAGAGTGAAGTCGGGCAATGAAAGACACGACAGCGGCGAGTAAATGTTGTAGCCCGTGTCGATCCCGATGGCGCTGTTGTACAGATAGATTCCATGCCGGCCCAGACGGCCACGCAACGGGAGAAATGGCGTGGGCGTGTGACCGAAGACACAGGGCTTGCCGTGATAGTTTTTGTAAAACTCGGTGTCGCGGGTCCAAAGCAAAGCGTGCGGCGAACTGTCGCGCGGATGCTTTCCATCTTCAAGACCAGCATGAACGTACAGCGCGAATTCATCTTCGTGATAGAGCGGCAAGGCGCGCATGAATTCGAGCTGGTCTGGTGGAACTGAATCCGCCATGGCTTTGCGCGCGACCTCAAAGTCTGCATCGACTTGCAGGGTCAGAGGCTTGCCCGCGTATTGCACGAAACTGTGATCGCTGCCCGTCGACGGTTCCATCCAGATGTTGTTGGCGCCGTCAACGAAATCAAGCAGCATCTGTTCGTGGTTTCCCCGCAAACAAATCACGCGCTCGGGATTTGCGAGACAGAGTTCGCGCACGTGCGCTACACATCCCGGCACGTCCGGACCGCGATCGACCAGGTCGCCAAGAAAAATCAGCGTGTCAGTTGATTCGTCGCGCGGCAGCATGTCGAGCAGCGCCTGAAGCTGCGCGCAACGACCGTGAATATCTCCCACAACAAAAGTTTTCATAACACAGAAAATTTGGAGTGCGGTGGCAATCCTGATTCATCGGGAGCGACACCGCTTTGGATTTCATTTTTGTAGAAGAACATCCAAAGCGCCGTCAAGGCCGGCGCACTCCAAATTGCGATCCAGCTTTTTCTCACCCCGTGGGCACCTTGATCGAATCAAGTATCTCTCGATATTCAGGATCGTTGCGCAATGACTCCCAGTTCTTATCGCGCGCGAACCATGGCCGATTTTCGTTGCCAAGCTGAATTGCGCGTCGCAGCCATTTGAAAGCCTCGGCACGCTCCTCTTCCATCGCGTACGCTGACGCCAACCAGTATGCGACGTCATGATCCGTGTCCGCGGTGTTGCGAACTTCTTCAGTCAACTGCGCGCGTGCTTCTTCGTTAAAACCCAAGGCACTGAGAAACGTCGCGTAAATCGGACGAATGCCGTCGAGCTGGGGATGTTGTTCCAGCACCTCTTCCAGAATTTCAGCGGCCTTGGTCGGTTCGCCATGATAGTAAAGCGTGCGCGCCCGAAACGTACGAATCAACGGATGATCGGGTTCGAGGGCGGCGCCTTCATCGAGTTCCGCAAACGCCTGATCGTATTCGCCCTGGTAAGTGAAAATGCGCGCGCGATTGTAACTGGCCACGACCCGCTCCGCCGGATTCAACCGAATCATGCGCTCGAAGTAACGTAACGCGCGTTCATACTCGCCGTCGAGGCGCGCCAGCACGCCGCTGACAAAATGCACGCCGACATCGTTGGGCGCTTCACGGCGCAAGGCCTTGACCGCCTCACGCGCTTTCTCTTTCTCGCCGCGTCCCAGATAGATAAAGACCATGTGCATGCGGGCTTCGAGCAGATGCGGATCGATCGCCAGCGCTTGATTGAACGCGTTTTCTGCCTCTTCGTGATCGCCGGCTTCGCCAAATCCCTTCATTACGCGGCTGGCGTAAGCGCTGCCGAGACCGCAATGGGCCAGGGCGAACGACTGGTCGAGTGAGACGGCGCGTTCGAAGTGTTCGATGGCCTCGTCGACGTCCTTGCGCGCGATCGTGTGATAGATGTAACGGCCCAGACTGTCGCGGCCACGCAAGTATTCTTCGTAAGCTTCGGCATTAGCCGTCTTCTGCTGCTCGAGACGATCCTTTTCATCCGACGTCAGTTCCAAACGCAGACCTTCACAGATCTCATGCGTGATGGTGTCCTGCACATTGATGATGTCGGTGGCGTCGGCGTCGATGCGATCAGTCCACAGCAGATCACCCGAGTTCACATCAACCAACTGCGCGGTCACCCGAATGCGATCGCCGGCGCGCAAAAAGCCGGCCGACAGAACCGCTGAGACACTCATCTCGCGGCCTGCCTGGCGCGGATCAATTTGCTTGCCCTGGTACTTCACGATCTCTGATGAAGGTCGCACCACGAGTGAGCGCACGCGCGCGAGTTCAGTGATCACGGCATCCGCCAACGAGAACTCGTAGAAACTTGACTGCGGATCCTCGCTGACGTTTTTAAAAGGAAGGATCGCGACACTCTTGCGCTCGCCTTCTCCCATGCTTGTCACCGGCGTTTCGTGCCCGCGGGCGTCAGAAGTAGAAACGCGCTGTTGCGTCGTTCGCTCGCCGGTAATGCCACGCAGCCAGCGCATCGCGCGACCCACGCGACCGGTGCCTGAAAGATGTCTCGGCGCGATTGGCGTGATGGGCTCATCGAAGGGGACGCCGGCATCGACTTCGCGCAGAATCTCGCGCAAATCATCGCGTAGTGCTTCGGCTTTCTGATATCGATCCCTCGGGTTTTTTGCCAGGGCGCGATCGAGTATGGCCTGTAATCGTGGCGGCGTCAGACTGGGGCGTGCTTGATCGAGCGCCAGCGGCTCTTCATGCAGAACGGCGTGGCGCACATCGACGCTCGTCTTGCCCTGGAATGGCCAGGTACCGGTGAGCATTTCGTAAAGCAGCACACCCGTCGAAAAAATGTCGGCACGGGCATCGACGCGTTCGCCGCGCGCTTGTTCAGGCGCTGCGTAGGTCGCCGTGCCATACGGAATTCCGACCTCAGTCAAATCGGTGTGATGAATACCGCCGAGGTCATCGCTATCCAGGAGTTTGGCCAACCCGAAGTCGAGAATCTTCACTTGTCCGGTGGGCGTGACCATGACGTTGCCGGCTTTGACGTCCCGGTGAATAATCCCGCGACCGTGCGCGGCGGCCAGGGCATCGGCGACTTGAATCGTAATCGAGAGGGCGCTGCGCAAATCCAGCGGGCGGCCGTTCACCAATTCGCGCACGTTCTTGCCTTCAACATACTGCATGGCGATGAAATGCACGTCGCCGATGTCATTAAGGTCGAAAATGGTGCAGATGTTCGGGTGATCGAGCGCTGAGGCGAGGCGCGCTTCGCGCTCAAAGCGTTTCAGGTTGGCTTCTTTTACCGTTAGTTCCGGAGGGAGGACTTTGATGACGACAGCACGACCGAGTTTTGTGTCAGTCGCTTTGTAAACTGTTCCCTGCCCACCGGCGCCAATCTTCTCGAGGATCCTATAGTTCCCAAGCTTTGCGCCGATCATTCTTTCGCCTATTAAACGCCCAGATGGTTATGACTGCAAATGGGTAGCGCTGGGAGCGCGGACGTCCCCGTCCGCAGATGAGCCGTAGGCGAGTGAATCGCCTTATGCGGTCTGCGGACGTCCCCGTCCGCAGATGAGCCGGAGGCGAGTGAATCGCCTTATGCTGTATGCGGACGTCCCAGTCCGCAGATGAGCCGGAGGTGAGTGAATCGCCTGATGCGGTATGCGAACGTCCCCGTCCGCAGATGGGCCGGGGCGAGTGAATCGCCTGATGCTGTATGCGAATGTCGCCGTCCGCAGATGAGCCGGAGGCGAGTGAATCGCCTCATGCTGTATGCGGACGAGGACGTCCGCGCTCCCAGCAAGTATGCGCTCGTCACTTCCGTCCGTGCGCGATCTTCTCTGCTTCCGGCAGTCCCCGCAGGCGGAGCATTGAAATCACGCCAAACAACGGACCCGGCGCCAGAATCATGAATGCATACCGCCAGCCGGCCAGCTTCTCGACGACGGAAATAAGTTCGATCGAAACCGTGGTCAATAAAAATCCAATGCACGTTTGAATCGTCAACGCCGTGCCAATGTACTGCGGATCGCCCAGCTCGGTGACACACGCGGAAAACTGCGCCGAGTCTGCGACGACAGTGACGCCCCAAATCCCGGCGATGGTTAGCAGCAAGATCGGATGCGCGCCGAAGGTCAGTCCGATGACCAGACAACAACTGCCGCTGATGGCCATCGCGGCTGAAGTCACAACTGTGCGGCCGATTCGATCGGCTATTAGACCTGCGATGGCGCAACCCAACGCGCCACAGCCGATCACGAGAAACGAAGAGACTTCAGCCAGCGCGGGATCACTCTTTCGCGAGGCGAGGCTGGCGCGAATCATGAATGGAATCCACGTCCACATGGCGTACAACTCCCACATGTGACCGAAGTAGCCGAAGTTCGCGAGTCGCACGCCGCGATTGCGGAAGATTCTTCCCAGTTGTTTCCAGTCAAAGCGCGCCGGCGGCAAAGCTAGCGGCCCATCGCCTACGAACAACAGAACGATGACGCCGCCAATTACCGCCAGCAACGAAACAAAAAGAACGTTGTATCGCCAATTCTCGCTACCTATGCCGTTGACGAGATACGGTGTCGCTTTGCCCAGCGTGAGCGCGCCTACCAGCACGCCCAACGCGAGGCCGCGCCCGTTCCGAAACCATGTGGCCAGAATCTTCATTGCCGGCGTATAGACTCCCGCCAGAAACATTCCCGTTAGAAAACGCAGGACGATGGCGGCCGCCAGACTCTTTGCCGCCAAACCAAACACTCCGTTAACCACGGCGCCGGCGATCGCGGTCAGCGTGAAAAGGTGTCGCGGGCTGATGATGTCCGGAAGATTCAGGAGCGCGCTCAACAACGTGCCGATGACAAACCCGAGTTGCACCGAGAGCGTGAGCCAGTTGGCGGCACTTTCGCTGAGGTGCCACTCGCGGGCGAGCGAGGGCACAACTGCGGAGCCGCTAAACCACAACGACATGCCGAGCAGTTCGGCTATCGCCAGCAACGCAAGGGTGCGCCAGCGATTAACGCTTGGGCTTTCAGACGCGTTCGGCCTTTTCAAAACAGCCGGGATTGTAACGCATGGCTCGGAAGCAGCCGGATATTTATCGAACGAAGTGGAAAAGGTTAATTGGCGCAGTTAAGACGGCTTTGACTTAAAAGCTACTTGTACTTAAAAGCTACTTATTAAGACGGCGGGTTCGTAGCTCTCATTCACACCTCGCTTTAGCGAGGTGAACCAGCGGCAAAGATCGGCGGAAACCGTTTCAAACGGTTTCTGTTATGCGCAGGGCGCGTTTGTCACCTGGCTAAAGCCAGGTGTGAATGAAAGCGTTCGGACTTTTTAGGGAAGCCTACCGGCTTCTAGAAACATTTCGCGCTTGACGGCGCAGAGTACAACGAGGCAGCCGCCGACAACTAAGCGACGGCTACAACTTGGGTAGTCAGAATTTCCGCCGGGAGAGGCTGCGTCTGTTTGCGGCGTTTGTCTTCGTACATGTTCCGATCGGCGCGCGCAGTGACCTCTTCGATCGAGTCCTCGTCGACATCGAAGTGCATCACTCCGACGCTGATCGACAGCTTGTAGGACAGATTGGATTGCTGATTATATAACTCAAACGCGCGCTGCAGACGGTCGGTGAGCGAGTCCGCGGTCTCGTCCGATCCAATGGCGGCCAGCACGACGAACTCGTCGCCGCCCAGACGTGCGACGATGTCCGACGTGCGGAAAGTTTCTTTCAAAAGTTCCGCAGTCTTGACAATCGCAGCGTCGCCCGCCTGATGACCCAGTGAGTCATTGATCTTCTTCAGGCCGTCGAGGTCGGCGTAGAGAATCACCGGTACTTTCTTCTGGCGCCGAATTGAGGCCAGATGCTGCGCCGTCACCGCCATGAAGCCTCGGCGATTGTAAAGACCCGTGAGTTCGTCGATTAGCGAAAGGTTCTCCAGCGCAGCTTCGAATCGCTTGCGCTCAGTGATGTCCTGAATCTGAAAGATGAAATGAACCGGGGTGCCGTCGTCTTCGCGCACCAGCGAGACATTATTCAAGGCCCAAACAGTATTGCCTGATTGGTGAACGTAGCGTTTCTCGACCTGACAGGTTGGCGTCTCGCCCTGGATCAGGCGATAGAGGTTGGCCAGATCGTTGTCGAGATCGTCGCGATGAGTAACGGCCTGGAAATTCGAGGCCAGCAATTCTTCTTCGCTGTAGCCCATCAAGTCACATAACGAGCGGTTGACCCGCAACCACCCGCCCTGAGGCGACACCAGCGCCATGCCGATGGCGGCGTAATCAAACGCGTTGCGGAAGTGTTCCTCAGTTTCACGCAAGGCTTTGCCGATCCGCTCCTGCTCTGCGAGGTGGCGATTGAGTTCCTCTACGTGCTGCCGCGCTTGTTCGGCTTGCGCCGCATGGCCGGTGACGTTCTTCATGTACGTCCAGTAGGTGAAGTAGACGATCGCGATGATCGGAATCGTCGAGACGAATGCAAAGAAACCCACGCTTCCGATAAACCGCGCGATGAGCGACGCTGCAGATGCGCCGGCGAAGTATGTGATCGACGTCCAGAGGAAATTCTTGCGCCACGTCGTCCACACTGACATCTCGGCTTTCAAAGCAGCACTCGTCGCCACCAACAAGGAATTCGTAGCGTATTGAATAATCGCCATCGCGGAAATCGCGGCGAGGTGATTCGTCGAATACGGGTCATGCCAGTTGACCGTTTCGCCAAACAAGACCCGCAGCGACCAGACGGTGATGAAAGTTGAACAAGCTGTCGCTCCGGCGTTGAAGACGTGAATGCGCACATGCTTGCTGATGCGCAGTGACGAGCAGATGGCCTCGGCAGTTGCGAGTAGGATTGCCGCTTCCCCGCCGAATAGGAGCAGCGCGAGGAAGACGAAGGTGTCGGAGACGGAGATGTGTGCTCTGACGCGCGGAATCTGAATGTTAAGTCGCGGTCCGATCAGAACGGTCGTCAGCGCGAGGATCAAGAACGGCAGGTTAACGCGAGACAGGGGGAAAGCGCGCAACGAAAACACGAGCACCGCTGCGCCAACGGCACTCACAAGATACATGTAAACCTGATTCAACCGAGACTGAGACATTGCCATAGTGGGCAGGCGGGGCGGGACTGTCCCGCCTCCAACAGGGCAATGAGCGTTCCGTAGGTAAAAATCGAATTTCCCTGAGAAAACGCGCGAGTTCACGGTCGGGACTTTCATTCAGTCGGTCACCCTGGCAATTCACGCTTTCAAATTGACGTGTCGGCCCGACCGATTTGGGAAGCAATCACATCATGCTAGAATTCAAGGCCCGCGCGCGCTTTGGCCGCGACTATCGCGGCTTTTCTAAAACCACCGCATGTTGGCATTACTCGCAAACGAAGTTATTCCCTCAAAGTGTCTTGAGTTCGGAACGAACTGTCCGACACCCTTAACTGGGGATCCATGCGTTGACTGGTCGGGGTTCTGTGACGTAGTTAACAAGACCGCCGGCAACATTAGTCCGCTTTACCAGCTCGACGCGTTCGATTGGACCGTCTTGATTGTCTATTTCGGCATCCTGACTGTGTTGGCAATCTACGGCATCTATCGCGTGAAGCAAGTCAGCGAATTCTGGCGCTACTCAAAGTTTCCGCCCAAGCCAAAGGGACACTTCGCTGAAAACGAGTTGCCGTTTGTGACCGTGCAGCTTCCGCTCTTTAACGAGATGTACGTCGTCGAGCGATTAGTCAAAGCCGTCACTGAAATTGATTACCCGCGCGAGCTTTTGGAGATTCAAGTACTCGATGACTCAACTGACGAGACACTGAGGATTGCGAGTGCGACCGTTGCCAGGTACGCCGCGCAAGGTTTCGACATCCACTACATTCACCGCGAAGACCGCACCGGCTTCAAAGCCGGCGCGCTGGAAAACGGCATGAAGACGGCGAAGGGAAGCCTGATCGCGATCTTCGACGCCGACTTTGTGCCGCAGCCGGACTTCCTCCGTAAACTGGTGCACTTCTTCACCGACCCGACCGTCGGCTGTGCGCAAATGCGCTGGGCGCACATCAATGGTTCTTACAATCTGCTTACGCGGCTGCAAACGATCATGCTCGATGGACACTTTGTGCTTGAGCAAACGACGCGGAATCGCAGCGGCAACTTCTTCAACTTCAACGGCACTGCTGGAATCCTGCGCCGCGAAACCATCGAGTTGAGCGGCGGCTGGCAGCACGACACGCTGACGGAAGACACCGACCTCAGTTTTCGCGCGCAGTTGATGGGCTGGCGGTTTGTTTATCTGCTTGACGAAGAAGCGCCCGCGGAAGTCCCTGTCGAGATCAATGCGTTCAAAGCGCAACAGCGCCGCTGGGCCAAAGGCGTGCTGCAAGTTTGGTTCAAGCTGTATCGCCGCATTTGGTACGCGCCGCTGCCGTTGCGGGTGAAGCTGGAAATGTTTTTCCGCCTGACCGGTAACATCAGTTACCCGCTGATGATCGTCGCCAGCTTCCTGCAATTCCCTTTGCTGCTGGTGCGCTACAACCAGGGTCTTTACCAGTTGATGGTGCTCGACGTGCCGCTGCTTTTCTTTTCGACGGTTTCGGTGGTGCTGTTTTACGGCAGTGCGGTCTGGTATCTCGATCGGACGCGCAAACGTCTGCTGCATTTGCCGCTGGTGATGGGCTTGGGAATTGGGCTGGCGTTTTCGAATGCGCGCGCGGTGCTGGAGGCGCTCGCCGGCGTCAAATCGGACTTCGTGCGCACGCCAAAGTATCGCGTCGAAAATACCACGGACGAATCGTGGAAGCGTAAGAAGTACAAGCGCAAGCACGGTTGGCTGCCGCTGCTCGAACTTAGTTTCGCGATCTATTTCGTGCTGGCGATTGCTTACGCGGTGAAGATGCACATGTGGGGACCGATCGTCTTCCTGCTGCTATTTTGCTTCGGCTACGGTTATATGGGGACGATGAGCCTGTTACAAACTGCGGGACTCAGTAGGCGCCGAACATCCCAACCGGCGACCGCCTCAAGCAATTAGAATTTAGGCAGTCTTCGTTCGCGGACGACCCGCCACGGCCGCTACCACAATCGAAATCACGTAAAGCACCAGCATCGGCAGCGCGAACAGCAGCATGTTCGGAATGTCGTTAGTCGGCGAAATCACGGCGGCCAGCACCAAAATCACAATCACCGAAATCCGCCACGTCTTGATCATCCAGCGCGCTGTCACTACGCCCATGCGCGCCAGAATGTAAGTAATCGCGGGCATCTGCGCCACCAGTCCCATTCCGAGCATGAGCAGGATGATGAAATCAAAGTAGTCGTCCGCCTTGAGGAACAAACGGAAATCCTGGCCCAATCCCAGCAGGTACTTCGCGGCCGGTGGAAAAATCACGTAGTAAGCCGTCGCTGCTCCCAAGACAAAAAATACGCTGGAGAGCGTGATGAACGGCGTCACGTACTTGCGTTCGTGCGGATAAAGACCCGGCGCAATGAAAGCCCAAATTTGATAGAGGATGAACGGCACCGAAACCGCTGCCGCCGCGTAAAGTGAAACTTTGACGTAGATCGCAAATGGCTCAAGCGCAGTTGTCACGATCAGTTTGTCATTCGGGTCTGTGCTTTTCTCGTAACCTTTATTTAGATCAACCGGCAACCGCACGTCTTTCGGCACCAGTTCATTGCCGGCAGTCAAAGGCTCGTCGGTGAACAGGCCCAGGTTACCCGCGCTGTCTTTGTCGACGCGGGCCACAACTGATGCTCCGGCCGGCACTGACGCGGGACCAAGCCGCGTGTTTTCAGGAAAGACAAATCGGACTTTGTCATTCTGTTTTAGTGACGACAGCGAGGCAGTGGAAACTTTGCCGTTGAGGCCGTCAATCGCGACCTGTCTTTGTTGTTGCGCTTCGGCCAGCGCGCGCTGCACCGGGCGCGCGAGAAAGTTGTAGATGCGATCGGAAACGATCCAGGTAAGCGATGCCGCAATGAAGACAAATACAATGGTGCGAATGAGGCGCGTACGCAGCTCGTCCAAATGATCGAGAAAGGACATCTGCCCGCCGAGTTCTTCCTCGCGCGGTTCTTTCTTATCAGGTCTTTTGATTAAGCGCAGGCTGGGCATTTGTTTCAGAGCGAGCGGTAGCGAGCGGATCGTAGATTCAAGTCGAGTTTAGGATCCGCTCGCTACCGCTCGCGGTTCCGTATTCACAGCCAGTCATGTTTTGGTTGATCCGTTGGCGTCGGCTCAGCGGACGATTTCGGATTACGAGGTTCGGCGAACTCGGCTTCAACCGGCGTAACTGCGGGTGCCGCAACTTTGGGTTCGGTTTCGAGCACGCTATTCAGTTCACGCGCGGCAGCCTCACGCGCGGCGCGAATCCGCTCAGACGCGTTGTTGAGAAAAGATGACTCCGGCCCGAGCCCTTTCTCGAAGTCGTCGAGATTGACTTCGCGTTCCCAGGTTCGCTTGAAGTCGTCTGACGCGCGCCGAAACTCCGCGAGGCTCTTTCCCAGTTGTCGCCCCAGCTGCGGCAGGCGGCGCGGGCCAAAGAAAATTAACGCCGCTGCCAGAATCAACAGCAACTCTGTGTTACCGAGTGAATCGAGAATTAATAGATACATCGTTAAGCTTTGACGCTGTAAAAGGCGAAAAGGATTGTAGCGCGTCACGAGGCGTTTGACACCACCGGCAGCCTCGCGCAATCTCGCATCATGTCGGATTTGCCCGCAAATTCGCTCGAGCAATTCGCTCGGGTCGCCGAAAAAGTAGCGGCCACGACGAAAAAACTCGAAAAGACAGCGCTCCTCGGCGAGTATTTTCAGCAGCTCTCCGACGAAGATCTGGCGCGGGCCGCGCGATATTTTGCCGGGCAGGTGTTCGCGCTGCACGACGCGCGCACGACAAACGTTGGTGGTCGCATCATCAGCGATGCCTTAATCACAGCGACAGGATTGCATGCCGATCTCGGCGCGCGATACGCCCGCTGGGGCGATGTGGGTGACGTGGCTTTCGAAATGTTCGCTGAAGCACGAGCCGCGAACCCGCCCAGTCTCGCCCTGGCTGACACCGAATCCCTGCTCGCGAAGTTGAGCGGCACACGCGGAAAGAACGCGAAGACTGAGCTGCTGACAACGGTGCTGTCGAAAGCTACGCCATTGGAAGCAAAGTACCTGGTCAAACTTCTGTCCGCAGACCTGCGCATTGGACTGCGCGAAGGACTTGTCGAAGATGCGATTGCGCGCGGTTTCAAAAAGTCGCTGGCGGATGTCTCGCTCGCCAACATGTTGCGTGGCGACATCGGTGAAGCGGCAGTGCGAGCCCGCGCCGGCGCACTTCACGAAGTCCAGATGCGTCTGTTTCATCCTTTGAAGTTCATGCTGGCCACGCCGGCGTCCGATCTCGCCGACATCGCCCGCACCATGCCGGAAGAGTTTCTTGTCGAAGACAAGTTCGACGGTATTCGCGGCCAGGCGCACGTCAAAGACGGCCGCGTGGCGATTTATTCGCGCACGCTTGACGAAATATCGGCGCGCTTTCCTGAATTGAAGGCGCCCCTGACGGCGCTGCCGACGGATTTGATCATCGACGGAGAAATCCTCGCGGCGCGCGGCGCTGAAATTCTTCCGTTCGCAGATCTACAAAAGCGGCTCGGCCGAAAGGTGATTGGTGATGAGCTACTCGCGAGTGCGCCTGTGATTTTCGTGGCGTGGGACCTTTTGTATGCTGACGGAAGAGTTCTAATCGATGAGCCGTTGCGCGCTCGTCGCGAGCGTCTGCACGAACTGATCAGCACCGAGGCGGCCACAGTGCGTCTGTCCGGCGCAAAACTCTTTCAGGACGTCACCGCCCTCGACAATGAATTCGACGCAGCGCGCGCCCGAGGCAACGAAGGCTTGATGATTAAAGATCCCTCGTCCTCGTACAAACCGGGACGGCGCGGACGCGAGTGGCTAAAACTGAAGAAAGCACTGGCGACTTTGGACGTGGTGGTGACGGCGGTAGAGCTTGGCCACGGGAAGCGTCGCGGTGTTTTGTCGGATTACACGTTTGCTGTGCGACGTTCAGAGGAGGATCCGGAGCTGCTGAATATCGGCAAGGCATACTCGGGCCTTACCGATGTCGAAATCGCCGAAATGACTGAGTGGTTTCGCGCGCACACTTTGCAGGAATACGCCCACGGTCGCGTCCGCCTGGTTGAGCCCACCTTGGTCATTGAAGTGACTTTCGACCGCGTGCAGCCGTCGAATCGCCACAAGAGCGGCTACGCTTTGCGCTTTCCCCGCATCGTAAGACTTCGCCGCGACAAGACTGCCGATGAAATCGACACGCTACAGACGGTGAAGAAGCTTGCCGGGCAGTAGTCTTCCCTCTCCCTTTGGGAGAGGGAGATTGAAACACGCGAGTTCTTGTCCCGACGCAAGTTGACAACTTCCGGTCCAATCAGAAAGATGCACTTTATGAATCGCACAACCCCTGTTGTTTTGTTTCTGGCGCTCGCGCTGGCAGCAACAACTGCCGCGCAAAACCGTTCTAAGGCTAGAGCAAAAAAGGCCAGCGCACCGGCAACGTCAAGGCAGGTTTCAACTCCAAAACCGAATGATGCCGCCGCAGTCCCGACGCCGGCACCGTCGCCGGCGGCGACTTCGATCTCGCCCGCGATCGCAATCGTCAACGACGCCACTTTTACTGCCGCAGACATTGAGCCGACCGTCACTCAGTTGATTTCCAACGATCCGGACTTGTATCTCCGCGATTTCTATCAGGACCGCGCGAAAGCGATTCGGGAAGCGCGCCAACGAGCGGTCGATGCGCGCATCAGCTCAATGCTGATCGCGGCCGAGGCAAACAAACGCAAGATGACGATAGACGCGTTTCTGGATGCCGAAGTGAATAGCAAGATCGCAAATCCTACTGAAGCCGAAGTTCGTACGGTGTTCGATCAGAACCGCGCCCAGCTGGGCGACGACTTCGACGGCGCGCGTACTACGATCATCAATTACCTGCGCAATGAACGAGTCGAGAAAGGACGAAACGAACTCGTCAATCGCCTGAAGATGACGAACACGGTTCAGAAGGGTGCGGATGTTAACTCGGCCAATCTCGCTCCGGGCACGGTGCTCGCATCTGTGAATGGCCAACCATTGCGCATTGAAACAATCAACGAGCGCATGCAGGCGTACGTCTACAAAATGGATCGACGGATTTACGACACTCAGCTGCAGGTGCTCGATCGCCGGATCAACGACACGCTGATCATCGCCGAAGCGACTAAGAAAAATATCGGCGCGGAAGTGATCATGCGCACTGAGATCACCGACAAGCTGAAACCACCCACCGATGCCGAGATCACCAGGTTCTACGAGGAAAACAAAGCGCGCATCAACGGTGACCTGGCCTCTGCGCGTGCGGCGATTGCCGACTTTCTTCAGCAGCAGCAACAACAAAAGCTGGAGGCGGATCTGGCTACGCGTCTGCGCAGCGGCGCGAAGATTCAAATCCTTTTGCCAGAGCCGACCGCTCCCATTTTCAACGTGCCGGTCGGCAAAGGTTACGGTCGCGGTGACATCAATTCAGCGGTAAAGATTGTGGAGTTCACCGATTTCCAATGCTCGGCCTGCGGCGCGATGTATCCGGTGATGGAAGAAGTGCTGAAGTCCTACGGCACACGCGTCTATTTTGAGATTCGAAATTTTCCGCTGACCTCGCTGCATGCGAACGCTTTTATCGCTGCCCAAGCCGCTGCCGCCGCGAACGCTCAAGGCAAACTTTGGCCGTACATCGACTATCTCTTCAAGAACCAGTCGGCGCTCGATGCGGATTCTTTAAAGAAGTACGCCACGCAAGTGGGGCTCGATCGCAAACGCTTCGATGCTGATTTTGAAAGCGGTAAGTTCGACAACGACATTCACCGCGACATGGAAGAAGGCGAGGTCTACGGAATCGAAGGAACACCCACCATCTTCATCAACGGCGTGAAGCTAACGACCTTGAGCGCGGAGGGATTGCGCGACGCGATTGAAAAAGCCTTCGCTCGCAGCAAGTAATCACTGACTATTCGCAGTCCTGGCTTTTGGCGCAGGACCAATAATCGCCTGCAAAGCTTCAGTAGCGCGGCGCGCGTGACCACGTTGGTCGTCGACATCGCTTTGATCGATCACAAATAGCGGGTGGTAAACAATTTCGACGCGGCCGAGACGCGGGAACTTCCGGCCCGGCGGCCAGATTTTGTGGCCACCGTGAATCGTCACCGGCAAGATCGGCACGCCCGCTTCCATCGCCATGCGCACCGCTCCTGGCTTGAACCTGCGCATTGAACCATCCGCGTTACCGCGACCGCCCTCGGGAAAAATCACCACCGCCCCGCCTTCACTGATAAATTGCAGCGAACGACGAATCGGCGCGGGATCGCTGCCTTCCAGTTGCAAAGGCCACGCCCCCAGCAGCCGCAAACCGTACCCCACAATGGGCCAGGTGAAGGCCTCGTCCCACGCGAGATACCGAACGGGTCGCTTCAGCGGACACGAAAGCCAAAATGGATCGAGGTAAGTCTGATGATTTGAGGCGATGATGACCCCACCGCTCTGCGGAATGTATTCAGTGTTAGTCCATCGCACACGCCACAGCAGCCGGGAGAAAACGCGGACAATCGGACGGAAAATCTCCAACATCCATTGCGGCGCCATCGGAGGATACGCCCGCGCTCCGTTACCATTACGCGGACGGTCGAGAGTAGTGGGGCTTTCGCTCAAGTCGTAATTTCGGACCAACTAATTTGCGGTCGAAGTATTACTGCCCAACAGGATTTCAGTGCTCCATGTTTCCGGCAACTCAGCCGCCTCGACGCTGTCATCATTCCAACGCTCGCACTTGGAGCAATCGAAGCCACGGTACCCAATCGCCTCAGTTTTCGTCAAACCAACACGATTGCGCCACCCACAGTCCGGAAAGGAACAGTAGCGCTCGATTTCGACGAGCAGTGTCTGACGTGGAAATTCAAAACGGCTTGATGACATAGACTTTAGGCTGGGACCGCCGAATTCATAGAGGCCATTCGCTGCCGACGAATTCCAGGTGCAAACGGGTAATTCCATCAGCCCCGATTCGTCGCGCGCGCACCACTGACAAAACCGAGACGTTGTACCTTTCGCTCGTCAATTTAACAAAGGTGCCGGGCGCCACATCCATCGCGGTGAACACCGCTGCGCCACTGCGACTGATGTTCTCGGTAACAGTCTGTTCGTTCATAACCAGCTGATCGCCCTCGAACACATCGATGACCACGTCAACCGGAATCATCTGTCTACTTTGTTTCCGCTTATCGACAGTACTAACAACTTCAGTCAGTTGCTCGACGGAATCTTCGCGGGTTGACCAGACCTGGCTCTCGAGTTTCGTCTGCGAAATCTCATAACGACGCTCCGGATGCTCCTGGTAACTGCTGGGCGGCCGCTTGCCGATGAATGCGACGCCAATCTCAACCAGATCGTCCTTTGGTTTCTGCTTTTCGAGCAGCTTTACATTTCTGACGATCGCCCACACGCGATATTGATCTTCAGTGTGATCGAACACGCGAAGTTGGCGCGGCATTGCCATTGTAAGTTGTAACAAGCGTCCGATGTCGATGGCGCGCGGCAGTCGTAAACGCGCGCCGAACGGCGTGACGTCCACCAACCTTGTCATCACTGTCCATTCATCGCCAGGAGTTTCGCGCACGTATACCCGCGCCGGGAGCGCGAGTCTGATTCGCTCACGCAACCGGCGAGATTTCTCGTCAAATTTGGTGATTTGTTTCGTCAAAACTATTGCTCGTCGCGAGGCGATTCCCGGGGACCGAAATGCTGCGATCGTCTCAGTCCCGAAGGCGCCAATTTATCAACAAATATCGGGGTTCCGAGGCTTTGAGAATGCCGTTCGATACGGTAAAATAAGCGTTCAATTTAACCGCATGATTGGTAGCTGCCGCGAACCCCTGAAGTCGCCAAAAAAAACTCACAAGTTCGTGCCAGAAAAATCGCCGGCTTTAGCGCCTCGCGAGGCAGCTCGAGCAATGCGCGCGCGGATTGTAGCGGAAAGGTTTGATGAATGGAAACACTTGAACGCCAGCATATAACCATAGAAGAAGAGATGCGCCGATCGTATCTCGACTATGCGATGTCCGTGATCATCGGTCGCGCGCTGCCCGACGTGCGCGATGGATTGAAGCCGGTACACCGGCGCGTGCTTTGGGCGATGAACGAGCTGGGGAATAACTACAACAAAGCTTACAAAAAGAGCGCGCGCGTGGTGGGCGATGTCATCGGTAAATATCACCCGCACGGCGACATTCCGGTTTACGACACGATCGTGCGACTGACGCAGGATTTTTCGATGCGTTATCCGCTGATTGACGGTCAGGGAAACTTCGGATCGGTGGACGGGGATGCTCCCGCGGCCATGCGCTACACCGAAGTCAGGATGGCCAAGCTTGCCAATGAGGTCCTCGCCGATATTGAAAAGGAGACCGTAAATTTTCAGCCGAACTATGACGAGAGCTTGAGCGAGCCCACGGTCCTGCCCACGCGCATTCCAAATCTGCTGCTGAACGGTTCAGAAGGAATTGCCGTCGGCATGGCCACGAAGATCCCGCCGCACAACCTGACCGAAGTTGTTGACGCGACCATGGCCCTGATTCGGGATCCCGAAATCAAGATTGAGAATCTGCTGAAGATCGTCAAGGGTCCCGACTTTCCGACCGGAGGTTTCATCTGCGGCCGCGAAGAAATCAAGAACTCGTATCTTACTGGTCGCGGCATTCTGCAAATGCGCGGCAAGGCCACGATCGATCGCATCGGTCGCGGCTCGCACGAACGGGACGCGATTATTATCAGCGAGATTCCTTTCCAGGTTAACAAGGCGAGACTTATCGAGCGCATCGCGGAACTCGCGAACGAGAAAAAGCTCGAAGGCATTTCCGAAGTCCGCGACGAATCCGATCGCCACGGCATGCGCATCGTCGTGGAATTAAAGCGCGACGCGGTGCCGCAGGTCGTGCTCAACAAGCTCTTCAAGTTGACACCGATGCAGTCCAGCTTTGGCGTGATCAATCTCGCCATCGTGAATGGCCAGCCCCGCGTGCTCAATCTGAAGCAGATGCTCGAGGCGTTCGTCGACTTCCGCCGTGAAGTCGTACGCCGCCGCACGGAATACGAGCTGAAGAAAGCTCGCGCGCGTGCCCACATCCTCGAAGGCTTGACGAAGGCCATCGACGCCCTGGATCACATCGTGACGCTGATTCGCAATTCGCGTTCAGTCGACGAAGCGAAGCAATGGCTTACCGGAAATCTGAAGACCACCAGCGAAGTGAAAACGTGGAAAGGCATTCCGGCGGGCGAACCACTGGCAAAGTATCTGCCGAAATTGAAGAAGGCGATGGAGCGCCTGTCGTTTTCCGAAATCCAGGCGCAAGCGATTCTCGATCTGCAACTGCGTCGTTTGTCAGCGCTCGAACGGCAGAAAATTGTCGAAGAGTACGAGTCAATCATTAAGTTGATGGCCGAACTCGAAAATATTTTGGCTAACGAATCGGCTCTGCGCACGGTGATCATTGAAGAGCTCGAAGCCGTCAAGAAAGAGTTTGGGGACGCCCGGCGCACGGAAATCACTGACGAGGGCACCGAGTACACGATCGAAGATCTGATCGCCGACGAAGACGTCGCCATTACCGTCACAAAGAACGGCTATATCAAGCGCACGCCGATCACGACTTACCAGCGCCAGGGACGCGGCGGCAAAGGCCGCTTCGGCGCCATGGCCAAGAACGAGGATTACGTCGAACATCTGTTCATTGCTTCGACGCACGCTTACCTGATGGTCTTCACGGATGACGGGCTCGTCTACAAAATGAAAGTTCACGAAGTGCCCGACGCGGCGGCAGCTTCGCGCGGCAAAGCCATCGTGAACCTGATTCAGATTCCGTCGGATCGAAAACTCGCCGGGGTGGTGCCGGTGCGCGAATTCTCGGAAGGCCGCTATGTCGTGATGGTGACGCGCAAAGGCGTCATCAAAAAGACGGCGCTGTCGGATTTTCAGAACATCCGTTCAAACGGCATCATCGCCATTAACATCGACGAAGGCGACGAAGTGCTTGATGTCGTGCTGACTGACGGCACGAAACGGATTTTCATCGCGACGCACAATGGCTTTGCGATTCGTTTTGACGAGAAGAACGCGCGGCCGATGGGCCGCGCTACTCGCGGCACGCGCGGGATCGATCTCCGCAAAGACGATTTCGTGGTTTCGCTGTGCGCGGTGTCGGCCGATGATTCCGAAAAGATGCTGTCAGTTTCCGAACAGGGTTACGGCAAGCAAACGCCGATTTCTACCTATCGCCTGCAATCACGCGGCGGCAAGGGCGTCATCAACATGAAGACCACCGACAAAACCGGCAAGGTGGTTGCTGTCTTCCCGGTTGAGGCGGAATCGGAAATCATGATCATTACACAGCAAGCCAAACTGATTCGATTGGAAGCCGACCACATTCGCAAGACGGGTCGCAGCGCCCAGGGAGTGCGGCTGATTAAGACCGATGAAGGCGATCAGGTGACCAGCGCATCGCTGGTCGAACCGAGCGCCGATGAAGAGACTGAAGAAGTTTCGTCGTAAAGTCAGAACGGCCTGCGGTAGCGGGCCGTTGTACTTTCTTCGAAACACTAGATCAGTACGGCGAGTTCAACCACCCGCTACCGCAGGTGGTTCTGACTGCACCCAAACCTCACCGTCCTCGAAAACTTCTTTCTTCCAAATTGGAACGGTGCGTTTGAGTTCGCGGATGGCCCACTCGCAGGCTGCGAACGCGGCCCGACGATGCGGCGCGCTGACGCTGATCACTACTGAGGTCTCGCCGATTTCCAGGCGGCCGGTGCGATGGACAATTCCGATGTGCGCGATGTCGAACTGTTCATGAGCCTGCGCGCCCAATCTTTTCATTTCGCTCAGCGCCATTGGTTCATACGCCTCGTACACCAGATAGAGAGTGCGCCGGGCTTTGGTCCCCTGGCGGGTGTATTCGCGCGCGTAACCGTCAAGTGTCACGGTCGCGCCGCACTGCGGCAGCACTACGCGACGCGCGATCGCGCCCACGTCGATTGGATTCGAGGTCAGTTCGAAAAAATCTTTGTTTTCGTTAGAAGCGGGCAGGATGCCCGCGCTCCCGGAACCACCGCTGACCGGCGGAAAAAGTGCCAGCTCATCACCGTCGCGCAACACGCGGTCCCGGTTTGCGTATTCCTGATTCACGGCCAGCAGGAGAGAACTGCCGAAGCGGGTGAGTTCTGGGTGATCTGACAACAACCGTGTTAAGGCTTCGCCGGCGGTGCAGTTCTCGGCGCAGCTCAATTCAATCTGTTCGCTTCCGACCGCGTCGCGCGCCGCCCCAAAGAAAAGAACCCGCAGAGTAATCGCTGGCATAGACTTTTAGGATGTGCCTCACAGTTTGGTACTGCGGCTGGGAGACTAATCTTCGTCGACATTGACGTGCTTGCCGCCGTGGCCATTGCCCTTGGCAACGGAATGCAGCCGCGCCCGCTCTTCGTAGTTCTTCACCACGCGCGCGAGAAAATCCCCCAGGCGATGCAGACGTTCAGAAGTGGAACGCAGCTCAAGCAATTGCTGCTTCATATCCGGCTCCAGCTCCATCGCGGCCGCCACCAGAAATGAAAGTTTCTGCGGCTCAGTGTCGGTTATGTCAGGCAGATTGCCACGCTCATCGTTAGTAACTCTGATGGCGTTGGCGACGCGCATAAACATCGCGGCCACTTCGTGCGCATCAGCATGTAGTTTCTGGCTGCTCTCTTCTTCGTCTTCAAAAAAATTCACGCGCACGACGAGATACGGATCGCCGCGCTCGAGATAATCCTCAACCTCGTAACGCACCACCCCGACTGCGAGTACGTTCGATCTGCCGTCGGGCAAACCCTGGGTTTCGGTGACCTCGGCGACGCAGCCCACATGGCCGGCTGGCGGGATATCTTTGCCGGATTCGCCCGCTTCGAAGTACGACAGTCCAAACAAGTTGTCGCTGGCGCGAATATCGGTAAGCATCTGCCGGTAACGCGGTTCGAAGATGTGCAGTGGCATCGGCATTCCCGGAAACAACACGACCGGCAACGGAAAGAGCGGCAGTTCGCGCACGCCACGCACTTTGTCGAGAGCATCACTCATGTTATTCGTGACCGAGCACTGAAACGGAAGAGAAAGGCCTCGCCATTATCGCAGACGAGTTAACGGAAGTCAGCACCTCGCGCGTTGCGGAGCTGCTGTCCAATTTGTGATAGTGTGTTTTGCACGCATCACAGGACTAAGATTGTGCTGGCCGTAAGGAGGAAACATGAATGATTTGGCTGCCCGCGAATGCGTTCCGTGCCGAGGCGGCGTGCCGCCCATGCAAGGCGAAGAAATCCATAAGATGCTTGAGCAACTTGACGGCTGGGAGGTAGTTGCCGAGCATTACTTGCGCAAGGAATTCAAGTTCGCCAACTTCCGCGAAACACTCGACTTCGTAAATCGTGTCGGCGAACTGGCAGAGAGTCAGGGACACCATCCTGACTTCTGCTTTGGTTGGGGAAAGGCCGAAATCACCATCTGGACGCACAAGATCGACGGGCTCACTGAAAGCGATTTCATCCTCGCCGCCAAAATTGATAAGGTATGAAAACTCGATATCAGAAGTCGGGCGAAAACCGCCGCCAGGGCAACTGCCTTTACGCGCATTCGCATCGTAATGCCGACTGCAAAATGACCTCTGGCCGGGCACGAAATCAATTAATGAACAGACTGCTTGCATGTTTTTCAATCGCCGCGGTGGGCCTGTTGCTGGCGTTTGCCGCCAGCGCGCAAAATCCCCGGCCACAGAATCCCGCGCCCATCCCGACGCCCGAGCCCAATCAGGCCGAAGTCGTCAACATTCGCCGCGTGCGTCTACCGATTACCGTTACTGACAAGAAAGGCCAGTTCGTTTCCGGCCTGACGCAGAACGATTTTCTGGTGCTGGAAGACAAAGTGCAGCAGAAGATCGATTCGTTTACGACTGAAGAGAACAACAATCTGCCGCTTTACGTCGGCGTTTTGATGGACACATCGCCTTCCACGGCCGCCAAGCTGAAGTTCGAACAGGAATCAGCGATGAACTTCATCCAGACGGTCGTGCGGCCGCGTCGCGATCGCGTGCTGTTTGCGACTTTCGATCACGAAATCACTTTGCGGCAGGATTTTACCGATCGTCTCGAACTCCTCGATCGGGCCGTGTACGCGGTAAAGAAAACGGGCGAGCAGACGGCGCTTTGGGATGCCATCTGGCAATTCTGCGATCAGAAGATGCGCTCCGTGCCTGGCCGGCGCGTGCTGGTCGTGATCACCGATGGTGTTGATACGTACAGCCGGGCAGACATCAACGACGCTATCGATATAGCCCAACGAACGGAAACGACCGTCTTTGCGATTTCGACGAAAGCAGGACTGTTGAGTACAGTCGTAGGCGTTGAAGCCGGGACTGTCAAAAACAAGGCCGACAAAGATCTGGATCGAATTAGCGACGAAACAGGGGGCGCCGCATTCTTCACCGGTGACATGCTCTCGCTCGAGCGATCATTAAATCGCATTTCGAAGGAAATCCGATCGCAGTACCTGATCACGTACAAGCCGGCCAATGACAAGTACGATGGCAGTTATCGTCGTGTAGAGGTAAGACTCACCAACAGCCAGGGCCTCAAGCTCCGGACCAAGAAGGGTTACAAAGCACTCGCCGACGCGGTTAGGACAGGAAGTTGAAATGCACACGCGTCTGTTAACTGCGGCTGTTTTACTCGCGGCGATGATCGCAGTCATCGCGGCAGCCCTCAACCCTGGCGCCCAGGCGCAAGGTGACCGGACAACCGGCACTCGTCAGAGGGTGGCGAGTCCATCACCCAGTCCCACGCCGCTCTCGCCGGATGACGAAACGCTGCGCTCAGATGAAGTCTTGCGCGTCGAAACGAACCTAACGAATGTTTTCTTCACAGCTGCCGATAAGCACAAGCGCTTCATCTCAGATCTAAAACGCGAAGATGTGCGCATACTCGAAGACGGAGTCCCGCAACAGATTTTCACTTTCCAACAGAATACCGATCTGCCTCTGTCGCTTGCGATTCTCATCGACACCAGCCGGTCCGAAGAACGCACCTTGCCGGACGAGAAGATGGCCGCTCAGGCATTCCTCGAAGCTGTCATGCGCCCCCAAAAGGACGAAGCCGCGGTGGTTTCTTTCACCGGCGACTCAACCCTGGAGCAAGGACTGACGGGTAACGTGGCCCGCTTGCGAAGAGCGATTGAGCGGGTCGAATATGTTCCGCCCAGCGGCCTTATCGGCGGTGGCGTGGTGGTGGGCGGCACGCCGCCAATTTCAGACAGTCAACAGATGTTGGCCGGCTCGACCGCCATTTGGGACGCAGTTTTCACCACTTCGAATGAAGTGATGCGCGATTCAGCAGAACACACGCGCCGCGCGATCATCTTGTTAACGGATGGTCAGGACACCAGCAGTCAGGTGCATATGAGCGAGGCCATCAACAGCGCCGTGAAAGTAGACGCCCTGGTTTATGCGGTCGGAATCGGCGACCGGTATTCTTACGGCGTCGATGAAGGCTCGCTGCGAAAGATCACTGAGGCCACCGGGGGCCGCGCTTACTTTCCGCGCAACGAAGGCGAATTACGCGACGCATTCGCCCAGATTCAGAGGGACCTGCGCGAGCAATACCTGATTGCCTATGCTCCCACCAACAAGACGCGGGATGGTTCGTACCGCCGCGTAACTATCGAGATTACGAATCCCGAAGTCCAAAGACAGTCGCTGAAACTCACCTACCGCCCCGGGTACTTTGCCAAGTAACCTCGCCAGACCCGCTCTCAAACCCACGAAATCGGCCAATTTAGGGGCATTTCCAAGGTGACAAACAAGTTTTAGCTTTGCTATACTCGATTGGCCTCTGAGGGCAGTTCCCGCCTCAGAATTTCCGGCGCAACACCTGCGCGAGATTTCAACTGCAAACCTGATTCACTGATGTCCGCATCGTCAGACAATTGTCCTCTAATTCTGATCGTCAAAGACGATCAGCAAGTTCTTAGTCTGTTGGTCGAGCTGCTCGAGGCCGAAGGCTACAAGGTGATCGCGGCAGACAGCGCTCGACGGGCGCTCGAATTCACCTCCACTTTTCTTGCTGATCTCATTATCAGTGATGTAGTCATGCCGGAGATGAACGGGCTCGAGTTATGTCACCGGCTTAAGACCAATCCAAAAACAGCGTCCATCCCAGTGATGATGGTGAGTGCCCTCCGCAAAGAGGATGCGGCACTGATCGAAGGCTACAGTGCCGGCGCGGATGACTATCTGGAAATTCCTTTTCGGAACGAAGAGCTGCTCATTAAAGTGGCGCGTTTGATTGAACGTCATCGCGCGCAAAAGGCCTTACAGAAATCCGCCAAGGAATATCGGTTGCTGTTCAAAGCGAACCCATGCCCGATGTGGTTGTGCGATCAGCGGACGCTGCAATTTCTGGCGGTCAATGATGCTGCGGTTAAGCACTACGGATACACGCCCAAAGAATTCCTGGCGATGACAGCTAAGGACATTCGCCCGGAAGAAGATGTTCCGGATTTGATCGAACACGTAACGACCACGAAGACTGCCGGCGCTGAGGCCGGCGTTTGGAGACATCGAAAGAAAGACGGCACCTTAATCGATGTTGATGTGTCCTGGCACAAAGTTGAGTTCAGCGGGCGCAACGCCTATTTCGTGCTGGCGAATGACGTTACTGCGAAGAAACGATCGGAAACCGCACTGATCGAAAGCGAGCAGCGCTATCGCGAAATCTTCGATAACGCCAACGACATAATTTACACCCACGACCTCGAAGGAAAGTTCACGTCGCTCAATCACACGGGCGAGAAACTTACCGGCTATTCGATCGCGGAAGCCATGTCCATGAATTTTTCGCAGGTCGTGGTTGCCGATCAGGTTGAGCTGGCCCGCGGCATGCTCGAGCGTAAACTGGCGAATGAGGATGTAGCTACTGTCTACGAGCTCGATATCGTCTCCAAGCAGCGTCGTCGCATCACCCTCGAGCTAAGCACGCGTTTGATTTATCGCGACGGCAAGCCGGTGGGGGTTCAAGGAATCGGCCGCGACGTCACTGAACGCAAACGCGCTGAAGCGGAGCTGGTGCGACGCAACCAGGAGTTGGCGGCCCTTAACGAAATTTCGCACGAGTTGAGCAAGTTGGGCGAGCCCGCCGAGATCGCCAACTTGATTCACTCGATGATCGGCAATGTTATCGACAACCGCAATCTCTACGTTGCTTTGTACGACGAACAAAAAGGTGAAGTCTCTTTTCCCGCTTACACCATAAACGGACAGCCGTATAACTCTCCCACACGGAAGCTCGGACTCGGGTTAACCGAACATGTCATTCGCACCAAACGGCCGCTGTACATTGAGCGCGATTTGGACGCCGCCCTGGAAAAACTGGGGCTCAAGCTAAGCGGCCGGAGCGCGCAATGCTGGTTAGCCGTGCCGATGATGGTCGGTGAAAAAGTGGTCGGCGTGATCACGACTCAGGACTACGAGCAACCGGCGGCTTATGACGACGGTCACCTTGAGCTGATGCGCACTATTGCTGCGCATGCCGCGATCGTCATTCAGAACGCGCGGCTTTACGGCGAGATGAAGCAGCACGCCGATCGCGTCGCGCTGAGCAATCGCATATCTCAAGCCATCCGCTGCACGCTGGACGTTTCCGAAGTCCTGGCGACGGCGGTGAGAGAATTGGGAACGCACCTGAATGTGGACAGGTGCTCCCTATTCATGAAAGACGAGAGCGCCAGCCGCGTTACCAACGTGGCTGAATACCATCGTCCGGAAGTTGGGCCGGCGGCGCATGACCTGGACGTCTCGCAAGTCAACCGGCTCCATGCAGCGATGGAAGAATGCGGGGTTCTGGCCTTCGACAATGCGGCCGCAGATGAACGCATTCGTGATCTCTACGAAGGAATGCTGAAGCACTTTCGAGTGAAGTCGATCATGTATATCGGCGTCACGGTGGGCGACGAGTTGCTGGGAGCTTTCGCACTGTCCACCACCACGTCGACGAGAAAATGGAGCGAAACCGATATCGAAGTCGCCAAGTCCGTCGCGGATCACACCGGCATCGCAATTCGGCAAGCGCGCTTGTATCAAAAGGCCGAGGCCACATCGGTACGCGAGGCACTGGTGAACAAGCTGGGCGGCGCGATTCGTTCGTCTCTGAGCATCCCGGAAATTCTCGAGACCACCGTGCGCGAGTTGGGTGTGGCTTTAAATGCGTCGCGCGTGCAGGTCCGTCTGTGTGACGGCTCGAATGATGAGCTGTTCGTCAAGACCCAATACGCGATCGACGGGCAGGAGGCCAACAGCGAGTTCGACGGCTACTACGATCAATTGTTGCGCGAGCACTTCCGCGATTCGTCACAGCCCCTGGTGATTCCGAATGTGCCTGAGTTTGCCAACCAGCCATCGCAGCTGGCGTCCGGAATTTCCTTTTATGGGAAAGAGCAGGCTCTGCAAGCCACACTCGTGTCGCCACTGACCGTGAACAGCCGGTTCCGCGGCGTTATCTGTATCGAACAAACCAGCTCGCCTCGTCACTGGACGGCGGATGAGGTGATGCTGGTGGAATCAGTCGGCGCGCAACTGGCGAGCGGCATTGCGCAGGCAGAGTTGTTTCAAATTGTGGCGCGCGCCAAGAACGAATGGGAAACGACTTTCGATGCGATGTCCGACGGTGTCCTTATTTTCGATCCCAACGGAATTTTGATTCGCGTGAACCAAGCTGCGGCTGCGATGGACAACGAATCGCCGCAGACAATTTTGGGACGCAAGTGTTGTGAGATTCTGCGCGCTGATAGTGACGAACTCGAGTGCGTAGTCGAACGGAGTTTGCGCGAAGCTGAATCCGTCAACCTTGAGATCGTTCCACACAAGCTGAAGCGGCCAGTGCTGGTTACGGTTGAGCCGGTGTTCGATTCCGCTCACCAGGTCGTGGGCGCGGTCTGCACCGCTCGCGATCTTTCTGAATTGCGCAAAGTGGAAGCGGTGGCACGCGAACGTCAGTCGCTGCTCAAGAACATTCTCGAAAGCGCCCGGGAAGCAATTTACGCGGTCGATCGCGACGGGATGTATCAGTGGTGTAATCAGGCAATGCTCGACTTGACCGGATTCGAAATGCGCGAGCTGATCGGGCGTTACTTTCTGGAAAACGTTCACGACGACGATCGCGACATGCGCCGAGCGCGTTTCGCCGCAAGTGTCAACGGTGAGCCACAGCGTTTTGAGTCGCGCTATGTCTCTCGGGACGGCGCCATCCGTTACGCGCTGGTAAATACTGCGCCGATCATTGTCGATGGCGAAACCACTGGCGTCCTCGGCATTGCCCACGACATTACCGAGCAAAAGCAGGAACGGGAACGCGCCGCGCGCGCTGACAAGCTGCGCGCGTTGGGCCAGTTGGCGTCAGGAGTGGCGCACGATTTCAATAACTCGTTGGCGGCGATCCTCGGTCGCGCGCAATTGGTTTTGCGTCGCGTGCACGATGAGGAACTTATTCGCAGTCTCGGTGTGATCGTCACGGCGGCGGAAGATGCAGCTTCTACCGTACGTCGCATTCAGACTTTTGCGCGCAAGTCGTCCGCCGCCGAGATGGAGTTGCTCGATATCGGCAGCCTGCTTCGTGACGCGATTGAAATCACGCGCACGCGCTGGCAAAACGAAGCGCAGGCTGCGGGCAGGTTGATAGATGTAGTTGTCAATGCCGACGCGGGCATGCTCACGCGTGGCAACGCCTCGGAATTACGCGAAGTGTTTGTCAATCTGATTGTTAATTCAGTCGATGCTATGCCGGATGGCGGCGCGCTAAAGATTTGTTGCCAGGGCGACGGCGATCGACTCCGGCTGCGGTTCGCCGACACCGGCACCGGTATGGAAGAAGACGTGCGCGAGCGAATCTTTGAGCCGTTCTACACTACGAAAGGTATGAACGGGACGGGGCTCGGCCTCGCAGTAAGCTACGGAATTATTGAACGTCACGACGGCACCATCAGCGTCAGCTCAAAAGTGGGTGAAGGGACCACCTTCCATATTGAGCTGCCGTTTGCCGACACCAGCGAGCAAGCTCCCAGCGCCAGCGAGGCAACGGTTAACGCTCGCCCCTCACTTTCCGTGCTGGTGGTGGATGACGAACAAGTGGTGCGCGAGACGCTCGCGGAAATGCTTGCGGATCTGGATCATAAAGTAGTTACCGCAGAGTCAGGCCGCGATGCCGTCCAAAAGATCGGCAGCGACGAATTTGATCTGGTGTTCACGGACTTGGCCATGCCTGAAATGGACGGATGGGAAACCGCGCGCGAGATTCGCAGACAAAAACCCGAGTTGCCGGTGGTGCTCGTCACCGGTTACGGCGCGACCGCGCAACCACCCTCGGGCGAAGTCGATTTGGTCGCGGGCATCATCGGCAAGCCATTTGATTTTGATCAAGTAACAGGAACGATCGCGCGAGTCGTCGCGCCGTAGCTGCAGCTAGTTAAAGAGAGCATCAGACAAGAAAAGGATTCACCACCGCGACGCCGTCATAATTCTGCTTATGGCTGAGATCCTCTGAGTAAATCGTGCGGCAACCCAACTCGTCCGCGGCAGCGATAATAGCCGCATCCCAGTAACTGATACGAAACCGATCCGCCAACTGAAGCGCGTTCCGAACCGTCGAGGAGTTGAGCGACGCCGTCGGAAAGTTGAGCCAAGTCTCTACGTATTTTGTCGCCAACTGGTGTGATAATCGAAACTGGCGCTTCGGCGACGTCGCAATACTGTAAAACTCACCGGCGACCTGCACGGACCACCCCCAATTCGCGCTGAGCAGTAATTGCCGAGCCCGTTCAGCTTTTGCGTGTTCATCTGGATTGTCGCTGAGGGAGTAGAGAAATACGTTTGTGTCAATGAAGACTTCAGCGTTCATGCATCTCTTCGCGAGAAGGCCTTACGCCAACGCTAAAATTTTTCGTCGTAGCAAATAGTTCTACCATGCGAGTTCGGGCAGCAACGATATCGTCTTCACCGTTGATGGATTCGAGGTATTCGTTCACGCGCTGATTGACCTCGCCCTCGAGGTTGGAGACCTTTTGCGAGGCGCGGCGATAGAGATCATCCTCGATTTTGATCGAAAGCTCCTTCATGGTCATTGCACAGTTTTAATGTGAGTATCAAGAAGTGTCGGAATGAGATACTTGCCATTCTTCTTATGTATCAAGCCGCTCTTGTGAAAGTGTTCCATTAGGCTTTCCAATAATTCCCAGTCGTCTCTTTCGTCGTCAGGGTTCTGAACGCGGTACTGCGAGAGCATGTATCGAAGCATCTTCTCCCAATCGGCCTTCGCATTATCCATAAAATACTTCCGAGATGAAGCGAACAAGTTGTTTTCCGTGCAATCTCCCCGGGCTTTTTAGGCAGTCTGACTAAGGCGATGTTTAGAGCGCCAGTCTTTCACACTCAAATCCTGCATGTACGGAAAGTAGTGCTCTAGGAAATCCTCAATTATCTCCTCTTCTGTAATATCTGCCAGTCCGACATATTGCTCCCTTTCATTATTTAAAGCGTGCCGTCCAGCGGTGGATGCTTGCGCGAAAACCTTAACGCGATCTGGATATACCTCAGCGTCGATGCTATAAGCGAACTCATCGCCGCCAGTGAATACCCACAGACTTTCGCTCGTGAGAGTCGAGTTTGTCGTTATGTTATGCCCATATTTCTGTAGTTCGTTTTTCAAAGCTTCAAAGGCATTGGATACGGTAGTCTCAAAGAATTCCCGAGCGTGATCTCTCGTATAGCTAAGTCCGCGATTTCGATCCTCAAAAAATTCCTCTAGTTTTTCTTTCCATTCGTCTTTCATGATTACCTCTCGCTTCAAAATACTCTCGTCATCGAATATGCGCAACCTCGGTTCCGAATCACTTCACAGTTTTTCGTATGGGCGACTCAACGCTTGCTCCTAACATAGAACTTTCCATTCCAGCGATACACTATCCGCCGCAAACGACCGTCGATCTTCCCGTGCTCGTCCTGCTCATAAGCGCTGAACGCCGGTGCCAGGCGACCATGGCGAATAATGTTTAGCTCGGCTGCATCTCTGGGCAAACCAAAGTCTTTCGGCTCGCCCATTAACATATCCGAATATATTTCGTTCGTAAGTTTGTCGTCTTCTTTGAAAATCTTCTTTGGTACTGCGTGGTTCGTCGTCGGATCGATTCTGAAGTAATAAGCCATAACTGAAGGCGGAAAGCTGTTCGCGGTTGAGATCTCTACCAACTGATCGCCGTTCGCCGCAGCGAAATTGATGCCGACGGAATTGGCTACGCGCGAGGCGTAACCGTTCAGCACTTGCGACACAAACACTTCCCCGCCTTTGCGGACAAGCAGAAACGCGTTGGCCCCGGAGTACTCAGTCACATAACACGGGTCCCGCAACATCACGAGTCGCATTTGATGGTTGCCGAAAATCTTCAGATCGTAGTCTCCGTCCGTGAGTTTCTGCTTTTCTTCAGCAGTCAATCGACCGGCGCCGCCGTGAATTTCGCATATGTTCAGTTCTTCAGTGTCGGCGTTCCACCAGCCGGCATTATCGAAAGCGCCCAAAACTTTTTCCAGCAATCGAATCGCAGCGAGTCGCGCCGGGAGTTTCAGCAGCGCTTCGTCCGAGACATAAGGATCGGGGCACTCGTATTCCAGCGGCGGCAGCGGTTTGTATGCGGCAAACGCGGCTTGACCGCAAACAGTTGGACGATTTCGTTGGGCGAGTGCCGCGGTTGAAAACAAACCCAGTAGGCAGATGACGCCGAACAAGAGTCGAGTAGTCTTCATGGTGCGTTCCAGGCGAACTGTCTCTTGAACTCTTCGAACATTACGGTCTCTTAAAGATTACGATAGCATCCGAACCCCATTCGGCATGCGCGAGTTATTGACCGGCTGCCAGACTTGTTCCGAAAGTGAAAACTTCAGCGTCGAGGGCGTTGCCGTATCTACGAAGACAAGGTCGAAGTCATGGTCGTTGTCAGGAATATAGAAGAGCCCTTGCTTTCCAATGAGTGACTGCGGTATGCCCTGGAAATTGGAAGTCAAAGTCGCCTTTCCGATCACGTCGATCGGCTGCCCGGCGGGAACATCAATCGGATAGTTCAAATAATTGATCAGTGCAAGATAGTCAAAGGACAGAATGTCTTGGGGAAAACTCACACAAAACTCTCGCTCAAAACGCTTATTAATTTCGACCTCAAAGGGCAAACCGGAATTTTCTGCAATAAAGTCGTTTATGATTCTGTGAATTTCCGTTTCGTTCCAACCTCTTGCGATTATCAACTTGTCATTGTGAGGATCTCTGGTAAACGGAGGAAGATCAATTTTAGGAGTATCCGCTCGGATTGGCTTGGCAAAGAGCAGCCACGGAAGCGGAACGGTAAAGATTAGAATCGGAATCACGAGCCATACCGGAAGAAAGCGGAATCCCAAAGTAAACATCACGAGAAACCAGATTATTGTTATCGTCGGCCCAAGAAATTGGCTCCAACCCGAGTTTCGAATCAACCCGCCACAGTTCCTGCATTCAGAGGGATGGAAATAATCCAGGCTAAACAAATCTTTCAGACTAAACGCATCAACGTGACAGTGAGGGCATTCCTTGTTCATCGCGCGTCATCAAGACCGTGGCATCACTCGAACTGTTTCTTGAATTCTTCGAACTGTGAAGTGAGGTTTTCGATCTGTTGAGTGAGTGACGCCAGCTGTTCTTCAATTTTGCTGACGCGATCGGCCTCATGCTCGCGACGAACTGTTCGAGAGGTCACAGGCGAATCTGAGTTCAGCTCAAGCGGCGGTTCACCAGCGAGCAAGTGCACAAACCGCGCATCCTTCTGTCCAGCTTGACGCGGCAACTTCACGACCAGCGGATCCGATTCTCTGGTGCTCAACGCATGCACGGTTTCCTCAACCTCCTCCAGGCCATTGAAGTCGTACAGTCGCGAACCACGCGTGCGAATTTCACCGACGGTTTGCGGTCCGCTCAACATCAGCACGCACATCGCTGCGAGTTCGGCCGGGTTAAGTTGCAGGATTTCCGGCGCGACATGCTTGAACTTCGGCACGCGACTGGTACTGCCGTGAAAGACATAAGCAAGGTTCTTCTCGCGCAGACTATCGAGCGCACGTTCGACTTCGCTCTCCGTCAATGACATCACTGGATTCCGATTGTTCTTCTGATTACACGCCGCCGTGAGCGCATTGAGCGTGAGCGGATAGTACTCCGGCGTCGTGATCTGCTTTTCGATCAGCGAGCCGAGTACGCGAATTTCGGTTTCCGTTAATAACATGTTGCGATTAGCTATTCCTTCTTGTTCACACTGCCGATGCCGCTCACGGTTTTGTTGACTACCGGAGGATTGCCGGAATACGTAACGCTGCCGATGCCGGAAACAGAGACGTCCAATTGCTGGCTCGCGTAAACATCTACGTTGGCAGCGCCCGCCACAGTAACGGTGGCTCGCTCCGCTTGCAGCTTCCGGGTTTCGATGTTGCCGGCGCCACTGGATTTGATATCGACAACTTTTGTCAGGCCCGCGGCCTCGATGTTGGCGGCGCCTGTATTGCCCAGGACAAGGTGTTCGTTCTTTACGCCCGCGATGTGCACGTCGCCCGCGCCCGCTGAGGTATATTTTGCTAGGTCCGGGACGCTGATGCGTATCGTAATCGGTTTTGAAGCATTGTATTGCTGGTCGCTGTGGATGCGCAGAGCACCGTCATTTACATCGGTCTCGATCAGCGGCAAAAGATTGTCGTCCCCTTCAATTTCGAAACTCTGAGGCTGCTGACAAATGATATTTACTTCAAAGCCGCCCGCGGCTTCGACTGATTTGAAAGAAGCAAGGTCACGCTTTTCAGTCTTGCGATTGCCTGAGCCGCGAATGCCGCGGCCCATATACCGGCAAGACGACGCCAACAAGATGCTTAAGATCGCAAACGTTACCAGGTGAGCTTTTTTCATTAACACTTCCTTTCTAAGACGGTTGCATATGCGGGATCAAAGGACAATAACTGCCCCATCCCCATCTCGTTGACTCCCAGCTGCTTTTCGATCAACGTGCCGAGCACTCTGATTCCTTTCGGTTAACAACATTACGTGTGCTCACCTCAGACACATCATCGTGCCCTGCATGGTCGCTACCATTTCTTTTTCGCCATCAGCGCTGATCGCAAAAACATCCGCGCGGACAACACTTAAAGTCCGGCCTGATTTGATCACCTCGGCGCGTGCCACAAATGTTTCGCCGCGCGCGGGCCGCATCAGGTTTACCTTGAATTCAATGCTCAGCACACGTGAACCGGCGGGCATCATAGTGTAAGCCGCATAGCCGGCTGCCGAATCCGCGATCGTTGTAATTACTCCGGCGTGTAGAAAACCATCCTGTTGCGTCAAGTCCGGGCGAAAAGGCAGAGATATTTCCACAACTCCGGGAGCGACGGTGCTAAGCTCCGCACCAATCAAACTCATCACTCGTTGTTCGACAAAATTCTCTCGGACTGCTTTTTCAAAGTCTGGATTCGCCGGATTCATTGATCGCCTGTGATTTATTTCAGCGCCAGATCCAACGACGACCGATCATCAAGCATGATCCACTCAACAATCGATAGCGGCAGGCTGCCATTCTTAATCAAGTCGTCGTGAAACTGGCCGAGGCGGAAGTCTTTGCCTTTCGCATCTCGATACTTGCCGAGCAGCCGCATGATCTGCCACTTGCCCGTAATGTAAGTGATCTTCTGCGAAGGGCTGGCGGCGGCGCCGGCGGCTTCACCTTCAGCAGCTTCGCGATCCAAGCCACCGGCTTCCATGAAATATTTCACCGCCTGCTCGAACGTCCAGCGGCCGGTGTGCAGATTCACATCTACGCCGATGCGCGCCGCACGATAGCGCGACAGCCGCAACACCTGTCCCTGCGAAGCCGAATTGAACGGGTACAAGCCTTCGCGCATCATCATCTCTTCGCCGTACAGCGCCCAACCTTCGATGATGACGCCGTCACCGTGCTGCCGGCGAATTTCGTCTTTCAAATGATTGGCAATCGACAGTTGCAGGAAGTGTCCGGGAATTCCTTCGTGACCGAGGATCGGGCGCGGGTCTTCAATCGCCGCACGAATGTAAAAGTTGCCGCTCTTCGGATTGTAAGTCGGAATGAAATAGAAGCCGGTCGGATCTTTGTCGTACACCCCGGGGGCATTCATGAATCCGCCGGGACTCGTCGGCTTGAACGCTTCGGGCAGTTGGCGAATCTCGAAGCGACCAAGGTACGAGGGCAACGTCACGAGTTTTTGCTCTTGCAGAAAAGTTATGATTTCCGTCTCGCGACGTTCGTAGGCTTTAAGGAAATCCTCTTGATCTCTGGGAATCACCGCCGCCCGGCTGGGATCGGGATCAGCCAGCGAAGGATCGAGCAGCATCGATTCCATTGCGCGTGCCCGGGCCAACTCAGTCTGGCCCAGCATCTCGACCTGCTCGCCATCGAGCGGCAGCAAGTACACGTGCTTGAGCAGATAGTTGTAATTCGCTTCGCCCATCGGCGTGAACGCCGGCATCGTTTTCAAACGCTTCTCAAGCCAATCGGCATAAGCGTGAATGGCCCCGATCGCTGTGTCGCGCGCGCTCACCAGGTCGTTCATCTCTGCCGTCGAAAGACCTTTCGCCAACGCCGCCATCATGCTGTCCTTGAACAGCGGATCGATTGAACGCGCGGAATCAATTGCCAGCTGCGCGTAGAGTTTTACAGGCCTGGTCAGGTTGCGCTCGCCCTGCTGAAGCACTGCAGGCATCGCTTGCAAACGGGCGGTAGCTGAGAGCGCGCGATTGCGCGGCGAGTCGTATTCTTTTTTCAGCAGCGAGAAAATCGAGTTCGAGCATTCATTGACGTAGATTTGCGGATCGCTGTGCTCGGAATCCATCACGCGATCGAAAAAGACCGGCCCTTCGAGCTGCGCGCGAAACAGCAACCAGTCAATCTGGTCGTCTTTTTTCCAATTGTCGGTGCGCATGCGATTAACTTGCGCCAGGAGCTGCACCACGCGCGCGCGCCGCGCGGCAATCGCGCCCGGCGAATAATCAGTGAGCTTGTGGTCCCATGTGTGCAGTCCGTTGTCGCTGGAAAACACCGGGTAGTTTTGATTGCGCCAGTTGTAATAATCATCTGCGAGTTTTCGCAGAGTGGCGGGGGTAGCAGTGGATTGTGCGTTCGCGATGTTCATCGTTAGCAACATCATTACGGAAGCGCCAATTACAATGATCAATTTCATTCGGAGCGGTCGTCCCCTGGAAGAAGTCGAATTGCGGCGTAGACGATAGAACAGCAGGTGATAAACCGACAAGCCCAGTCCGGAGCGCCGACATCCTTGTCGGCGGTTCGCGAGCATCCTTGCTTGTGCCTTAATGCGCCGGCAGGGATGCCGGCGAACCGCAGGCAAGATGCCTGCGTTCCAACTCAATGCTTTCATGAATTCGCCAGCAGCGCTCCCGCATTTCGTTGCAAGCCGGGGAGCTTGGCGCGCTTCATCGCGCTCCCGCGAAAGCGTTCCGCATAAGTTTCAGGACCGAGTTCAAGAATCTCGTTGAGCGCAACGTCGACGTTGGCTTCGCGCGGCTGAAAGCGATCTTCTGTGGTCACAGTTGGCGTGTGGTTCCAGGGGCAAACGTCCTGGCAGATGTCGCAGCCGTACAGCCATCCCTCGAGGTTCGCAGCCACGTCGTCCCGAATTTCAGCTGCGCGCGATTCAATTGTTGCGTGGGAGATGCAGAGGTTCGCATCAAGCAAATAGGGCGCGACGATCGCACTCGTCGGACACGCGTCAATGCATAGAGTGCAGCTGCCGCACTGGTCGGCGATCTCCTGCGCGTCGTAATCGAGTTCGAGGTTCAGCAGAAGTTCTCCGATAAAGACCCACGAACCGAATTCAGGAGTGATCACGTTCGTGTGCTTGCCCATCCAGCCCAAGCCGGCGCGCACTGCCCACGCTTTGTCCATCGCGGGCTGAATGTCCACACAGATTTTTCCATCGGCTTTCGGAAACTCCTCTTTGATCCAGCTCAAAAGACTGCGCAGCTTGTCAGCAACGACATCGTGATAATCATCGCCCCAGGCGTAGCGAGAGACTTTGCCGGTCGAGACCCGAGGGTGATTCAGACTTTCAGCATTGCTTCCGGAGGCTCGCTGGATCCGGTCGCTATCCCGACGCGGCGGGATTCTGACACTGTGTTGATGCGGCGTGTAATAGTTAAGAGCCACCACGACCACCGAACGCGCATCAGGAAACAGCTTACGAGGATTGGTTCGTTGCTCCGGATCGCGGGCCAGATAGGGCATCTCGCCGTGATAGCCGCGACCCAGCCACTCTTCCAGGCGCGCGCGTTCTTCATTGAGCGCTTCAGCGGGGACTATTCCGACTTTATCGAAACCGAGGTCGCGCGCACGCACCTTTAAGACTTTAGTTAATGTGGTGCGGTCCGTTGTCATAACTCTCGCGATGCCGATGTGTCAGAAGCCCGCGCGTAAGCAAGGGCTAAGTTTCCAAAGCGCCAGTATCAATATTCAGAGTTGCCCTCCTTACGGTCGGGCTTCTGATACAAAACAAATCATGTTCAGTGAAGCAAGTATAGAAGGTACAGAACTGCTTCGGTAGTCAGCAGACCCAAAAAAGAAAAGGGCGCGCTTCTTG
>Ga0134126_10000622_pt1 | contig 44671 bp, 38 predicted proteins | sample KB31752_FD_96881 | JGI IMG/M metagenome (GOLD analysis project Ga0134126, IMG submission 96881) | Terrestrial soil microbial communities with excess Nitrogen fertilizer from Kellogg Biological Station, Michigan, USA - KB3-175-2 | ecosystem: Environmental > Terrestrial > Soil > Unclassified ...
GGGGGGGTTAAGAGGCCGCCCGAAACCTAGGTTCATGCAAAAACTGAAATGTGCGCTCCCCATTGCCTGCCACTTCTGCCAGCCACTCTTCTTCTTTCTCTTACTGTAAACCTTTTTCTTTTGTTCTCCTTGCGGTGAGAAAAAGGCCCACTTTTTTATTAGAGTAGTGGTGGTCGACCTGCACCTTGCACTGTTGTAGTACAAAGTAGCTTTCTCCCTAGAAAGGAGGTGATCCAGCCGCAGGTTCCCCTACGGCTACCTTGTTACGACTTCATCCTAGTTACCATCCATACCTTAGGGTACTACCTCCCCTGCGGGTTAGCTCATACACTTCGGGTACAAACGACTTCCATGATGTGACGGGCGGTGTGTACAAGGCCCGGGAACGTATTCACGGCGCCGTAGCTGATACGCCATTACTAGCGATTCCGGCTTCATGTAGGCGAGTTGCAGCCTACAATCCGAACTGGGCGCACTTTTAGGGATTTCCTCCACCTCGCGATTTTGGATCGTTCTGTAGTACGCATTGTAGTACGTGTGCAGCCCTGGCCGTAAGGGCCATGCTGACTTGACGTCATCCCCACCTTCCTCCCCGTTTCACAGGGCAGTCTGAGCAGAGTGTACCTTGTTAGGAAGTAACAGCTCATAGGGGTTGCGCTCGTTGCGGGACTTAACCCAACATCTCACGACACGAGCTGACGACAGCCATGCAGCACCTGTGTAGCCCCAGCATCCTCTCGGACCGTCGCTGACTTTCATCAGCTATCACGCTACATGTCAAGGCCAGGTAAGGTTCTTCGCGTTGCATCGAATTAAGCCACATACTCCACCGCTTGTGCGGGCCCCCGTCAATTTCTTTGAGTTTTAGCCTTGCGGCCGTACTTCTCAGGCGGCACGTTAACGCGTTAGCTCCGGCACAGACAGGGTCGAATCTGCCCATACCAAACGTGCACCGTTTACTGCTAGGACTACCGGGGTATCTAATCCCGTTTGCTCCCCTAGCCTTCGTGCCTCAGCGTCAGGAATTGCCCAGAGACCCGCTTTCGCAACTGGTCTTCCTCACGATATCTACGCATTTCACTGCTACACCGTGAATTCCGGTCTCCTCTACAACCCTCTAGCATAGTAGTATCAAGTGCAGTTTCGAAGTTGAGCTCCGAGATTTCACACTTGACTTGCCACACCGCCTACGCACCCTTTACGCCCAATAAATCCGAACAACGCTCGAGACCTCTGTATTACCGCGGCTGCTGGCACAGAGTTAGCCGTCTCTTCCTCTAGTGGTACTATCACTTTCTTGTTCCCACTTGACAGGAGTTTACGAGCGCGAAGCCCTTCATCCTCCACGCGGCGTTGCTTCATCAGGGTTGCCCCCATTGTGAAAAATTCTCGACTGCTGCCACCCGTAGGTGTCTGGACCGTGTCTCAGTTCCAGTGTGGCTGATCGTCCTCTCAGACCAGCTACCCGTCATTGCCTTGGTGGGCCATTACCTCCACCAACAAGCTGATAGGCCGCGAGCTCATCGGAAAGCGTCAAAATGACTTTAGCGAAGGGGTGAAAACACCCCAAGCCACATGCGGTATTAATTCGCCTTTCGGCGGGCTATCCCCCACTTACCGGTAGATCACTCACGTGTTACGCACCCGTACGCCACTGAAGTAGACCTACATTGCTGGAGATCTATCCCGTTCGACTTGCATGTCTTATCCACGCCGCCAGCGTTCGTTCTGAGCTAGAATCAAACTCTCCATAAAAATCCCTTACTTCACACAGCCTAGGGCTGTGTGAATAGTAAGAAGAATTTAGGAATTACAAACATTCAAGAAACTCTACCCTGCAATTAGGAGTGCCTAACCTACTAACTTAATCCAAGCAAGCACTCCCAAAACTGGCAGAGATAAAGATCCTCTTTCTACTAAAACTAACGAGGAACGCACATTTCAGTTTTTGCTGTGTGTCACATAAGCGATTTGAGTTTCCTTTATCGGGAAACCAAATTCAGACTGTCAAATATCTCCTCTTCAGGAGGCCCCCAAGAAGGGGGAACACAACCAAAGCACATACACTACCCCTGAAGGCCCGTGCTTCCGACGGCCCAACGTGGGCCCCACCGAGAGGGGGATCGGCTTATCCCGTCCTCCCCCACACAGGCACCGTGATCCTTGCAGGAAAAAGAGCACCATGTCAAATGGTTTTTTAAACTTTTTTAGTTTCTGCTCCACTGCTAAATGCCCAAAAAACTTCCAACCTGACAAACAAGAAGCCACATCCCCAGGGATGCATGTTCTACAAGTTCGATCAAGAGTCTTTTATTTGCTCGAACGCTTCTCAAGCCTCCTTTCCCAGTAAAGTCATTTCAAGACTATTCCTCAACTTTCGTATCGTAGGCATTGAGAAATGCATACTGGAAGGTTTTTGGGTTAACACCAGGATCTGTTGCACAGCTTTGCTAAGCTAGCGTAGCAACTAGACTAGATGGAGAACGTCTAATTTTATACGTCACGGGGCTACGCAACCTTCTTTCAATATCACGCCAGATGCGCCTTCACGTAAGACGCCTATTCCGCACGAGCGGAACCGCCAAGCATGGCCATTCTAGCGACGAGTGGTTTGGCCCCCCCCATGCCGTGAGGGGAAAAGGACACCTGCGCTTTTTAGATTACAGTAGCCTGGCACGAGGAGGAATGCACTCTTCTGTCCACCAAGGATGCTCTTCTCCAAGGAAATAGGAGGAGAATCTGACTAGCGGCGTGGGATACCGAATATATCTTCTAGACTGAGTCCAGCGGATATTTAGATTAGCTATGGCGTTGGCTGCGATGCTATGCTGAAGCCGTTCGTTTGTTATGCTGGTAGGAGGTCTTCCGATGCCAGAATTCTTTTTGGATAAATCTAGTAAGGAGCAGTCTGCAGCGTAAGCTCTTTTTTGCGGTAATTGAGCACATAATTAGGGGAGTCAATGTGATTTTACCTCAAGGAGAGAAGCTTGAGATTCTGGTAATTTTACAGCGATCTGTTGCTGGATCTTATATCCACGATTCGAAGTTGAAAAGAAGGGTGCTTACTGAACTCATTCCGGTCCAGATGGAATGCCACATCCCAGGGAGGACAGGGTATACTGAATCCAGTAGCATTGAAGAAGACAGCTTGTAGTTGTTGACGGCCAGAGCTGAGCTTCAAACTCAGGTGCTTGCTCCCCATCCAGTATGGGCTGCGAATAGGTTGTAACTGACGAAGAAGGAAGAGTGGTTGTGGATTAGAGGATCCAAATGGTTCAAGCTGATCTTGCCATTCCAATAGTGAATAGGAGAGACTTTCTGCGCTTACTTCTGCGTCCAGATACAAGCGCGGGATAAGCATTTCCTCTGTCATCAGGCTCTTTGCGACTTCCTCGAAGGAAGTGCAAAAATTCTCAAAGTTCGCCTCCGACAAAGTCAGCCCAACTGCCATCCGATGACCTCCAAATTCTTCCAATATATTTGAACAGCGCCGTAATGCCTTAATAAGCGGAAATCCCTCGATGCTACGTCCGCTTCCCCTTCCTACTCCCCTACCATCAAACCCTATGAGCAGGGTGGGACGGTGGTAGCGCCGTGCGATACGTGAAGCTACGATGCCTAGCACTCCACTATGCCAATTTTGATGTCCGGCGATGATGGCAGCACCGCGTGCGCGGTCATGATGCTCTTCTATCCAAAATTCCACTTCTTGGGTAACGGACTTTTCTACAGTTTGCCGTTCATAATTCTGTGCATTGAGGATCGTCGCAAGCCTGATACACTCCACGGGGTCGTCAGAAAGTAAAAGTGCCAAAGCTTGATAAGCGGTACCCAACCGTCCAGCCGCATTAATACGCGGGCCAAGACGAAATCCAACGTCGGCAGAGCGAATTGACGCTTTGATACCGGCAGTCTGTGTGAGGGCTGCCAGCCCAGCCCAACGTGTAGTTCTCATTTGTTCTAGCCCCCATTTCACAAGAGTACGGTTCTCTCCCACAAGTGGAACAAGATCTGCCACAGTCGCCAGGGCAACGATATCTAGATAGTCCTTCAGGTTTATATTAGGAATAGCATGGTATTTCATGAGGGCATGTGCCAGTTTAAACGCGACTCCGGTACTACAGAGATAGTGAAGGTCCCTCCCCATTTTAGGATTGACCAATGCTGTGCAATTAGGACGTCTGGAATGAACTTCATGGTGATCGAGGATCACTACATCTATCCCCCGACGACGGATTTCGGCGACTTCTTCTGCCGAATTAGTCCCACAATCTACTGCAATGAGAAGGTTAGGACGGTATTCCTCGAGACACCGCTTAATACCTACAAGAGTAAGGCCATATCCTTCTTCAGAGCGCCGTGGCAAAAAGCACTCCGTCCTTACTTGATAGGCAGAAAGGACGCGAGAAATGAGCGCTAGGGAAGCAACACCGTCTACATCGTAATCCCCATACAGCACAATCTTTTCACCGTTGCGCATAGCAGTATCCACGCGTTCTACAGCAAGAGACATGTCTGGCAATAACTCTGGGGCAGAGAGAGATCGGAGCTTAGGATAAAGAAAACTTTCCACGGAGGCAGTTTCTACGAGTCCTCTCTGCGAGAGCAGAGAGACAAAACAGGCTGGCAACCCAAAAGCACCTCGCACACCTTCAAAGGGACGTATGTCCGTTATTATCCTAGGGAGAATCCACTTTCTTTGCGCCAAAGGAGACATAGACAAGGTAGATAGAGGTACTGACATCCTATACCGTAAACGTGCTCGTACTTTCTACTATCACTTCCGAGATAGCGAACAAGTTCAACGCGAGGGATGCAGGTTCCACAAAAAATCCAACCCGGATTGAACTGTTATAGAAAAAAACCTTCCAGTAACGTAACATCTATTCAGTAGTCTTCTTTCTCTAGAGAGCGTGTACCGTGTTGACAGCTGGACTGCATGCAGCAACTTGGTTGGAAATTTGCAAGTGACGGTTCCGGACCTGCAAAAGTTATCTAGTGGCATTTTTTATAGGATGAAACAACCCGTCTGGTACGTGAGGAAGATGGACGATCCCTTAGGGGTATAGAGAGTGTGATTACCTTCTTTATTTCCTATATCCGTTTTTACGACATCGTCTGCGTCTGCCCATCATCTGCTGAACATATCATTTTGTAACCTGCGATAGAAGTTGTACCGTGGCACCAGCGTCAGGGGAGCTTTTCTAGCATCTAGTGCGGTTCCTATCAATGTTCCTGGTGAGAGGATGAAGTTCAAAAAAAATGGCCTGATAGGACCAGGGATAATGTGCGCATGTCAGGGAGCAAACAATCGTCCATGCTGATGACAGACTCAGAGAAGATGCATTTGCGGTAAACATTAAGGTGCAAGTGCTCTTTCTCCTCGCCGAGAGATTACCGTACGTCCAGCAAGACTTATGTCAGCTGTCCCTCCCAATTAAATCGAGAAGCACAGCAGTGTCGGGGTGACAGGACTTGAACCTGCGACCTCGTGGTCCCAAACCACGCGCTCTACCAAACTAAGCTACACCCCGGGTACGGCTGTTGTGCTTCGAGTCGCAACAACACCCAAAATCAACAAGTATCTAGGTAAGAGACTTAAAAGAGCTATGCTGCTTTACTATCACGTAAAGCTATCCAAAAGCATCCTAACCCATAACCTGGATAATGAAGTAACACGCTTTCTGTTGGCATTCTCTTTACTCTGTGCCAAGCACCCCCCTCCAAGCAATACAGAACAGAGTATCCACGCCTCGCACGCTTTTTTTTGCTCACGCTTTTGTCATCTGCAGGGTTCTAGAAAACACGGAGCAGAAGGGATACCACCCATGCCCTGGCCGTGTATCATATGCGAAATTTTTGCGCGATCGGCATGCGACGCCCCATGCCAAACGCCTGTTTGCTTACCCTAATGCCAGGAGCCGCCTGTTGTCGCTTGTATTCGTTAGCATCGATTTTCCGAAGAACCCGGCGGACCACTTCTGCATCAAACCCTTGGTGGATGATATCCTCAGGAGCCCAGTCCATCTCCACGTAAAGGTGGAGGATGGAGTCTAGAATTTCATAAGGGGGGAGAGCTTCCTGGTCGGTCTGATAGAAATGCAACTCAGCACTAGCTGGTTTTTTGATAGTATTGGCAGGAATGACCATACTTTCTTGGTTAATGTATTTAGCAAGGCGATAAACGGAAGTTTTAGGAACATCGGAAAGGACAGCTAGTCCGCCGCACATATCTCCGTAGAGAGTACAATACCCGACAGCTAATTCACTTTTATTACCTGTATTCAATACAATGCTATCCATCTTGTTAGCAAACGCCATTAGAGTGATCCCCCGGAGACGTGCTTGGAGGTTCTCTTCCGTTACACCCTCAGGATACCCATTCAAGGCAGGCATAAGCTGGCGGCATAGGGACTCGAAAGCACTGATTATTGGAACTTGTAGGCAGCAGATATCAAGATTTTTTGCTAGGTGCAGAGCATCTACAATGCTGGCTTCGGAAGAATAGGGGCCAGGCATAGCAATCCCTAGCACGTTTTCCCTACCAACGGCAGCAACTGCAATAGCAGCGGTAACTGCCGAGTCAATTCCTCCGCTAAGCCCTAGTACGCATTTCTGGAACCCACATTTCTCCACATAGTCATGCACGCCTAATACCAGAGCCTGAAAAAGATCTTTCTCTTTCTGAGGGGCTCTACCGATATCTTCTTCGGTGGGAACTCCCTCAATGAGCTCTAAATGTTCCTGAAATCCAGGGAGTTGCCTCCATCCCCCTGAGGGGGACACTACAAGAGAGTGCCCATCAAATACTAACTGGTCATTGCCACCCACGGAATTACAGCAGAAGATTGGTACCTGATGCCGAGTAGAAACCTCCCGAAGCACACAGAGACGATCCTCCATCTTGCCAAGATGAAAGGGAGAAGCACTTAAGTTCAAAATGGTTTTAGCACCAACTAGTACCAGCTCTTTTACAGGATCTCTCTGATAGCCTGTAACCCAAATGTCCTCGCATACTGTCACACCTACTAGTTGGTCAAGAAGTTTAACTGGACGGACCTCTTTTGAAGGCTCGAAATAACGAGCTTCGTCAAAGATGTTGTATGTAGGCAACAGCGACTTGTACACTATCTGAGGCGAGTGACCAGGAACTAGAATGGCTGCTGCATTGTGAAATGGCTTGCCAAAAGTCCCCTTATGGTAGTCTACATATCCCACTATCAGGGCCGCACTATCGATCTGAGACTGTAGGCGTTCCAAGGCCTTGATGTTAGCTTGGACAAATCCTCCCTTAAAAAGGAGATCTAGTGGGGGATAGCCACAAATGGCCAATTCAGGGGTGAGGACAACCTCTGCCCCTCGTTCACTTAACGCCCGGTAGGCAGACAGAATTTTGTCCGCATTTCCCGGAAAGTCTCCTATCGTGGTGTTGAGTTGGGCAATACCGATTTTCAATCGCCTTGAAACTGCACAAGAAAGAGGCTTTTGGGCAAGATAGAAAATCAACTTGGCACCACAAAAACTTAAAGCCAGACTGCAGACACGAAAAATGCCTTTCATAGGGCACCTCCATGATGAGTATGTTTGATGTCCATGGTGCAATTACCCTTTACAATATAGACTGTTGGGGAGATGGGTACTTTACCGTTAACCCCGCTGGGAACATCGCGGTGCTTCCCACACGTGATCCGTCCTGTCAAGTCGACTTGTATGAGTTGGTAAATGAAGCTCGGCGTCGCGGGCTCTCCCTACCTCTGGTGATTCGTTTTCAGGATCTTCTGCGAAACCGTGTAGAAATTATTCAGCGTTCTTTTACATCAGCTATCGAAGAAGCCGGGTACCGTAATACCTACCGTGGGGTTTTTCCCATTAAGGTCAATCAGCTTCGAGAAGTAGTCGAAGAAATTCTAGATGCAGGAGCACCCTTTCATATCGGCCTAGAGGCAGGTAGCAAATCTGAACTCATGGCTGCTTTGGCTATCCATGTAGATCCAGAAAGCCTTGTTGTCTGCAATGGCTATAAGGACAAGGAATTTATCCGCACGGCCCTCTTGGGAAGAAAATTAGGCAAACGGGTGATCATTGTTGTCGAAAAACTGGAGGAACTCTATCAAGTGCTCCAACTTTCTGAAGAAATGAGTGTTGAACCGTACATTGGAATGCGTGTAAAGCTCCAATCTAAGGGGGCAGGCAAGTGGGCTACCAGTGGTGGCACAAATGCAAAGTTTGGTCTTTCTACTGCTGATTTGGTGGTAGCTTGTGATGCCTTGAATAGTGTAGGGCAGTCCGACACTTTCAAGTTGCTCCACTTCCATGTTGGATCCCAAGTACCAGACATCGGCACCATCAAACGAGCAATACGGGAGGCTGCCCGCTTCTACTCTAAGTTACAAAAAATGGGATACGATCTCGCCTATTTGGATGTAGGGGGTGGATTGGGCGTGGACTACGATGGCTCCAAGACTACGTTTAATAGCTCCACCAATTATACCCTCAATGAGTATACCCGAGACGTTGTACACAACATCATGGAAGTGTGTGACTCGGAAGGAGTGGAGCATCCTATTATTGTGAGTGAAAGTGGACGAGCTACCGTGGCACATCACTCGGTTTTGGTTGTGGAAGCCTTTGGCTCCATAGAGAAAAACGCCCGGAATTCTGTTGCAAGAGCTTCTGCTGAAGATCCTAAGTTAGTGGGAGAAATCTTAGAGATACGCAAAAATCTCTCTCAAAAAAACCGCTTGGAGAGTCTCCACAATGCTCAGCAAATTCGTGAACGGGCACAAGCCATGTTCGATCTTGGACTATTAGAGTTACGGCCAAAAGCAAAAATTGAAACTGTCTACTGGGAAATAGCTTCTGCCATTGTGGAAGCATTTCGCAGTATACGCTATGTCCCAGAAGAAGTTAAGGAGATAGAAAACATCCTTGGAGATCAGTTTATTTGTAATTTCTCCGTTTTCCAGTCCCTACTTGATCACTGGGCGCTCGGGCAACTTTTTCCTGTACTTCCAATTCATCGCTTAAATGAGCTCCCTGAGAGAAATGGTACACTCGTGGACATCACCTGCGATTCGGATGGAAGGGTAGACAAATTTATTGACCTTCAAGACGTAAGAGAAACCCTGTCTATGCACCGTTTTCGCCCTGGTGAACCCTATTTCCTTGGTTTCTTCCTCGTAGGAGCGTACCAAGACATTATGGGGGGGTTACACAATCTTTTTGGGAGGGTAAACGAAATCCACGTCTTCATGGATGAGGATGAAGAAAGAGGGTATTACATCGAGGAGATTTTGCCCGGAAGCACTGTGGGCCAGGTGCTGTTTCTTACCCAATGGGATGTCAATGAACTAATACGACGCATGAAGACTCAAACCGATGCAGCAATTAAAGGTGATAAACTGAAGCCAAACGAAGGGATGCGCTTACTCAATGAATATGAAAGGGGGTTTTCTTCCTATACTTACTTAAAGTTCGAGGACGGCGTGCTCCCATCTGCTGGCATGTGATGCAAAAACTAGGTCTTTTTCAAAAGGCTCCCCTATCCATTAGGGAAGAGGGAAGAAGGAGAGTTTTTACTTTTGCATAGGCATAGGATCCGGGAAATAGCCCCTTTGTTTTTCAGAAATAGGCCGCCCCAACTTTTCTAACACAAGAAGCATATCTTTCCATACTTTGCGTTTTTCCTGGAGGGATTGGTTTCTTAGTAAGTAAGAAGGGTGATAGGTGACCAGGACCGGTATGTTGATGTATTTCATCCATTGTCCACGCAATTCCTTCATTGGCTGCTGCTGGCCAAGGAGCCCTTCTGCAGCCGTGTTTCCTAAGGCGACGAGAACACTTGGCTGGATGAGAGCAATCTGCTCGTGAAGCCATGGGAAACAGGCAGTTACCTCTTCAGATTTTGGTTTGCGGTTTCCTGCACGACCAGCAGGAGTGTCGGGGCGACATTTCAAAATATTAGCAAGATAGACTTCGTTTCGGCTAAGACCCATAGTCTCTATAATACGGGTGAGCAAATGGCCGGCCCGACCTACGAAGGGCTCCCCTTGCCTGTCTTCATCTACTCCCGGGGCCTCTCCAATAAACATCAATTCCGCTCGTGGATTACCTACCCCAAAAACAACTTGGGTGCGACTAGCTGCCAAGTGAGGACACCGCATGCAAGAAAGCGCCTCCTTGCAAAGTGACTCCAGCGTCCACTTTCCACTCTTAGGTTGTGGGAGTGGAGAGGAGGGAGACTTGCCAGTGAGATACTTTTCCGGAATAAGTGCAGGAGTACTAGTAGGAAAAGGCTTCTTTTGCATGCGACTGCTGGCAGATCGTAGCCCCTCCAAAACGTGAATGGAAGCATGAAGCCTTCTCCTTCCAATCCTCTGAACTGAGAGGAGAACATTACGAGAAAAACTTAAGGCCTGATCGAAGTTATCCACAGAGCAGGAACCATGCATGGGGCGGGCAAGCAAAGTCCCCAGGCCGGCGACAGTGACACAACTTACGCCCAGCCAGCAAGCCAATTATAATAGGGGCCCCGTCTGCTGAACTAGGCGAGATACTCTTGGAAAGCGATCTAACCCTCCCCGATCGTCTCATCATATAACCCAGATTAACTTAGTGAATGAAGAAAAAACCCCGCTTAATGAAGAAAACCCCGTAGTTGCTATAGCCCTGCCTGTGCACGTATGGTTCCGCTGATGTATGAACATGACTTGTCAAAAGAGGAGGTTAGCTATTCGCGTCTCTCTTCCCCTTTTTGGAAGAGAGCCCATTTTGTAGGCGATTTCTGGGGCTTTTTGAATACCACGGAATTACTTGAAGCTAAGGCGGTTGCACGCATGCATAGATCCACTGCCCTCTACTTTACATTTACTGAGACATTTGTGCCTGCACAGAAAGTATGCTCGGTGAGCTTGAGAGAGTGTTATGGATAAAACTACTAGAAGCAGAACAATTTTAAGCTTGTTAAGCGAGGAGATGTTGATTACCATGCGCCCATGATCCTTTAGGGGGCGAAAATTGGTTTCGACTGGAGGTTGGAGCTGTGCCTGCATGCCGAGGATGACTCGTTGGCCTCGTAAATAATAATCGGGTCAAAAAGAAGATAACTGCTAACTACAGGAATCAATCGGTGACAACCGCAGGAGGGCCTGCGGTCGCACTGCTCGGCTAGTATAATGGCCGTAGCGTCTTTCTCTTGAAACCTGCTAGAGAAGAAAGGCGACGACAGCGGGTTAGCCTGATGTGAAGTGTGTCCGCACAGATGGCGAATTAAGTACGGACACTACGAGAGGCAAGCAAAAGGAAGTGGCCTTCAGCGACCCTCTGACGATAGGAAGGCCACAAAAGCATGTAGAGATGGTAAGGCGATCGGCTTTCAGGACACGGGTTCAATTCCCGTCGCCTCCAGGAAGGGTAGCGCCTACAGCGTTCTCTAGCCCTAGCCTCCGGATTCGGACTACGGGTTTTGGTTTCATCAATTACCAAATGCGGACACGGTTCGTTATTTAGCATGGTATGGGAGGTTGGTAGAACGCGGAGGGGGATTCCCCTAGTAGTTTCTCCGTAACAATAGTAACTGGGGAGAGAAAACATGGCGTTGGAATTACAGCAAGTGATTGAGACAAAGAGCTTCATCAGCCCTGCCGTTGCAGAGTCTCTAAAGCCTTTAGCCCCAGGCGTGTACTGCTTTCATAAAAGTTGGGGAACAGGCAGAATCGCAGAATGGCGACTGGCTACGGGTCACGTTGTGGTCGATTTTGAGAGTAAGAGGGGACACTCTATGCAGATGCAGTACGCTGCACAGACCCTACAGTTACTTCATTCCAGTGACTGGCGGGTACGTGTTTTTTTAGACGCGACGGCCGTACGCTCAAAAGCAGAGTCTCTTCCTGTGGAATTCATGCGCAGTTTTCTGCAAGATCATGGGGGGAAGGTTACGCTTAATCATCTCTCCTCTACTCTTGTCCCAAAAGTGTTTGACACTACTAGCTTTAAGGAATGGTGGGACATCCTTAGAAAAAAACTCAAGTCGGACCGGCGCTTCCACCTTCCTTCCAAGGGAACTGAGCCTATCGAGTTTCGCCAGATGCCTCTCTCCAACCATGAGGGTCTCCTTGCCAAATTTCAGGCGGCACGGCACCTTAAGGATCACGTTGCAACTGTTGACCAGATCCTAAAATCGCTTGACGACTTTTCTCAAGAGAAAGGAGAGCCGCTAAGAAGAGTGGCCCTGCGGATCGAAGAGATAGCTGCTAGGTGCCGTAAACTATGGCCCGTGCAAGCTTTGGAGCTACTACTTGCACGGGAAGCAATTTGTTCTAGGTACAAGGACTTACGGCTCGGGACTCCCTCGGTTACCGTAGCAGATATTCTTCGGGCGGAAGAAGCCCGGTTTCCGGTTATTTTTTCTGCCCTCCCTTCTGTTAAGCACCATCGAGTTCTTGATGTCCTTCCAGAAGTGTTTGGTGAGAGTTGGAAAGAGAAAGTACTCAGTTTAGTCCAAAGAGTCGGCTGGCGTACAGTAGTTGGTGTTGCACGTCTTTTTGAGCGCAGAAACGCACTTCACGAGTTTCAAAAAGCCGTGTTCGTTTCCATAATGGACCGTTCCGTCTCCCAAGAAATCCTTTACTGGATCTGTAGAAAACGAGGAGGTTGCTTCCTCCAGCATCTATTTAATGCAGATCTTCTCGTCAACGTGTTAATTATCCTAGAGCATAATCGACTCGATGATGGAAGACGCTCTAGGCTTCACGATCTTCTTCTAGAGGATAGAGCGTTGTTTCAGGATCTACTATCCGACGCAAGTCGGCAGACTGTTCGCGATATCATACGCCGTCTGCTTCTCAGTCCTATTTTCGATGATATAAATCGTCGTTCCCTACTAGCTCGCATCATCAAGATCCATCCCGAGATGCAAAACATGATGGCTTATGAAAAGGTAGGGATTTCCCAGGAAATATTTACTGTTTCGTGGATCAGCCTCGAGCGACGCAAGGCGGAGTATGACGACTTAGTTGGTCGGCAGATCACGCAGAGTGTAAAGGATATTGCTCTTGCCAGATCTCACGGCGACCTCAGAGAAAATCTTGAGTTTAAGTCTGCTAAGGAGCACCACTCCACTTTAATCAGAAGGAAGGCCGAATTAGAGCTTATGCTCGCTAATGCACGTGGAACAAACTTTGAATCTCCTGATACATCTAAAGTCTCCATCGGCACTGTGATCAACTTAACAGAAGTTCTTTCTGGCAATACTGAGACGTATAGCATCTTGGGGGCGTGGGATGGCCTGCCATCTAGGAACATCATCTCCTATCAGGCAGCCATGGGACGCGTCCTCCTTGGAAAACGTGTGGGAGAGCTCGTCGAGCTACAGAACAGCGATGGGCAACTCCAAAAATGGCGTATCGATGCCATCCATCCCTTTGAAAACTTTGAACTACTTTCTTAAGCTTCAAAAACACTAGCAAACTCCCTTACATAACAGCTTCTTCCTATTGTCTTTCCGTTTTATGATTTCGACTCAAATTTCTGCATTAATGGCACGGGAAATTATGGATTCTAGGGGACATCCAACAGTGGAAGTAGATGTTAAGTTGGCAGGAGGTGCTATAGGGCGTGCTGCGGTGCCAAGCGGTATAAGTGTTGGCGAGTATGAAGCTTTGGAGCTGAGAGACGGGGAAAAGAAGCGTTATCTCGGCAAAGGAGTTCGAAAAGCGGTCCGAAATGTAATGGATCTTCTCGCACCTGAAGTTATCGGAATGGACGCGCTAGATCAGGCAAAAGTAGACAGGCACATGGTCGCCGTGGATGGGACACCTAACAAGGAAAAGATTGGTGCCAATGCAGTCCTTGGGGTCTCCCTCGCTACGGCGAAGGCTGCAGCCTCGCAAGTTGGTATACCCCTGTATAGGTACCTTGGAGGTTCCAACGCAAAGGTGCTTCCTGTCCCTATGATGAATATCCTCAACGGAGGAGCACATTCAGATGCGCCGATTGATTTCCAGGAATTTATGATTGTACCTAGGGGGCTCGGTAGTTTTTCAGAAGCTGTTCGCGCAGGGGCTGAGATTTTCCATGCCTTGAAGGATGAACTCAAGTCCAGAGCCCTCTCCACAGCTGTCGGCGACGAGGGAGGTTTTGCACCCAACCTTTCCTCAGTTGAGGACGTTATGGACATTATAGCTAAATCAGTAGGGAAGGCGGGTTATAGCTTTGGGAGGGATATCTACATTGCCTTAGACGCGGCTTCCAGCGAATTCTACGACGCTCAGTCCGGACAGTATGTTTTCAGAAAGTCAGATAATTCCAAGCGCTCTGCTAAAGAGATGGTTTCCTACTATCAAACACTTTGTTCTAACTATCCAATCTTCTCTATTGAAGATGGTTGTGCAGAAAATGACTGGGAGGGCTGGAAGCTCTTGACTGAGATGCTCGGGGAAAAAATCCAATTAGTTGGAGATGACTTGTTTGTAACCAATATGCAATTCCTCTGTAAGGGTATCCAACAGAGGGTTGGCAACTCCATCTTGATCAAGATTAACCAAATTGGCTCCCTCACTGAAACCTTTGATGTGATTGAGGCAGCACGCAGGAACAAGTACGTCCCGATCATCAGTCATCGCTCCGGAGAGACCGAGGACACTACTATAGCAGACATTGCTGTGGCGACAAATGCCGGCCAGATTAAAGCAGGATCTCTCTCTAGGACTGATCGAGTGGCGAAATATAACCAGCTACTCCGTATTGAGGAAGAATTAGGAAACAGTGCTGTCTATCGCAATACCATGCCAGGTGATATTCCAACGAGCATGTGACAGTGATCACTACACGATGTCAACGCAGAGCGAACCGATGGCATGTAGTTAATCGATTTCTCACCTTCGCTGTTATTTTAGGAGGAATTATTATGCTTGGTCTTCTCTTTGTCCCCGTCCTGGATAGGACAAGGGAGCTTAAAGAGATTCTGGAAAGAGAAAAACAGGAACTGCGGGTTGCGCTTCTCTTACAAAAAAAGCGGGAGCGGGAAGTTTTCCTCTTACGGTCAGATCCAACGTATCTGGAGATGGTCGCTCGCGACAAGCTTGACCTAATGAAGTCAGGGGAAATTATTTTCCGACGGCTTGACAAAAGACAGGATGGAAGAACTCCGTGCTTCTCCACCGAAGGTGGTAGATTGCACCGGGCCCATTTAGGCAGGCCCTTGTATCAATAGAGGAGTCCGACTTCATCCATCTTCTGCCCCGATATCAGTAAGGATGGCGTCGATAATGCGTTCTGCCATTTTGGTGATCTGGTGCTCGTCCTGTCCCTCGATAAGTAGCCGTATTTTTGATTCTGTTCCAGAGTAGCGTAGGAGAACTCTTCCCCTATCTTTAAGGACATTCCGAGCATGCTCCATGAGGCTTTGCACATTGGAGAGAGAACTAATGGGGGGCTTCTTTCGCACTGCGAGGTTTCTCTGTACCTGGGGATATTTTACCAAGCAACTCTTAAGCTCACTGAGTGGCTTGCCAGATTCAATCATAACGCGCAAAACCTGTAGAGCGCTTATGATACCATCGCCAGTGGTGGTATAATCTCTAAAAATTAAATGCCCGCTCTGTTCTCCTCCAATGTTGAGCCCATTACGCAACATCTCTTCAATCAGGTGGCGATCTCCCACATCAGTTCGGATGACATGTCCTCCACACTGGGTAATAGCCTCATCAAGACCAGCGTTACTCATAACCGTAGCCGCAAGAGTATTCTTTGCGAGAAGATGATTGCGTAGGGAGTCAATCGCCACGATTGCCATAATTTCATCGCCGTCCAGCAGATCTCCTTTTTCATCGCAAAAAAGAACACGGTCAGCATCTCCATCATGGGTAATTCCCACGTGCGCTCCAGTCTTAAGAGCGAATTTTTGGATAGCTTGTGGAAATGTACTCCCACTCCCTTCGTTGATGTTCACGCCATTGGGAGAATCATGCAATACATGCAAATCTGCACCTAGCTCTCGGAGAATATTAGGGGAAGATTTGTAGGCAGCCCCGTTAGCACAATCAAGGGCAATGCGTAGACCTCTAAGAGAGTAACCACGAGGAAAGCTCCGTTTGGCGTATTTTACATAGCTGGTCAATGCATCGTCAATGTGCACTACGCGGCCAATTTTGGCAGCAGGAGGAGGAATGAAGGAACTAGTCTCGAGAAAGACGAGTTTTTCAATGGATGCTTCTACTGAATTTGGTAGCTTGTAACCGTCGTAACGAAAGAATTTAATGCCGTTATCCTCATAGGAATTGTGGGAGGCGCTCAAGATCATACCAGCGTCAGCATGCAGAGAGCGCGTGATGTAGGCAATCCCAGGAGCGGGAAGTAGCCCGACGAGGAAAACGTCCACACCAAGGGAGGTGATACCGGCAGTTATGGCACTTTCTAGCATATAGCCAGAAAGACGCGTGTCTCTCCCAAGGACTATGGTACGCTTCTCTCTTGGTGGATTAGGATTTCCATTTCCCCCAGCACCAAAGACGCAAGCTGTAGCACGACCAAGTCTAAGCGCAGTTTCTGCTGTAATGGGTTCAATGTTAGCGGTTCCTCGAATACCATCGGTTCCAAAGAGTCTTTTCCTCATGGTAGATATGCTACAGAACGGTGTATCCATTCAGAGGGAAATGGAGTCTTCACTGCATTTTTCCGTACAAGGTACCAGATTGCACTGGCAAGAATTAGACAAAGCAATTTTGCCCACCAGTTGTTTGGAATAAGGCCGCTCATGTTTCCGAAAGTAACAAGAGTTGGTTTAATTGCTGCTGGAATTCTTCAGCACCTAGGTTGCGCCTAATGACTCCATTGTGACAGATGGAAATGTGCCCAGTCTCCTCGGAGACGACAATTGCCACGCTATCCGTAGATTCTGTCAGTCCTAAAGCTGCACGATGTCGCAATCCAAGGTTTCGATCAAGATCCTCACGTTGTGTCAGCGGTAGGATACATGCGGCAGCAACAATTTGGTCTTTGTGTAAAATCACAGCTCCGTCATGGAGAACTGTTTTAGGGTGAAACATGGTGAGGATGAGCTCTTTGGAATAGTCACAGTTAATAGCAACACCAGTTTCAGTAATTGGACGGAGGCTAATCTTTCTCTCGATGACAAGAAGAGCTCCAAAGCCCCTGCTTGAAAGCTCAATAACGGTACCGGCTAGCTCTCCGAGCGCTTCATGCTTCTCGAAGGTTGTCAAAAGAAAGTGGTTGTTGCCAAGTTCCGTAATAGCACGCCTGAGTTCCGGCTGAAAAATGATGACTAGTGCCAATGCAAGAAATCCAGAAAGGCTGCGCAGTAGCCATTCAATAACCGCAAGGTTAAAAAATCGCGAAAGAAGGGTAAGTGTTATGAAAACTAGGACTAATCGGATTAATATTCGCCCCCCCTGTGTTCCACGTAGGTAGAGACAGGTATAATGAAGGACAATAGTCAGAATGCCAATCTCTACTGCTGCAGTCCAATACTGCTCAAAAAAACTGAGCGCGCTATGCATCGAACACATCAATAGCCTACGGAAGTAGGATGGCTTCCGTCATTTTAAGAGCCTCACGATGAGGTGCAGGCTCGTGTACTCGAAACAGGCGGACTCCTTGCTCCCTGCAAAAACTTGTTAAGGCTATCCCAGGCCAAAATCGTCCTTCTATGGACTGATCACCAGAAGTGACCGAGAGAAAACTCTTGCGAGAAACTCCGACAAGTACCGGATATTTTCCATCAGTTAAACTCGATAGAGCAGCAAGGAGCTCCTTGCTGTGAGAAAAAGTTTTTCCAAATCCAATTCCAGGATCGATCGCTATACTCATAGGATCTACTCCAAAGGACATTGCCATCCGTGTTCTTTGAAGAAGGAAATCCCGGACTTCTGTAGCTACGTTTATGTAGTGAGGCTTTTGTTGCATAGTGCGAGGGGTGTTTTGCATATGCATCAGCACTAGGCCAGCCTTTGTTTCTACCACCACAGAAAGCATTTTTGGATCTCCACGAAGAGCTGTTATATCATTGACGATGTCTACTCCTTCTTCCAAGCAGCAATAGGCCGTCTCTGCCTTGTAGGTGTCGACGGAGAGTGGAATATCGCTCTTCTGGCGTAGTGCTCGCACAACTGGCAACACACGAGCTAGTTCTACAGCGGCGGAGACAGGCAAGGCACCAGGGCGGGTGGATTCGCCGCCAATGTCTATGATATCTGCCCCTTCCTCTATTAACTTAATTCCGTGGTGAACAGCAGCTTCTCCATCAATATATTGTCCTCCATCCGAAAAGGAGTCAGGTGTCACATTGAGGATACCCAGAATAAGTCCTTGCCGAGAGAGATCTATATCCCTTTTCCGGGCACGCCAAATCATTCACCCCTTTCTAGGAAGTCGCACAAAGGCAGAATATGCATGCGCATCTAGGCCTTCAACTTGGCAAAGGGTATCAATAAATGGTAGGCTCTTGCGTAGGGAGTCTTCGTTAAAGCGAAAGATGCTGGTACGTCTCTGGAACTGATCAGCTGTTAATCCTGAAAAAGATTTACCTGTCCCTCCGGTGGGTAATTCATGGCTTAAGCCTGCCAGAAAATCTCCAACAGCTATGGGAGAGATACCCCCAAGAAAAATTGCACCAGCAGCCATCAATTGCCCAGCAACTTCTTCAGGGTTACAGGTTGCTACAGAGACGTGCTCGCTGGAAAACTTGTTGGCTACCTGAACACACTGATCCATTCCTTTGCAAAGGACGAGGCATGCATTTTTTAGAGAATCTCTCAATTGAGTCTTACGGGAGCAGAACTTCACTTGTTCCTTAATAGTCTTATAGACCTTGTTTAATAACTGGGGGGAATCTGTAAGCAGCACGGCCACGCTTTCTGAACCATGTTCGGACTGCGCCAGAAGATCCGCAGCAATCCAGTCTGGCCGAGCTGAAGCATCTGCAATTACCAGTACTTCGCTTGGCCCAGGCAATAAGTCCACAGATGTTCGGCCAAAGACCTGCCGTTTTGCCTCCACCACATACGGATTACCAGGACCAAAAACTTTTCGTACCGATGCAACAGTTTTTGTCCCATAGGCTAAAGCGGCAATTGCCTGGACTCCGCCTATACGGTAAATCTCAGTAGCACCGCAAAGTGCAAGTGCTGCCAAAAGGGATGAGCTAATTGAACCATCTGCCCCACCGGGAGTAGCCACCACAATCTCTTGCACGCCAGCGGCCATAGCCAGGGTACATGTCATCACTGCTGAAGATACAAGAGGTGCCGTCCCGCCTGGTACATAAATACCTACACGATCGAAAGGATCAAAACGCTCCCCTATCATAGCCCCTTGCATATTTCTGGAGGACCAATTTTTCCGCAGAGTTCTCCTTGCAAATTTCAAAAGATTAGCACGTGCCGCTAAAATAGCACGACTTGTGGAGGGAAGGAGGGTAGCGACTGCAGAGGAAACCTCTTGTTTGTCCACACGCAATTGCGATTCCTCCAGCTCCCCTCCACTAAATTTTTTTGTGTAGTATAAGAGGGCTAGATCGCCACGCTTTCTTACATCTTGAATAATTTTTTGCACGCAAGACCGCATCTTACATGTGGGCTGCAAAGTACGATTAAGTGTGCCAAGCCACTTGTTAAAATCGCTATCAGTGTACTGAAAAATCCTCATTTGACACGGATGCTGTGTTCGGGATGGTTGTTAGATTGTTCTAGTGCCACTAGCACACGCAGGGGTTTTGTCTGCTGCACGGAGACAGGTCTTCCAGGGCCCCCCGAAAGGTGTTTGGCCAGGAGTATAGAAACTTCTTAGGGAGGGAAAACCCCACGGCTCGTCAGACAACCACGGCCGCGCTCCCCCACAGGGGACTATGGCTGTACCGCAAGTCCGCTACATCCCAAGAAAAAGGCATGCCCACCGCACTTCCATCCTCCAGGAGTAAAAGAATAGCCATGCCCCCGATTATAAAGAATCCACAGTGGTTACACCCCCATGAAAACTAACTACCACGGCAGCACTTGGGCGACTGTGGATGCTCTCGACTAGGAATGCAAGAAAGAAATTCCTGAGAGAAAACCAAGACAGTCTCTAGGCTTGCGTTATGCTTCCGTTATCAAACCTGCTTGTTTTAACCCTTTGGTTCAGGGGCAGAATGGAACTTATTGGGTATAACAAAGAAGAAACATTACAGCCTTGCCATCTCTAGGGTCCAGGCCGATTCCTTGTGCAAATCAATCCCTGAAGCAAGTGACCCTCAATGAAAGACTGAATGCCGCCATCCATGACCTCATGGACGTTAGTAGCTTGGACTCCAGTCCTTAGATCCTTTACCAACTGATATGGCTGAAAGATATAAGAACGGATCTGATTCCCCCAAGCAATGGTCCCCTTCTCTCTAGATTGAGAGTTTCTTTCAGCCAGTTTCTTGTCTACCCCAACTTGGTAGAGCTTAGCCTTAAGTAATTTTAAGGCTGTATGGCGGTTTTTCAGCTGACTACGTTCATTTTGGCACGCCGCGACGATACCTGTAGGAAGATGAGTAATTCTTACAGCAGTTTCTACCTTATTTACATTCTGCCCTCCCTTGCCACTGCTGCGGTAAGTATCAATTCTTAGATCACGCTCTTCCAAATGGATGGGAACCTCTTCAACCTCAGGTACTACGTCGACGCTGGCAAAAGAGGTGTGCCGACGTTTGTTTGCATCAAAAGGGGAAATACGCACCAGACGGTGCACTCCACGCTCTTGTCGAAGATAACCGTATGCATACTCTCCGAAAACTCGTAGAGTAGCATACTTAACTCCTCCCTCTGCTTCCTGAAAACTTACCTCTTCGTACTTCATAGTGGAGCTACGTTCTATCCAACGGGTATACATTCGTATTAGCATCCGTGCCCAATCACAAGATTCCATCCCGCCAGCTCCTGCATGAATAGTAAGAAATGCCGGGTTTCTGTCAAATTCTCCGGAAAGAAACTGGACTAGTTCGAAACGCGAAAGCTCTTTTACAAACCGTTGATACTCTGCATTTACTTCCTCCACCGCAGAAGCACGTAACCCTTGAGAGGACTCTTCGGTAGCGACCTTTTTAAGCGTTTCCAGCTCCTCTAATTTCTTCTGAAGTACATGAAAGGGGCTTAGCTTAGAACGCAACTCAGACGCCTTACTAACAATGCCTTCAGCCCTTGCGCGGTCCTTCCAAAAAGACTGAGATGCCATCTCAGTCTCTAGTTCCGCTAGGCATTGTGAAATTGTGAGTAAATCAAAGAGACCTCCATAACTCGGCCAGGCGTCCTGCGAGTTTGGAGGTATCTACCAGTTGGAGCTCCATGACCATCAGCTAACCTCTTCGTACCGCAAAAGTCAAACAGCTACCAGAACAAACCTGGGCCTCCAGCCTTTAGCACGCGCAGGAAATGCGTTGACGCCAAAGTATCGGTAAGTTTGCAAAGGCTTATGACAACTTTTAACTCCAGCAACTAATTGCCAGAATGTTCCATTACACTGCCCCCACCTTATTCTAATCGTTCCAAGCTACTGCCACGTCCTATCCTAACTGTAATGGGACAAAACCAAGCGCTCCTCACACCTGAAAATCACCATTAAACCCTTAGTAAACCGTCCCAATTTCTACACGCCGATTCTTAGCCCATGCAGCCCCATTATTCCTAGAATCTACAGGCATCTCCTCACCAAAACTAACAGTTTGCAAACGATCAGCCCCTACTCCTAAATTAATTAAAGCCTGACGCACCGCACTTGCTCGACGCTCTCCTAAGGCCCGATTGTATTCCTCAGTACCCCATGAATCTGTAAAGCCCGCGACAATGAGCATCTTGCTGTGCAATCTCCTTATGGAAGCGGCAATACCCCTTACCTTATCTTGCTCCGCTCTGCTGAGAGCGAAGCTATCAAAGGAAAAATAGATAGGCTGATACTGACCTCGCCTGACATTGCTCCCAAAGAAACCTCCTCCTTCTACGCGATCAGGCAATGGATCGGTGTTAACAGGGACAGCATTAATAAAGTCCCCATCAATACCGGTATATCGCTCTCTTTTCACACGGCAGGCGGGAAAACCTGCCACGACAGCTACTGCAAGCACAAAAGAAAGGATATATCTCCTCATGAACGGTATCAGTCGCTCTTTCTTGTATGTATTTATGGGAGCGTGACAACCACGCTACCCTCACCGTCCCCAATAGGGCTCAGAAATCTTCCCACATCCCCTGAGAACAGATGTAGTACGGCCAGTTTGAGAGTCAAGCAGAATAAGAGAATTACCATCCGTAAAGATCAGGTGTCGTGAATTTGCTCCCCAAGTAGGGTTCTCTCCCTGAACTAGTACTCTAGTATCCCCGGCTATTAGATCTTTTACTGCTATGGCAAGACTGCCATAAGACCGAACATTGAATGCTATCTTACGCCCATCTGGAGACCAATTTGGCTCTGTACAATAGTTAAAGCCCGTGCAAACACGTCTAGACGCCCCGCTTCTACCATTTACATCCACTTGATATAGCTGTGGGCCCCCAGTCTCGTCTCCCACATAGATAATTTCGTGGCCATCCGCAGACCATGTTGGTGAGGATGCTACTCCATGCCGAGTATGAGTGATTCGAGATACTTTCTTCTCCAACATGTTTACCACATAGATTTCTGGTCTTCCATCTCTACTCACTGTACAAGCAATACGGCTGCCGTCTGGAGAAAATGCCGCCCCCGAGTTAGTACCAGGGAATCTTACCAACCGACGGCGCGCGCCAGAGAGGAGATTTACCAAGTAAATATCCGCATACCCACTCAAGTAACCGGTGTAAGCCAGCCGATCCCCCCCGGAATTCAAGGTAGGCCTGACATTCAAGTTACGGTCATGCGTTACCTGTTCTACCATACCACCATCGTAGTCACAAAGGTAGATTTCCTTTTTACCAGTTCTCGCAGAAACAAATGCCACACGCTTGGACGCCATTCCTATTTTACCCGTCAAGACCTGTACGATGTCATCTGCGAAGAGATGGGCCATCATTCGGAAATTATTCCTATAGTTCTTAGATAAGACGCACTTATCAGAGATGTCTGTCAGCCGACCTACTAAAGATCCTCCAGACATTCCACCGGATACGGTGTACAATGCTTTTTCTTTCCCAAGAAAAGTAAACCATCCACTGAGTTCTAGATCGTTTCTTAGAATGTGGGTAATGGCGGCGCCATCAACACCTATAATCTGCGATATTGCCAAGGGAACGCGACCACCTTTGTGAATGGTGATGGTGGGAACTTCCTCAGCGATAGCGGCGCCGACAACAAGATAAGAGAGGAGAAGGCCACCAAGGTTTTTCATCGAATAGAGAGCCTCTGCGTTAATTTTTCGACTGTGACTACAAGTGGGAAATGATATTGTCTCCAAACTCAGAGCACCTGACTTCAGAAGCACCATCCATCAAACGGGCAAGATCATAAGTTACTCGCTTGGTGCTAATGGCAGCATTAAGTCCTCTAACTAGAGTGTCAGCAACCTCGTGCCATCCTAAGTAGCGGAACATCATTTCACCGGAAAGGATAACAGACCCAGGATTGACCCGATCTAAGTTTGCATACCTGGGGGAGGTACCGTGAGTTGCTTCAAAAATTGCATGGCCTGTCATATAGTTAATGTTGCCACCCGGTGCAATGCCAATGCCACCTACCTGTGCAGCCAGTGCATCCGAAAGATAATCCCCATTTAGATTTAGGGTGGCAATGACGTCAAATTCTTCCGGACGTGTAAGCACTTGCTGCAGGGCAATATCAGCAATGACATCCTTAACTACGAGTCCATTAGGTAACCGACACCAAGAACTCCCCTCTATCCCTACGGCCCCAAATTCCCGCTTAGCTAGATCATACGCCCACTTCCGAAAAGCACCCTCTGTATACTTCATTATGTTTCCCTTATGAATGAGGGTGACACTACGACGACTCTGGTCAACAGCATATTGAATGGCAGCGCGTGCAAGGCGCTCAGTACCCGCTCGACTAACCGGTTTTATACCAATACCCACTTCTACCTCCTCGTAAAGACCAAGGGGCAACTTTGCAACCCTCGCCCACTCCAACCCTCGGTTCTTGGATCCAAAGCGAATCTTTTCAAAAAAAGCGGGGAACTCAGATTCCAAAAACCTACATACAGAGTTAGCTGCAGCAGTACCAGCTCCGAATTCAATACCTGCATAAATGTCTTCCGTATTTTCACGGAAAATGACTGCATCTACTTTTTCTGGACACTTAACTGGAGAAGGAACTTTGGAAAAATGTCGAACGGGACGTAGACAAACGTAGAGGTCCAACATTTGACGAAGAGCGACATTAAGTGAAGAAATGCCTTCCCCTGTGGGTGTAGAAAGCGGTCCCTTAATACCGACAAGATATTCTTGAAACGCTGTAACTGTCTCTTTGGGAAGCCAGTCGCCAAATTTGTCTCTAGCCGCTTCTCCGGCAAAGACTTCTAACCAGGCAACCTTGCGGCTGTCGTTGTAGGCTTTCTTCACTGCTGCATCGAACACGCGCCTGCTAGCAGCCCATATATCTGGCCCACTTCCATCTCCGCGAATAAAAGGAATAATAGGACAGTCAGGCACAACGAGTTTTCCCTGAGAAATAGTGATCTTCCCTCCTCCTTGTGGAACAACTGCTTTGTAAGTCATAGATTTTATTGGTCCATCTCAGCATTAGAAAGAAGCCAAGACGCCCTTTTGTTAGTACTTCCGGTATCAACTTTGTTTTACCGATAGAGCCCAAGAGGGAACGGAGCTTCCACACCAGGAGGACGCTTTCGCCAAGGTAACTCTAAGATGCAACACAATGTGGATGACAGCGCCAAGTGAGACGCAAGACTTTAGCTCCTATCCGAAGTCACCTATCCTAGGATGTAGCGTGGCTGGAATGCAAGCAAAGTATATGGGGAAGATTAAGGTCAAACCATCCTTGTACGACTAGGATCGGCATACAGATGAGAGAGCAGCAGGTTCCGAATGGTGTGACATAACACCAGCAAGGCATGGCATGGATGCTAGGAAACTCACGTGCGATTTTGTACACTATCACTATTCCTAACCCGGGCCAGGGCCTGACAGCAGCGTACATTTGTTTCTAGAAACACCTGACACCGGGTACAGTCTAAGTTATTTCTTGCACGAGCAAGTCCATACGCGTGAACAGCGGTCCAATGGAGGAGTAAATTATCCCTTGCCAGTAAAAAGCTAGAAGCCTTGCACACGGGAGATGGAATAGCCTATCTATCCGAGTGTTTCCGACAGCAGGTATCTTTTACTATTTGCTCGGAATTCCCTCAGAGGCCTACTAGGGCTTCCATAGCCGATAAGCTTCTGCTTCCTCCACACCTTGTAGAAGTATCTTACACATAAAGAGCAAATCGACTTGCTATGATACACATGAAACCCACATGTGCTGTACATATAACTTCCCTTGTGGGAGGGAAAAACTAAACACACGAGTTGAGAGCATATAATAGCCATTAAGAGCTAGAAGAGATAAGCAGTAGTGGCCTGCTGAGTAACACCAGGGATCTCTGCTGTCTCATCCGAGAGAAATCCCGTTGTCTTGTGATTGCAACAGAGACTGAATGGTCGATCACCGCTGGGGGGGGTGATTAGATTGGCTATCTCCAAACATCTTGCCTGTATTCCTTACAATGTTGCTGACGTGCGCACCTTATCCTATAGCTATTGTGTGTTGTTAGCACGATGGACTTGTCTAGTGCCTGGGCAAATTGTTGGATGCGAAACTAAACAACCTCATCATTTGCTAGCCCCTCACTTCAGAGTAAATAAAGATAAAGACGACATTAGTCCCCATTCTATTCGGAATTGAGCAATTGAGCGACTTACGACCTACCAATTCATCTAGATCAGGATGGCAAAGAACTCCTTCTTTGCCGGAAGTTTTCCGAAGCGTCCATGTACCGCAAGAGGGACGAGGGTTTTTTGGATTTTGTCGCAAGCTTTTGGCATTCTCCGGGCCAGGTTATTTGGTAGCAGTGGGTTACATGGATCCGGGTAATTGGGCAACTAGCCTAGCCGGTGGAGCACAATTTAACTATACTCTTCTCCCCGTGGTTGTCCTTGCCAGCTTTGCGGGGATCGTTCTGCAGTACCTCGCATTGAAGCTAGGAATTGCTACTGGAAGAGATCTAGCTCAAGCATGCCGTGACCACTTTACTCCAGGGGTAAATGTAGTCCTATGGATCACGTGTGAAATTGCTATCACCGCCTGCGACTTGGCCGAAGTAATCGGATCTGCCATTGCCCTAAATCTTCTTTTTGGCCTCCCCTTGATGTATGGCACATGTGTTACGGCCGTAGATGTTTTGTTCATTCTTTTCCTGCAAGATAAGGGATTCCGCCTTATTGAGATATTGGTACTGGCGCTTATTCTTGTCGTCGGAGGCAGCTTCCTCATTGAAATCATTCTGAGCCGCCCGGATCTAGAGCAGATGTTTTGCAGCTGTCTGCCTTCGATGGAGATTCTGAGAAATCCCAACATGCTCTACACGGCAATTGGAATTCTAGGTGCAACAGTAATGCCACACAACCTCTACTTACACTCAGCTATCTGTCAAACGCGCAACTTTGAGCCTACCAAAGAAGGACGGAAGCAGGCCATTTTCTATGCTACGCTGGATTCTACATTTGCGCTCATGTGTGCGCTCTTCATCAATGCAGCTATACTTATTGTCTCTGCGGCTGTCTTCTATAGAGGGGGATATTTCAAAGTCGCTGAAATTCAGGATGCGTATAAACTTCTTAGTCCGTTATTAGGTACTGGAGTTGCAAGCTTTCTCTTTGCTTTAGCCCTATTAGCTTCAGGACAAAACTCCACGCTGACAGGCACCTTGGCAGGTCAAATCGTGATGGAAGGATTTCTTAACCTACGCATTCATCCCAGCCTACGGCGCCTGACTACACGACTCCTAGCAATCCTTCCTGCTGTATTTGTCACCATTATAGCTGGGGAAGATACCACCGCTCGCCTTCTGATCCTGAGTCAAGTTATTCTAAGCTTGCAATTAAGCTTTGTAGTAATCCCTTTAGTCTTCTTCACTGGCAACCGAAACAAGATGGGCTACTTCGTTAATACCTTAGGCCTAAGTTTGCTTTCTTGGACTCTTGCCATCCTTATTGTGGTCCTGAACGGCTGGCTCCTAGTGGGAACCCTTCAGACAGGGTTTTGGAACAAAAAATTCCACTTCCCTTAAGAAGGGATATTCACTTCATCCTAACGTCTATCTCACAACGTCGGAGGAGTTCCGTGTAATAACAGACACAAACCCCGAGTGGGCGGCGATCTTCTCGAGTCTCAGCTTTACCAAGCGATAATCCCACGAGTTATGGCCATGACCTCGGGTTATACTTGAATCTATCCGATAGAACCCAGTCTTCTGGAAGGATTGCAATCTCCAGGCAAAGAATTATAGCGGCGGTGGCTAGGATAGGAACCTAAGAAGATGAATTTCTCACACCACTGGGAAGCCTCCTCAAGTGCCGCTTTTACAGAGGGATCCGCTACGGATCCGTCTACCTCTATGAGGAAAGCGTAACTCTCTGGTTTTCCAACCAGTGGGTGGGAAATAATCATGCATAGGTTAACAGCACGCCGCGAAAACGGTCCCAGGAAGAAGTACAAACTGCCACAGACATTTTTCAGCTGAAATGTCGACGAGGTCTTCCACCGCCTTGATGTAGCAAGAAACCCCCATTTTCCTGGACGACCTATGACAAAAAATCTAGTTACATTTATCCCTTCCTGTTGGATAGGAAATTGAAGGATATCCAAGTGGTAGAGAAGTGCTGCGTCAGGTGCAGCGAGCGCTGCTGCATCACGTGAAGTACTCGCTTTAGCTGCTGCAAGGGCCGTACTTTCAACGGAGACGACGCGGGCGTTTGGGAAGTTGGTGGCTAACCACTTCCTATAATGCCGAATAGGAACAAAATGCGAATATATACAGCGTACCCTCTCCCCATTGTGCCCAAGAAGTGCGAGCTGTACGTCCAGAGATAAATCTTCCAAAATATGGAAAGCCCCAACCTTAGCTAGCAGCATATCCACCGTATCGTAAATTGCTCCTCCAGAAGAGTTTTCGATCGGAACCACTGCGCAAGCCTCCGGATGGTTTGCTAGAAAGTCGAAGACAGCAGCGATATTCGGTTTTGCAACCAATTTGGTGTTTTTTCCAAAACGGCGTAATGCCACCAAGTGGGAAAAAGTTCCCACCGGGCCTAGATATACAATAGATGGGCCAATAGAACCCTCCGCCATAAAAAGTACTTTCCTTCCAGGACAAAGAGCACTCCACACGAAAACCCTCCCTCCTCTCTGGCTTAAACGTAAACCCCTTACCAAGAAGCCCATCTAAAAAAGGGAGGGACAAATCAATATAAAAGGATGACGAACCCCACGGAGATTACTTCATTAACAAAACCGCGCGGGCACGTTTAATCTGGCGAGTGATCTTACGATGCAAATGGGCAGGCATTCCGGTCGTACGACGTGGAAGAATCTTCCCGCTTTCTGTGACGAAACGCTTAAGAAGGTCTGGATTCTTATAATCGATAGCACCGGCAGCAATATCAATCCTCCTCCGCGGCATCGAGCGGTTCGCTCTTCTGAAATTGGAACGCCGTTTAGTATTTCTGGGTTGCATGAAGCTCACCTGATCTCGCGATGAATGGTATGCCGCCTAAGGAAGGGGTTGTATTTCTTCTTTTCAAGTCTGGCCTGAGTGCGAGGGCTTTTCTTATTTCTAGTGGTTACGTACCGCGACACAGGCCTTCCATCAGCTGCGGCCTCGGTACATTCTAGTGTAACAATTTCTTGGACCACGGGAACACCTTAAGCCTCTTACTCCTTATTATCGGCAGAATCCTCCTCTTCCCCCTCGCTAGCCTCCTCATCAACTAGTCCGAACAGAGAAGAAACAGGCTGACGCATCCGCTGTAGTCGACCGCGTCTCTCGAGCTCGGCCTGACATTCAATCGTATAGCGAGCAAAAGGAAGTGCCTCTAGACGGACCTGGGGGATCGCCTTCCCACACATTTCGCAGAGACCGTAAGTGCCATTCTCTATGCGCCTAAGCGCTTGGTCAATTTCATAAAGAGAATCTTGCTCCTGGGAAAGTAGACTTAGGGAAAAATCACGGTCATAGGCATCGCTACCGGCATCTGCCTGGTGCATCCCGAATGCAGAGGCTTCGCTGCCTTCCGCACGGGATCGCAAACTATCCCTCCCGACCCCGCGCATAGAATCCAGGAGGGTATCCTTCAGGACTAAAAGGCGCCCACGCTGGCGGCGGAGGAACCGCACCTTCTCCTTTGCTGGGGTGTCTCCAGAGAGGCCGGGCTCTGGAGTGATAGGCAGAGCGGCGGCACCGGAGGCTCCAGACTGCTCCACCGAAGCCACAGCCCCTTTCACTCCCACACAAGATCTGTCTTCTTTAGACATAGCCATCTGAAATCCGGACAGGGTAATCCTAGGCAGAATTCTATAGCAAGCAAAATATTTTCATTTTTAAAGAATCCGACTTTCCTACTCCCCTTACACTTCTTCTATCCATACTCATATACTTATACGGGACGAAGGCAATAACTCGAGCTGTCTGCGACTGGAGGAAAGAAAAACATAGGAATGCCTACGGGCAAGATCCTTCCGCTATTCTCTGTTGAGAGGTAACTTCGAAAGATATGAGTCGTTGCCTCAGCGCTGGTGAAATATAAGCGGTCACCAAAACAAACCCGTCTTTATAGCAGGCAGAACTTACATATCCAACCTGGTGGAGTTCAGCAAGGAGGGCCGATTCAGTAAGAGGAATGTGATATTCTACTTTCAAGCGCCAGGTGCTCAAGTCCATCTCCAACTGCTGGAAAAAGGCGTCAATCCCTATACCAGTGTAGGCTGAGACTGCTACGCTACCTGGATAGCGCCTTAGCTGCATCTGGATAAGGTCCGGGTTGCGTACACAATCAACCTTGTTAAAAACGAGGATGATTTGCTTTCCAGCTACTTCTAGCTCTTTGAGGATCGAATCGACTGCTATCATCTGTTCGAAGTGCCTTGGATGGCTGAGATCCACTACATGAATCAGGAGGTCTGCCAGTCGTGTCTCCTCCAGCGTAGCTTTGAAGGCATCAATCAATGTATGAGGGAGTTTACGAATAAAGCCTACAGTGTCTATCAGCAAAACCTTCTGTCGGCTTGGAAGGAGAACCTGACGTGTAGTTGGATCTAATGTAGCGAAGGGTTTGTTTCCAGTAACAACCTCGGATCTAGTAAGCCGATTAAATAAGGAGGATTTGCCGGCGTTTGTGTATCCGATGAGTGCTGCAACGGGCCAATTTTTCTTCGATCTTCCCTTTCGCTGAATGGAACGGTTCTTGCGTACAGCAGCGAGCTCCTTCTCCAGCTTAGAGATACGTTCCTGAACACGTCGGCGGTCAACCTCCAGTTGTGTCTCTCCTGGCCCCCGTGTGCCGATGCCTCCAGTTTGCCTAGAAAGGTGAGACCACATGCGTGTTAGCCTGGGAAGGAGGTACTGTAATTGCGCAAGTTCAATTTGAAAACATCCCTCGCGGGTGCGCGCTCGTTGGGCAAAAATGTCTAGGATAAGCTGTGTGCGATCTAGAACTTTACAATTGGTAATATGCTCCAGATTTCTCCCCTGAGCTGGAGAAAGTTCATCGTCAAAAATGACAGAAGTAACTCGCCTTTCACTACATCGCTGGGCAATTTCTTTGGCCTTTCCTCTCCCTATGTAAAATGGGGCGGTCGGTCTCTCTAATCGCTGCACACAGGTTTCCACAACCTGCGCGCCTGCACTAGATGCCAACTGACAAAGCTCTTCTAACGATTCCCTAATGTCCCACAACGTAACCTCCCCGCACCCAACCGACCCCACCAACAGAGCCCTCTCTCGACAGGGATGGGAAAGTGAGCTATACGGCACCGGCTAGGCTAATTTTACTACCTACTGATAATCCTACTACGGCCCGCCTTTCAACGGAAAACTACCGTATCCTAGGATTCAAACCCTTTGTTCTATCATGAAAGAGTCCCTGGTCTAGGCTCAAAAGATCCTTCCAACCTCTGCAACAATCTTCTCTACCACAGCATGCATGCCACTCTCCTGAGAGAGACATAGTGGAGCAAAGGTAGTCCGATTCTTAAACCATGCTAATTGCCTTTTTGCATACTGATATGTCGTTGTGCAAATTGCACTTCGACATTGCGCCTCACTCGATTCTCCTTCAATCCATGCAACAATTTCACGTAACCCGATTGCCTGCGAGGCCGTCCTCCCTATCCGACCGCGCATTCCTTCTACCTCCCGGACCACGCCCCGTTCCCACATATAGTGCACACGGGCCGCGATACGTCTGTACAACTCTTCCCGTGTACGTACAAGCACAAAAGCCTGAGTGGAAATAACCTGTCGGCTATTGGTGCGAAAAACCCCCAAAGGCTTGCCAGAAAGCTCACAAATTTCAACTGCTCGAAGAACTCGCCTTTTGTTGCGTACGTCGACTTTTTCGATTGCATGTGGATCTACCTTGTCAAGGCGTTCCAATAACATCTCAAGGGACAACTTCTCTAGCTCACTCCGTAGGCTTAGATTGCTCTCTGGAAGAGGATCTAAACCTTGGATCAAAGCCCGAAAGTACAACCCGGTTCCTCCTACCACTATTGGTATTTTGCCACGCTGAAGAATATTTGTGATCTCCTCACACGCTTCTGACTGATAACGCCAGGCATGATAGTCTTCCTTAGCAGATATGTGACCTATCAGGTGGTGAGGAGCCTGTTCTAGTAGTTTTGGATCCGGCTGGGCAGTCAAGATGGACAATCCAGAGTAGACCTGAAAGGCATCCGCCCCAACAATTTCACCCTGGATCTTGTGTGCTAATTCTACAGCAAGCGCTGATTTTCCTGCTCCCGTCGGGCCGGCAAGAAAAACTGGTCGTGGAGATAGTGGATTACCAAGTCCGACGTTGTTTTGTGATGGTTTTGGCTTCACTGACAATCAACGTACATTTCGTATTTTTTTATTGCGCACCTCGGCAACTGCCAAACGTGTCCCTTCTATCAGTTTGCGTTGCACCTGAATCTCAATTATATGATCCTCTTCAGCGGAAAGCGGGAAGCGGTTCGGCGATTGCAGACTGCCTCCGTATTCTGCATACTGTCCATTCCACCGATAACACAAATTCAATAGGAGGTCGCCCTTCTATAGCCTTAAAGGATAGATTCAGCGCTTTTTATATGAGATATGCTGGAGAGGTCGCTTCTGCTAATCCTGGTTTCTAGATAGGCCAAAAAAGCCAAAAAAGTTAGCGTTAGGATCCATGCATTCTACACTGAGCTGAAAAGAATCCTTCTCGATCTCCCGTTTTTCCACCAAAAAATCCACAAAATACTTTTTCACAGTAAAGTTCCTTTTGGAACTCCCCTTCTGGTTCCTACAACCTCCATGCACAGACAGGAACCTTATCCCTTCTTTTTCTGCAGGTAGAGGAATGGCGGCAGCTATGGCAGTCTGGATGAGAAGAGTGGGATGACACACCTATTCTATGGAACAAGGTAAGCTTGCACCCGTGCAGCTTTGCACGGCCACGGGAGCATACGATTTCTATGTAGAATGTAGAGAAGACCTGTCAATGTGACGTGTCTAAGCAACCGAAGGCTTACCATGATGGAGGTATGATGTTTGGCTTAAACTCTTGAGGCCTACTTTAATCAAGTTTGTGTTACTTGGCTGGAAGAGGCGTGACGCAACAGTAGTGGCTCTACAGCATAAAAAACGGGGAAGATTCCGTCCTCTTTTTGATGAGGGAGCCCTCCACTTTATGAATTGCCAGCGGATCGTGCAGTTTGCGATATCGAGTAATTTCCGCACTGCGCTACATATTACTGCGTGGAAGGCCTCCTCCAGTGAAATGTAGCCACGCAGAGAAGTTCCCTACACAGTAGAGAATCTCTAGGCCTCAGCGTACTCAGGCTTATCCTATTTTGCTGCCACAATGGGTTAGCGTCCATTCTCTGGCAGTCTATTCGGTTTGGTAGAAGATACAAAGCCGCGGACATAGGAGAAAGAAGAACGGGGATCAAAGGGCCTGTCCTACATTTAGACAGAATTAAGGGAACTCAGGACTGAGACTCATAGTGCTTAGAGCACGGTAAAACATCGCCCGCTTCTGATTCTAAACTATTTGATTATTCAACAGTAACAAAATGCCACTGCAGGCGGTTAGCCCTCAATACTCGGGGTCAGCATGGGGTAGATAGTTCGGACGGTATGGACTGCAGCTTTTACGTTGTGAACTCGAAAAATGGCAGCTCCCCTTAGTAGGCCCGCTACTATGCAAGAGACAGTGCCGGCATCCCGTCGATGTGGTTCACTGAGTCCTAATACTTCTCCAATGACACCCTTGCGGGATACTGGGAGCAGCAATGGAAATGGGAAGAAATTGCTAAGCATCCTTAGCTTCCGATAGATGGTCAAATTATCCCCCCTCTGTTTTGCAAAATCAATTCCAGGATCCAGAAGCAGACTCTCCCGTTTGACACCTGACTGCTCAGCTATGCAGATTTTTTCTAAAAAAAAATCTCTTAGGGTGCTCATAACATCAGAGTAGCGAACATGTCTATGAGGGATTTTTGGTGCCCCTCTAGAATGCATAATTACTAGTGCAGCTCCCGTTTCAGCACAAATGGATGCATTTTCCCCTGTGATAAGGCCACCTACGTCATTGAGAATATGTCCCCCACGGTTCAGAATGGTCCGCGCTACATTGGGACGCCAGGTATTAATAGATAAAAGGGGGGGCTGAGAGTGCACATTGGCCACCATGTCACTGAAGCCTTCTACAAAAGGCATCATCCTTCGAATTTCCTCTCTCTCGCTAATTGGAGCCCGATTAGTGCGGGCACTCTCTGCCCCGATGTCCACAATATCTGCTCCCTGGGCAACCATTTTCTGGGCACGACGGAGAGCCAGGGTAGGTTCAGATAACCCATCACCGGAGAACGAGTCACTGCTCAAGTTAACTATACCCATAACTAACGGACACCCGCCCCAATAAGTCCTAACTCCCCGGGCCTCGAGTAGAAATTCCCTTCCCATTGACGAAAGTTACGTGGGTTTACTAAGCCGAATTGTAAAAGCTATTTGACGATTGTCGCAGAAGGGCAGCCTTTTAACACTTTACTTTTTATTTATGAAGGGCAGATGGGTTTTCAGCTTCCTTGCGCCTGTCTTGGTACAAGAGTTGGTGTGAAGGTATCAGCTGAAGAGTCAGGGTTCAACGCTAGAGAATTTCCGTTCTCAATCTTATCAGTGATTAGTTTTGCTATCACATCTTTGCCGATGGTGACACCCACGATTTGTGATCCTACTAATGACGACCGTGGTGTCCTGCCAAGTGGATGAGGTGTGTAGACAGTCGGAACAGCCGATCTCTTTCTTGGACTTTATTCCGGGCTCTTATCTCCCCTTCTAGACAAAAACTTTTGAATCCCGTACTTCCCAACAGAATTTGTTCCCAAAGAAAACTGGATCATTGAAGATTTCTATCGAACTTCAACTGTAGTAATCCGGTTGGGTGGAGTCTTGCCATTCTGGAGATGTCTCTGTTAAAGCACGTCGAAATTCATTCTAAATTATCACCGAAGTTGATCTTGCTTGGGGAGATAGGAAGACCGACTACGCATAACTACAATTTTCGCATTGTTTGGGAGTAACAGCAAAGTCCACTATCGCTATGCTAAGCCAATAGCTCCGCTCACTGCTAGGGGAGAATAGCAATATTAGCTAGGCGGTTCGGTTACCAACAAGGTAATCCCTTCCACTAATTTTAATCCTTTTGCAGCTTTATTGTGGCATCGTTATGCCACATGTGGGATATGCTATCCCAGTGCGGATATTTCCCTACTCACTAGGGATAGTCTCTTGGCAGAGTCTTCTCCCCACGGGGCATCTATTTTTCTCAATGAATCGTTGTTTGCACCTCTTTGCAACCGTGACAACAATCTGTGCCTTTGTGCTAATTTGCAGTGGGGGACTAGTGACTTCTAAGGGAGCAGGGATGTCCGTCCCAGACTGGCCAACCACTTATGGGTACAACATGTTTTTGTTTCCCGTCTCCCGGTGGATTGGTGGGGTGCTGTATGAGCATACCCATCGGCTTCTCGCCTCAGCAGTCGGAGCACTTACCCTCTTGCTAACAGCCTACGTTCTAGTTGTGGAAAAGCGCCACTGGGTCCGCGTTATAGCTACCCTGACCTGTGCTAGTGTAATTTTTCAAGGAATATTAGGAGGGCTCCGGGTCACCCTAAATGCAAGCTTAATAGGTATCTTTCATGGGATGGTTGCACAATCTTTCCTAAGTCTCTTGGGTGTCCTAGCAGTGGTGACGGGTACCCCATTTCTCTCTGGGGAGTATACTGGTTTTCGTGTCGTAAGGGAGCTGAAGTGGGTAACCATGATAGTAACCGGAGTAATTTTTACTCAACTGGCGGTAGCTGCCAGTATGCGCCATGCTCATACTGGGCTTTCCATTCCAGACTTCCCAACCGCCTATGGAAAGTGGTGGCCATCGCTGGATTCTGCTTCTGTTGCTCGGATCAATGATATGCGTGCAGCGCATGGTCAAGCAGCCACTAGTGCAGCTCAGATTGCTCTTCAGATGGTACATCGGGCTCTTGCCGTCCTTGCGTTCGCAGGAGTAGTCATGTTCGCATGGCTAACTCGCCATATCTATCCGCTTAACCGATGGGGAAAAATTTGGGTGCTTTTAGTCGCCATCCAGATAGGGCTTGGGATATGGACAATCTGGTCAAATAAGGCGGCGGATATCGCTACCGCACATGTGAGTATTGGGGCGTTAGTCTTTTTTCTAGGGGTGCAACTGACGTTCTGGTTATTCTGCGCTGCAGATAACCACATTAGGCTGCTAAGCAAGTCCTAACGCATGCTGCGATCCGTCTTTGTCAGTTCAGCTAGATGGCGGCACCTTGCTTGTGACTTTAGTTCGCTAGTCAGGGTTCGCTTGTGCCTCTTAGTACTCCTTACTACCCTTGTGGGATTTTTGATGGGGCGGCGCGCCGTTGTATTCCCCTATAGCACACTAGTTGTTACACTTGTAGGCACCGCGCTAAGCGCCAGCGGAGCTGCTGCGTTAAATCAGTGGTGGGAGCGAGAGTGGGATGGCTGCATGGAACGCACTCGCAATCGGCCACTGCCAGGAGGGCGCCTTCACCCCTCCGATGTTCTTATAGGAGGGATTTTGTTCTCTCTCGCTGGTATCGTCGTTCTGTTCCTATTCGTGAACAAACTGAGTGCAACTCTCACAATCTTCACTGTAGTCAGCTACATCTTTCTTTACACTCCACTAAAGCGAACCACCTCTTTTAATACTCTTGTGGGAGCCGTACCAGGGGCACTTCCCCCTTTGATTGGCTGCACAGCAGCGCAGGGCCAAATCGGAATAGAGGGGTATTTTCTCTTTACTACGCTATGGCTCTGGCAGGTGCCCCATTTTCTCGCCATAGCATGGATATACCGCCACCAGTATACTAAAGCAGGGTTTGTTATGCTATCTAAAAAAGATGATTCTGGAGTGATTACTTCTTTTCAGGCGCTGGTCTATACTACCCTTCTCCTGATAGTCTCGCTTCTTCCTGTTGCAGCGGGACTCAATACCATATTTTACCTCCTTCCTGCACTATCCTTAGGTAGTTGGTTAGTTGTCCAAGCATCAAGATTCATGCAGGAGCGCTCTTATGCCAACGCCCGTACTCTTTTTACTTCCTCCATCCTCTATCTTCCACTACTCCTTGGAGTCTTACTAGTCACAAAAAGATAACAGGTTACCAGAGAGAATAATCAAAGCTGGCAAATTTTGCTTCCACCACTAGACTTTGGCACTCCATGAAAAGTGCTGTCGCGCCTTATAGGCTTCCCCCCTTTTTCTGGTCGCTAATTATTGTGGGAATGGCCTTTGTAGGTATACGCCGCGATACTCTTCTATCTGGCCACAGGAAGGTCCTGGACCACTATGGGGACATACCAGAGTTTCAACTCTTTAACCAGGAGGGGAAGATAGTTACACTAAAGGATCTGAGAGGAAATATTTGGGTTGCTGGCTTTATCTTTACACGCTGCGGGGGACCGTGTCCCATCATCACTGCCCGTATGGCTGAACTCAGCAAGATTCTCAAGGAGAAGGGAAGCCAAGCAAAATTAGTAAGTATTACGGTAGATCCAGACTACGATACGCCAGTAATCCTATCCAGATATGCGGAGGGTTTTCATGCGGATCCCGAAAGGTGGCTCTTTCTCACTGGCCAAAGGGAAAAGGTAGAGGCACTTGTGACAGGTGGCATGTACCAGGCTGTTGTGCATAATTCTCAGTCTGGACCACCTATTCACTCTACCCAATTGGTCCTCGTTGATTCCCACGGGCAAATTCGTGCTATCCATGACGGCATGAATCCAGAGATCATTACTCAAGTTGTTAGGGATATCCGCGGACTAGAACAAGAATTCACTGTAAACTGATTCCGTGAACATTCAGAAGCTACCTACTATTAATGCTACCCTTAATCTTCTTAGTAGCGTGTTCATTATAGCGGGATGGTGGCTGATCTCTCTTAAGCGTAAGAAATTACACATTATTAGTATGCTTATGGCTACTACCACTTCCATCGTGTTTCTTATTTTTTATCTTGTTTACCATCTTAACACGCAGGTAATCACACGTTTTACCGCTACAGGCATCATACGGCCTGCCTACTTTGCCATACTTATCTCTCATGTAGCACTAGCATTTAGTGTCCCTCCACTGGTCATTCTAACACTAATACCAGCAATTTATTCTCGCTTTGACAAACACCGTTATATTGCCAAGTGGACTTTGCCAATCTGGTTGTACGTTTCTGTAACTGGTGTTCTTGTTTATGTGATGCTCTACTGGTGGTTACCCTCTACAAAAAGCTAATCTACTATAAAATATTCTCCCTTTTCCAATGGATCTCTCCTCCCGTGATTCTAGTATGATTTTTGGTGAAAAGCGCGGTTAACTCAGTGGTAGAGTGCTACCTTGACACGGTAGTGGTCACAGGTTCGAGTCCTGTACCGCGCAGTTGGTTTTACCGACAACAAATCAAAGGGGCATGCCTCCTTGATGTGGGCCATCTTTCAAGGGTGCTCAGTAATCTCTACGCTAGACGATCACCCTTCTTAATTTTAAAAGAATTGGGAGTTACTCACTAAATATAATTAATTGGAATTCCCTAAGTTGACCTCGACGTCCTCTCGGAAGAGGTGCACCCTTGCCGCGGAGTTTTTCCTATAGGTCAGTTGGTTATCCTAGTTCTGCTCCTCTCCTGCATGTGCTGGATATTCTAGGAAGACTCTTGCAGACGAAGTGGAAACCCATTAGAGAAGGGGGCACGAGGTGCACATCGCTACAATTTTCCTAATACCTCTCACCCTAAAAAGGGCCAAGTTGAGTATCACGCACAACAAAGGCCCTATAGCCTTTAAACCGGGAGAGCTGTCGCTGCCGCCGCTATCGCCTTTTTCTATTTGGGTGAAGGGGGTATAAAATAGATGCTGCGTCAAAGTCTAGAGAGTACTCTTTTACTGAAATCAACAGAGAGATTAGCTCACGCAAGCTGCATGTATATATCTTCGACTGCTATAACTGATCCTACTTGCTCTTTCTTTGCATTGCATTTCTCATCCTCTTGGTGAGGATGGCCTGTCCCGTAACTCATTCCATGTCCATGGTCGAGTACGCGACACATTCTTTCGGACTGTTGCTACCATCCGTGAAGTAACTGGCATGGCCAAGTTACCCCACTCCGTACGGATATAGGAAAGGACAGCTGCAATTTCACTATCAGGCAGGTGACTCCACCCAGACATATATCCATTATAGAAGGCGCCTCGCACCATGATAGGTCCCTGCAGTCCATGGAGGAGGATTAGGATGAGATGCTCCTCAGAATGAGAGTTTTGTGCAAGAACCCACTCGCTTTTAGCTAGTGGCGGGTACAGAGAAGACAGGCCCAATCCACTAGCTTGATGGCAGATCAAGCAATTTGTTTTGAAAACGTGGCTGCCTAGCTTTTTCCATTCAGAGTCTCCATTGTGCAGAGGAACGTCAGAGACAGCAGCATACAGCCTGCTGCTACCAGGGAGAAGAAGCATCAGCACTGCCAAAGCAAGCACACTACCAGCAAGCTGGAGGAATGGATTCCTAAGTAGATCATTGCTGCGAGGAGGCTTCATACTGTGTAGTATGATGGTAAGGGAAGTAGAGATGGGGAGGTCGCCATGGTTTTAGTTGTGGAGAAATATAAATAACATCCCCTGAGGATGCGTATGGAAAACCGCATCTCTCCCCCTGACACTCTAATTTCAGAAACATGAATTATCCCAGGCAATGGCCTCACATGTGCCACCAATTTGAAACTTTTTCACTGAGAGAGCTCTAGAGAAGGTCCCACAGCGTAGAGATCACGATAGCATGTGATGGGCGGTGCAGCAACAAGACTTCCTCTCTCGTGATCTCGTGAAAAGAAGGACAGACGTACCTTCAACGATGAGAGAGCAGGAAGCCCCTTTCCCGTCCTTGGCAGGAAAGTCCCTAAGATCTCCCTTTTCGGGCATTCACAAATGACCTTACACAGCAGCCCAGGAAGCTAAGACACAACATCACCATCAAGATTTGCATCCAAAAGGCAACCAGATGGCCACCCTCCAGCGTGGATGCCTTGGAAACGTTTGGAAAGGCACGCACCGCGGCGCTAACAGCCCCTACAAGGGCCATCCCCATTGCCCAGTGCATAGCTAGCCTCCTCCTTCGAGCGCTACGAGCAGCAACCACCCCTAAAAGCAGGATAGACACCCCAAAAGAAGCTGGAACCAAAGCAGTGGGTGCCCTACACCCTGTCCCCACAAATCCGGCAATCCCAAGAACGCTAAGTAGGATTCCGAAACACATGGTTAGAACTGGCATGCGGACAGTAAGCTCGATTTCTAGGTGATTTGTCAAGTACACAGAAAACGTCCACAGGCTTTCCAAGATGGGTGAATGTTTTTGCACGCTTTTTAAAGTCGGCCTCCTCTTCAAAAAACCCTCCCACTTTCGAGATGCCGCTTACGAGGTACATGACCAATATCAGACATCACAAACATGACGAACTTTAGACTTGGCTCTCAGCCAGAACACTCCAACCTGAAGCCAGCTAATAAGTCTCATCATTATACGGAAAGCTCGATTCCAACCGGGCAGTGATCCGAGCCAGAGATAAATGGCCAGATGAAAGCATCAAGGAGCAATTCTCGTAAGGAGGCTGAAACGCAAAAATAGTCAATTCTCCACCCCACGTTCCGTGCTCGAGAAGATTTCTGATAGCTCCACCAGGTGTAATGTCCACCTCCAGTGTGAAATATCCGAAAGGTGTCGAGAAATCCAGTATCAAGAATTTTTGAGAAGGCCATTCTCTCCTCGGAAGTAAACCCAGCATGCTGCGCATGCTCACGAGGGCGTGCCAAGTCGATTCCGTGATGGGCAACGTTCATATCTCCACAGAAAACAGCAGGTTTTTTCTTCGTTAGGCTAAGGAGATATCCTAGAAAAGCAGGAGTCCACTCCTGAATGCGATAATCTAGGCGAGCTAGTTTGCGCCCGGAGTTAGGGGTATAGACATTGACAAGATAGAAACCTGGGAACTCAGCAGAGATGATGCGTCCTTCATTATCATGTTTCTCTATCCCTATACCAGTAGTGACCAATAATGGTAGTTGCCGAGTCATAAGCAGGGTTCCTGCATATCCACACCGACTCGCAGGATTCCAGAAAAGATGCCATCCGGTGGGCCAACAAACATCCGCCACTTGGCTAGGGTGTGCCCTTATCTCTTGGAGACATACGACTGTAGCCTGACTTTTCCTTAGAAAGGAGAGAAATCCCTTCGAAAGGACAGAGCGAATTCCATTAATGTTCCAAGAAATGAGCCTCACACTAGTACATTCAAGATTTTTATTGGCGTGAGAAAGTACGCAGGGTGGCGGATTTTCCGTTCCCGGTTGGTGCTTCCTTTTCAGTTTGTAGTACTTATACTGTCGCCACGAGTAGAGACCGACGTACAGAAATCTTTAAGAGCTCTCTAAACTGCTAGCCGAAGAATCTGTGCACTCCACTGATCCCTTAACAACCTGCTCTACGTCTTTGTCTCCTCGTCCGGAAAGGTTAACTAGAATGATCCTATCTCGAGGGAGTGTAGGGCCTATTTTGAGGACATAAGCAATGGCGTGAGCCGATTCCAGGGCAGGCAATATTCCCTCACAGCGACTGAATATCCGAAAAGCGTCCAACGCTTCAGCATCTGTTGCATAGCCGTACTCCACTCGTCCTGTCTCACGAAGTAGACTATGTTCAGGACCGACTGCCGGGTAATCCAGTCCAGCTGAGATAGAGTGTGTCCGTTCAATCTGTCCGTCTTGGTCGGCAAGAAGCCAGGTCTTGGTTCCCTGGAGAATTCCAACCTTGCCACCCTGGAAACGAGCTGCATGACATCCCGGCCGTATTCCACTCCCGCCTGCTTCAATCCCAACCAGCTGTACAGCTGCATCCTGCAGAAAAGCATAAAACAAGCCTATGGCATTGCTCCCGCCCCCTACGCATGCGACAAGCAGATCCGGTAAGCGCTCCTCGCACGCGAGGATTTGCTGACGCACCTCCTCGCCAATAATGCGATGAAAATCCCTCACTATCAAGGGATAAGGGTGGGCACCCAGTACGGACCCCAAAACATAGTGCGTTGTCCTAGGGTTTGCAACCCAATCTCGCATTGCCTCACTAACTGCCTCCTTAAGAGTAGCTTGCCCAGCCGAGACAGGAACTACTTTCGCACCTAACAGATGCATACGAGCTACATTGAGCGCTTGACGGTGCATGTCCACTGAACCCATGTAAACGACGCATTCCATTCCAAATCGCGCAGCAGCCGCAGCCGTAGCTACACCATGCTGTCCTGCTCCAGTTTCGGCAATGACTCGGCGCTTGCCCATACGCCTGGCCAACATAATCTGTCCCACTGCATTGTTAACCTTGTGCGCACCCGTATGGAGCAAATCTTCACGCTTAAAATAGATGCGAGCTCCGCCCAGCTCCTCTGTTAGCCTCTCCGCGAAGTACAACGGCGTTGGGCGACCGCAAAAGTTGTGGAGAATATCCTTCCACTCTTTCCAAAAAGTAGGATCTTCCTGGACTTTTTGATATTCCATCTCCAATCTCCGCAGTGGGTCTACTAGCGTTTCAGGGATAAATCTACCCCCATAGGAACCAAAATACCCACGAGTGTCAGGAGAACGAAGCAAGCTCTGAACTTTGGTCATGCGTGTGAGTATGAAACATTTCTATCATTGCTGCAACTCCGCGCCGGTGTGGTGTTGGTATTGCCACCCGATCTAGATCCCTTAGCTTAATCCTCTGGAGTTTCCCTCTGTCCTCCTTTAGCACCATGCACCTCCAAATCCGCATCATCACCTCGTAACGTGTTATGGAAAATTTAACTGTGCAGTCGCAAGGAACTGATGGTCTCCTCTGTAAAGTGGGCAAGATCCACAAACCAACCCACCATCGCTCGGTAGAGCGGATAAGCCAAATTAACTCCCCATTACACAAGAATGCGCGATGGTCCTCTATCTTCTGAGGAAGCATATGAGGACGTTTGACTGGCCTAGATTCTGGACTACGGGTCCGACACCCTACATGTAGTGGGCATTGAAGGCACAAGGGCTTCCGGGGTTTGCAAATCAAAGCACCCAGTTCCATTAGAGCAGAGTTATGCAATCTTCCACCACCTTTGGCAGGAAGGAGAGAAATTGCCATCTCTCGCAGATCTCGAATGCCGGCAACAGTGTTTACTGGATGAGGATAGTCAAATAAGCGGCTAAGTACACGTGCGATGTTAGCATCTACTACCGGCACGCGGACGTTGAAAGCGAAAGCGACTACTGCATGGGCAGTATATTCACCAATACCTGGTAAACGTTTTAACTCAGTCGGGGTCTTTGGAAATCGAGGAAGCTGTGCTAGCACTTTGGCTACTCGATGCAAATTGCGTGCCCGGTTGTAGTATCCCAATCCCTGCCATAGCTCGAGCACGGCCTCCTCAGGAGCCTTCGCTAAGACCTCAATATTTGGAAACTTTTCCATCCAACGACTGAAATATCTCAGCACAGTTCCCACCTGTGTCTGTTGGAGCATGACCTCTGAGACCAGGATAGCATAAGGGTCAACAGTGTGCCTCCATGGTAGGTCTCTGCCGAATTTTTGAAACCAAGCATGAAGATTGCGCTCCATCTTCTGTTGGGTCATATTCTTGCCGTATGCAGTCTTTGGCATCTCAATCGCTTGCTATTCACACTTATACTGCTCCGCTCTCCCTCCATCAGGTTAGCAAACTCCGCCAAATGTTGACACTCCGCGGCTTTCGACTTGAAATCCAGCCTCATATGGTCTTCTGCGCACAGAAGGATAGACTGCGTATAGTTGTCTACCAGAATGGGCCAAAGGTACTTATCCAAGGCAAGGGCGTAGAGGAATTTGTCACATTTCAACTGGAGCCCAATGTACTTAAACAGGCTTCCTTTGGCTACACTGAGATAGCTCAATCGGAACTCTATGAGCCACATTTTGGTGTTGACGAAAGTGGAAAAGGCGACTTTTTTGGCCCTCTGGTCATCGCCGGGACCTACGTAAACTACAGCCTTGCACATACCTTTTCCTCACTCGGGGTACGAGATAGCAAGCGTATTTCTTCAGATAAACGTATCCGCGACCTCGCACAGAAGATCCGCAAATCTGGTGCCCCATCGGAGGTCATTGCCATTTCACCACTGAAGTATAACGAACTATTTCTCCAATTTGGCAACCTAAACAAACTCCTAGCGTGGGGCCACGCCCGTGTCCTGGAGAATCTTTGCGGAAAGCAGCCAGATTGTCCATATGCCTTGTCCGACCAATTTGCAGATGCAAGCCTTCTTCGGCAAGCTTTGATGACTCACGGTAAAAAGCTTTATCTCAAACAGCGCACCAAAGCAGAATCAGACATCGCAGTAGCTGCTGCTTCCATTCTAGCGAGAGAAAAGCTTATCGACTGGCTAGATGTCGCATCTATACAATACGCCCTTCGTCTTCCACGCGGGGCCTCTCAAACTGTTAAAAATGCCGCCGTTATCGCTGTAGAAAAATATGGCCTGCGCGTTCTCCAAAAAATTGCAAAGGTGCACTTTAAAACTGCCACAGAAGTTTCGCTTCTTGCTCGACGTTCCCGTTTGGAGCCCTAAGCACGCCTTCTGCTGCCCCTTTAGAATAACCAGAAGTAGGTTCTTTACTCACTACCGCGTTCCTGCCCTTCTGAATGAACGCGAATTGACAAGTTTTCTTTCGTCTTTGCTAAGGCAAACGCAGAGGTAGTGGGATTGGAAATCCCCCCCCTAGCCCTGGGGGTGCAAGCAAGGGGTTTGTCAAACCGTATCTAACATTGCCACGGCAGAATACCTTTTCTGGAAGTTTGAATAAATATAAACGTTGCTATCCAAATAGTTCTCAAC
>Ga0134126_10000623_pt1 | contig 44643 bp, 40 predicted proteins | sample KB31752_FD_96881 | JGI IMG/M metagenome (GOLD analysis project Ga0134126, IMG submission 96881) | Terrestrial soil microbial communities with excess Nitrogen fertilizer from Kellogg Biological Station, Michigan, USA - KB3-175-2 | ecosystem: Environmental > Terrestrial > Soil > Unclassified ...
AAATATAAAATTCGGCGTGCGTGAAATCAACACCCTGTGGAATACTACAACACGCAGCCGTGAAGTGTCGGTAAACGGACAAAAAATCTTTATCAAAGGTGGCAACTGGATCATCTCTGATGAGATGCTTCGTTTTTCTGATGCGCGTTACGATGCTGAGATAAGGTTTCACCGCGATATGAATTTGAATCTTATCCGCGTTTGGGGCGGCGCCATTACAGAGCGGCCGGAATTTTATGATGCGTGCGATAAATATGGATTGCTGGTGATGCAGGATTTTTGGAACTCCGGAGATTGCAATGGACGCTGGATGGATCCAAAGAAAAAAGATGATCAATGGGCAAGAAGAAAATATCCTGACGATCACCAATTATTTCTTGCGTCGGTTGTTGACCAGGTGAAGATGCTGCGCAATCATCCTTCGCTCGCCTTGTGGTGTGGTGGAAATGAAATAACGCCACCTGAAGATATTTTAGTTGCGATGCGTGATTCCATTATGCCGAAGCTGGATGGTACGCGGTATATGTTTGAATATTCCAATTCGGACAGCATGTCGTACAATCCTTATGGAGGCAATGGCGACGGGCCTTACGGCATACAAAACATCAATACTTTTTGGGAGCACCAGACTTATCCTTTTAATTCAGAAATAGGTTCTGTTGGGATGGGCGATTATGCGTCCTTGGAAAGATTTATACCAAAAGAAAATATGAAAATACCTGGTGAAAATTACAGGGACATGGACAGCGTGTGGCGGTATCATAAGTATAGCGGTTACGGCAATCATATTGATGCTTATGGTAAACCAACCGATGTAAAAGATTTTGCTGACAAGGCCCAATTAGTGAATTATGATCAGTACCGTGCATTGATGGAAGGTTTTAGTGCTCACATGTGGGAATGGTACACCGGCGTTATCATTTGGAAAACACAAAATCCGTGGACTGCAATGCGCGGACAGATGTATGATTATTACCTCGACCCTAATGCATGCCTGTATGGGTTGCATAAAGGAAGCGAGACGTTTCATGTGATGTACGACAATGCGGATGGCATGGTAATGATCGCCAATAATACGTTTACCGAAAAGCGTAACATCATGCTGAAGGCAGAGGCGTTTGATATGGATGGCAAAGGAAGGGAGCTTACACAAGTATTCTCCTATATAGAACCAACCAGCTCTAAAAAATTTTTATCTCTAAAAAATGCAATTGATAGAATGGCACGAGATAAGGGCGTGTTTCTTTATTTGTCTTTGCTGGATGAAAACAAAAATTTACTGGACGATAATTTATATTGGCTGACCGATTCCACTGGTAATTATTCAGGATTGCAGCAAATGAAAAAAGCAACCGTAGAAGTTGCAGCGCATAAAACGGAACCGGGAAAAGTAGAAGTAACAATCAGCAATGCAAAAGAAAATCCTATAGCATTTTTCAACAGGCTTTCGTTGGTGAATTCCAAAACGAAGGAAAGAATATTGCCTGCGTTTTACAGTGATAATTATATTTCGGTGTTACCCGGCGAAACAAAAAAAATCACCATTGATTATACGCCTGTAGCCAGTGAAAATGCTGCGGTGGAATTGTATGGTTGGAATGTGGAGGAGAGGGTGATTGGGATAGAGTAATCTGGGACACGGAATAAAAATCGGGTAAAACTCCTGCTTGCCTACTCGACGGCTTCCAAGATCGTTAGGCACAAAAATGGCTAACGATGTTTGCTAAACGACAAAGCTTGCGCCAACGGAGGAAGCGGGTGATTCAGTAATTCGTGAGCCGAGCCGGGCACAAAGAAGATGAATTTGACACTATAATGCTTGGTATTAATGGAAATATTTGTTACAATCCAGTGCTTTCTATTAAAAACCAAGGGCGGAGGTAAATACAAAAAGTCGATATTTGTTTATCTACTGTAACTATTGCTGGTAGAGAACTACAGCCGATTGTTATTCCTTCTGTAACCTATTGCCAAACAATTTTTTATGTGCATACCCTTAATTTGGAGTTGTAAAAATCAAAAAATTAGTATCCGCCACCCTTCATCCACCATCCAATCTTTATTCGTTGATTTTCATTCAAAGCTTTATTATACTTTTTAATCATTAATCGAAAAGAGTTTATTACTTCTTCGGTATTGGTTTGGTCTTCACTTAGATTTTTATAAGGGATAGCAAAAAATATTTTGTTAGCATTTTTAAATCTAAAAGATAAACCTATAGAATATCCACTATTTGATATTAAAGTATAGTAAGATTTAATATCACATAATTTGTAAGAATTCTCAACTCCATTTTTTGTAACAGAAAACGACAATAAATCGTAGTCCAGTTTAATTACGATTCTTTCGATGTATTTTTTTTCTATCATTTTATTACTGAAAATCCATGGCAACGATAAGCAACCAAGAGAGAAGATTACTATAATTATATTATGATTAAAATAAAACTCGTTAATTATAAACAAGAAAATAAAAAATACAGTCCAAATAGCGATTTTAATCCATAGTTTACCTGTATTGCCAATAATATTAACCTGCATTAGTTTAAAATTCATATTTTTTTCTCATTCGGATGAATGTCTTATTGTTTGATTTTATGATCGGTTCAACACTTTTTTTGATAGTATCATACCCAACTCCTCTTTGTAATTAAAGTCTTTAGGTAAATTTATAACACCCATTAACTTTACAATTTTTGGAGAAAGATTCTCATTTTTTTTCTCACTGGATGAAATAGACTTCAAGTAATTTTCCACGATGTCAGAAAGGCTTTTGCCGTTACTATGTGCATATTGCTTCGCAGCATCAATCACTTTTTCTTCTATTGTTAAGGTTAATTTTACTTTCATAACGCGGGTTTTTGTATTCTCAAAAATACGTGCAATTTAAATCAAAGCGTTTCTTATGAAAGCTATGGAGGTCTGGCAATAATAAAAGCAAGTAATACGCATGCTCATTTTATAAATAGTCCTGAAACGAAAGAGTATAAAGCTGTATTTTTAATTCTCTATTTATATTGTGCTTTGCATGACTTCAATAAAAATTAAATAAATATTAATTCAATTCAATGAATCGCAAAAATTTTATAAGAACCACAGGAATTTCTTTAGCAGCGTTGCTGACTGCAGACAATCTTTTTGCAGGCGAACCAACAAAACCACTTATTAGTTTTCCTGATGGAGTAACAGCGATCCTTAATAATCAAAATGTAAAATTAGAAAGCAAGGGAAAACAAATATGGTCATTTAAAGATCTGCAAGTAGAACTAAAGAAAAAGCAAGAAGGTATTGTAGTAGAAATCCAATCGCCACAATCCAATCTCAGCGAAATTACTTTGCACTGGAAGCGGCCCGATAATTCAGTTTCAACTATAATGAATGATGAATGGGAACGTACTTACGGCGACGCTTCGTGGCACAAGCCTTCGTATTCAGAAATATTACCGTGGTATTTCCTGGAATTCAACGGAAAGAATACAAATGGCTTTGGCGTAAAAACCGGCGCTGCTACATTTTGCTCCTGGCAGGTCGGCAACGGAGAACTTACCCTCACCATGGATACACGTAATGGAGGAAATGGTGTTCTTTTAGGTGATAGAAAATTAATAGCTGCAGAAATCGTAACGATAAAAAGTCTTCCGGGTGAATCCTCTTTTAAAACGCTCAGGAGATTCACCAAAAAAATGTGCGATAAGCCGCGTATGCCGGCGAAGCCTGTTTATGGAATCAATGATTGGTATTTTACTTATGGAAAAAATTCTGAAAAATTAATTGTTCAACTTACGGAAATGATGGCGCCTATGGCGGATGGTTTGGAGAACCGCCCTTTTTCTGTGATTGATGCCGGTTGGTTTATAGCATCTCCTTATTCGCCAAACGATACGAGTGGCTGGGGAGACAGGATGGATCGGCCTAATGCAAAATTCGGAGACATGAGCAGGGTTGCTGAAAAAATTAAAAAAGCCGGGATGCGCCCCGGCATCTGGACACGGCCACTTTGCGGAAGTTATAAAGACCCGAAATCACTGATGCTGCCGCTCATAAAAGGAAGAGAGGAAAATTATCCAATCCTTGATCCATCCATCGGGGAAAATTTAGAAAGGATAAAAGATTACTTTAAACTTTATAAGACCTGGGGATATGAGTTAGTAAAATTCGATTATACTTCTGATGATATTTTTGGGAGATGGGGGATTGAAATGTTGAAAGACAGAAGTATGAGCGCTCCCGGTTGGCAAATGCATGACAACACAAAAACAAACGCCGAAATAGTTCTTCATCTTTATAAAACCATTCGCGAAGCTGCCGGGGAAACTTATATAATAGGTTGTAACACTTTTAGTCAATTATCGGCGGGCCTTTTTGAATTGAACAGGATAGGCGACGATACCTCAGGAAATGAATGGGACAGAACCCGTAAAATGGGTGTCAACACATTAGCTTTTCGCGGCGCTCAACAAGGCGCTTTTTATGCCGTAGATCCGGATTGCGTAGGGCTCACCACAAAAATACCCTGGAGTAAAAACAAGCAATGGATGGAATTAGTTGCCAAAAGCGGAACAACACTTTTTATTTCCGCACAGCCTGAAGCAACAGGCCCGGAACAAAAGAGTTTCATCAAAGAATGCTTCCGCCTGGCTTCTCAAAATCTACCTTTAGGGGAACCATTAGATTGGATGCAAAACCAGGTTCCCAAAAAATGGAAACTAAACGGAGAGGTCGTCAACTTTGATTGGGATTGAAAATAAACTGCTAAGAATGCAAATTCATTTTTAAAATAATTTTGGTATAAAATAAGAATCTCGATTATTTGTTGTTTTACTGTAAAAAAATCTTTAATGAAGGGAAGGCAAAAGTATAACTAACGCTCATGGATAAACGAAAAGAATACCAAATTTTAATATCGCCATTAATAAAATAATTCTTTGTCAGTATTTTTATAAAAGTTTGCCAGTTGCCATTAATCAAATCAAAATACAATTAGTGATATGAAAAAAGTAATAAAAAAAATTGTTTACATCCTCATTTCGCTGATTGTAGTTGTATTAATTGCAGGTTTGATATTAGCCTATTTGCCAGGCCATTCAGATATAAGCAACCATGGAATTACACCGGAAGAAGCCGCCAGCCTGCGTGCGCAATACGAAGGGCCACATAATTTAATAAAAACATCAGATGGGCTAACGCTTTTTCTGCGGAGATGGGATCCTCCTAAAATTGATTCTGCGAAAAAGGATATTGCTGTTTTAATCTTTCCCGGTTTTACTGCATATAGCGGGCCGTATAGTATGGCTGCCGATCCGATATCGGCTGGCGGGTACACCACTTTTGGCCTTGATTACAGGGGGCATGGTTTATCGGATGGCAATCGGGGCGATAGCCCAGGCAAAGCCAGATGGATCGGAGATTTAGCGGAATCGGTAAAATATATAAAAGGGCTTGGTTTTTCTAAAGTGATTATTTTAGGGCATAGCCTGGGGGTGGCTTTCGCGATGTGCGCAGCTGATTCTGTTCCTAATGAAATCTCAGGATTAATATTGCTTTCGGGAGCTTATGAAGGCAGAAAAGGTTTGTCAAAACCGTTGACACTTTTTCAAAAAGCTAAAATTTTGTCAAGTGCTATTTTCCGGCCTTCCTATCCTGCTGTAGAATATTATAGGAAAGGTATGGTGGTAACTAAAGATACTTTGTTCAATTTCAGGTATACGCCACGGTTTCTCACCATGATGGATGTGAAGGAACTTCGGCTTCCAAAAGATTTAAATATCCCTGTATTGGTTGGAGTGGGGGATAAAGATGAATTATTTGAAGTTGATAAAGTAAAGGATTTCTACAATTTAATCCCTGGTGATAAAAAAGAATTTTTTATTATGAAAAATGCCACGCATGCAAAAATTCCGCTTGAAAGTTGGGAAGAAATTGTCGCCTGGCTGGATAAAACCTATGTAAAATAAATCAGCAATTTGCTGGCTAGCTTTGAGTAAGGATAAAAATATTTCTATAAAGACGTAGAAATAGAATAAGAATCGGGTGAATTTGTTTGTTTACTGGAGAATAAATTTTAATAAATAGGATAGCATAAAAAAACTTATCAAACTCCCAGTACTTCGCTTACTTCTGTAACCGGCAACTGTGCATTCCTCATTGAAATAGCCCTTACCGCGAGATCGCTAAATGCAGTAAATGCTTTTTTTGAAACCTCATCATCGCCAATCATTGCCGGAATTCCAATATCGCCACCTTCGCGAATAGATTGTACCAAAGGGATTTCTCCGAGGAACGGAATGTCAAATTCTTCCGCAAGGTTTTTGCCACCTTCTTTACCAAAAATATAATATCTATTTTCAGGTAATTCTGCCGGGGTAAAATAGCTCATATTCTCAACAATCCCGATAACAGGCACTTTTAAGCCACCCTGGTTAAACATCGTAATTCCTTTCTTTGCATCAGCAAGTGCTACCAGCTGCGGCGTGGTAACAACGATTGCTCCCGTGACAGGAATCGTTTGTACAACGGTCAGGTGAATATCGCCAGTACCGGGAGGCATGTCTATAACGAGGTAATCAAGTTCGCCCCAATCCACGTCGGTTACAAACTGTTTGATAGCGCTGCTTACCATTGGGCCACGCCAAACTACAGCCTGCTTTTCATCCACCAACAAACCAATGCTCATTACTTTGATTCCATAGCGCTCAATCGGTACGATCATTCCTTTACCATTTACATCTCTCATTTGTGGCCTTTCGCCACGAATGCCAAACATAATATGAACACTTGGCCCATAAATATCCGCATCCATTAATCCGACTTTTGCGCCGCCTGCAGCAAGCGACAAAGCAAGGTTAGCCGACACTGTACTTTTACCTACGCCACCTTTTCCACTCACCACTGCTACTATATTCTTTACATCTTTTAAAAGGTTTTTCTTATCTGTTCTTAATGAAGAAGTATTACTGTCCCAATTAATATGAATTTCTGCGGCTTCATCTACCATGGAATGGATGGCTTTTTCGCATCTCGATTTTATGATATCTTTCAATGGGCATGCAGGTGTGGTAAGGACGACAGTAAACGAAACTTTTTTATCTGTAATAGTAATATCTTTTACCATATTCAGCGTTACCAAATCTTTTTTAAAATCCGGTTCTTCTACGGTGCTTAAGGCTTTCAGGATTTCATTTTCTGTCATGGTTCAATTTTTTGTTAAAAACATTTTGTGGCTGCAAATTTAAACATTGATAACCTTACTTTGTTTACTATAACCTAACTTTTGGTTAGAAATAACGACCTTTATATTTAAGTATGAAAAAAACTATACTATACTTTTTATTTATTCTTTTTGGGATTCCGGTTGCAGTAAAAGCACAATTTGAGAATTACAAAGATTCAGTTGTTCAGTTGTATGGTGTGGTGATGTCCGCTGATAGCCTGCAAGGTTTGCCAGGTGTAAGTGTGGTAGTGAAAGGTAGAGGCGAGGGGCGTATCACAAATGACCAGGGTGTGTTCTCAATTGTAGTGCTCAAAGGGGATCAGATAGAATTCACCAGCGTTGGCTACAAGCCAAAATTAGTTACAATCCCTAAAAACCTGGATGGAAATCAGCAAAGCATTATTCAATTAATGGTTCAGGATACGGTTTACCTGGCAGCAACCATTATCAAAAAATACCCGACCAAAGAAGAGTTCGCACGTGATTTTGCGAATTTAGAAATTCCAGATGACAAGGAGGAAATTGCAAGGAAAAATCTTTCAGAAGCCAATCGTAATGCGCTTATGTCGGCATACCCGTTGAGCGCAACTGAAGCTACCAACAATTATTTTAAAGAAAATCGGAAGAAATTTTATTCTGCGGGCCAGCTTCCTCCTCAAAATATCTTTAATCCGCTCGCTTGGGCAGAATTTATAAAAGCGTGGAAGAACGGCGATTATAAAAGAAAATAGAAGGAAATTGCTAAAATAAGATTCCCTGTTATTTGTTGGTTTACTGTAACCTAAGCTCAACTTTTTTTTCTTTTACATTTGCGATTCTTCACAAACGATAATTATGGATATAAAAAATATAACGGTGATAGGCGCCGGAACAATGGGAAATGGCATTGCGCATGTATTTGCCCAAAATAATTTTTTAGTAAACCTTATAGACATTTCGCAGGATAATTTGGATAAAGCCATTAATACGATTAAAAAAAATCTTGACAGGCAGGTTACAAAAAATTTTATTTCAGAGGAAATTAAGGAAAAAGCGATTACCAATATTTCCACTTTTACATCGATGAAAGATGGCGTGTCCAAAAGTGATTTGGTAATAGAAGCAGCCACAGAAAATGAAAATATTAAATTAAAAATTTTCAAAGAGCTGGATGAAATGGCTCCTGAGAAAAGCATTCTTGCTTCGAATACTTCTTCTATTTCTATTACTAAAATAGCTGCAGCCACAAAAAGGCCTTCTAAAGTTATCGGGATGCATTTTATGAATCCCGTGCCGGTGATGAAATTGGTGGAAATCATTAATGGCTATTCCACTGAAAAAGAAGTTACAAAATCCATTATTGAGCTTTCAAAAAAGATAGGAAAAATTCCATGTGAAGTAAATGATTACCCCGGTTTTATTGCCAACAGGATTTTAATGCCGATGATCAACGAAGCGATTTATAGTTTGTATGAAAATGTTGCTGGTGTTGAAGAAATAGATACAATAATGAAGCTTGGAATGGCGCATCCAATGGGGCCGTTGCAGTTAGCAGATTTTATTGGGCTGGATGTTTGCCATTCAATTTTAAAAGTATTGTATGATGGATTTGGGAATTCAAAATACGCGCCCTGCCCTTTACTTAGCAATATGGTAAATGCTAACAAACTCGGTATAAAAACCGGCGAAGGCTTTTATAAATATACCGCCGGAAGTAAAGATTTGGTAGTTAGTGAAAGATTCAAAAAGTAACTTTAGTAACAGTAAATAAACAAAAAAGACAGATTTTTATTTTGTCGAAACTGCTTTTTCTGCCTCTTTTAATTTTTTCCCGATTTGCCCGGTGAGAATATGCCAAAACATTACAAAATCACTTCCTAAGCTATAGAACGGATAAACAAATGTGGCGGGTTTATTTTTTTCAAAAAAGAAATGGCCAAACCAGGCAAAACCGTAACCACACAAAGGAATAATGATAAACCAAAACCATTTGCCGGTAATAATTCCAAGGAGGATACAAACAAAAATCAATAACGTACCGGTGAAATGCAATCCACGGCTTACCGGGTTTTTGTGTTCGGTTAAATAATATGGATAAAAACTCCAAAAGGAGTGATATTTCTTTTCCATAATTAAATTTAAAACTTATTTTATAAGATGAAGTTCTAAATTTTTCACTTCTTTCAATGCGGATAAAACTTCATTGATTTTATTTCTGGGAATTCCGGTTGCTATTCTGTAAAATAATTGCATTTCATTTTTTAAAACAGTGCAATTAAATTGTTTGATAATGCGCATTACTTCATTTATTTCGGTATAATTGAATTGTAATTCATATTCAATTTCAACTGCCTTTTGTACAACTGGTGTGCATTGCAACACCAATGAAGCAGCTGTTTTGTACGCGTTAATTAATCCCGGAACGCCCAATAAGGTTCCTCCGAAATAACGAACTACGACAAGCAAAATATCAGTGAGGTTTTTAGAATCTATTTGCCCAAGGATGGGTTTACCTGCTGTACCTGAAGGTTCGCCATCGTCACTCACCCTGAAATTATTTCCATCGGTTCCTATTCTATAGGCAAAACAATGGTGTGAAGCTTTTGGATGCTCTTTCTTTACCTTTTGTAAAAGTTTTTTAAAATCAGCCGTGTTTTTTAAAGGGAAAGCCCAGGCGATAAACTTACTTCCGCGGTCTTTGAATTCGGCATTGGCAATACTTTCAACAGTAAAATAATAATCAGGCTCTATCATTTATAATTTGTTTTGGTAAACAGAAAATATTTTTAATCCACAGATTTTTCGTTGCTTACCTTTATCATTTTTTAAATTAAAGCAAATATTCAGATTATCTTTTTAAAAGGGGATATAATAATTAAAATTGCGATTTTCAAAAGAATGAAAAACACAAAGTAAATCAATGAAAAATAAAAAAATGAACTTTGAAAATACAATTGAATTTGCAAAGCAACAGGATGAAAAAGATCCGTTAAAAAAGTTTCGTGATCAGTTTTACATTCCTATACTTAACGGAAAAGATTGCATTTATTTTAATGGAAATTCTTTGGGCCTTCAGCCAAAAACTGCGCAGGAAAAGGTTTTAGATGAAATGGAAAACTGGGCGAATTATGGCGTTGAAGGTCATTTTCATGGAAGGAACCCCTGGGTAAATTTTCACGATGTTTTTTCAAAAAGTTTACAACCCATTCTTGGTGCACTTCCTGAAGAAATCGTTGTGATGAACCAGCTAACGGTGAATCTCCATTTGATGTTCATCACGTTTTACCAGCCGGGTAAAAAGAGGTATAAAATTATTTGTGAAAGCCACGCTTTTACTTCAGATCAATATGCGATTGATTCCCAATTGCAATTGCATGGGTTAAATCCTGAGGATGCATTGATCGAATTAAAACCACGTGAAGGCGAATATACTCTTCGAAATGAAGACATTATTTCTGCCATAAAAGAAAATGGGAACGAATTGGCTTTAATTATGATTGGAGGAATAAACTATTACACCGGGCAGTTCTTCGATATGAAATCAATAACCACAGCAGCCCATGAAGTTGGTGCTAAATGTGGATTTGACCTTGCCCACGCGGTCGGAAACGTAGAACTAAAGCTTCACGATTGGAACGTAGATTTTGCATGTTGGTGTTCTTATAAATATTTAAACTCAGGCCCCGGCGCTGTTGCAGGTGCGTTTATCCATAACCGTTATGTGAGAGATAAATCACTCTTACGCCTGGCAGGTTGGTGGGGTACTGATAAACATGACCGCTTTCAGTTTAAAAGAAAATTCAATGCTATTCCTACTGCTGAAGGCTGGCAATTGAGCAACTCAAATATTCTCAGCATGGCGGCACATAAAGCTGCGCTTGATATTTTTGAAGAAGCTGGTTTCGATAAAATTATTAAAAAAGGAAAAGCTTTAAGTGCTTATCTTCTATTTATTTTGAATGAAATCAATCAATCTTCTTCAAAAAAAATTGTAGAAATCCTGACTTCTGAAAATGAGAATGAACATGGCTGCCAAATCTCTATTTTATTACCCGAAAAAGGAAAAGATTTTTTTGAATCTTTGAATAAAAATGGTGTTATTACTGATTGGCGGGAGCCTAATGTAATCAGGATTGCTCCTGTTCCATTGTATAATACTTTTGAAGAAGTATTTTTATTTGGAAAAATACTAAAGGAATTTGCTGAAAAAGAAATTAATGGAAATACTTTGTGAAACGGAATTTAAGAAAATAAAAATCCACCTTATTTGTGGGTTTACTGTAAAATATTACCAGGTTTGAAAGGAAAATAAAAATGAACAGAGAATATTTAATAAATCAAATAAAAGAAAAAAAAACTTTCTTGTGCGTTGGGCTTGACACAGATATTGAAAAAATTCCGAAACACCTGAAGGCTTTTCCTGACGCCGTTTTTGAGTTTAACAAGCAAATTATTGATGCTACTAAAGATTTGTGTGTCGCTTATAAAATCAACACTGCTTTTTATGAAGCATTGGGCGTAAACGGTTGGGAGGCTTTGGAAAAAACAGTGAATTATATTCCCGAAACTCATTTTAAAATTGCCGATGCCAAGCGCGGTGATATCGGCAATACTGCTGATCAATATGCAAAGGCTTTTTTCGAAACGATTCCTTTTGATGCAGTTACGGTTGCGCCATACATGGGTAGCGACAGCGTAAAACCTTTTTTAAATTATAAAAATAAATGGGCGGTAGTTTTGGGATTGACCAGTAATAAAGGAAGCGAAGATTTTCAGCAACAAAAAATTGGCGGCCAGTTTTTGTTTGAAGAAGTGATCAGCAAAACCAGTGAATGGGGAACAAAAGAAAATCTCATGTTTGTAGTTGGCGCTACGAAAGCAGCCGAATTATCTTCAATAAGAAAAATAATTCCTGATCATTTTTTATTAATTCCAGGTGTTGGCGCGCAGGGAGGAAGCCTTTCAGAAGTTTGCAAATATGGATTAAATAAGGATTGCGGTTTATTGGTAAATGCATCGCGCGCGATTATTTATGCGGGGAAAGATGAGAATTTTGCGCAGGAGGCGAGGAAGGTTGCCCAGGAATATCAAACAGAAATGAAAAGTTACCTTTGAAACAATAATTAATAAAACTATTAATCACTACTTTATGGCAAAGGACCTTTTTCAATCACCGGATTATTTTAATGTGGATGAGTTGCTGACGGATGAGCAAAAATTGGTGCGCGAAAGTGTACGCAATTATGTGAAGAAAGAAATTTCACCCATCATTGAAGAATATGCGCAAAAGGCGGAGTTTCCTCAACAGATCGTAAAACAATTAGGTGATTTAGGATGTTTTGGCCCAACCATACCTATCGAATATGGCGGCGGCGGCCTGGATTATATTTCTTACGGATTAATGATGCAGGAACTGGAACGCGGTGACAGCGGCGTTCGCAGCACGGCGAGCGTTCAGGGCTCTTTGGTAATGTTTCCCATTTTTGCTTATGGAAGTGAAGGTCAAAAGAAAAAATACCTGCCTAAATTAACCAGCGGAGAATGGCTTGGATGCTTTGGGCTGACAGAGCCCGATCATGGAAGTGACCCTTCAGGAATGTTGAGTAATTATAAATCAGATGGGGATTATGTAATTTTAAATGGAAGTAAAATGTGGATCAGCAATGCCCCTTTTTCGCAGGTGGCAGTTGTGTGGGCCAAAGATGAAACCGGAGAAATCCATGGATTGATTTTAGAAAGAGGAATGGAAGGATTTACCACACCAACGACGCATGGAAAATGGAGCCTTCGAACCAGCGCTACCGGTGAATTAGTTTTTGATCACGTAAAAGTTCCTAAAGAAAATATTTTACCAAATATAAAAGGGTTAAAAGGCCCGCTTAGTTGCCTTACGAAAGCACGTTACGGAATTGCCTGGGGCGCCGTGGGCGCGGCTATGGATTGTTACGATACGGCATTGCGTTATTCAAAAGAAAGAATTCAGTTTGACAGGCCAATCGGAGGATTTCAGTTGCAACAAAAGAAACTCGCTGAAATGATTACAGAAATTACAAAGGCACAATTGCTTAACTGGCGTTTAGGAGTTTTGATGAATGAAGGAAAAGTAACTCCACAGCAGGTAAGCATGGCAAAAAGAAATGCATGTGAAATCGCAACCAATATTGCAAGGGAAGCGCGCCAGGTATTAGGCGGAATGGGCATTACAGGAGAATACCCCGTCATGCGCCATATAATGAACCTTGAGAGTGTGATCACTTATGAGGGGACTCATGACGTACATCTTTTGATAACAGGAATGGATATTACGGGAATGAACGCGTTTAAATAATTAAAAATTAAATAGGAAACATTTGAAAAAGAATATTTTTTTAATCGGGTTTATGGGAAGTGGTAAATCGCACTGGGGGCATATTTGGGCATTAGAAGAAGGATATAGTTTTTACGACCTTGATACAGAGATAGAAAATGCTTTTGAACTACCCGTAGAACAAATCTTCGAAAAGCATGGGGAAGAAAAATTCAGGGAAATGGAGAGGTACCATTTACGCAAATTTGAAAACTCCAAAAAAAGCCTGGTAGCTTGCGGGGGAGGAGCACCTTGTTTTTTTGATAATATGGATTGGATGAAACAGAACGGAACCGTTATTTATTTAAGAGCAACACCGGATTATATTTTAGAAAGGGTGATGGATGAAACAGAGAAAAGGCCTTTACTAAAAAAAGTAAATAAGTCAGAGTTGTTATTTTTTATCCAGCAAAAATTGAAAGAACGCGAGCCTGTTTATTTAAAAGCTGATTATATTTTAGAAGTAGAAAAACTTCAGAAAAATTCTTTAGAATTTTTAAAAAAGCCAAAGGAAGAAAATCATTTTGAAAAAAAATTGGAACCAGGTTCAAATGATTTGGTTAATAAAGTAAAAGTAAAGGGTGCTAAAGGGGGAGAATTTCAAAAATCCTCAGTTCCTAAAAAAAATAAACACCTTCAAAAATAATCTTAGAAAGAATGCACAAAGGATTTATAAAAACGGCAGCAATATTAGGGGCTCTTTCAGTAGCGTTGGGTGCTTTTGCTGCCCATACTTTGAAAGGCTCAATCTCGGATTATGCATTAGGAATATTTGAAACATCTGTTAAATACCAGTTCTACCATGTATTTGCACTTTTGGCTGTTGGAATTATTTATAAAGAATATCCAGGTAAAAAATTGCTATGGTCCGGAAGATTATTTATTGCAGGAATAATTTTATTTTCTGGTTCCTTATACATTCTTGCAGCTATAAAAGCGGTTGTACAACCTGGATATAATTGGATTGGCGCTATTACTCCATTTGGCGGCTTTTGTTTTATTCTTGGTTGGATTTTTCTCTTTTTGGGTTGTAAAAGAAAATAAATTTGAATGAATTTTCCTAAACAAAAATTAAATAACCTGTTATCCTTCCTTAACCGGTAAAAAATCAATATTCCATTTCCTATCTTTGTTACTAATGGCATCTAACGGAAAAAAAAACAGCAAATCGAAGTCGGCAAATTCTTCTAAATTAAAACCAGATAAGGTAGAAAAAATAGAAGTAAAAAAATTAATTCATGATGAGCGTTCTCATAAAATAGCTGGTGCCGTGCTGGTATTAATTGCATTTTTACTCTTTATTGCGTTTACTTCTTATTTATTTACATGGCAGCAAGACCAGTCTGGTATTAGCCATGCAAAGATTTTATTTCCTGATAGCAAACAACATTTTACGAATGCTTTAGGAACTTTTGGCGCGTATATTTCTGACCTTTTTTTTAGATCAGGCTTCGGAATTGCTTCTTATTTATTCTGCCTTTTCTTTTTTGTAATTGGGGTTAATTTATTTGCTCCCAGAAAAATATTTTCGGTAAAAAGAAATATCCGGTATGTAATCGCTGGCCTTTTGGTAATCAGTGTTTACGCTTCATTTATATTTCATAACCCTCATCCACGTGCATTAGACGCCACGAACGTGGAATTTTTTTGGGGTGGAAAAGTGGGCGATATGATAAACGAATGGTTGCAGCAGATGATTGGTTACGTTGGCACGTTTGCACTTCTATTCGTGGGCTTGCTTAGTTATATTATATGGCGTTTCAATCCTGCTTTCAATTTTAATAAAGTAAAAAAACTTAAAAATTCTTTGTTTACAGGAGATAAAAATGATGGCTTCGATGATATGGAAACAGGCGAAGCTGCAAATCCAATTGTTCCTTTAAAGAATAATCCTTTTAAAGAGGAAACATCATTTGGCCACGGCTTAAATTTGGTAGAAAAAAATGATGGCCCGGTTTTCATAGATAAGTTTAAGAAAGAAGAAAAAAAATCTTTATTAAGGGATAATGCCCCCGAAAGTGGTTTAGCCCTGGAAGTAAAAAATGCAGAAGTTTTGGGTAATGAAAATGAAGAGCCGGTTCATATCAAACAAAAAATTCAGCAGCAGCCTTATGATCCCGTACTTGACCTGAAAAATTATAAATACCCATCTATTGATTTGCTGGAAAATCATGGAAGCGATAAGATTATCCAGGACGTTGAAGAATTAGAAGAAAATAAAAATCAGATCATTCACACACTAAGGAATTATGATATTGAAATTCAAAAGATTTTTGCAACGGTTGGCCCTACTGTTACTTTGTATGAAATTATCCCTGCTCCCGGCGTTCGTATTTCGCGCATTAAAAACCTGGAAGATGATATCGCGCTAAGCCTTTCTGCGCTTGGAATCCGTATCATCGCACCGATTCCCGGAAAAGGAACTATCGGAATTGAAGTGCCTAATCTTAAGAAGACCGTAGTGAGCATGAAAACGCTTTTGAATTCTGATAAATTTTTGAATAGCAATTTCACTTTGCCAATTGCCATTGGCAAAAAAATTGACAATGAAAATTTTATTGTTGACCTTACTGCGATGCCGTATTTGCTAATGGCGGGAGCAACAGGACAGGGGAAATCCGTAGGGTTAAATGCTATTTTGGTTTCATTGTTGTATAAAAAACACCCTTCACAACTGAAGTTTGTTTTAATAGACCCTAAAAAAGTAGAATTAAGTATTTACGAAAGTATTGAAAAACATTTCCTGGCAAAATTACCCGGCGAAGAAAACGCAATAATCACGGATACCAAAAAGGTAATTCATACATTGAATGCTCTTTGTATTGAAATGGACAACCGTTATGATTTGCTAAAAGAAGCTGGCACAAGAAATATAAAAGAGTACAATCAAAAATTTGTTAGCAGAAAATTAAATCCCGAAAAAGGCCATCAGTTTCTTCCGTTTATTGTGTTGGTTATCGATGAATTTGCTGACCTGATAATGACTGCAGGCAAAGAAGTGGAAATGCCAATTGCCAGGCTGGCACAACTTGCACGGGCTGTTGGTATTCATTTAATTATTGCTACCCAGCGGCCTACCGTAAATATTATCACAGGAACTATCAAAGCGAATTTCCCTGCGCGGATTGCTTTTAAAGTGAGTAGTAAAATTGACAGCCGCACTATTTTAGACATTGGCGGCGCTGAGCAATTGATTGGGAAAGGTGATATGCTTATTAGTTATAACGGGGAACTGACAAGGCTTCAATGCGCTTTTGTAGATACGCCCGAAGTAGATAAGATCACTAAGTTTCTCGGTGAGCAGCAAGGTTATACCGAAGCATTTATGCTGCCTGAATATGTTGATGAAAAAGAATTTGAAAACAAATCTTTTGATGCCAACGACCGTGACCCGCTTTTTGAAGATGCGGCCAGGCTGATTGTACAAAGCCAGAGCGGAAGCACGTCTTTATTACAACGCCGAATGAAATTGGGTTATAACCGTGCGGGCCGATTAATGGATCAACTGGAAGCAGCTGGCATTGTAGGCCCTAACCAGGGTAGTAAAGTGCGTGATGTAATAGTAAAGACAGATGCAGAACTGCAGCAATATTTTAGTGCAGGTTAACAGTAAACAAACAAATAAGCCGAATTTCTATTTTAATTTTACCGCAGCTTCGATCTCGTCAAAAACAATGCCACTGTGGCTTTCATTATAAATACATTCGCCGTTATTAATTACGAGTACTTGTGGGGATTGATGGGTAATTCCAAATTCGGAAGCTATTTTATTAGAAACATTTCTATGCCTGATAAGGTCAAGCAAGTAAAAATTAATTCCAGTGGGCGCGTCCTTTCTGTCCAGGCGGTTTTTAACCATGCTACTTGTTCCACATCGAGTACTATGTTTAAAAATTACCTGTGGAATTGTGTTTGACTCAGTAATTATTTCGTCAAGTTGCTTTTCATCTTGTAAAGAAATCCAGTTCATATTTTTATCAAATAGTTCTTAATGAAGAATGCCTTGTTCCATTGGGCATCCGGTTTTTCGGGAACTGCTGCAGGATGAAATGGTTAAAACCATAAAACATACAACGAGCAACATTACTACAATTTTTTGCATAGGAAATGTTTATTGGATTTTATTTTGCAAAGTTAAAAGAAGGATTTAATGTTTTTTTCTCAAAACTGTTTATATATTACAATCTTTAAAATTAATTAACGAAAAATATATTTAAAAATTATGCATATTCATTTTATTTCCATCGGTGGAAGCGTGATGCACCAGTTGGCAATTGCTTTAAAGCGTAAAAATTACAAAGTAACAGGTAGCGATGATGAGATATTTGAACCAGCGGCTTCCAATCTTAAAAAAGAAGGCCTGTTACCTGAAAAAACAGGATGGTTTCCGCAATTAATTACAAAAGATATCGACGCAGTAATATTAGGAATGCATGCCAAGCAAGACAATCCTGAACTTGAAAAAGCCGAAGAGTTAAATTTAAAAATCTATTCTTTCCCTGAATATATTTTTCATGTAAGCCTTCATAAAAAAAGAATTGCTATTGGAGGAAGCCATGGAAAAACAACCACTACTGCCATGATTATGCATGCTTTAAAAAATGCGGATTTCAATTTTGATTACCTTGTGGGCGCGTCTTTACACGGTTTTGATCAAAGTGTAAAAATTACAGACGCGCCTATTATTGTTTGCGAAGCAGACGAATACCCTGCAAGTACAATTGAGCGAAGGCCAAAATTTCATTTTTTGTTTCCGCACATTGCGGTATTAACAGGCATTGCATGGGACCATATTAATGTGTTTCCTACATTTGATTTTTACCTGGAACAGTTTGTCATTTTTATAAATAAAATCGAAAAAAATGGAATTTTAATTTATAATAAAACCGATGATGTGCTGCTAAAGCTTGTCGAAGAAAATTATCGGGATGACCTTCGATATATAGGGTATTCAATTCCTGAACATGAAATAATTAAAGGCAGAACGTATGTTACGATCGGAGATAAAAAAACAGATTTAAAAATTTTTGGTGGCCATAATCTTTTAAATTTGCAGGCTGCTTTTTTAGTATGTAAAGAACTTGGGATGGACGACAGGGCTTTTGCCAAAGCCATTTCGACTTTTGAAGGTGCCGCAAAAAGGCTGGAACTGGTGGCTCAAAAAAACGGCAGTAATATTTACCGCGATTTTGCGCATGCACCGAGTAAAGTGAAAGCAAGTATTGACGCAGTAAAAGAGCAATTTCCTGATAAAAAGTTGGTAGCAGTTTTGGAATTGCATACTTTCAGCAGCCTTGATAAAAATTTTATGGAAGAATATAAAGGTGCGATGGATAAGGCTGATGAAGCAATAGTTTTTTACAGTAAACATGCGCTGGAATTAAAAAGAATGAATTTTTTAGAGCCTCAAATTGTAAAAAGTGGTTTTCAAAAATCAAATCTCGAAGTAATAACGGAGAGGAAAAACCTTGAAAAAAAATTAAAAAACATTAGTTTTAATAATGCTAACTTTTTATTTATGAGTAGCGGCAATTATGATGGAATGGATATCCTGGCCACACTACATGTAAAACCTTAAACTTTAATCCAATATGGCATTACAATTATCGCGGCCTATAGTATTTATAGACCTTGAAACTACCGGAATAAATATTGCAATTGACCGGATTATTGAGATCGCAATCATTAAAATTTTACCAGACAAAACTAAATTGGTAAAACATAAATTGATAAACCCTCAAATGCCAATACCAGCTGCCAGTACTGAAATTCATGGAATCACGAACGATAAAGTAAAGAACGCACCTGCATTTAAGGATGTAGCTAATGAATTAAAACAATTCATAGATAATGCAGACCTTTCCGGCTATAATTCAAACCGGTTTGACATTCCTCTTTTGATGGAAGAATTTTTGCGGGCCGGTATATCATTGGATATGAGTAACCGAAGAATGCTTGATGTGCAATCAGTTTTTCACATGATGGAAAAACGTACGCTTGAAGCAGCTTATAAATTTTATTGCCAAAAAGAATTGATTGATGCTCATTCAGCAGAAGCGGACGCATCAGCGACATGGGAAATTTTAGAAGCCCAGTTAGAAAGGTATAGCAACCTGGGAAACACAGTTGATACAGTTTTGCAATTTACCGGGGAAGAAAAATATGTTGATTTTGCAAAGAGGTTTGTGATGGATAAAGATGTGGAAGTTTTTAATTTTGGGAAATATAAAGGAAGAAGTGTTGCTGATGTGTTGAAAGCAGAACCTCAGTATTACGATTGGATGATGAAAGGGGAATTTCCTTTACATACCAAACAAAAATTAACTGAAATTTTTAACAGGGTAATGCTCAGGAAATAAACCGCTTAGCCTGCTTTTGAAAAACAATAACAAATAAAATTGTAATTTCATTTTCAAATACGACCATCTTTGGAAAAGCTTTTGATTATACCTACTTATAATGAAAGGGAAAATGTTACTCTCTTATTAAAAGCTGTATTCGATTTAAACCAGGGATTTCATGTACTTATTATTGATGATGGTTCGCCCGATGGAACTGCAGATATTGTAAAAAATCTTTTTGCGACTTACCCCGGACAATTATTTTTGGAAGAAAGAAGGGGCAAACTTGGGCTTGGAACAGCCTACATTCATGGATTTAAATGGGCGTTGGACAGGGGTTACCGGTTTATTTTTGAAATGGATTGTGATTTTTCACATAGCCCTAAAGACCTGGATAAATTATACAAAGCCTGTAAATCCGGAGGGGCAGATGTTGCGGTAGGTTCCCGTTACATAAGAGGTGGTGAAGTGAAAAACTGGCCAGCAATTCGTGTTGCGATTTCAAAAGGAGCTTCTATTTATACGAGAATGATCACTTTTATGCCTGTAAAAGACCCTACCGCCGGTTTTGTATGTTATAGAAATTATGTTTTGGAAGCAATTAACTTCGATAAGATAAGTTTTGTGGGATATGCTTTCCAGATAGAAATGAAATTTGCAACATGGAAAATTGGATTTAAAATAAAAGAAGTGCCCATTACTTTTATAGACCGCCAATTTGGAGTTTCAAAAATGAACAAAGGAATAGTAAAAGAGGGCATTTTGGGGGTGCTTAAACTTAAGTGGATGAGCATGTTTAAAAATTATCGGAGGCGTGTTAAAAATTACGATAATCTTTTCAAGCGCGAACCTCAACTTACTCCGGTTGAGCAAAACGGTACTGCCTTATAAAAATTTACCTTTATTTACCCAATTAATTTCTTCTAAAGGCGGGATGAAACTGCTGTAATGTATCCCTCAAATATTCACGGTTAAGATGTGTATAAATTTCTGTAGTGATAATACTTTCATGCCCCAGCATTTCCTGAACAGCGCGCAGGTCTGCACCACCTTCAACAAGGTGCGTTGCAAACGAATGGCGGAAAGTATGCGGTGAAATATTTTTGATTATTCCGGCTTTTTTGGCTGCTTCTTTTATGATCATAAAAATCATAACCCGGGAAAGTTTCCTTCCCCTCCTGTTTAGAAATACCACATCTTCATTTCCCGGAATAACGCCTATATGTACACGTATATTTTCAAGGTAAATTTTTATATATTTTACGGCTGAGTTTCCGATCGGGACCAATCTTTCCTTATCACCTTTGCCTGTCACCCTTATGTAACCAGTATCAAAATAAAGGCATGATAATTTTAAATTAACCAATTCAGATACGCGTAAACCGCAACTGTAAAGGGTTTCAAGAATAGCCTTATTTCTAACGCCTTCGGGTGTACTTACATCTGGTACAGAAAATATCTTTTCAATTTCCGGATAACTTAAAGTGTCAGGAAGGTGCTTCGAAAGCCGTGGTGCTTCAAGCAAAGTAGTTGGGTCAGTTTGAGATATTTGTTCCTGTTGGCAAAATTTGTAAAAACTTCTCAAACCAGAAATGATTCGTGACTGTGATGACTGAGTCATACCTAATTCGTTTATCCATTTTAAAAAATTACCTAAATCTTCCAATTCAATTTCATTTGGTTTTTTTTCTATATTATTTACCATAAGAAATTGAGTGAATTTTTCAATATCATGAGTATATGCTTCCACAGAATTTTCTGATAAAGATTTTTCCAGCCTCAGGTAAGCCTTAAATCCTTTTTTATATGGTTCCCACATTAAATATGCTAATTAAGAAATTGAGTTATTTGTTGCTTTACTGTAATATTGCTTTTTCAGCAAAGCAAATTATTTCAGTGAAATTAAAATAAAATAGCGCTACTTTTATTCTTTAAAAAAGATCCCCCTTATACTTCTAGCTTTTATTTGATGGAAAATATTTATTTAAGAAAATTAAAAAAGAAATTTAACCTGGACCGGAAATATTTCAGGCATTTTATTACCAGGACCTACAATAACCCTCCACAAAACCTGGATGAAACCATGGACATTATTGATAAGGAAGTTTGGAAAGAAGTTGATTGTTTAAAATGTGCTAATTGCTGTAAAGTAATGAGCCCTACATTTACCAATACAGACATAAAAAGGATTTCTTTACATTTAGGAATGAGGCCCAAAGATTTTAAAGAAAAATGGCTGTATCTCGATAAAGAAAACGAATGGATGAATAAATCTCAGCCATGCCAATTCCTTGATTTAAAAACAAACATGTGTACCATTTATGAAGTAAGGCCTGCAGATTGTGCGGATTTTCCTCATTTTCACAGGCGCCCAGCTTCTGATTATTTATATATTCACAATCAAAATATTGAATTCTGCCCGGCAACAATGCTGATGGTTGAAAAATTAAAAGAAAAATTAAAAGCCTAGCTTTTCTTTTCATCCATTTTTATTAAATCTCTGAAAGAAATATCCAATAATTGAAATGAAGAAGAATTGGGAAGATAAAAATGCCACCATTCGGTACTTAGTTGTTCAAATCCATATTTTTCCATTACCGTTTTCAGAATTTCCCTGTTTTTTAAAATCTCTTTTGGCAGGTTTATAAAACCAGGATGTGCCGTATCACTAAAATTATCAAAACCTGTTCCCATCGGTAATTCTTTTCCGGTTTTTAAATCGATTATAGTCAAATCTACTGCTGCCCCGCGGTTGTGCCCGCTTCCTTTGGCAGGGTCAGCAGCATACCGGCTGTCTTTTACTTTCTCCCACATTTTTTCAGTTATTGAATAAGGCCTATAAGCATCGAATATTTTAATTCCTAAATTTTGTTTTTTAAGTTCCCGTGTTATATTCTTTAAATTGTCAACGGCAGGCTTTCTTAAAAAGGCCGTATGAATAGGAGGGTATAATTTATGATGCATAAAGTTTTGAGCGGTAGTATATTTCAAATCCAATTTAATCTCTGGGAACGCTTTTCGAAGGCTTACCATTTTATTTTCTTGATTTGAATCAATTTCATTTTGCAAAATTTTCGTGTTATTAATAATAACCAATCCATACTTATTACCTATTTTTGATTGAGCAGCAACGATATGGAATGTACTGAAATTAGTATATAGCATTATCAAAACGATTTTTATAAAATATTCTATTTTAAAATTCCTATTCATATTTTTAAAGATTAAAAAGTATAGAGGCCCAATGCGTCATAAGTTAAACTTCATAAAAATAGTTTTAATTCCTTTAATAATTGTTAGCTGGCTGGGTTGCAATAACCACAAAAAAATTAAGGAAAAAGAGATTGTAAAAGCACCTGCAAAGATGGATGATCAAATCTCTGATAATTTAAAATCGTTCTTAGATTTTGCAAAAACAACAAACGGAAAGCTCAATGATTCAATTCAGCTTTCACAGTTTAAACTGGTTAATACTTTTTATTCAAATAATGATTATAAAGATGTCTGGAGTAAAACCGAAGTATGGAACCCTGTAGCTGATTCCATGTTTGAATTTATAAAAAATTCAAAATATTACGGGCTTTATCCCGAAGATTATCATTATAATGAATTAAAAAAATTGCGCGAAAGAATCGAAAGTGATTCGTTATCCCGGATGGACGCTGTTTCCTGGACAAAGGCAAGCCTGATGCTTACTGACGCCTTTTTTGAGACATTAAAAGATTTAAAAGAAGGGAGATTGATTGACGATAGCCTTTCCATTACTTCAAAAAAAAATATTGCTGATTCTTTTTTTATACCAAAATTTAAAGGCGCTATTGAATCTGATAGTTTGACTAAAACATTTGAAAGCGTGGAACCTGCGAATATTTATTATACTTCATTAAAAGATTTGCTTCCTGGTTTCGTGGATAATATGGATACCCAGAAATACCAGTATATTAATTTCCCATACATAGACACATTACAGTTTTATAGAAACCTTCATAAACGGCTGTTGCAATCCGGTTTTTCCAAAGACTCTACTGCACTTCCTGATTCGGTTACCATAAGTAACGAAGTGAAAAAATACCAGGCAAAACACAAACTTAAGGTAGATGGAAAACCTGGTGAAGGAACCGTTCGTGCGATGAATTCATATGATTATGAAAAGTTCAGGACAATTGCAGTTACGCTTGACCGTTATAAAGCCCTTCATTCGTTGCCGGAAAGTTACATCTGGGTGAACATACCTACTTTCTATTTGAAATTAGTAGACAATGACACTGTTATTCTTGAATCCAAAGTGATAGTGGGAAAACCGACAACGCCAACTCCGCTTCTTACTTCCGAAATTTCAAATATGGTTACATTTCCAAACTGGACCATTCCTGAAAGTATTATAAAGAAGGATATTTTACCAGCTTTGAAAATAAACCCTGGATACTTAGCCAGCAAGGGTTTTAGCCTGGTCGATTCTCATGGGGAAACGGTAGACCCCTTTTCAGTAAAATGGGCTAAATACAAGAATGGAATTCCTTGGAAGATAGTACAGGGAAGTGGTGATGACAATGCGCTGGGTATTTTTAAATTCAATTTTAATAATCCATACAGTGTTTATTTACATGACACCAACCAAAGGTATCTATTTGCCAATTCAAACCGGGCGCTTAGCCATGGCTGCGTCAGGGTTCAGAAATGGGAGCAAATTGCATATTACATCGCAAAAAATGACAGTCTCGCGACGAAGGCAGGACACAAAATCCCTTACAATACGGATTCAATTAAAACATGGATTGCAAAAAAAGACCGTAAAACGATTATGGTCAAAAAAAGATTACCTCTCTATATCGAATATTTTACCTGTGAGGCAAAAGACGGCGAAATTGTTTTTTACAATGATATCTACAATACTTACCAGTTTTTAGAAGAAAAATACTTTGCGGACAAGTCATTTTAAAAATTATGCATGAGCCTGAAAATAAAGGGAAATATTGTTGATATTGAATCCAAAAAAATTTTCTTTGGAGAAATAATTATTGAAAATGAAAAGATAAAATCAGTTGAGAAAATATCTGCTACTCAAAATGATTTTCCGTTTATTATTCCAGGGTTTATTGATTCGCATGTACATATCGAAAGTTCGATGCTGGTTCCATCAGAGTTTGCCAAATTAGCGGTTGTTCACGGAACTGTGGCTACTGTTAGCGATCCTCATGAAATTGCGAACGTATGTGGAATTGAAGGTGTTGAATATATGATTGAAAATGGTAAAACTGTCCCGTTTAAATTTTATTTTGGCGCACCAAGTTGTGTGCCTGCAACAATTTTTGAAACTGCTGGTGCTGCTTTAGATTCTAATTCGGTAGATATTCTTTTATCAAAAAATGACATTCATTATTTGAGTGAAATGATGAATTTTCCGGGTGTACTAAACCATGACGATGAAGTATATTTAAAAATTAATTCGGCAAAAAAATATTGTAAGCCGGTAGATGGCCATGCTCCGGGTTTAATGGGTGAAGATGCAAAAAAATATATATCGGCCGGTATAAGTACCGACCATGAATGTTTTACAAAAGAAGAGGCGCTTGATAAATTAAAATATGGAATGAAAATTTTGATTCGCGAAGGAAGCGCCGCAAAAAATTTTGAAGCATTAATTGATTTGCTAAATGACTTTGAAGATGAAATAATGTTTTGTAGTGATGATAAGCATCCGGATAGTTTGGTAAAAGGCCATATTGATGAACTTTGTAAAAGGGCCGTGGCAAAACGGGTTGATGTTTTTAAAGTATTGAAAGCCGCTTGTGTCAATCCGGTGAAACATTACAAAATGAATGTGGGATTATTAAAAACCGGTGATGATGCTGATTTTATTATTGTTGAAGATTTAGAGAATTTTAAAACAAAGGCAACTTATATAAATGGAGAGTTGGTTGCTGAAAATGGATTTTCAAAAATAGGAACAAAAAAAGCGCCTGTCATCAATAATTTTAATTGCCAAAAGAAATATCCCAAAGATTTTAAAATTAAAACTTCTGATTACCATGGAGAAGTTATTGAAGCTATGGATGGTCAATTAATAACCAACAAACTTTCTATTTCCCCTAAAAATGAAAATGGATTTTATGTAAGTGATGTTGAGAATGATATCCTGAAAATCGTAGTTGTTAACCGTTATAATGATGCCCCGGTTTCAATTGGATTTATAAAAAACTTTGGTTTTAAAAAAGGAGCGATAGCATCATCGGTGGCTCATGATAGCCATAATATTATCGCGGTGGGTGTTGACGACGAAAGTATTTGTGATGCCATAAACCTTGTTATTGAAAAAAAAGGAGGAGTAAGTATTGCTGATTCTGGCAACCCTGCTTTTAATCAAATTTTACCTTTGCCTGTTGCCGGATTAATGAGTAATGAAGATGGATATAAGGTAGCTGAAGCTTACACCAGCATTGATGCAGCGGCAAAACAGCTTGGCTCTAAATTATCTGCTCCCTTTATGACTTTATCATTCATGGCATTGTTGGTAATTCCTCATTTAAAATTGAGTGACAAAGGATTATTTGATGGAGACAGTTTTAAATTAACCAGTTTTCCCGGGCAGTAAACCAACAAATAATAAGGATTTTTATTTCTACATAAACCCAATTAATTATACATTGAATGATCAACTTTAAACGCCTAAATCATATACAAATTTGTATTCCCGTTCGAAAAGAAAATGAAGCCAGAAAGTTCTATTCAGATATTATCGGATTAGTAGGAATTCCTAAACCAAAAGAATTAATACCTGACGGAGGCCTTTGGTACCAGCTTGCCGATATTCAATTTCATGTCGGAACAGAAAATGAAATCAATAAATCTAAGCGCTAGCAGAAGATTTGAAGAAATCAGAAAAATTATTGGAAAGAAATAGTATAAAAAATAAAGAAGAAATTCAAATTCCGGGGCAGGATCGTTTTTCTTTTTTTGACCCTTTTGGAAACTGTATTGAATTAATAGTGAACAAATAAAAAATAAAGATTTTTATTCCATTTCCTGAGCCCATTTATCTCTTTCATCAGGGCTGAATTTCCAGGGTGCAAAATTATTTTCAATATTGCTGAACATCGAATTCCATTCTGCCGGGGCATTACTTTCTTCCATGATCAATGAACGCCTTAAGGAAAAAATAATATCCAACGGGTTTATACTTACCGGGCATTCTTCCACACAGGCATTGCAAGATGTACAGGCTCTCAATTCCTCTACTGTAATATAGTTATGAACTAAAGTTTTGCCATCATCTTTGAAACTTCCGTTCTCTTTTATATTATCTCTTACATCATGCATTCTATCACGCGTATCCATCATTATTTTTCTTGGGCTCAATAATTTTCCCGTTTGATTAGCAGGGCACGCTGCCGTACACCTGCCACATTCAGTGCAAGTGTAAGCGTCTAACAAATTTTTCCAGCTTAAATCAAAAATATCCTTTGCACCAAAACTTTGCGGCTGTGCATCACCGGTAGTTGGTGCCAGTTCGGGCTTAAACATATATTCTACTTCCTGTTCTACATTTTTCATATTTTTCATCTCGCCTTTCGGTGTAAGGCGCTTATAATAAGTATTAGGAAAAGCCAGTAAAATATGAAAATGCTTGCTGTAAGGCAGGTAATTTAGAAAAGCAAAAATCCCTGTAATATGCAGCCACCAGCAGCTTCGTTCAATGCCAATAAGCGTCGAAGGTTTTAAATGAACCATTGATTGCGCAATCCAGCCAGATAAAATAAAACTTCCATGATCAACATAATGTGGATTGCCCTGCAATTGTAAAGCCCTGTCTGCAGAATTCATGGTAAGGAATAAACTCATCAAAATAATTTCAATAATCAAAATTAAATTTGCATCCGTCCTTGGCCAGCCGTCCAATTCATGAGTAATAAAACGCCTTAATTTTAAGATGTTCCGTCTTATCAAAAAGATAATGCAAGCTAATAAAACACCGATTGCCAGTATCTCAAAAAAGTCAATCACGAAAGTATAAAATGCACCAAGTGTATTCGCAAACATCCGGTGAGTACCGAATAACCCATCCAAAATAATTTCCAAGATTTCGATATTTATAATTACGAAGCCGGCGTAGATTACAAAATGCATGATACCTACAAGCGGGTAACGAAACATTTTTTTCTGGCCTAACGCGAGCAGCAAAACATTTCTCCAGCGCTCTTTTGAATTATCTGTAAGATTTTCATCTTTGCCAAGGTTAATGTTAGCCCTGATTTCCTGAACTTTTACCCAGAAAAGATAAACGGCAAAACCGGCAAGAATGATAAATAATATTTGCTGTATTAATTGCATATAAGATTGATAAATGCTAAGGTAAACAAATATGTGAAGAGGTATTGATACTAAAATTTGTAAATTGCCTTTCTAAAAATCAAGTTATAATATGGCTTCTCATCTTATTCTTTCAAAGGAAATTGCCTACCGCAAATTGCAACGAATGGCCTACGAAATCGTAGAGCAAAATATCAACGAAAAAGAAATCATCCTCGCCGGTATTAAGGAAAATGGCAGCATTATTGCCCACATATTATTTTCTTTTTTAAAAGATATTTTTAAAGGTGAAATCAGGCACGTTGGAATTAAGCTGGATAAAAAAAATCCCAAAAATATTTCTCTCTCTGAACAGATAAATTTTGACAATAAAATCATTATTGTAACAGATGATGTAGCCAACAGCGGCAAAACATTACTATATGCTTTAAAGCCATTTCTTGAATTTTATCCAAAAAAAATACAAACGCTTGTTTTGGTGGAAAGAAGTTATAAAGAATTTCCGGTATCGCCAGATTATGTGGGGCTTTCTTTATCAACTGCATTTACAGAAAAAATTATCGTTGAAACTAGCAATAATGAAGTTGAGGGAGCCAGTTTAATTACTGAATAAATACAAAATATTTATTTCAAAAACTTTGAGACAATTATAAATGCGATCAGAATAAAAATAATAATTAAAGCAATGGCAACATATAGCCAACGGAATTCTTTCAGCCTCCGTTTTGCTTTGGCAGTTTTCTTTTTTTGTAATTGTTGTTGCAAATTCCGGTTTAATTCCTCTGCAAAAGCCTGGGGGCTTTTTTTATTTTTAAATTGGCTAAGGCCTTCTACAGCGTCACTTTCCAGGCCTGAATCTAAAAGTGTTTTTTCAAATTCATGCTTTTCTTCAGCAGATAATTTATCGCTGAGGTAATCCATCAACTTTTGGTTGTCGATATCTTTATTGCTGTTTGATAATATGTTTAATAAATCGTCATTCATTTATCATGGCTCTTTTTTCTATTCAATTTCCATTAATAATTTTAAATTCCTTTTTCCGTTTTGTAAATAACTTTTTACCTGCAACATAGTGAATCCGGTAATTTCAGCCACCTCCGAATAAGATTTTTTTTCAAGATAAAATAATTTGACACACTGTTGCTGATCAGGATTTAATTTATTAATTGCCGCCTCCAGTTTTTGCAAAAGAAGGTCTTTTTCAACTATGCTTATTTTATCTGTTTCAAAATTTATTCCTATTGTTGCCTCCTGGTTCAGTTCTACTATTTTATTTTTTTGATCGCGAAGTTTCATGAGGCAATGATTTTTGGCGATCATATATATCCAGCTTTTAAAGTAATCCACTTTGTATTTGTGCAATTCGTTAATCACTTTTAAAAAAATTTGCTGAACACAATCACGTGACTCTTCCTCATTTTTTAAATACTTCATGCAAACGCCCAGCAGCAATAAAGTATACCTCGGCAACAAAATGCCCAACCATTTATTATCATGATCCTTATAAAACTTTTGCAGCAGTTCGGCATCAGTAATATGGTTGAATTTTTCCGGTTGCAAATTATTTATACTTTTTTACTAAGATGTAAACATAATAAATTTCCATAAGTTACCTTTGTGCAAACAGGAATTGATTTATGGAATATATGGTGTGTTGTGTACCGGTAAGCCCAATGAGAGCAGAAGCCTCGCACAAGTCTGAAATGGTTTCGCAGCAGTTGTTTGGTGAAAAATCTTTTATTATTGAAAGGAGCAAAGACTGGCTAAAAGTTCAGTCAAAATATGATGGTTATTCCGGCTGGGTGCAAACTAGCCATGTGGTAGAAATTGACGAAGAAACATTTGTGAAAACTGATAAAGAACTTACTAACGAATGGGTAAATGAAATTGATTTTAACGGCCACAATATGCAGGTTCCGATGGGAAGTTCTTTAAGTGCATTTAAAAATGGAATGGCTTTTTGGAGAAAAAATTCTGTCCATTTTAAGGGGAAACCCTGGAACCCTGAAGAGGTAAAAATTACTCCAAAAATTATCAAACAAATTGCTTTTAAATTTTTAAACACTTCATATTTATGGGGAGGGAAATCTGTTTTTGGAATTGATTGCAGCGGTTATGCACAAATGGTTTATAAATTTTTGAATATTTATTTACCCAGGGATGCATGGCAACAGGCTGAACAGGGAACTGTAGTTAATTTTTTGCAGGAATCTCACTGTGGCGACCTTGCCTTTTTTGACAATGAAGAGGGCAGGATTATTCATGTTGGGATTTTATTAAATGAACATGAAATTATTCACTCTGCCGGCAAAGTAAGAATTGATAAAATTGATACACAAGGAATTTTAAACCTTGAAACCAAACAGCGCACTCATAATTTACGAATCATTAAAAGATTTTTTTAAGGTATTTATCCTTCAATATTCTTTTTATTGCAAAATAGAAATTCAGTTTTTTTCTTCGTTTACTGCAAAGTTTTATTAAAAGTAAAGTGGATAATATCTTCACTTTTCCAAATTAATAATCCCCGTTATTTGTTTGTTTACTGTCTGTACACTATTCTTCGAGTAAATTTTGCTCGTCCAATAAGCTAAGGTCAATTGCATCCATTCCTGAAATTCCTTCTATCGAACCTTTTACGTGAGCGGCATTCAACAATACTTTCTCTAATTGTTTTTCTCTCGCTTTCCATAATTTTTCCATGGCAGACCTTTCATTAATAATGCTCATTTTCATGGCAACAAAACCCTCTCTAATCGCTTTCCATTGTTCACTAAATTCGTTGCTTGTCAGATAATCATAAAGCAAATGCATTTTATCGCCTTTATTTTCATGGCTTTTGGACGAATTATAAACCCGGATAATGCCATCACGCAAAACATTAGCCAGGGCTTTTACTTCCGAAAAAGTACAAACCCAAACGCCTTCTTTTAATCCAAAACAGTCGAGGTCTTTGGGCATCGCTTTGGTTACCAATACAGCAATATCAGCTCCGGTACTTCGCATATCTGATTTAAATTTTTCGATCCAATCACCTCCAAAATCCTTCGTACGCTTGCTTTCGTAAATAATTTTACCACATTCCTGCCCAAAATTATTTCTGACCACTTGTATACAGTCGGCGCCTCTTACACCTTTCCCTACTTCTGAAATTATGTCAAAAGGGAAAGCGCTTCCGAGTATTTCTTCCAGCGCCAGTTCCTGCACTTCGCCCTGCAATTGCATCGAAACCTGGTCTTGCTTTCGTTTCATTTCTTCTACCAGCTTCTTATTGTCATTCAATTGTTTTTCCAGTTCTTTTACTTTTAAAGAATGTTCTGTTTCTTTTATTTCATTTTTTTCTTTTTCCTGTTTCCTGATTTGCTCAATTAAATTACCTCTTTCCTGCGCTAGTTTTTTCTCCAGCTCAATTTCCATTTCGGCAGCTTTGGTTTTTAGTTCCATTTCTTTTTTTAGAAATTCTAATTCTTTTTGACGTGCAGATTTTAATTTGTCTTCGTTATCATTATTAGTTTCCTGTAAAAGTTTTAGCTGATTTTCAAAATCGTTGCTTATTGATTTTCGTAGTTTTTGTTGAAGTTCATTTTCCAGTTTTAATTTTTCTTTTTCCATTCTTTCCGCAAACAATTCATTTTCTTTTTCCTTCTTTTTTTCAAACTCTTTTTGTTGTTGTTGAAAAAGATTTTCTTTCTCGGAAAATTGCCTTAATAATTTTTGACGTTCCTGATTAAATTTTTCATCGTATTCTTTTTCAAGGGATTTAGCAATAGCATCTTCCGGTTCAAATTGATGTTTACAACTCGGGCATGTAATTAAGGGCATTTTTATTTTTTTGGGTTAAGATACAAGTTATTTCAAAAAAAGGCTTAGAAAAAGAGTTAAGAATGAATTAGTAAATGCAAGCAATTTAAATAGCTAAAATAAAACCGTTTTAAAAAATTTTATTTAAAATTTAAAATGTATATTGAATTTAATTATTACTAAAAATTATTTTCTTAATAATTGAATTCCTTTCGAACCTTCCGATAATATCCACCAGTAATTATTTTTTCAAACTAAAACTAATTGGTATGGAAATTACTTTTAATTTTAGAAACGCTTTTAAAGATTCTATTTTAAGCAAATCAAAGAAGGAACGTAGTTATAACCTTTCTTATATCCGGGTTTTTTTTCTGGCTATAACTTGTTGTTTTTGTGAAAATAGTAGTTGCGCACAGGTTATCGCCTGGGATTTTGATGAGGATATAAACGGAACCAAGTCTCCTAAAACTACTATTTCGCATGTTGACGTATCAGATTTATCACAGTGGAATAATAATGGTACTACAACTTTGATAACCTCGATGTCTTCTTCGACTGGTTATAGTGGTGCTTCAGGAAAATTCAATGCCGGCGCTGCTGCGGTTTCAGCTCCTTTTGATAAATCTACGAGCACTTATTTTGAATTTTCTCTAACACCTGAAATTGGTTATGCAGTAAATGTTAGTTCTATTAATTTTGGTTCGAGATCAACAAGTACTGGGCCTCAGTCTTATTCTATAAAGTCTTCTGTTGATTCTTATAATTCGGAAATTGCCGGAAATATTTTACCCGCAGATTCAAAATGGTATTTTAAGAATTCGGTTACTTCTATTTCGTCTGGTATTCCAATTACCATTCGTATTTATGGTTTTAATGGAATTGGGGCAAGTCAAAATACCGCTGTTTGGCGAATAGATGATTTAAGTTTGCAGGCCACTACTTCGGCACTTAAAACATACTACAGGAGCAGGCAAAACGGGAACTGGTCTGTGAGCTCTACATGGGAATCTTCAAATGATAATACAACCTGGAACATTGCTACAAATCCACCTACAAAAGATGCGGATAAAATATTAATTCAATCAGGACATACAATTAATGTAAATAATTTAGTGTCTCTGGATCAAACAACCATCGCTGGAACCTTGCAACTTCAGGCCGGAGGTATTTTAGATATCAATGATGGGCCAGGAGATGATGTCACCATTTTAGCAAATGGAACTTTGCAAGTAACAAGTTCTGATAGTTATACCAATTCTGTGCTTCAAACGGGAGCAGCAAATATTAATATTGCAACCAGGGGCAAAATAACAATTGGCAATGGAACTTCGTCTACTGGCAATGGTTATGAAAATTTCGCAACATCATTAACCAATATTTGGAATGATGGAGCTGTTTACGAATATAATAATAGTGGTATTTTTCAAATTGCGGGCCTCACTTATTTTCCAAATTCTCCATCAACTGATGTACCAATTTTTAGAGTTATAAAAGTGAACGGAACAGCAGCAGCGGGTTTGGATAAAGATTTTCATTTGAATGGTATATTTGAAATTACTTCGGATGTAACTTTTTCAGGGGCTGGAGGAAAATATTTCAGAAACGGAATTAAGGGTTCGGCTACTCTAACTCAAACTGGCAACGGAAAGATTTATTTGAACGCTACTAATGCAGTATTGGATGGTGCTTCGTTGAATTTGGTTTTAAACCAGGCAATTGATCTTGGCGGTAGCGTAACAGTTCCATACAGGGCAACAGTAACGGTTTCCGGATCGAGTATGAGCAATAAGTCAGGGAATTTAATGGTTAATGGAACATTAGATATGACTACAAGTACAATAACTAATTCTTCAGGTGGTGTGATTGTTATCAATGGAACTTATCGGACAGCAAATAACGGCGGTTTTTCAGGGAGCGGTTCATCAATTCCATCTGCTACAGGCATAAGTCTCAATTCAGGTTCAACGATTGAGTTAAATGCAAATGGACCCCAATCTTTAAATGCAAGAAATGATTTCTTCAACTTAATTATTTCCGGAAGCGGAATTAAAAAACCGACTGGCCCTTTTTCACCTTTAGGAACAATTACTATTAAAGATGATGCAATTTTTGATTGCACCGGTGTTACAAATGGAATAAATATTGGGAATGATAATACGAACCTTACCATGACAGAAAACAGCAGGTTAATTGTAAGTACTTTTGGCCCAAACCCAAAAATGGGCGGAATATATAATCTTTCGGGTGGCGTAATAGAATTTAGAGGCTTAAATGGAACTGCGCAAAATATCAGAAGTAAAAATTACCAGAATATAGAAGTAACGGGAAATAATGTTTTGATGTCTGATGGTACCATTTGGCTAAACACGAATGGAACTTTTACGATTAAAAATAGCGGTGTTTTTTCAATAAATGATAATACTATCAGAGGAATTGGGGATGCGACACAAACTGTTATAGTCGAAAGCGGCGGTTTATTCAAATGCGGAACCAACATGGGCTTCAACGGAGCCCCGATTACTTCAATCCCTATAAAAAGCTCCGCAATACATGAAACTATAAAAAACATTATTCTACAACCTGGAAGTACAGTAGAATATTCAAGAAATGGAGAACAGCCAATCACGAATGCAGATGGATTGGTTTATCAGAATTTGGTAATATCCGGCACTGGTAATAAAATAGCCCCTTCAAATAATTTAATTATTCAGGGTAATTTATCTAAAACAAGCAGCGCTGCTTTTCTGCACAACAATGGAACGGTTATTTTCAATGGAGGTAACATTCAATCCTATTCTTCCATTTCGCCTCAAATTATTTTTAATAACCTCACCAACCAAAATGTTTCGGGTTTAAATATTAATGATAGTTTATCAGTTTATAAAGAACTTTTACTAGCAGATAATTCTGTTGTAAACCTTAATGCTGATATTATTTTGTTAAGTAATAAAGATCAAACGGCAAGTATCGGACAGTTAAGCATAAACGCAAATATTAATTACGGGAATGGGCGTGTTATTGCCGAACGGTATATTAATACCAATACAACAAATGGCGGCCATCCAAAGTCCTGGCAAATGATTTCAGCGCCCGCATTTGGTGAAACTATTTATAACACCTGGCAGGAAAAAGGAAGTAAAAATATTTCAGGTTATGGAACCTGGATAACCGATAAAACCGGAACCGCTAATGGTTTTGATGCAGTTTCAATCGCACCTTCAATGAAATATTATGATCCGGTAACCAACAGTTGGGTAGGAATTTCTGGTACTGGAATCAATCTTGAAAATTCAAAAGGTTACCTGGTTTTTGTAAGAGGGGACAGGAAAGCTACTACTATAAATTCACCTGCAACACCAACAGTCTTACGGTCTAGAGGCAAAATTTACTCACCGAAATTTTTACCACCAAATAGCACAGTTTCTCCTGGAAAATTTCAATCTGTTGGAAACCCATATGCCTCGGCAATCGATTTTTCTAAAATTAACTCCACTAATATAGAATCTTCATACATAGCATGGGACCCAACGTTAGGCGGCGGTTATGGTTTAGGAGGCTACCAGACTATTTCTGCTGCTACGAATTATAAGGCAGTGCCCGGGCATACAACCATTTACAATACAACTTCAGATTACAGGAATATACAGTCTGGGCAAGCATTTTTTGTTTTTAATTATACAGCTTTACCCGGCTCCGTTAGCTTTACAGAAGCTTGTAAAATGAGTAGCAACCATCATTTGGTAAATCGTGAACTTATTATTGAAAGGCCAATTTTATTTGCCAATTTAATTTCAGGAGGGATTATTTCAGACGGAAATGCTGTTGCTTTTGATCAAAAATTTTCAAACAAGGTTGATGGTGACGATGCGTTGAAAATGAATAATTCCGGTGAAAATTTTGCAATAAATACAGATGGCAAAATCCTTTAGGTAGAAGCACATGAAGAGGTAAAAGAGAATGATATTATATTTTATCATTTAAATAATTTATCCATACAACAATATCAATTATCATTCATACCTGAAAATATGAATTCGAAATTAGAAGCTTATTTAATTGACCAGTATTTAAAAAATGAAATCCCGGTAAGCTTAGCCGATACAACTTTCGTAAATTTTACAGTTACTAACGATGAAAAATCTTCTATGCCTGACAGGTTTTATTTGGTATTCCGCGCAACCACTGTCCGGGCTGTATTTTCATTTTCATCAATGACTGTTCATCCTCAAGATGATAATGTAAAAATTGAATGGAAAGTGGAAAATGAAAACGGCATAAAAAATTACCAGGTGGAATATTCATCTGATGGAGTTAATTTTTCAAATATCGGGATTGTAAATTCCCAAAATAAAATTTCTAATAATTATGAATTTATTCATTATCAATCTAAACCAGGGAATAATTTTTATAGGATTGGAATTAATAAATTAAATGGGGAAGTGGAGTATAATAAAATGATTAAAATATGGATACCTGAATCTGCATCTTTTATTGAGGTTTATCCAAACCCAGTGCAGAACGGGATCGTAGAGATTCAATTTAGAAGCCAGCCTTTCGGAAAATATACGTTTAATTTATACAACTCAATTGGGCAAAAAATATTTTCAAAAGAAATAAAATATAATGGCAATAATTCCTCGCAATCGATTAAGCCAGATGGAAATTTTATTAATGGTATCTATCACCTGGAAATCCTAAAACCAAATGGTGATAAGAGGGTTATAAAAGTGTGGAAATAAATGAAGCCTGGGTTAGAAAATTTAACCGTTCGTAGCCAAGGTTAAAACGAAGACGTTTTCCGATAGTAGTTTGCAGTAAACCAACAAATTTTTAATATTCTTATTTTATACTAAATACCCAAAAGCGTCATCGTCTTTTTTTAATTCAGTATAATTTATGTTGTAAAGTTTTAAATTAGTTTTGAGTTTTTCATAATCTTTTTTTGCGCCTAACTCAATGCCTACAAGTGCTGGCCCTGCTTCTTTGTTATTTTTTTGGATGTATTCAAAACGCGTAATATCATCTGTTGCCCCCAAAACTTTATTTACAAATTCTTTTAATGCTCCCGGCCTCTGCGCAAAGCGGATCAGAAAATAATGCTTTAATCCCTCATATTGCAATGAACGTTCTTTTATTTCCTGCATACGGTCTATATCATTATTTCCGCCACTAACAATGCAAACAACATTTTTACCTTTTATTTCTTCTCTATAATCATCCAAAGCAGCTATAGACAACGCTCCGGCTGGCTCAACAACAATGGCGTCTTCATTATACAATTGCAAAATCGTAGTGCATACTTTTCCTTCAGGAATTAAATGCATTTCGTTCAAAACATCTTTGCATATTGAATAGGTGATATCACCTGCTCGGCTGACAGAAGCGCCATCTACAAAGTGTTCAATATTTTTTAATTCAACAGGATAGCCTGCATTAAATGCCTCATACATTGAGGGGGCGCCTTCGGGTTCAACGCCGATTATTTTTGTGGAAGGAGAAAAAGTTTTAAAATAAGAACCAACACCAGATGCAAGGCCACCGCCGCCTACCGGAAGAAATAAATAATCAATATGGTTCAATTCTTCCAATATCTCTAAACCCACAGTAGCCTGCCCTTCAATAATTTTATAATTATCAAAAGGTGGAATAAATATTTGGTTATTTTCTTTACAGAATTTAATAGCTGCTGCTGCACATTCTTCGAATGAATCTCCTACAAGCTGTATCTCTACTGCATCCCCACCAAACATTTTGGTTTGTTTTACTTTTTGTTTTGGCGTTATCACGGGCATAAAAACTACCCCCTTACAATTTAATTTTTTACAGGAATAGGCAAATCCTTGTGCGTGGTTTCCGGCGCTGGCGCAAACTACTCCTTGGTTTAATTGTTCTCCAGGTAAAGTGCTTAGCATATTGTAAGCACCGCGTAATTTATAAGAACGCACAATCTGCAGGTCTTCCCTTTTCAGATAAATATTGCATTGGTATTTTTGAGATAAATTATGGTTGAGGCTTAGAGGAGTCCTGTTTACAACATTTTTTAAACGGGCAGAAGCATCTGCTACGCCTAATCCATCAAAGACAGGGAAATAATTTTTGCCCTTGTCATTAGTATGAATGCTGCTTTTCATTAGTGGTTTATTATGCTTTTAAAAATAGAGATAAGGCTCGCCTTATCTCTATTTAATAGGTTTTATGCCGGCTCCTGGTTTTCAGGGCGTAAACTTCTAACGGTTTTTCCCGCCTGCCACATTTCACTTTCTCTCAATTCTTTTAATTCACCATCTAATTTTTCACGGTAATCGGACTGTGAATTTGAATCTATAGAACGTTTGGCTTCTTTACCTGCAGCCACGCTTGCGTATAAATCAGAAAATACAGGCAACGTTGCATCACGAAATTTTTTCCACCAGTCTAAAGCCCCACGCTGCGCTGTGGTAGAACAATTGGCATACATCCAGTCCATTCCGTTTTCGGCAACCAAAGGCATTAATGATTGAGTCAATTCTTCAACGGTTTCGTTAAAAGCTTCAGAAGGGGAGTGGCCATTTTTGCGAAGCACCTCAAATTGCGCAGCAAATATACCTTGTATTGCTCCCATCAAAGTGCCACGCTCGCCTGTAAGGTCGCTAAACACTTCTCTTTTAAAATCAGTTTCAAATAAATAGCCGGATCCGATTGCGATGCCAAGAGAAATAACCCGGTCGAATGCCTTGCCTGTTGCGTCCTGGAAGATTGCATAACTGCTATTTAATCCGCGCCCTTGTAAAAACATTCTTCTTAAAGAGGTACCGGAACCTTTCGGCGCCACTAAAAATACATCGACGTCTTTTGGAGGTACAATACCTGTTTGGTCGTTATAAGTAATTCCAAAACCATGAGAAAAATATAAAGCTTTTCCCGGCGTTAAATGTTTCTTTACTGTTGGCCACATTGCAATTTGAGCAGCGTCACTCAGTAAATAGCAAATGATGGTTCCTTTTTCCAAAGCTTCTTCAATTTCAAATAACGTTTTTCCTTCTACAAAACCGTCCTGGATTGCTTTGTCCCAGCTTTTGGAATTCTTTCTCTGGCCAACGATTACGTTGATTCCATTGTCCCTTTGATTCAAAGCTTGCCCCGGGCCCTGAACGCCATAACCTATTACGGCTACTACTTCATCTTTTAATATTTCCTGCGCTTTTGATAAAGGGAATTCTTCCCTCGTTACTACATTTTCTACTGTTCCTGCAAAATTTAATGTCGCCATGTTGTTGTTATTTTTTTTGTTTGATGAAAGATTTATTTAGTATCGTCTATTTTTTCATTAAAAATAATCTGGTTGTGAAAAGGGTCAATTACTTTAACCGCCAATGAACCATAAAATGTTTTTTCTAACCCGGGTTTATTGTATTTGTATTTTTTATTAATAATTTCTTTGTGAAATTTTTCTACGCCTGTGCACCAAATAAATAAATTAGTACCAGGGGTGCCATCTCCATGATGCTCGCTTAAATGAATTACCAATTCGTCTTTTTCAATCTCTAAATATACAGGTGTGTTATCGTCAAAAGTATGCTCCCAATTAATTTTAAAGCCCAGCCAGTCAACATAAAATTCAACTGCTTTTTTATAATCGAAAATTCTTAAAATTGGAATTACTTTTTCTATAACCATAGTGGCTTTTATTTTTGCATAAACATCCAGCGATGGCCTTCGATATCCGCGCATCTATATCTTTTGCCGGGAAACCCTTCTTCAATTTCGGATAAAATTTCAGCTCCGTTTTCATTTGCATTTTTAAAATGTTCTTCCACATTTTCTACATAAACCAATATTCCATTCACAATCCACGGAACTGAAAGCCATTTATTCATTTGTTGGTCGCGTTTACGTTGTTTATTGATACTTTCATAATCCAATGACGGCGTAGCAATCATGATTATATTTTCACCGGCTTTCAATTCTGAATGGGTTAAGCGCCCATTTTCTACAAACCGCAGTTCCATATTTTCTACAAAACCAAAGGCTTTCTTTAGCCATTCTAAGGAAGAAATTCCATTTTCATAAGACAACATTGGAATTACATTTTGCATATAATTTTATTTGGTTTACATCGTAAATACTTCGCTTTGTTTATCTAAAAATTCATTTTCCACTACCTCTTCACCAGGTTGTAATTTTTCAAATTCTTTTACTTTAAAATGAAAACCTTCACTTTCTTTAATAATAGCGACACGGGCACTTCTAACAAATTCTATTAAACTATAAGGCTCCAGGGCTGTAATCAATTTATCTGTTTCTTCCCGATGGCCGGTAGTTTCAAAAACGGTATAATCTTTTCTGATGGCAACTACTCTTGCACCAAACTGATGGAGTAATCTTTCCACTTTTGCTTTTTCCATAATTACATCAGTAGGTACTTTGTACAATGCCATTTCCTGCCAGATAATTTCATCATTAGTGTTATAATATGCCTTTAAAACATCCACTTGCTTCTCTATTTGCCTGACTAGTTTTTTGATTACCTCCTCCGTTTCATCGATGACGATATTAAAGCGATGAATTCCGGGAACCTCTGAGGGAGAAGTATTCAGGCTTTGAATATTAATTTTTCTTCGTGAAAAAATAATAGAGATGCGGTTAAGAATGCCTATCTGGTCTTCTGAATAAACCGTAATTGTAAATTCTTGTTTGCCTGGCGTAGTAAACGAAGAAATATTGTGTTTTTTTATTTCGTCAATGTTCATGATTTGATTTTTAAAATTTTTTAAGATAAACGTATTTCAGAAACGCTGCAGCCTTGAGGTACCATCGGAAAAACATTAAGTTCCTTTCCTACTGCCACTTCCAGCAAATAAGGCCCATCTTCATTAAGCATAGTTTTTAATGCGTTCTTTAGATTTTTTCTTTCAGAAACTTTCTGGCCTTCGATATGATAAGACTTTGCTAAAGCAACAAAATCCGGGCTTTGGATATCTGTAAAAGAATATCTTCTTTCATTAAATAATTCCTGCCATTGCCTTACCATTCCCAGGAATTCATTGTTTAAGATTATCATTTTCAGGTTAATATTATTTTGCATGATCGTTCCTAATTCCTGCAATGTCATTTGAAAGCCACCATCACCTGAAATACATACAATTGTTTTTTCGGGCGCACCTAATTTAGCACCGATCGCTGCGGGTAACCCAAAACCCATTGTGCCTAATCCTCCTGAAGTAACATTGCTTCGAGTTTGATTGAATTTTGCATAACGGCAGGCTACCATCTGGTGCTGGCCCACATCAGAAACGATGACTGCATTTCCTTCGGTCAATTCATTTAAAACATCCAGAACTTCACCCATTGAAAGGATATCAGAGCCAGGATGCAAGTCTTTATTAATGCACTGTTCCTTTTCTTTTTCTGTATACTCATTAAATTTTTCAAGCCATTCTTTGTGCGATTTTTTTTCAATTAATCTAGTCAGAACGGGTAAAGTTTCTTTACAATCGCCCCAAACCGGAACTGTTGTTTTCACATTTTTATCAATTTCTGAAGGGTCAATATCAAGATGAATGATTTTTGCCTGTTTTGCATATTTATCCAGGCGACCTGTTACGCGATCATCAAAGCGCATTCCAACTGCAATCAAAACATCACAATCATTAGTCAAAACATTTGGCCCGTAATTTCCGTGCATACCGAGCATTCCTACATTTAACGGGTGATCAGTTGGTAAAGCGCTTAAGCCTAAAATAGTCCATGCTGCGGGCAGGTTTCCTTTTTCAATAAATTCTTTAAATTCTTTTTCTGCATTTCCTAGAATAACCCCCTGGCCAAAAATTACAAACGGTTTTTTTGCTTCGTTAATTAATTTGGCAGCTTCAACAATATATTCTTCACGAACAATTGGCTTAGGGCGGTAACTACGTATATGGTTGCACGTTACATACTCTTCAAAATCGAATTTTTGAATTTGCGCATTTTTAGTAATGTCAATCAAGACCGGGCCTGGCCTGCCGCTTCTTGCTATATAAAATGCCTTTGCAAGCGCCATTGGAATTTCATTGGCTTCAGTTACCTGGTAATTCCATTTGGTAACAGGCGTGGTAATATTTACGACGTCAGTTTCCTGGAAAGCGTCAGTGCCAAGAAGATGAGCGAAAACCTGCCCGGTAATACAAACAACTGGGGTACTATCAATCATTGCATCTGCCAATCCTGTTACTAAATTCGTGGCGCCGGGGCCGCTTGTAGCAAACACTACACCTACTTCTCCTGAAGTCCTGGCAAAGCCCTGGGCAGCATGAATAGAACCTTGTTCATGCCTTACTAAAATATGATCCAATCTATCGCGATAATCATACAATGCATCGTATATGGGCATGATAGCTCCTCCCGGGTAACCAAAAATAGTTCTAACTTTTTCGGCAATCAATATTTTTAAAACTGCTTCGCTGCCGCTGATATTTTCTGATTTCTTAGAAGTTGTTTTTACTTTTTTTTCTTCTAATTCGAGCGTATTCATAATAATAATTTTTAATTTTTTCTATGTTTATTTGCTAAACATTTAATTGGGTAATTTATTCTGAATTCTGAAAAAAGTGGTCATATCGGTTGAATTTACATCCGTAAATCCAACCTGCCTCAGCATTGTGACGACTTGTCCCCGATGGTAAGTACTATGATTAAATACATGCGCCAACAATTGATAATACGGCTGGCCGTACTCAATACCATTTGTGTTTTTAAATAATAACTTTTGTTGGAATAAATCTTCAGGCATGTCTTCAATAACTTTTTTAAAGCTTCGTGATATTTCCTTCGAGGCTTTAATCAACTCTGATTTTGAACCTTTAAAAGTTTCTGCAAGTATTTCAACCGTGGAATATCCTTGTAATCTTTGAACCCATATTTTTTCTGCCCCGGCCATATGTAATATAGTTTTATAAATGCTGTTGAAGCTACTTACAACAGGTTGATTCCACTGATCTTCAGAAATTTTGTCAAGCCAATCACATACGTGTTCATTAGCCCAAATATTATATTCCGATAATTCTATAAAATAATTCTTGTACATCATTAACTATTAAAACCGATTCTTTTTCTGTTATTCCAGTATTCCTGTTTCATTCCTCATTCACTTTCTTTTCCAGCAAGTTTCGAGTGCGGCGTAAATTTGATTTAATTGGACATCATGGCTTCCTATTCTTTCTCTTAATCCTGACTTTTAAAACACTAGCCAGCATTGTTACTCCATATTCGGTAAAGGCTCAAATATCTTTTGTTGTATAACCTGCGTTTGCATCAATGAATATTTAGAATCTTATTCTTGTTTTCCATTTAATCTTCGTCCGTCACGCAACCTTCACTCGCGTTCTTTACAAACTTTGCATATTTATACAAAACACCTTTTGTTGCTTTTGGAGCAGGTTGTTTCCATGCTGCTTTCCGTTTTGTAATCTCTTCGTCACTTACTTTTAAATTAATCGTATTTTTTACCGCATCTATCTCAATGATATCATTGTCTTTTACAAGACCGATTAATCCACCTTCAAATGCCTCAGGTGTAATGTGGCCTACCACAAATCCATGTGTACCTCCGCTAAATCTACCATCAGTAATTAACGCAACTGACTTGCCCAAACCCGCGCCATAAATAGCTCCTGTAGGTTTCAGCATTTCAGGCATTCCCGGAGCTCCTTTGGGGCCGATATTTCTTATCACTACCACATCACCTGCGTGTACACGTCCACTTTCCAGTCCTTCTATCAAATGCTTTTCACCTTCAAAAACCCTGGCAGTACCTTCAAAACGGGTTCCTTCTTTCCCGGTAATTTTTGCTACGCTCCCTTTTTCAGCAAGGTTGCCATATAATATTTGTAAATGCCCGGTTGCTTTAAGAGGGTTTTCCAGGGGACGGATAATATCCTGCTTTTCAAAATCCAGGTCAGGAGCATCTTTTAAATTTTCTGCAATTGTTTTCCCGGTTACGGTCATACAATGTCCATGTAACAAATCTTTACTTAATAAATATTTCATCACTGCCGGAATTCCTCCGTGCATATGTAGATCCTGCATCAGATATTTTCCGCTTGGTTTGAAATCTGCCAACATCGGCACTTTATTGCTGATGGCTTGAAAATCATCAGGTGTTAAATCAATGCCAACGCTTTTTGCGATTGCAATCATATGAAGTACGGCATTAGTGCTGCCACCTAAAACCATAATCACTGTCATCGCATTATCAAATGCTTTGCGTGTCATGATATCTTTTGGTTTGATATCCTTTTCCAATAGATTTTTTATAGCAGGCCCTATAGCAGCGCATTCTTCTTCCTTTTCTCTGCTCAATGCAGGATTACTGGCAGAATAAGGCAAGCTCATTCCAATAGCTTCAATCGCACTTGCCATCGTGTTAGCCGTGTACATTCCGCCACAGGCACCAGCTCCGGGACATGCATGACGAATGATCCCTTTAAAATCTGTTTCATCTAAATTACCAGCAATCTTTTGTCCCAATGCTTCAAAAGCAGATACGATATTTAAATCTTCCCCTTTGTAATGTCCCGGCGCAATGGTACCACCGTATAACATAATCGACGGCCGGTTCAATCTTCCCATCGCCATTATTGATCCTGGCATATTTCTATCACAGCCAGGTATAGCAACGATTGCATCATAATACTGTGAACT
>Ga0134126_10000624_pt1 | contig 44597 bp, 71 predicted proteins | sample KB31752_FD_96881 | JGI IMG/M metagenome (GOLD analysis project Ga0134126, IMG submission 96881) | Terrestrial soil microbial communities with excess Nitrogen fertilizer from Kellogg Biological Station, Michigan, USA - KB3-175-2 | ecosystem: Environmental > Terrestrial > Soil > Unclassified ...
CACAACGTCCAGAACGCTGAAGGGCGCCTGCGCATGCTTCGGGAGAACGCTCAGCGGCTAGTAGACGACCTCGCTAGGCACCTACCCGACGAGCCCGCGTCTTTGGAGCGTATGGCATGACACCCATCCCTGTAGACCCGGCGTCGAATGGTCATTTGAGGACGACTGATCGTGTTGGTCCTGCTCCGTCTGAGCCTCTGGCGTTGCGTCGGATGAGGGAAGCGTTGGCTCTCCATAAACGATTGGAGCACGAACGAGCGGTTGAGCGTGCTGGTGGACCGAAAGCGAGCCGCTGGTGAAGCCGGTCGAGAAGCCCGATCGTGCTGCTGTCTACCAGCGCTATCTAGCGAACCTGGAGAGAGGGATCGTTGGTGATGACGCATGGGTATTGGCTGAAGAGGACGAGATGGCTGCCTGGTTGGCAGCGTTCATTGAGTCGCAGCCGGTGAGCAACGGGGGTAAGGCGTGACCTCGACCGTGTTGAAGCAGACTCGGGTCTCGCTCACGATCCCTGGCAAGCCTGTACCGTTGCAGCGCTCTCGCACTAGGAGCGGCAGGCACTATCTACCGAAGCGTAGCCGGGAGTACAGGGAACTGGTGCAAGCCGAGTGGATGAGGGCAGGCAGGCCGACATTGGGCGACGCGAACCTGTTGGTCTCGATGCGTTTCTATGGTGCGCGAGCGAACGCCGACTTGGACAATCTCTGCAAGGCCCTAGCGGATGCTCTCCAGGGTTTGGCGTTCTCGAACGACCGGCAGATCACGCATTACGACCATTGCTCAAAGCTCCCAGCGGGCGATAAGGGGCCTCGTGCGGAGATCGACTTGTGGGCGATGGCGACATGAGGCTCTGCGCATGTGGTTGTGGCGCTTCCTTGGAGGGCATGAGCCCCGACGCGAGATACGCGACTGACGCCTGCCGTGCCCGTCACTGGAAGGAACGCACGGGCTATGTACATCCGCGTAGCGAGAACGCTCGGAACGGTGATTTCTGGGCACGGATAGCGACGGTCAAGCGCCGTCAGATGATGAGGAGGGTGGCATGAGGGTTTGTGCATGTGGGTGTGGTGCTTCGCTGGAGGGACAGAAGCCGACGGTCCTCTATGCGTCGCGCTCATGCGCGGAGGGCAAGACCTCGAAGGCTCGCAGCCGAGGTGATTACACGCCGAGCGAGCGCGAGATGATCCCCATTCTTCGCAACGACCCTTGTTCTTACTGCGGGGGTCCGGCAGGCACCATCGACCATATCGACCCGGTGCATTACGACGGTGGCCGCGTGTGGGAGAACTTGACGGCAGCCTGCCAGCCTTGCAATTCCTCTAAGCACACGCGCCCACTTCTAACCTTCCTGCTCGGTGCCGGGCAGCGTATTTCGGTGCCCTCGCGATCTGGGCAGATGCCTCCGGAGACGCCGTTGCCAGTCCCTGTGGTTGTCGCGCCCGAATTCGGCCCCGCCGGTGATCCGCGCGAGTGGACAATCTCACTGCGCGATGCGATTAGCGTGGCTTTCGAGATCTGCGAAGACCTGGGTCTGCCTATGTCCAGTGCAAAGGAGATCGTCGACGGGATGGTTAAGGCTGCGGAAGATGAGGATGAGGAGTGCCCCGATTCAGATGATCCCCTCGATGACCCACATACTGCGATAGGGCGGCTTTTTGCGGTGAGGCTTAGCCGCCACGTATCGGAGGAGGCGTGGGAAGCGGTCAGCGAACGAGTCGTGGACGAAATGCTTGCCGAGGCAGCGTGAACTACTTGCTCAACGATCCACCGAAAGGAAGGCGGCCTGAATGCCGTTCGTCGACAAAGACTTAGATAGCTTGGACAGGTTGATAGCTGATCGGGATACGTGGCGCGAGCGTGCTGAACAAGCCGAGGCCGAGCTTTCTATCGCACGAGAAGCCCTAGAGATGATCGAAAGGGCGCGCTGTTGCGAGATGGATAGTGGGTGTCAGGCCGAACACCTCGCGGATATCGCAAGGGCTGCTCTGGCTCGTCTACAAGCTAAAGAGGAGGGAACGTGAGGGACTTCATCGCGCGAGATGTCCGCGAACTCTGCGACGCCTTGGAGCGCGCCTGTGGGTACTTGACGCCTAGAACCCTCCACAGCGCTCCCGGCGAAGACAAGGTTTACGACGAAGCGGTTGCGCTTTTGGAGCGCTACAGGGCCGCCTGGTACGAAACTAGCCATGAGGATGAGGCTCGCAGATCAATGCGCCCTTGTACTTGGCTCGAAGACGATTGGCCGCGCGGGGGTTTCCGTGCTCGCCTCTCCTGCATCTTGCGCGGACATGACTTGCGGCTAGTCTGGCCACCGTTGTGCATGTGTACTCGTTGTGGAAAGTCCGTCGCATGATCGTCCCCGAACACGAGATCGAACTCGTCAACGACGGCAAGCGGACCTTGATGCTGCTCCCCGTAGGGCGCGGCAACGGCGGTGAGAAGCTCCCTTGTCCGATCAGGGCGAAGGCTTGCATCAGTCTCCAACCGCGTCCTTTCGTCAAAGGCACGAAGATAACGGTCACGACCGTAGAGGAATGGCATTCCGGGGACCTGACCGACACGGACGGTCGTCGCTTGGGCTATCCGGATCTCCCAAGAGCACTCGCAGCCTTCCAGCATCAGCATGGAATCCAAGAGAACGTGTGGAGAGTCATGTTCGTGCTCGGCGACAGGACTAACTTCTACTTTCGCCACAGCGAGCGCTACCTGAAGAGAAAGGGCACCGGCCTCACATACGACCCCGACCTAGCTGTGCATGGTGAGCCAGCGGTCACCGAGGAAGAGTCGCTCACGATCGCTCGCAAGGCCCACAATGCGCGCATCCTGGCTGATCGCGAGCGAGCTAAGGAGCAGCGCGTAATCATCAAGATCGCCCTTGGGGAGTTGCGAGGACTACAGTTGAGCAGAGAGGTAGCAGCAGAGATACGACGCGCTGAATGGCGCCTAAAGAAGCTCGACAAGCTCTTGGAGGACAACGTCCAACAGGCCGCCGCATAGATCTGTCCGCAGCATGCTTATACTGGGTCGGCCCGAGTGGACAGGGGCCCAGCCGAACGAGATGCTGAGCCTACCCAAGCGCATATGTCTTGCGCTGCCACGAACCGGGCGCCCCTCTCCCATGAACACCAGTCCGGCAGACAGCCGAGCGCACCTGCGCATAGTCACCCGCGACAAGCAACCATCAGAGGAAGCCATCAGGCTCCCCGATCCCAAGCCCTGCTCAGGCACCTACACGTGCGAATGCGAACATCACACGCTCGAGCGCGCCGAAGCCGTCCGTCAAGGTGTACGCCCACTCAAGGGCAACCCGCTGCAACCACGCCGTCGTATCGCAGCCTAAACCCGATCTTTGTCGGCCACCCCGCTCAAGCGGGATAACGCGATGGCCCCGCGCAACTTCGCTGCGGGACAAGCTCATTGCCGCCGACTTGGCCGCGAGCCTGACCGTTGCTCCCCTCCGGTCGAACGCTCGCGGCGAAACCTTCAAGGAGAAGATATGCGCTCCACCATATGTGACGGGCTCGGCACGTAGACCCCATGGCCCTAACGCACCCCATGGAGTGGTACTGCCTCGCTACGACCCGCAAGGGCACCCCGTGCGAGCAACGCGCCGGAGCTGGTACTAGCCACAAGGGCGTCGGCCGGTGTAGCAAACACGGGGGTGCTTCTCCCCAGGCGGAAGTGTCTGGTCAGGTGGAGTTGGCGCACCGCGAGGCAGTTGTCATGGGTACACCGATGCCGATGGAGCCTCACGCAGCGATTCTGTGGTGTATTGAAGTGGCTGGTGCTGAGGTGCGGTACGCGTCGGACCGGATCGCCGAACTCGCACCGGAGGAGGCGGTGGGCCCTGTCGTAATGACTTTGCGTCGCCCGATGAAGGAAGAAAAGGGTGGGGAGGATCCCGAACATGAGGTTGAGGAGGTTCGATACGAGGCTCCTGCTCTTCATATTTGGGTGCAGGCGCGCCATCAGGCGATGGATCGTCTAGTCCAATATTCGGCGGCTGCTTTGCGTGCGGGTATCCAGAAGCGTTTGGTTGAGCTCGCGGAGGGCCAAGCGCAAATGTTGGCTGAGGCGATGAAGCGGCTCGCTGTGGCTTTGGGACATCAACCGTCTGACCCGAAGGTGCGTGAGGCGATGCGGGGGAGCCTTACTTTGATCGCCGGGGGACAGGTGGCCTGACGAGGGGCCTTGGGGACCCGATTGCCGAGCCATCCTGTCGTGTTGCCCAATTGGGCGCATGCGAACAAGCGGCGCATTGACTTGTGCAACGCTCCACTTTGCAAAGAATTCGGTGTTTCTCGTACATGCTGCAGTAGAACGCGCGCGCGTCGCTCATCGCTTCTTTCCTTTATCGCCCGACGTTCGCTGCGCGGGCTCCATCACGCCTCGTCGCCCAAAGGCACGATTTCACCCGGATCGATCCCCATCTCGTACAGTTCCCGGTCGGTTGTCCAGCCATGAGCGACCGTTTGGCAGAGCGCGCACCACATCCATTGCTTATGCCGGAGCCGAAACAGCAGGTGCTCGCAGTGTGTGCAGCGAGGACGATGGTCGCCTGCGGCTTCACGGGCCGCTTCCCGTTCGGCGCGCTGCCGGGCTGAGGTTTCTTGTTCGCGCTTGCTCCTCATCGCTTCTTTCCCTTTTGCGTAGCTCGGCGGAAGGTCTCAGCGCGAGACGCGGTGGCTGGTAGCGCTTCTTGAGTGATGCGGTCTTCGATAGCACGCCGCACGTACCGCGACACAGGCACGTCGCCGGCAGCGGCCTTGACTTGGGCGATGAACTCCTCGTCCCATCTGAAGCTGACGCCTTTGGTCACGTAAAGCATTGTACTGCTAACGCTCTGTTTGTGTGGTCTGAGCGATCTTCGCCAGCACGGCTGCCGCGACCAGCTCGTCTACTGGCCCTGGGATCGGTAGAGCGCACAACGCGAGCACGATCTTGTACCGGCGCGGCACCTTGTCGTGCCGGATGGCCCGGATGATCGCGACTGGGCCCCCTGCCTTGATCGAGTAGATGAGGGCGACGATCCAGCCAGCGAGGGTGAGGGTCGTCATGCGGCGATCATCCCCTCGTCCTCGGCACGCATCAGGGCCTCGAAGTCTTCGGCTGCTGCTATGAGCCGGTCTGCTGCCTCCATGACGCTGCTGGCGTCGTTGACGGACTCGACGGGGAACACGCGCTGCTCGGCGTAGTTCTCCATCGCGGCGGTGATCTGTTGCTCTTGGGTGGCCATCGCTTCCTCCTTGGATAGTGGTGCAATGTAAAGCATTGTAAAGCATACGGAGGATAGCTGAGGGGGTCCAGACGAACACACAACCCGACCCATTCCTTCTCGCCGCAGACATCCTCGACCCACCTCAACCCGACAGCCAATGGGTCTGCGACAGGCCGGACTGCGACGGGCAACCTCACGACAAATGGCTCCATAGGCATGCCAGAGCAGCCCAACGCTCACCCGACGGCGACTGGTTCGTATGGCTCATCATGGCCGGACGAGGCTGGGGCAAGACGAGGACCGGAGCCGAGTGGCTAGCCCACGAAGCACGCGCCCACCCCGGCTACCACTACGGGGTCGTAGCGCGCTCAACCCAGGACTGTCGAGAGACCTGCATCGAGGGCTTGTCCGGTCTACTCAAGGCGCTCGACTTGCGCATCGACAGTCCCGAGTACAACCGCGCCACAGGCGAGATACGACTCCCCAACAGTGCGATCATCCATGCCTACAGCGCAGAGAAGCCCGATCGCATTCGCGGCCCCAACCTATCCGGTGCCTGGTGCGACGAGCTCTGCACATGGCGGTATCCACAAACATGGACCGAGGGTCTGATCCCCGCACTGCGTATCGGTGAGCCCCGCGTAGTAGTCACAACCACACCACGCACCACAGCCCTCATCCGAGAACTAGCCAGCCGCGAAGACGGCTCCGTAGTCCTCACTCGCGGTTCGACGTTCGACAATGAAGCGAACCTCAGTCCCGAAGCGATTACCGAACTGCGCCGACGCTACGAGGGCACACGACTCGGGCGCCAAGAACTCCTAGGCGAGCTAATCGAGGACATCGAGGGCGCACTCTGGAACCGCTCAATGCTCGAACACCGGGCACGCTGGGCAAAGGGACACCCCGGATGCTAGACCCACTGGAGAAGAACGCGCTGACCCGCATCGTCGTCGCAGTAGACCCGGCGGTCACAGCCGGTGAAGACTCAGACGACACAGGCATCATCGTCGCCGGTCTCGGCAAGGACGGTGAGGGTTACATTCTTGATGACCTCACGTGCCACCTTTCCCCCGACGGGTGGGCAAAGCGCGCTGTCTACGCATACGAAAAGTGGACCGCCGACCGGATCGTCGCCGAGGCAAATAATGGCGGGGAGCTAGTCAGTACGGTCCTGAAGACCGTCAATACGGCACTACCAGTCAAGCTTGTCCACGCTGCGCGAGGCAAGCTCACACGAGCTGAGCCTGTCGCCGCCCTTTACGAGCAGGGACGCATACACCACGTGGGCGGGTTCCCTGAGCTAGAGGACGAGCTTTGCACATGGGTACCTGGAGAGTCCGGCTCGCCGGATCGGCTCGACGCACTCGTGTGGGCGATCACGGAGTTGATGGTCGATTCAGGACACGCATCGATGCCAGTGTTCGGGACAGGCCAGTCGACCTGGGCGCCGATGCGACAGAAAGCAGGCATCTCCTAAAGCTGACAGGACCGACACCGGAGGGCAGTCTTGGCTTCAAGCACTAGCAACGCCACAGACACGACTCCGGCCCCAATGCTCGCCAACCGGGACCCGCGTCTACGCAAACAGACTGCACAAGGCATCTTTGGGGAGATCGGCACAACCGGCCTCAAGCAGTACGGCGGGTTTGTTTTTGAGGAGTGGTTGAACCAACTCTCGGGACGCAAGGCGGCGTGGGCGTACAGGGAGATGGCGGACAACAGCAGTGTTGTCGGGTCGATCCTGTTCGCGATCGAGATGTTGGCCCGCAAGGCGGAATGGCGCGTCGAATGCGAAAACGACCAGCAAATCCCTCGTGCAGGAATGACGGGCAGCGAGTTCGTCGAGTCGTGCATGAACGACATGAGCCACACGTGGGGCGATTTCCTCTCCGAAGCCTTGTCGATGCTGCCGTACGGGTGGGCGCTACACGAGGAAGTATTCAAGCGGCGCCAAGGCGAGCAGCCATCATCCACATCTTCCGCGGGCGAGACCGAAGAAGACACTAGCCCCGCCGGCTCCAAGTATGAAGACGGTCTGGTCGGGTGGCGCAAGCTCCCGATCCGCGCACAAGAAACACTTCTCAGATGGCACTTCAAGGGGTATGCAGGCGTGTCCGCGATGGAACAAGTGGACTGGCACGGCGGAAGGCACATCATCTCCATCGAGAAGGCTCTCCTGTTCCGCACCAAGTCCGCGAGAGGCAACCCTGAGGGCAAGAGCATCCTTCGAAACGCCTACGAATCCTGGTACTACCTGAAGAACATTCAGAGCACGGAGGCTATCGGTATCGCCCGCGACCTCGCCGGGTTGCCAATGGCTACGGGGCCAGAGAACGTAGACCTCTTCGCTCCACAGTACAAAGATAGCCTCGAACGAGTACAGGAACTCGTCACCAGCATCGAACGCGACGAGCAAGAGGGCATCGTCCTGCCGTATGGGTGGAAGTTGGAGCTTCTCAAATCGGCGGGTGCGCGCCAAGTCAACACAGACGATGTGATCCGCCGCTACAGGCAAGAGATCGCCTCATCGGTCCTCGCTGACTTCATCCTTGTCGGACTAGACGGGATCGGCTCGTACGCGATGGTGGATGTGAAGGCCGAGCTGTTCGGTCTCGCCGTAGATGCCGTGCTCGACATGATCTGCGAGACGATGAACAGGTACGCGATCCCGCGCCTGTTCAGAATCAACGGGCTACAGGTCGAGGAGCTGCCACGCATCACCCATTCCAGTGCTGGCAGGCTCGACATGGTGAAGGTCGGCGAACTCTTCCGCGACCTCGCACTAGCAGGCGCACCGATCCCGTGGTCAGAGCAGTTGATCGAACAGATATTCGGCGAGATGGGGTTGCCAGCGAACTTCAAGGGCGAAACGACCGAGGAGGTCCACAAGGCCGAGGAGCTCGCACCTGACGGGCATCGCGTCATCTCAGTCGCCCCAAAGTTGAAGCAGCGCGCCGACCTGCTCTCTACCCAACTGGAGCGCGAGATCGAAAGCGCCCTCGGTCATCTCGGCGAGGATGCCGCCACTGCGTACATGACGGTCGCTCAAAAGGCTTCTGTTCCAGAGATCGCAAATCTCGTCAAGCAGGTGCTAGCCAAGCTCGACATCACCAAATGGGTCCAAGCCCGACTCATGCCACTCCTGCGCAATCACGCGGGCCGAGTAGCGGCCGACACTCAGCGCGTCCTTCAAGGCGAGATTGGTCAAGAGACCAAGGTGGGCTCGGACATCGTCGCCCAAATGACCCAGAACGCAGGACGCCATCTCCGCGCTGTGGACATTGAACCGCAAGTGAGGAGCGGGATCGAACAAGCCATCCAACAGGGTTTGGCTGCTGGGGACAATCCAACCAAGACCGCGCGCCGTATCCGCGACATGGTGCCTGCTGGCCGGTTCGTCAACGCTGGACCGAAGTATCGGGCCGAACTGATCGCCCGCAACGAGACGGCTGGACTCCAACGTCAAGCGATCCTGGGTGGTTACGAATCCAATCCGCACGTGACCGCCATCAGAGTCCGTGACGGTATCTACGGGCCACCCCGTTCAGACGAGACGTGCATGGCCAGGGACGGCGACACGGTGCCGATCGGCGAGGCCTCGAGCGTGCTGCCAGATCATCCGTTGTGCTCGCTCTCTTACGACCCTGTTGTGTCGCTCGCGATGCCGCAGTACGCAGAGCAGCCCGCGCTTCTCGCCGCCTAAAAGGAGGCCCACATGGCCAAGTACAACAGCCATCAGCTCGAGGATCTCAAGACGAAGGGACACACGCTCCCCGGCACCACGAGCTACCCGATCAACGACGCGGAAGACCTCGCCAACGCGATCAAAGCCGTCGGCCGAGGTGGAGCTGACCATGATGCGATCCGCAAATACATCATGGGCCGAGCTAAGGCGATGGGCCGCACTCAAGATATCCCCGACGACTGGTCAAGCGACGGCAGCCTAAAGGTCTCAAAGACCGAGCTCGTCGTAGACGTTTGGAAGGCCGACACACAAAACATCGTGTACGGCGTCGTGCTTGAGCCCGATCTCCCAGACTCGCAGGGCGACATTGTGAGCCCGGAGGAAATCCAGAAGGCTGCGCACAGGTATCTCGTCGAATCGCGCAAGAGCGATACGCAGCACAACGAGCAGCCGAACAAAGTCGAGATTGTCGAGTCCTATGTGGCTCCGCACGACATGATCCTGCACGGCAAACTCGTCAAGAAGGGTGCCTGGGTCATGGGCGCGCACGTCCCAGATCCGGAACTATGGGACCGCATCTCGAACCCTGCCCATCCGGAACCGTTGACCGGCTTCTCTATCGGTGGCAGTGCGATACGAGCTGAGGCCGCGTGATGAAGGCTGCTCGCGGGATCACATTCACTTTTGGTAAGCCCTACCACCTGAGTGATGGTCTCTGCATCGTGGACGTTGGGATCAAGGTCGCGCGCTGGAAGAAGCTGCTGCTCCTCCTCAAAGGCATCCGCATATCACTCTCGTGAAGGTTCGCCTACTGCCCGCAGACAGGGCCGGTTGCAGTTTTTACCGGCACGAGGAGCCAGCACGCATCGCCGCCACTGAAGGCTGCGAAGTCACGATCGACCGGAACGACTTCACGATCTACCAGGCCCCGTTCGGCAAGGTCGTGTGCTCTACCGAACCAGAGGGTGACGGTACCCGCATCACCGAGTGGCAAGAGGACGTCGTAGTCCTACAACGCCCCGCGAAGCGCTCCACCGCCGACATGATCCCCGTCCTACAGAAGCGCGGGATCGCAGTCGTGGTGGATGTCGATGACGACTTCTCGTGTCTGCATCCGCAACACCCGGCGCGCGACCATTTCAATCCGTCGCTCAGTCCCGATGTGAACTTCGCTCATCTCGCACGGGCCTGCCGTCAGGCGGATCTCGTGACCGTCACGACGACAGCGCTAGCCGAACGCTACGGATCGCACGGACGCGTCGCGATCCTGCCGAACTGTGTTCCTGCCAGCATCCTCGATCTGCCGCGTTCGAGCGATGGGCACACGGTTGGCTGGAGTGGCGCGCTACACATGCACCCGGGCGATCTACAAGTCACGCATGGGGGTGTAGCGGGTGCTCTCCGCGACTCGGACTGGCGGTTCAAGGTGATCGGCAACCATGAGCGTGTCGGGGCCGCACTCGGTCTCGACACTGATCCTGACGGGACCGGGTTCCTTGACATAGACGAGTGGCACCGCGAACTCGGCTCGCTTGACATCGGGGTCGTCCCTTTGTGCGACACGAAGTTCAACGAGGCCAAGTCATGGTTGAAGGGCATCGAGTACGCGGCACGAGGCGTTCCGTTCGTCGCCTCTCCAACCATCGAGTATCAAAAGCTCGCAGCCGAGGGCGTCGGCGTACTGGCCGCTGACCGCGGGCGTACGTGGCGCAAAGAGCTACGCCAATTCATGGATGACGAGTCGCTACGTCATGAGATGACAGAGATGGGGCTCCAGGTGATATCTGAACGTCACACGTATGAGACTGAGGGGTGGCGTTGGGTCGAGGCGTGGGAGACGGCGCTCGCACGTCATCGACGACCAGCGCCGCCACGGCCAAAGCCGGACAAGCTCTCCAGGATGCCATGGGGGTAAGGCTGTCGATCATCGTCGCGTCCTCGGGACGTTCGACGCTTCCACGCACAGTCGAGAGCATCGTCACGCAGATGCTTCCCGGCGACGAGCTGCTAGTCGATGTGAACGACGACGCGCCATGGGGCCACACGGCACGTAACCGGCTCATGCCAAGGGCCGAAGGCGACTTCTTGCTGTTCATCGACGACGACGATATCTACCTACCCGGTGCGTTCGAGATCGTCCGAGCAGCCGTAGCTGACGAGCCGGACCGTGTGCACATGTTCAAGATGCGCTACGCGGACGGGCAAGAATTGTGGCGGACGCAGACGGTCGAATGTGGGAACGTCTCCACTCAGATGGTCGTAGCTCCCAACCCACCCGGACAGCTCGGGCATTGGGGGGATCGGTATGAAGGCGACTTCGACTTCATCGAGTCGAGCTGTCGCCAGCAAGGAGAACCCCTCTGGCACGAAGATGTGATTGCGCTGGTGCGCCCGTGAAACCAGCCAACGCGCCGAGACCACTCGCGAACGCTCCCATTCCGCTCCTTGCTGACGAGCGCTGTCAAATGAGCTTCGGTGAGCGCGCCTCACTACAGGGCGTCCTCTCCGAATTGAAACCGCTAGTCTCGATCGAGATTGGTAGCGCACAGGGCGGCAGTCTCCAATGGGTCGCACGGCACAGTGAGAGCGTCCATTCGATAGACCTCACGCCTCCAGTCAAGGTCCTCCCGAACGTGAGCTATCACACGGGCAACAGCCGACGCGTGCTCCCTCCACTACTCGATCTCCCCCTTATCCGCAAGGGTGGCGTGGACTTCGTCCTGATCGACGGCGATCACACCTCTGAAGGGGTGTGCGCAGACCTACGAACCATACTCAACTCGCCAGCCTGCAAACGGGCGCTGATCCTGTTGCACGACACCGCCAATCACGAGGTGCGCGACGGAATCCTCCTCGCACTTCACGAGCATCCGGCCGTCGTCTACTGCGACCTCGACTTTACTCGCGGCTACACGTTCGCTGAAGGACCGTTCACGGACCAGCGGTGGGGCGGTCTCGGACTCGTCGTAACCGGCGATCCCACCACAGACGGTTATGGGCACGAGCCCACACAAACCCTGTACCGCTAAACCATCCACAGCGCCTTGGGCGCAAAGGAGACATCATGGCCGAACACGTCATTCGTGGCGAACTGCAAGTCGTGCCACGCGAGGAGGGCGGACGCCACCTTGCGATAGCGGACAGTCCATACGACTTCTATCGCATACCCCTCCCGCCCGAGCAACACGAGCGTATCGCGAGAGAACTCGCGATGAGCGATGACGAATTGCGATCCGAGCTTTCGCGTCGACAGGCCGCACAGAGCTTGATCGTCCCACCGAACGGGTCCATACCCGTCACCTGAGTTTCACAGCGAACACCACCCCAACGGAGGGGATGCCCTATGTCGCATTTGCAGGACCTCACCGTTGACTGGGTGAGCTTGGTCGATCGCGCCGCCGTGCGCGACCCGCAAAACAAGAGCGAGCCGAGGCGATTCCTGTTGTGGAAGCGCGAGGGCACCACACCCCCGACCGCCCGTGAAGGAGGCGATCACATGCAGAAGACAGAGGATGAGCTCCGCGCGGCTGTCGAGAAGGCAGAGAAAGACGCTCAGGAGGCTCGCATAGCACAGGAGAAGGCCGAGAAGGAGCGCGATGACGCACTCGCCAAGGCCACGGAAGCAGAAGAAAAAGACAAGGACGATGACCGTGACGGTGGCGCCGAAGCCGAAGTGAACAAGGCTGATCTGCCGCCTGCTGTTCGCGCTGCACTCGAGAAGGCGGAGGAGCGTGAAAAGGAGGCGACTCGCAAGGCTGACGAGGCCATGGCGAAGGCCGAGGCCGCCGACAAGATCGCCAAGGAAGAGCGCGACACTCGCGTCACACAGGAGTTCATCACCAAGGCTGAAGGGTACAAAGCCCTCCCGGTCAAGGCGACGGACTTCGGTCCCGTTCTGAAGCGCGCCGCAGAGAAGCTGGAGAAGGCCGACTTCGACGTCATCGAGGAACTGCTCAAGGCCGCTGACGAGCAGATCGCCAGGGGCTCCTTGTTCAAGGAGATGGGCGCCAATGTCGGCGGCTCAGTACTCCCGTCAGATGCGCTGGGAGAGTTGCAGCGCAAGGCTGAGGAGTTGCGCAAGAGCGACAGCAACCTTTCCAAGGCCGACGCAGAGATGCGTGTCATGAAGGAAGACCCCGACCTACAGGCCCGCTACCTCGCCGAGCAGCGCGGCTGAAAAGGAGAAGAGAACAATGGCTACAGACAAGGTCATCCTTCGAGAGACGAAGAAGGCCGGTGAAGAACTCTTCACCAAGCAGTACACGCTCGTCAAGATCACCAGCTCCAACACAATCGTGTCGGCCGCTTCGGGTGATCGCGCATTTTCCCTAGAGGACACGCCAAAGGAAGGCGAATACGGCACCATCGCCCTCCAGGGGATCGTCAAGGTCAAGCTCGGCGGCACCGTGAAAATCGGCGAACTCGTCGTCCCGAACAACGCCGGTCTCGGTGTTGCCGCTTCTGCCAAAAGCCAGCCTGTAGTGGGTGAGGCCCTCGCAGAAGGCGAATCCGGCCAGATCATCCCTGTCCTCGTACCAGTCGGAGCCACGGCGTAAGCGCAGGCTTAACCGAGAAAGGAGAAGCACACCATGCCGCAGCCTACGCCTAACCAGGTACATATTGATACGTACCTGACCAACGTGTCTATCAAGTACGCACAGGAAGCCGAAGTTTTCATCGCCGGAAGGGTGTTCCCGCAATGCCCTGTCGCGAAGAAGTCTGACTACTACCTCAAGTTCGAAAAGGGCTATTTCATGAGGGACGAGATGGAGGTTCGTCCCCTCGGAGGCCGTCCGAAAAGGACCGGCTACGGTTTGACGAAGGGCCACTACAACTGTGAAGAGTGGTCTCTAGAGCACCCGATCGATGATCGGGAGCGCGAGAATGCCGATCAGCCCCTAAACCCGGACTTGAGCGGAACGGAACTCCTGTCCGAAAAGGCGCTGATCCACCGCGACAAGGAATGGGCAGCCCGCTTCTTCAAAACCGGGATATGGGCAACCAACTGGACCGGCGTCGCATCATCCGGGGAAGCCAAAGAAAACGAAAACAAGTTCCTCCAGTTCGACCAGTCGGGTAGCGAACCGATCAAATTCTTCGACAATCGGGCGACCGAAATGCGCGAAAAGACGGGTCGTAGGCCAAACCGGCTCGTCCTCGGCGCGAAGGCGTACGTGACGTTGAAGAACAACCCGGCGGTCGTGGAACGCATCAAGTACATCGCCAAGGACGCGCCTGCGGTTGTGACGCCGAGCATCCTCGCGGCCCTGTTCGACGTCGAAGAGGTATTGATCGCGGAGTCCGTGGAAAACACGGCACCAGAGGGCGCGGCCGACGAAATCAAATTCATTGTCGATCCGAAGTCCGCACTGCTGTGCTACGCAGCACCGTCACCATCGATCCAGACCCCGTCTGCTGGCTACACATTCGCATGGACGGGTCTCCTACCGGGCGTCTCGAACGCGTGGGGCGGTGTTCTGTACCGTGGCCGTGAAGAGTTGGCGCACACGGACATTCTCCAGATCCGTGCGACCTACGACATGGAGGTCACCGCGTCGGATCTCGGAATGTTCTTCTCCGGGACAGACGCCTGATGCCGTTCATCGCGTTGAAGCCTCTCAAGGTCGGGGATGACACAATCCTCCCTGGCGAGGAGATCCCTGTCGAACCGGGCAGGGACTATGACGTGATGATTCGTGTCGGCGATGCTGTTTGGGCTGCCGAGGCGCCAGCCTCCAAGCCCGCATCTCGGAGGACGAAGGCGCCAGCCTCCAAGCCCGAGACCGAGTAGCACATGCCGTTCTCGTATTCTGGCAACCCGGCCAGCAGCGTCAAGGACGCTGTCAGGTTCGAGATCCAGGACACGAACAGCACCGCACCCCTGTTGCAGGACGCGGAGATCGAATACGCAATCGCACAAGAGGCCCCGAACACGCCTCCGAGCGAAGGCGAAGTGCTCTCCGCGTCCGCAAGGTGCATGGAAGCACTGCAACGCCTATTCGCAGCACAAGCAGACACTGAGATCGGTTCGCTCAAGGTTACCTACACCAAGCAAGCCGAAGGCTACGCAAAGCGAGCCACGGAGCTACGCGCACGCGCGCTGGGAATGCACGCCCCGTGGGCTGGCGGTTTGAGCGAATCCGAAAAGCAAGCCCGAGAAGAAAACACGGATCGGGTACCGCCCATGTTCAAGAAGAACCAGTTCTCGAGCCCGTACACGGGTAACCAGTCCGGTGCGCCGCTGCGACGGAGTGAAGGGGAAGGTTCAGGGTGACGCTCGCCTACACGCTGAACCGTCTACTCACCCAACAGGCTCCAATAGAACGCGACACAGCGACCACAGATGCGTTCGGGGGCGAGACGAAAGCCAAACGCGAAGTCGTTGAGACAGTGCGCTGCCGGTTTTGGTGGTGGCGCGAGTCGGGTTCCCGTTCACCATCAAGAGAATATGCCACACCCGAGCGCACCATCAACTTTACAGGCGGCGGCATACTCTTGGAACTCGATGCCAATGTCAAGGATGGCGACCATGTCGCAAATATTCAAGATCCCGACGGTAATGTGCTTGTCGATGGTCCCTTCCGAGTGATTGCTGTCCAACTCCTCGAAGATCATCGTGAGGCGGCACTCATGCGCCCGTAGGAGGTACTGATGGCAACGCTGAAGTGGTACGGGGGCGCAATCGTTGACAAGATGCGCGACTCCGCCGCAGTAGCGATCGACCGGACCATGGCAGAGTGTGTCGGTCACGCCAAGGACGATCATCCGTCCTTCCCGCCGGCCTCACAGCCGAACACCCGTTTTCACTCTCGTACAGGCTTTGAGGTCGGGTCGATCCAGGTCCTTGACGGTGCTTCTATGCGCGACGGGACTACCGTTGGTGGTTCGTGGGGGTCTGACTCTAACTATTCGCTATTCCTTGAGATTGGGACGAGCGTCGATGGGCCAACGGCTCAGCAGCGGGCCATTGCGGCGGGGGGCGACATGTCGATGATCGCTCCCGCAGTCGGTCCGCTCATGGCACCACGGCCGACCTTGCGCCCGGCAACCGACATTGAGTACCCGCTGCTAGCCCCGCGAATCGGCCAAGGGTTTCGGGGCGAGACGCTGGTCTAAATGGATGATTCCCTCGCACACCTATTGATGGAAGGAGAACAACATGGCGCTAGAGATTGAATGGCTCTGCGGTAATCTCGCCGATTGCGTAGATGCAGCTGGTCGGGTGCGAGGCACCTATGGGTTCGGTATTACGGCAGCCGGTCGTCCATTCTGGGACCCGGAGGACGATGCAGTCTTCCCGGATAAACCAGCATCCCTACATCTAGATATGACCACTGGCAAACTGCTACTGGTGGGTAGAACATGAGCGGTCAACGTGTGAATTTGGCCGTGGAAGGAGAAGGAGGCGGCGGCGCGATTTCCTCTGTTTTTGGGCGCACGGGTGTCGTCGTCGCGAAACCGGGTGACTACACGGCCGCCCAGGTAGGCGCCGACGCTAGCGGTGCGGCAGCGACCGCCCAAGCGAATGCTGAAGCCGCAGTCAATCTCGCCAAGCTCGCAGCAATCCAACCTTTCCCAGTTGATATACCCGATAACCACGGTGCCCATCATGACGGAAAACTCATTACCGATGCTGAAATCACTGAAGCGACGAAGATCCTCAAATCTGCTAGCACCACGTTTACGGCAGGTGACGTTGGCAAGTACGTAGCGATATGTAGCGCCGGGGCTCAGGCCAAGGTTGAAAATAAAGTGCCAGCGAGCAAAATTCAGAACAATACGTTGTGCTCGCGTATAGCTGCATTTATTGGTGCGAAAGAAGTCGAACTAGAAGTGAATGCTTCACATACAGTCACCGGCGCGCTTGCACTGTACGCGACGGACGATACGGTCGCCATTCAGGCCGCGATCAACAATGCGGTGGGACTCGCGCAAAGCACTGGGATTGGCTATTGCGAGGTGTGGTTCTCTCACGCCATTTATGGAGTGGCAGGAGAACTCAAGACGGGTGGCATCACAGAAGGTAATGCACAGATCACGCTCCCAGTCATATCTAGCACGAGCGCCGGTACGGTTGCTCAAGGGCAAAAGATCACGATTATGCTGAAGGGGAGTAGCGAATCTGCATCGCTACCTCAGTGGTATCAGAAGGTTCCGCAGCAGGCGGGCGCGATGCTGTTCAGTTTCGGGCCAAGGGAAGCTGCAAGTGTAAAACTAGCATCCGTCCACGCACAGCCGGAATTCAGTGCTGCGAACGGATGCCCATCCACTATCGGGGGACCTACTTTCGAGAAAGGCTTCACGGGACTGAACTTCAGCAACATGAATTTGGTCGTAAACGGGATCACCCTGAGCGCACCGTCCAACGGGACTATGACGGGCATAGACGCTGAAGGCATCAGCGAGTATGTGGAGTTGAGCTTGGGCAGCTATGCGTTGGGCATACCCAGTCTGGTAGGCGAAGCGTACAGCGAAGGAGTAAACGAATTTGTTCTACCGTGGGCCGGGTTTGAAGGCGAATTCAGCGCGCATAAAAAGCCAGCAGCCGCAGTAGCCGAGCCCGGACAGGGCAACAACGACAACACGATGGTAATCCAACACAGTGTTGAGGGACATACATGCGGTCATCGCGTCGGCGAACACTCTATACACCTGAACATCCACACCATCTATTGCCTCATGGGAGCCGTCCCAACGTCGGGACATTTTCTACACAACGCCATGTTCGAGTACTGGTCGGTCGAGGCATGCACATTCGGGATATACTCCCCAGGCGGCGGCGAAGCATACTTTATTATCAAGGACTACGATTCAGAGAACCAGAGTGGTCGCTGGGGCAAGTCCTTCGACATCTACGACCCGGAAAACAAGCTTTCCGGCGAAGTAAACATGTTCATCGTGGCCCCCCCGCCGAAGGTAGCCGGAGCGGCACGCATGAAGATCACCTGCAACGCGGGCTCCGGGTTCAACAACTATTACAACAAGGGCAGCGTCAAAAAGCAAGGCATAGCCTTGCCAGCGGTGCCCGCTACGAAGGTGTTTGCCCAAAACACGTTCTGGCGGGATGCATGGGTGCCGATCAAGGCAGCATCTGGTTCTCCCGTGAAGGTTACGGTGGACTTGCTGAGCGAATTCAAGGGCAGCCCTGTCGAAGGGACCAAAGAAGTAAAAGCGGTCGCGCTTCCCTCGCCCAATACGGTGACGTTCAATAACTTGGGAGCGCTTGTAGCTGGAGCGATCCTGAAGGGGGCCGGTGTCGAAGGACTAGAAGTCGAATCTTACAACAGTGGGACGAAAGTCCTGACACTGAAAACTAATTGCACTGCTACCGGGGCCAATATTGCCCTGGCGGCGATTGGTCCGACGACCATTGAAGTGCCGGAAAACACTACTGAATGGGTGCCGATTCCCGCAGGGTCCTGGTATGCACTCCAGTATGCGGGCACGGCGCCTACGATCAGCGATTGGATACTCGCGTAACCACCGCCGTTTGCGTGAAAGGTAAATCGTGAGTGCTGCTGACCCAACGCTAGCGATCGCCGCCTACCTAAAGGCACAAACCGTGATCAACGAAGCTACCGAAGGTCGTGTATTCCGCCCGGACCTACCCGAAAGCGAAGATGCTCACATGCCACGCGGCTGCCTGCTCGTACGCCCGGCTGGTGGTGGCCAGTTCTTTGGCCGTGACTACCTGCCGGTCATTGACAGCCGCCTGGACATTGTGTGCTACGGCTCGACACGGTTGGAGGCGGAGAACATTGGTCGCGAGGTGGCCCTCGCACTCAAGAAACTACATCACAGCACATGGGAACACATCATTTTGTACTGGTGTCGGATCTCCGGTGGACCCCAATCCGCGATCGATCCCAACACAAACTGGAGTCTCTGCCTCGTCACAGGCCAAGTGATGCACGGCAGCGAGACCACTAGCTGAAGGAGGCTCACATGATTCTGCTCGAATGGTTCCCGCAACAGCCACACCACCTACTTGAGGCTGACGGTCGCACACTTACGGCAGGTGACACTTTCGAGGTATCCGAGGAGGATGCCCAGGTACTACTGGGCAACCCGGACATCAGGGCGTCCCGGCGCGCACTTGAAGCGCCGGTAGCTTCGGAAGAAGCGTTGGGCAAACAGGAGCCATCACAGACGCACAGCCCCGGTCGGGCAGAGCGCACAACTACTACCGATCGGAGACCATAAAATGGCCGTAGGACAGCTCGCAGAAGTAATCGCTGCACCATATACCGCATGGGTAGCGGCTCCCGGAACCGCGTTCCCAACTCTCGCGGCCGAAGAAGGATCGTTCGCGTCCGGCTGGACGAAGCTCGGCACGAGCGGGACAAAGAACTATTCCGAAGCCGGCGTAACCATAACTCACACTCAAACCCAAGGGCAGTTCGTGTCAGCTGGTGGTATCACGCCGCGCAAGAAGTGGCGCACGGACGAGGGTATGCAGGTCGCCTTCGACCTGGTGGACCTCTCACCGAAGCAGTACGCCCTCATCATGGACAGCGCGACCGTGACTACGGTCACTGGTGCCGCAGGCGAACAGAGCTTCCAGCTCAAGCGCGGCATCAAGGTCCACGTTTACGCGTTGTTGTTGCGTGGAGTCTCGACCCTCAACGAAGAAAAGAACGGGCAGTACGAGATCAGCACGTGCGTACAGATGGCCAACCCGGCGCCAAAGTTCGCTCTGAAGGGTGGTCCCGCGATGCTCTCTACACAGTGGGACGTTTTGGAATTGGAAGAAGAAAAGTGGGCTGTCTTTAGGCAGGCTAGCTGAGCTATGGACACGGCCAAAGCGACAGCACAGGCCACGCAGTTGCGGGAGTCTGCGCGAGAGCACAAGCGTCTCTCTAATTCACATCGTCGGCAGGCGAGAGAAGACATGAAGCGACTCGCGGATTTCAGGGCAATGTGTCATGAGCATGGCATTGAGGTGATTATTGAAGATGGAGGCGAAGCCCCGTCTGAGGACGAAGCGTCGCTCGCAGAAGAGCAAGCAACTATTCAGGGCGAAGAACAGGCCCGTTGCTTGCGTGAATAAATGCCTGTTGGCATTGTAATTCCTACGATAAGGAGTCAAAGGTGCCTGCACCAAAGACTAAAGGAACATCAGAGTTGAATGACAAGCAGGTCGAGGACGCCCAAGACATGGAGCCCGTCCTAGATCTCTCGACGCTTGCACCCGTAAGATCGCGTATAAACATTCGGACCAAGGAGCATCCTGACGGCAAGCTCTATGAGTTGCGGTCGATGGATGACTTCGGCATCGAAGAACAGCAACAGTTGACACGCCACGGTGCGGAGTTTGATCAGCTTTGGAATACGGACAAACTGAATAGCGCACAACGGAAACGTCTGAAAATGCTGTTGGATGGAATGTTTGAGCGCGTCCTAGACGCTCCACCGGAGGTCATGGCCGCATTGACCGATGGGCAGCGCTCACAGGTGGTGTTGAGTTTTACTTTGGCGCCACTGGCCCAGGCAGCGGCGCGACAGGAAACACAGGAGAAGGCGCGAGAGTTGGACTCGACTATGGCGAGCTAGCTCCGCGCCTTTCGCATTTCTACGGGCCCGCACCGGGCGTACACGATGGTGACTGGTTGAAAGCAAAGCCACACATCCTTGGGATGTACGCGACGATGCTCCCTCGGATCGAAGCCGAGGAGACGTTGAACCTCGTTAGCGCTCTCGTAGCTGCTGGTGGGCGCATGCTGGAGGACAATGATCGGGCTCGGTATATCAACCAGCTTGAGCGGCGTACGGTCGGCCAACGCAGACCAAAGCGTGCTACTGCACACGAAATGACTCAGATGGGTATTCAGGTCGTAGAAGAAGGCTAGGCGGCTGCGGTTGTCGGCCAACCGCCTGGGCTAAAGCTGAATACCCCCTTCCCTTCTGGGGTGAGAGTGTCCACGCAATACAGTTCTCCGTGTTCCGAGATGATATCGCGGTGTTCGCGTTGATAGGTTCATCGTAAACGCGCCGCCGTTCGATGGCCGTCATTGCGGACTGTGCGATTATTCCAGATGGTCCAGACACGGCATAAAAAAATGGGACTTTCGCTGCGGCGACGTTTTCACCTGCCACGAGTTCTTCTGGTTCGTTTACTTCGACCCTGAATCCCACCTGTGGAGATATCCCCTCTTTAACGTCTTCGATGCCGAAGTCAAGTTGTCGGCCGCTTTGCCTGCTTTCGCCCCAAAGTGCTGCCCGGCAAGATGCAAACGGTTCGAGAGACACGGACATAGACCCGGATGGGTCGGAGAATGTCACCGTGACGGGCGCGATCCGACCGTGTGAGCACCAGACGCGATGGGAAATCCCGACGGTGAGGGAGGAAGGGGAGGGGCTGGTCTTTGTTCTAACCGTCACCCCCCCCCGGTGGTGATCACAGGTGGTTCGTGGCCCGAGTCCCATGGTCCACCAAACGGCTGGGGCTGATAGACGCATTGCACCTTCAGGGGATGAGCCCTCTCTACGTCAGCTATGTAGTGCGCTCGACAGTGTTCGTGCCTGGGTTGTTTGAGCACGTACTGGTTTGGCTTGGCCGCCGTCGTAGCCGGAAACGCGAGTGCCAGTAGTACGAACGCGGCGACGACCTTAAGCATTGATGGATCTCCGTTCCAATGGCCGATATTTGACGGTTGAGAGTATCACGGATCGAGAAAGGAGGTGGTTCAAATCGGTGAGATCCTTGGTAGCGCGACGCTCGATTTGAATGCCGATCTTGGACCTCTCGACCGCGATCTAGCGACCGCTGAGCGTCGTGTTGCGTTGAGTGTCGCGACGATGCAGACCCTGTTGGATCGCAGTGGCGTCCAGATGGGTCAGCGGTTCGGTGCCATCGGCACGGAATATGACCGGCACCTAACACCCCCGCTCGCAAGGTTTGGGACGGCGACGGCCACGATGGCTCAACAGGTGGATGGGTCGCTTGGTCAAATGCGGATTGAGACCGCTGCGACAGCCCGCGAGCTTGAGCGCACGGCCGCTATCGCACAAGCTGTGGCGGCAGTTGAGAGTGCGGCAGCTGAGAAGGCTTCGCGTGCGTATGCGGGGCAGGCCGCTGCGGCGAAGCTGAGCGCTAGCGAGCAAGAGACAGCAGCATTGAAGATCCGAGCCGCACAGCTCGCCCAGGCGCACTACGGCAGTTTCTACACGAGCGGCCGTCCGAGCACTCAACGTGTCCTTGAGCGCACGGTCATCGAACACGAGACTGGTGGTTCGCCCATCATGGGCGTTCGGGGCCCCGGTGGCGGTTCGATAGCCAACCCCGTTGTCGTCGTTATGGAGGCCGGGAGCCGCACGGGGTTGGGGAGCATGGCTGCGGCTGTGGGACAGTCGGCGGCTTCTGGCGATGCGCGCAGTACGACCGTGGCATCAGGTGGGACAGATGGCGGCGGTACGGCCATCGTCAGTTCGGGCGGTGCTGGAGGAGGGGGAGGCGGCACAACGGTCGTGCCTGTACCAGCTGGCGGCGGCAGTGGTGGCGGAGACGGGCGTGGGATACTAAGCAAGCTGCTGTGGGGTGGTGGTAGCGCCATCCCGTTCCTTGGCGCTGCTGCGGGCATGGGCAGCATCGGATCGTTCGCTGGTCTCGGACCCGAGCACGTGCTCATGACGATCCTCGGTCTGGCTGGGTCTGCGACTGGAGGTCTTGCAGGAGGAGGACTACTCGCTGCTGGGGCTGCTGGACAGCTAGCGGTAGGTGGTGGTTCGGATTTCGCGGTAGTGAAGTCCACTATCGCCGATACGCAGCAGCTTGGACAGGCGTATCAGAAGGTGCAGGAAGCCGTTGGAAAGTACGGCGCTGAATCCAAGCAAGCAGCGATGGCCCAGCATGAATTGAACATGCTAATGCTCGAATTGGGCAATACGGCTGGGGTCAAGGCTGAGGTTGGGCTCGCTAAGCAGGGCGAAGCGCTAAATACTTTCTGGGACAAGGCGACATCTGGTGCTCGCGTTCAGGCGGTCAACATTCTCTCGCAAGTCCTGAAACTCGGCACTGATTATGTTCCAAGGGTCGCACAAGCTGCGGAAATGAACCTGGCGATCATCAACAAGGGACTCAAGCCCATGTTCTCCTGGCTTGAGGGTCCGGAAGGCATCGGCATTTTCAACGATCTGGAGCGCCGCTTCGAGCAGAATCTTCCGACAGCAATGCACGGGTTCTCTCAAGACCTTGAGCTTATCCTGAAGACAATTGACACAGCTTCGCAATACACGGGAGGTTTCACGGCGACGCTGGATCGTTTCTTTACTAAGTGGAACTCTCCCGCGTTCTTCGCGAAGTGGCACGATGAGATCGGACGACTGGTGGCCGACTTCCACCTGTGGCAGACCTTTCTAAAGGTACTCGGCGAAGATATCTTTGGCTTCTTTCATGCCGATGTCGAAACAGGTCGGGGCATCGTAGAAACGATCACCCAAATGCTGGAAAAGCTGCGTGAATGGGAGAGGTCGACGGTTGGGCAAGAACGACTGCACACTGTCTTTCAGGTGCATAAGGAAGAGGTATTGGCCCTACTGGGGCTCCTCCCACCCTTGCTCCATATCTTCAGCTCAATATATCTGACGATCTCACCCCCTTTGGTCCAAGCATTCACGGGAATCGCTGAATCGATCACATGGGTGCTCAATGGTCTTCTCAAGCTAGGCCCGGCAATGCGCGATCTGCTAGGCGTCTCCTTGGTCTTGGCCAAGCTGGGCATCCTCGTACCTACCGTTCAGGCGTTGGGTACTGCCCTTGGTGTCACGGGAGCGGCTGGGGCAGAGGCTGCCGCTGGTGCGACTGCCGCAGGGGCGGCAAACGCAAGCCTGGTAGCACCCACGATTGCCGCGACGGATGCACTGGTTGCTGAGGATGTGGCGTTTGCGGGAGGAGCCGGAGCTGGCGCTCTAGGTTCGGCGGGGTTGGCCAGTAAGGCAGCAACGGCAGACCGGGTGCTAGGGCAGTCACCCCTTCCTTCACAGATGTTTGCTGGTGCGAACGCTGCTCAAGGATTGGGGTCTAGACTAATTCGTGGGGCCGTATATGGTGGTGGGGCAGCGCTTGTTACCAATTCCGTTCTTAACGTCGCCGGGGTCAAAGGACCGGGCAATACGATCTTGTCAATGGCGGCGGCCGGCGCGGGCCTAGGTCTTGAGTTCGGGGGTCCGTGGGGTGCGGCGGCCGGTGGCCTTGCGGCTGCTGGTATTGGTGCGGCTATCACGCTGTTTAATCATAAAGCCACCGACTATGGCAAGAAGTTCGCCGACGGTTTTGTCGCTCCATTGGCTCCCATGCTCACACAGCGCACCGCCCAACAGCTAGAAACGACACTTCATAAGCAGGCCAACGCCGTCGAACAAGCTAAGAGGCCGCAGAGCGGGAAGCAGTCCCTCGAAGAAGTACTCGATCCCTTCGGGCTCGAATCCCATCACGGGAAGGCGGATCTCAACAAGGTATTTTTGGCTGAACTGCGTCAGGGCCTTGGTGCTGCTGAAGCCATGAAGTCAGCCTTTTCCGGCGTAGTCCAAAAGACTGTTCACCAATTCGTTACGGACACTGCCCAGGGCTTGAGACAACTACCGCCAGAGGCTCAAAAGGCGGCTGCGGAAGCAATGGTTAAGTATGCGGGGTCCTTGGAATCCGAAGGGAAGCTACCCAAGCATGCCGTGGGCAAGGTTATTACGGGCCTGGAGCAGCAGTTCCCTGAACTAGTGGCTTACTTCAGGGAACATTCATTGGTGGCGTCGGCCCAGGTTGCAGCGGCTATGAAGATGCACCAAGCAGAAACGAACCTGGCCTCATCACTGAATAATCTGCGCGCGGAATGGGGACTATTTAACCTCGACCCGGTGGTTAACGGGAAGAACTGGGTTCACAACACTAGCTTGGCGATGCAAGATTTGAGGGCGATCATCGCGACCTCCACCGGCACCGCGAAGCAGGACGCCATAAACCATCTGGAAGAGTTGGAACGCAAGAACCATGAAGTGTTCGGCAACATGGCGGCGAGCACTAAGACGAACATGGCGAAGTGGGGCCAGTTCGTAAGGGGTGGCCTTGAAGGCGCCGCTCCAGCCGCGCAGCAGGAACTCGGCAAGTTCGTTGCGCGAGTCGAAGAAGCTGAGCATCAAGGAGCGATCAGTGCGCAATTCGGCGCAAAGCTAATCGCGGAAGCAACGAACGCTGAGCTGAAGGCACTCGGCGCGAAAGAGATCCCGATCCCTTCGCTCGTACAGGGCAAGCCAAAGTCAGGTACCGTGGGCGCCCAGGGAGCAGCGTTTGGTCCCGGCTTCGCTGGTGGTGGCCTAATGCAGATCGGGAATCATGGCGAAGCGGGCTATGACACGGTTCCGATGAACATTGGTGGCCAGAATGTTGTCGTCGCGCCGGGTGAGCAGGTCGCTGTTTTCAACCGGCACCAGCTACCGATCGTGAATGCTGCACTAGGTCCTATAGGCGGTCTCGAGGGATTGTTCTCCCACGTGGACACGCCTCACTATATGGCGCAAGGTGGTCTCGTCGGAAAGATGGTCGCCGAGGCTAACAAGATCAATTCCTTGCACTACCCGTATGTATGGGGTGGCGGTCACGGTAACTTTGACGGGCCGTACGACTGTTCTGGCGCGGTCAGTGCTGTACTGCATGCAGCAGGATTGATCGCGCAGCCCGAGGTCTCCGGTGAACTCGCGAGCTTTGGTGCGCCTGGCCCCGGTGAGGTTACGATCTATGCCAACCCTATCCACACGTTTATGAGTATCATGGGTCGCTTCTTTGGCACACATGGGTCGGAAGGCGCGGGCTGGTACGCGGGTAGCTCACTGCCAGGTTATGCAGTACGTCATGTGCCGGTCAACGCTGGTGAAGGATTGGGTGCTATCAGGACACCACAGGTGAAGGGGCCTGGGGCGATAGCGGCTCTCGCACGTGCCGGACTCGGGAAGGCTGCTGCTGCGGCTAACCGGTATCTGGAAACGCACGCTTTCGGTGCTAGCGCACTTGGGCGCTCGGAAGCAAATATGGGCCACATGGTGCCGGGCATCATGTCGATCGAGCAACGGGCTGCTGGTATCGCTGGCTTGGCGTGGAACCCTGGGATCGTTGCTGCGTTGCTGTCTCACGAGTCCTCTGGTGGTATCAACGAGCCGCCTACGGGCCCGTTGAGCGCGACGGGTCCCAACCAGGTGATCCCGTCAACGTTCGCTTCTTATGCACTGGCTGGCCATAAGCAGATCTCTAATCCTTTGGATAACGCGATCGCTTCTATGCGCTATATCAAGGCTCGTTACGGGTCGCTCTCGAAGATGGCTAGCACCACGGGCTTGCTGGACGGTCATTATGTCGGTTATGCCCGAGGCGGATTGTTCTCCGGTGGCGGCCATGTTGCGCACACCGCCACATCGAAAACGCCTAAGACGGGCAAGCCGAAGGGTGCTCGGCACGTCAAGAAGCCAGCGAAACCGAAAGCAATGTCGTTGAAGCACCTGACCTCGACGCTCGGCGCCATCCCCGGCATGACTCATATTGGTGCTGAACTCGGCCCCCAAGAAGGCACTTACAACCTGTTGGGTGACGAGGAGACACTGCTAGGCAGCATGACATCGAACCCAGCATCGATCCTAGCGGCCGACATGCCATATCTGACCCCGACGCTCGTCGCTGGCGAGAGCATTGGTCCTGGAATGCTCGTGCCCCACGCTGAACGCGAACTCCAGCGCGCACTACAGGCCCACGGGGAATCGCCCGGGCTGACTTTGCAAGGGTCTCTGTTGCAATGGATCGGCGGTCTCGACGATCACCGTTTGCTCTCCGGACCCGATATCGGAGTATTGAAAAAGGATTTCGCTGGCACTGCGGGTCATACGAAGATTCAGGGGGTGCCGTTCAATGCTGGTTATCCGGTGTTCAGGGCTCAGCAGTCCGTCCTCGAAGCCCAGAAGCGCGCCCAGGAAGCACTCGTGCATATTCAGCGCTTGGAGAAGACCCGTGCTGTCCATTTCATCCAGCAACGCCAGTTGCGCCGTAAGTGCCTTGAAGCCCTGCTAAAGGCTGTCTATCAGCGTTACCGAAGCATTCAGAGGCGCCTAGCGCTATCGAGGACAGCTGGATTGCATCGGAGGCTGAACCAGGCAGAGGCACGTCACGCCCAGCAAGAAGCTCACCAGCGGGAAATTAGAGACGCGCAGGCTCACCGTGCGGCTTTGCGCGATGCGATCTCCTCCGAGAAGGAACTGAACCCGTGGGAACAGAACCACGCTCTACTAAGCGCGTGGCAAGCCGAAGAGCGTCATCTCGGGACCGTCATCTCTTGGTCCCCGCCGAGCACGGCCGCGATCTCCAGCGCCCAGGAAGCACTCGAGCGCAACACGCTCCAAAACGAGCTCAAACCGCTCGGCGAACAGTTGCACCTACTCGGCGGATCGTCAACCAGTATCGGCAGTGGTGGCGAATTCGGGGTGGAGACGAAGCAGATCTCGGGGCTCAAGGTTGGGGCTACCGAACTCGATAGCAAGATCCGTGAATCCGTGCAGAGCACGATCCCGCAACTAGAATTGAGCATTGCCGGTATCCGCGAATCGCTCGCCGAAGAGGCGGAATCGGTGGCGCCCGCAATAATCCCCAGTGCTGTTGGCGAAAAGCCTGGCGAATCCGAACTCTCCTCTCTGCTGAAAACGCAGAACGAACAGCTTTCGCAGCAGCTCGCGGTCTCTCAAGCGCAATACAAAGTGCTATCGCAACTGCCTCCGTTCGCTGGCAAGTTCCATGACGGTGGTGTAGTCCCAGGGCCCATCGGTGCGGAGATGATGGCACTCGTACAAGGGGGGGAGGTCATCTCCCAGCCGGGCAGCGGGAGCTATGAGGCGCATGTGCATGTCGCTGATGGTATGGGGTGGCTGAAGGACCTGATCCGCGTTGAGGTCAAGCAAGGCACGCGCACCATGGCGCGTGCGGCCGGACGACCGTTGCCGAGCCGAGGAGGAGGACTATTCTCATGAGTAGTTTTGCCCTGGCGATCGATCCGCCGACAGTCATCAGCGGCCGAACAGAATTGAAGCTCAACAGCGGCGCTATCCAAACCACAAACGCTGGCGTGGACTTCGGTGAAGCCGCCGTTGCTCAATACATGTCCGAACAGCGTTATGGTCAGACCCCGGTGTCATACCGGGTTCCCAACAGGACTATCACGATCCCTCTTGTTGTCGGTGCCAAGGCTAATGGCACTGTGGCGGAAGAGGAGGACGCGCGTCGAGAACTCAACGAAAAGGTCGCGCTCTTGCAACGCCAGGGCGGCGTACTATTGCGTCAGCGCGAAGGCGCAGAACCCTTGTATGCAGACATCGTGGACGCAATACTGACATTGCCTGATGTTTACGGAGAGACTGGGGGCGTGGAGCCTAACGTCTCCCTGAAGCTTGAATGTCTACCCGACTTTTATGGTGAAGAGATCACCCTCGACACTGTCGAACAGACCGGTCAAATCGTGCAAGTACTACAGCAGGCCGCCAAACAGGCTGTTATTGCGGGCGACTATCCGGCACGTACTCGGATTGTCCTGACGGAGAAGGCGAAACACGACCAGCTTGGGATGTTGTGGGGATTCCGCTCAAGTCACTACGACTCTGCGTCTACGGCTGCACTGTTCTTCGACGCAAAGAATCTCACACCGATTAATGGGGCGGAAACTGAATTGATCGCGGAAGGAGAAGAAGGCACTTACAGTGGTCATTGGCTGGTACTGGAAAAACCGGAACCGGAACTTTGGCACCCATTCATGACTACCGATATCCTCACCGGCACTAAACCATTGACGCACATCGGCTCCTTCCGGATGTGGGGGCGTGTATGGGCTGCGGAAGTTGGAATGAAGCTCAGGCTTGCGTGGTCGCTTGACGATGCAATCGTACCAACGTACAACGCGGCGGTCACGCTGGATACGAGAGAAAAATTTCAGTTCGTGGATCTGGGCGAAGTCAGAATCCCCCAGCCGCCTGTCGGTGAACATTGGTGGCGCGGGCTGTTGCAGGTGAACACTGGGTCGGTCTCACACTTAGTGGCTGTAGACCGCCTCTGGTTGCAGCCTGTGGATGATGGAGCGGGAAGGCTGCGGGCAATCTCAACTCCTTCTTCCACGTTGCTTGGGCCATCGAGGCTACCGAGTGAACCGGCTAATGTCGGAGAAGGCACCTCTTGGAATACTCCGGCGGGAGTAATCGAAATCGGCGGTAGAAGCGTGGTAGGCAACCCATTTGGTTCCAGTTTTACCAAAACTAAGGTTCTGCGACTATTGAAATCCAGCTTCGGTATTCCGGAAGCGGCGACGATCACGGGCGTCGAAGTATTGTCCCCACGTATAATAACCTATCGAGCCAGCCTTACTGCACAACTATATAAGGCATCGACGCTTGTAGGCAGTACGCATACTATAGAAGGCAAAGAAGTCAAAGAAGTCAAAGTAGGCAGTTCATCGGACCTATGGGGCACCACTTGGACGCCAGCGCAGATTAACTCGGCTGGTTTCGGTGTGGGCTTCGTCGCCAGTGGACCCGGCAGTGTCTGTCTGGTGGAAATCTTTGGACTAGTAACAGTCAGAGTCTATTATTCATATAGCTCGGGCGCCCTCACTGAGGATGCCGTCCTATACTCTGAACGCCAAAGCGAGGTGCGCTTCGACGGAGCCTACCGTGAGGACACGGCGACCGGAGCGTACGTAGGGGTATCCCAGGTAACGGGAGACCTGCCGCGTATGCCGCCATCGGGTCTGGAGGGTCGTGCAGTCGAGCTGTTCGTAAAGAACACGCGCGGCGATCTCACTCCCGAAAAGGCGGATGCTGGAATCGACAAACTCAGCGCACAGGTCAAGTACCGGCCCTGCTATCTCGGCCGCATATAATTAAGAGAAAGGGTTTAGGATGGGATCACCAAGGACGCCTGGTACGGGCGAGACTATCGCTTCCGACGTACAGCCTTCTGGTTATCATAAAGAAGGTGAGAAAGCCCAGGGTGTCGGAGGAATGGTCTGGGATGGCACAGGATGGATTCCCGCTGCCCAGGCTGTAGGTGCGAATAGTCCCCAGTCACACCTGGGAATGGCCGCCGTCGTCCCGCAATTGATGAACACCGAAGGCAAGCTCGTTCCCATGGAGAATGCCCAAACGCTGCCAGATAACTCCACTGGTCAAAATATACCTGAGACTGCGATCGGTCTTTGTAATGAAGAAGGGAATTTTGATCAGCAACGCAATAATCAGGGTCCTGTACAAATCTTCAATCCCGAAGCGAGAACCAAAGCTATACTATCGGCTCCGCTGGTAAATTATAATGCTCGCGGCATACAGATTGACCTAGGGATCACGGCGGCAGGCAGTGGCCATTTGATTCTTTCTGTACTGGGGATACATGGTAACACCGCCATGCCATCCATCTCTCCGATCACGGGCATACTTAATCACATATTCACCATCTATCCCGGTATCGCTCAAATCCCCGAACCCGTAGGAGGAGTAGTGGCGGGCACTTCATGGGCGACCATAAGCGGGGTTATCGGTAGGCAGTTCTATATTGAGGTTGTTCCTTCGGAAGAAGTCTCTTGGACATACTCATTGGCCTATCAGCTAATTCTCTAGGGGCCCGCAATGACGCTCCTACTGCTGCTAGACGAACCGCCTGATCCTGCGCCAACAGGGGCATCCTATATCGAGGGTATCCGCGAGCGTCCACCGCTTCGACTCAATATAGACGTGGAGTCTCCCGACGGCAGACATTCTCGTTGGGCGTGGGATGACCCGAACCCAGCGAATGTACCGATGAGCTTGTCTTTCAGTTCAACGATGCCCGGCGGCTTTGAGCGCATGACGTGTTCGCTGGAGCGTGACCCGCGATTGAACTATCCCGATCTCGCGGAGCTCTCCACCATCACGGTCCAGGGTGCAGGTGGGGATATTGCTTGGCAGGGACGATTGGAGAAGACCCCGGACACGGGTGGCTTCCAGGCACAAGTCTCGCCTGAAGCGGTCGGTTGGCAAGCACATCTCGAAGACGATAATTCGGCACGAGAAATTTATGTCGACCGGGAACTGTCGCGCTGGGAAGACATGAGTCTCACGCGGAAGATCGAAATGACCGAAGCGAGAGCACTATTCTCACCATCCACGGTAGGCGGCACGGGGGCCGTGGAGACTGGCCTAACGGGCTCATGGACGACGGCCAGCGCACTATGCGATGCCTGGTATGACGCGCGTGGGATTAGCATCGGCGAAGTTTATGCCTGGTGGGAACGCATGGGTAACGCCATCGATCCCAAAAGCGAAGCGTGGGAATTGTGGGACTGGGAGGTATCGCTCTCATCCGTTGACCATACGAACGGTAGTATCCGCAGCGGAAATTTGCGTGCGGCAGGTCCGAGCTCCGTATCCGTTTCTGGATCGGCCGGTATGACGCACGCGATCCTCAGCCTCTTTTACGGTAACACTGGCGGTGAAGAAGGCTTGCTGTACGCGATCAACTGGCCAGTGGTCGCCGTATATGGCATGCATGGACTACAGCTCGTTGGTGTTAACAGCAATACAGAAGCGAAGGGCGTCCTAGCGTCCGATGTTCTCGCTCATGCGCTCAGTCGTTGGGCACCAAAGCTTGCGTTCACGACCGGCCCGGAAGGCTCTATCAAGCCCTCATCGTTCGTGATCCCACAACTCGCGTTTCTTGAACCGACCACGGTCGCTGAAATCCTTAAGCAATCCATCCGTTTTGAGCTTCAGGACTGGGCTGTGTGGGAGGGTCCGAGGTTCTATATGAATCCGCGTGGGGAAGGCGGCAAAGAATGGCGAGCGCGCGTCGGTCCGGCTCAGCTACAGGAGGCTGGACCGCAGGTTGCGCGATTGTGGAACGGGGTCGTGGTCACTTACACCGATACAACTGGCGTGACGCGCACTGCGGGTCCCCTCAATTCGGGAATGAACACGACATCCTCGCTACTCGAAGACACTAACCCTGAAAACCCGTTGAACGAAGCAGGGATCAAACGGTGGGCGGCACTCACGATGGGCACTAGCACCGCAGCCGGTGCCGAACAGGTGGGTGCCATCTTCCTACGTGAATCGAAAGCGCTCGAAACATCGGGTCAAGCTACCCTCGTGGGTCATGTCGAAGATGAAGCTGGGGTGCTATGTCCCGCATGGAAAGTCAAGGCCGGGGATACAGTCTCGTTCGTTGATGCCTCCGACTCGTCGCCGCGCAGAATCGTCAACGCCTCCTACGACGATCCGACTAAGACCACTACGGTCCAGCTAGACCAGCCGCCCGACAGTCTTCAAGCACTGCTGGAACGCTTGTCGGTCGTGCTGGCGCCCCTGGGTCTCTAGGGTCAGGATTGCCGCTTCCTGCCGTAGATCACGACCCCATCGACAGCTGCGCCGATGCCCCATAGCGCTGTCATTAGCAGCGCATAGGCACCAATCGCCACCATCACGAAAATCCAGATCAACAATGGCAATAGGAAGGACACGAAGCCCAATACGAGGAACGCGAGACATCCGGTCCCAGTGCGCTCGCCAACCGAGCGCCCCTGGTTACGTTTGCTCCACCAGTCCGCGAACGAACCCATCTTTTTCCAGCCGCCGAGAGCTTGGTCACGGACTGCTTCGGTGAACTCGCTCATTACCGTATTTCCGGAATGAAACTGATCGGTGCCTTCGCTTCGGCGACGGAATAGCCGGCCGCGTTATAGCCGGACATCGCGCTATAGTCGCTGCCTTCGAGCGACGCAATGCTCAGGTGCCCTTGCTGGACCTCGTCCCAAATGCAGCCCGTGTTGTTGCAGCGACCACCTTGGGTCGTCGTGGGCAGCTTCTCAATTCCACTGAGCAGTCCGACTTCAGCGATGCGTTCCCCGTGTTCTTCGCAAACGCTTTCTTCGCACCATTCTGCCTTGGTGGTCGTGGCCCATACAGTGAACTCTGTATTACTGCCGCCGTTGCCGCAGCCATAGGAGTTCGCGGTCCAGCTACATGACGGCGCATTGATGGTGAGCCAGGGTACTCCGAGCGATGCCCCGGCTTCGTCGTTCAGCGTTCCGTGAACTTCGATATAGCCGAGTACCCAACGCTTGCAGCCGATAGTTGAGCCGCCACTACCACCGTGTGCCCATTCTTCCCAAGAGCAGCCCGATTCCCCTTCTTCGCGTGTTGAATGCGCCAACGGCACATAAGCGACGTTCAGCGTGATGTTCCCTTTGAGTGTTTCGATGTTCTCCACGCTCGTTTCGGTCGCGCTTGTCGCCCCCGAGCTGTAGATCGTCGTGACCGTGTGTTCGCCGAGCTTTGAGTATGCGACGGGGCATTCTCCGCCCGTAGCGGAGCCGCCGACATTGATGGAGCAGGCTAGAAGCCCATCGTTGTAAAGGCTCAAGACGCCTTCTGGGAGGGGTGTAGATTCCGTTATCGCAGCAGTAGCGAGTGCAGCGGTTTCGACCGTGGCGCTCGCGCTGTAGGCGTAAGTGACCTTGAATGGGTCGGACGGGTCGCGCGTGAAGGATGGGTCCAAGTGGGCTTTCAGGTGGAGCGCGCGGGCGGGCGGAAGGGCTGCCAGCGGGGGCGTAGGCGCCACCTTGACGGACGGCTTCGGCGCCGCGTAGACGCACACGGTCTCCTTGACCTTCACGAGCCTGCCGTGCTCACGCTTCTTGACATGCTCGACCTTCCGCACGTAATGGGCCTTGCAGTGCTCTCGCTTTGGATGCTTGAGAACGTACTGCTTGGCTTGGGCGATCCCGCTCGAAGCTAGCGAGAGGGCTATTGCGATGAGGGCGATACGCTTGAGCATGTCAGAGCCTCCTTGGGGTTCTGGCCAGCCCCCGGCGATCCCTAGTCGCGCGGGGGCACCTTTCTGAATGTGCGAATAGTAGCATACTGTCAGCGATGCTTGGCCTTCTGGATATCGCTCGTTAGTTCTGCGATGAGTTGATTCAGGCGAGCGTGGGTGGGGTGCGGCACGGTTGCTGCGACAGCCTGCCCAGCACCAGCACATTGAACGCTAGCGTGAATTTGGAGAGTTATCCCCGTTTCGTTACTAACGATAATGAACCAGCTTTGGTGTGTGGTTTCCATCTCGCTCGCAGCTATGCCTGCGATGCTGCCAAAGCCTCCCCCGCTGACGGCGTGGGAGCCGAATGGGCATACGGCTTCTGCGCCGGTCACTTTCCCGGGGGGCGCCCCAACTGTGGGACCCGTCACGGTTGTGAGGCCGCTTAGGTTGCTAGGCCCGGCGGGGCCAACAGGTCCTTGGGGCCCGACGCGCCAGTAGGTCCTGCGGGTCCAGTCACTCCGGCCCTGCCGTGGAGCTGCCGTAGGACGCTCGGCTTGATCTGTTTGCTGGATGTAATGACGTAACGACTGACCGCAAGGCCCGTCCCCGTCAGTGAGAAGAATACGGCGACGATGGCCACAGCCATCGAGGGTTTACGCAGGGCGCGTCTCAGCATGGGGCCTCCCTTGGCCTTCGATTTGGTGCCGCACCCTACCAAAGAGTCCGAATCAATAGAACGTTTAGGCATCATGGTCCGGCTGCTCTTGGGTTCTGGGGCCGCCTGGCATGACTACGGGCTGGGCGCCGGGGATACGCGTGTAGAGCGCCTTTACGGGGGTCAGTATGTAGAGACGGTCGGCGTCTCCCTTCAGCATGTAGTTGTAGTGCCCGTCAACCATCTTGGTCCAGTTGATCGCCACGGTGACGATGCCGCAGCTACAGAGGTACTCGGTCTCGTCGCCCTCCACCTTGATCGTCATTGCCGGTAGTCCTATCTCTCGGTTGCATCCGGGGCAATCCGCGCTCAACCATGCCTCGCGAATACGTCCACCGTCCCCAGAATGGAGACCGACCTCTGCCATGAGTTCTTCAACCTTCATCTTTGTCCCTCCTCCGAGTGGTCACGATGATGTTCGGGCCATCCAGACGGCAATCAATGCGGCTGTACCGACAGTCAAAGATGTGTCGGACGGTGAGCGAGCACAGCAACGATCTTTGATTAGGCGCGGCGCTTCGTATGGTTGAACAACTCGTAGCAACCTATGGAACTTGCGTAGCGAATCAACAGAACGGTGGGGGTTCCCGGATGGCGATATCTAACGGATGCGCTGATGGATGAGGCGCAGTCGATCAGTATGGCGGCGAGTAGCCCGGGATTGGCCTCGGTGGGCGCAGGTGGCAGGTTTGCTGCTGGGCACGGAGCAGATCCTCGCGTGGTGGCTCGCAGGCCACGAACCGAACCTTGGAGCGATCACGTTCGCGGGAGCTCTCCTGATGTTCCAGCGTATCGCCCGCCCCCCGGCAAAGGACAGCGAGTGAGCTGGCTTCGTCATGGACATATTTGCTTGCTGCTCGCGGGGAGCGGTGTGGTGGCGATCGCGCAATGGGTGGGTCTCTTCCATGTTTAGGCGGATCGGACGGGTGCTTGACCGGGTGGGCTGGCTCATCGCGATCGTTTTCTTGGGTGTCGGGTTCGTTGTTTTGCACGATCAGAGCGTCAAGCTGGGCAACGACTCGAAACGCATCGGCGAGCAGACTATGAGCCTCGAAGCGCTGTCTGCCCAGAATGGGACGTTGATTGTGACGTTGGAAGCCGAGGTCGCACGGGAGCGCTCACGAGCGATCCAGGCCGCCGATGCGTACTGTCGATTGAAGCATTACGAGACATTGTCGGGTGGTGCGGTATTGCGGATCGCAGCAGGTTTTCATCTACTCTCCTCTCGCGCGCAGGCTCGCTGGAGGGTCGCACTTGAGCGGGTCGCACAGATCCCTGCCGCATCCTCGTGTTCGGGCACACCAGTGGGTCTCAGGAGACCACCTAGCCGTCCGGAAGATCGGAGTCTCGTCTCGCAGGGGGAAGCGCTCGTAGCACCATCCGTCGGCGCTCCGATCATCCACCGGCCGCCCGCACATCACCCGCACGTCACCCCTCCGTCACGTCACACGACACCACAGCCTGCACCCCGGGCGCCCTCAATTGCTCCTCCACCATTGCCGCCTGCTGCGCCTAGCCCTCCGAGTCCACCGCCGCATAGCCCACCGATCCCGCCTGCTCCTCCACCTGTTCCTGTTGCGCCTCCAGTCGAACCGCCTGCTCACAAGAAAGGTCCCCTCGGGTTGCCTTGCATTGAAGTGGCCCATATCGAAGTGGCGTGTCATTCATCTCGCGTAGCCCGGGGGCATCCGTGATCGCTGTCGAGTGGATCAGCCACCCTGTAGTGATCGTGACGAGCGAGGGGGAAGCACTCACTTTTCTGAGCATCGCTGTCCTTCTGGCTTCGGTGATCACGAGTGCATGGCGCTACTGGAAAGTCACCGAGTGCCATATAGCTCGGTGTCGCAAACATCAGTGGAAGAAGGTGCCCGGGACCGACCATGTGGTCTGCAAGCCGCACTTGAAGTCGATCACCGGCAAGGGCGAGCCCTCGCACGCCGAGGTCCTCGAGGACCACAAGGCCGCTCGCCACGACGCTGCCCGCAAGCTCTAACCCACCTCTAGGGAGGTCTCCATGAAGTCTCGTTGTCTCGCGGCACTCGCCGTGCTGCTCGTGTTCGCTGGGTGTGGAGGAACGGTCACGCACACGGTCACTCAGCTCACGCCCGCACCACAGGTGACGTACATCCCACCGGAGAGCTCTGTGACGCCGGAAGGCGCGGTCACGGCTTCGCCTCCTGTCTCGATCTCACCGACGGTCAAGCACCAGTTGACGATCGACACGGCGGGCCTGCATCTCATCGAGCAGTTCGAGGGGTATCAGCGTTGTGCGTATTGGGATCCCTTTGGTCGTGTCTACACGGCTGGGTTCGGCCAGACGAAAGGCGTCTATCGAGGGTTCTGTTTCGCGGGCCGGGCTGCTGCCGAGGCGAACCTCAAGCGGTCGGTGCAGATCGAATACGAGTGGGCCGTCCATGCCATCGGCTACCCGTTCAACCAGCATGAGGTCGACGCGCTCGACAGCTTCAGTTACAACCTCGGCAGTGGAATATTTGTAGGCGCGCTCCGGTCCGATCTCGAGCGCGGCCAGGTCTACGCAGCGTCGCGGATCATGCTCGCCTACGATCACGCCGGGGGAGTCGTCCTCCCCGGGTTGAAGACCCGTCGTGAACTCGAGGTCCGGCTCCTCCTGTTGCCTGTCGCCAAACCGGCTAAGCGCAACCGGGCCGCTGAACACGCTCACTTGAAACGGCTCGATCTCGAACGGGCCAAGATCCGCCGGCACCTGTTGAACGCGGGTTGCCGAGTCAAGCATCCACGGCCTGCATGTACACCGCTGCGTAAGCGCGGGGCGGCCGTCAACGAGGAGATTCGTCTACTCAAGTCGAGAGGAGTGAAGTAATGCGCTGTCCTCATTGTGGTCGCTGCTCTGAGTGTGGAGCACGCGAAGACGTTCGACCCGTTCCCGTTTGGCCTCCTCCGGGAGAACCGCTTCGCACGATCCCGATTCGCTTTGACGAGCCGTATTGGCCGGGCTATGGAGAAACAGCTACTTCGCTGCCCAATCGGCCTTTCATCGTCACCTGCTGAATCCCTAACCCGATAACTCAAAGGAGACACCATGAAACTTCAGCTCCCGTCGTGGGCGACCACTGTGGGTGGTCTCGTCACGGGCATCCTCGCCGTGCTCAACCAGACCACGTTCACCTTCGCTGCCCAGTGGCAGGTGTACATCACGATCGCGTTGTTCTTCTTGTCCGGTATCGGGATCAGTCCGCTGGTGGGTCCTGCGTTCAGGGCTGCTTTGCACATCACTACCAAGGTGAGCCTGGTCATCTCCTCTGCTCTGGGAGCGTTGGCGTTGGCTGCTACGACCCTGTCGATCTCCAGTGATGCTAAGGGCGCGATCCTTGGTGTCCTGACGTTCCTGGCGGCTCTGGGGTTTGCTCCTACGGCTCCTGTGGTGGTTGGTCAGATTCGGGGTGGACGATGACCCGCGCCGCTACGAGCTACGGCCGCTACCAGGTCGCAGAGCCCCCCTCGGCTCTCCTGAGCGTGCACCAGCACGACGGGACGAGCACTCTCAAAGAGGTCGATCACGAGCCGAAGGTGGCCGTTCTCGACCAGGAGGACCTGTTCGCTCAGGGCATCCGTGTCTCGACGTTCATTCCGGGCGCGAAGGATGTGGATGCTCTCGGGTCGTGTACGGCGAACGCGACGACTTCAGCGCTGTCGAACATGCTGAGCGAGGCCGCATTCGCGGCATGGGTTGGCGAGCAGGTGCTCGTCGGCGGTGGCACGACCTACTCCGACACGGTCGCGGCGGAGAAGGCAGCGATCCGCTTCTACCACGGATGCACCGACCAGACCGGGAGCACGGCCGAAGAGTGGCCGCCCACCGATTGCGGCTCTTCAGGTCCATACATCGTCAGCGAGCTGGAACGCCTCAAACTCGTCAAAGGGGCAAAGATCGCATCGGGCGCCCAGAACATCGTCTCCCTGTTGCAGACCAACGGGATCTTGCAGGGCACGCCTTGGTTCTACGCGGCAGAGGAACCGGATGTTCACGGGTTCGTGGACGGGGACGGGTCTGTTAGCGCTATCGAAGCCCTCATCAACTCGGGAGTCGCGGGCGGTCATGAGACCTACCAGTCGGCTATCGAGAAGCTGGTGGTTCTCCCGAGCGGCCACGTGGACCCGTTCAACACGGTCATCCGGGTCAGGAACTCGTGGGGGCCGAGCTGGGGCGATCACGGGTCGTGCCGGTTTCACCTCTCGACGCTCGTAGCGATCCAGAGCGCCTGCGACTTCAGGCAGCTGGTCGCGTGACACTCCGTGAAGCCTTCGGTCGGCTTGACACGTTTCGTGCTCAGCCGGCCGCTCACGGCTACCCCGAAAACCTCCGGCACCTGTTCGCTCCTATCGACCAGGTGCATGAAGCACTCGTGTCGCTGTGTCAGGCATCCAGCCTGTCTATCGCGGCGGCAATATACGGGTGGGACGACGACGAGATCGATGCCCTGTTCCGCTCGAAGCTCGAAGAAGAACACGTTCCGGTCGTCCTCGCGCTCGATAAGAGCCAAGCGGGGGGTGTCCATGAGCGCAAGATCTTGGCTGAGTGGAAGCCCGACCAGATCGGTAACGCGATCGTCATCGGTCACAGCTCGAAGGGAGCGATCAGTCACGACAAGATGATCGTCCTTGATGGTCAGGTCACGGTCTGTGGTTCGACCAACCTCTCCGAATCCGGAGAGAGCAAGCAGAACAATGAGGCGGTCATCGTCTGGGATCCAGTGTTCGCTGCTGAGGCCCGGGCACGCATCGACTGCATCCATAACGAGATGCACGGTCAAATGGTCGCGAAAGGGGAACTGACCTCATGAGCCTCAACTCGGAGGGCGGCAAGCGTTCTGCGCAACTCCTCGTCTTGCTCCTCATTGTCGTCTTGATCGGAGCTCTGGTCTATGGCGTCTATGAGTTCTTGCACTGGGCTCGTATCCTGGGTCAGCTCGACTAGGGATGGCTGCGGTCCCGGGTCACCCGTTCACTCGACGGCAATGGGAGATCGTTTTACGCCTAGCTGACGGTGCGATGTGCGCGGAGATCGCCCGACAGGAGAGCAAAGATCCGGCCGCGATCCGCCATCTCGCTGCTTTTGCCCGACAACGGATCGGTGCCAAAAGCAACGATGAGTTGTTGCACGTGTGCTACCGGGAAGGGTGGCTCGGCGAACACACGGGTCTCCTCGAACGGGAGGCCGCGGTCGCTATTCGTGAACGCGAGCTCGACGAATGGCCCGAGGTCACTCCCGCTCAACGCGCCTACCTCGACAGGTTCGACCGGATGCTCAAGACCCCGTACGGCTCCGAAGCTGAGCGTCGAGCACGACTAGAGATGCGGTACATGCTCGGCGCCATGTGCATCGAGAAGGGCATCCCCGTGCCTGGGGCTCGTCGTGAGCTCGAGCAGCCTGTGCTCGCTCTCGCTGCTTAGTCCGCTCAGGTGAAGAGACGTGCGAATCCGCGCTCGATAGATCCCTGGACTTCGCCGAACACTTCGGCAAGGAAGTCGAGGAACGTGTAGCGCGGCCACACGGTGCTTGGATGACGCGTGGCTCGGTAGCCGTTGCGGTAGTGCTCAAGCATTCGTGCAGCTTACCCCGTCGAGGTGACGGGAAGACGCCGCGAGCCCCGGGCGTGATCCGGCCTCGAGCATTGCGCTGGGGCTCAACGAAGAGGAGGTTGCTTTGGCATCTTCGCACTCGTCCCCCTCATCGCCGTGCTCGTATTCGGGCCGGCTCATACACAGCACCGTCCCCAGGCCCTGCACGGTCAAGATCGGGGTCCACAGCGTCACGCTCACGGGCATCGCGGCCGAAGCGGTCGGCGAGATCGTCGCCCCGCGCTAGCTGGTGGGTGCTCGAATGCGAACCCAAGGGCTTGCGTCTGGCATGTGATCTACAAGAAGGGCATCGGCGAACCCGAGCGAGCATGGCTCTTGCGGATCCCCGGCTGCGAGTCGGGCTGGGATCCGTTGAACACGAACGGGACGAGCGACGGGCTCTACCAGTTCCAGCCCCCTACGTGGGCTGAGACGCCAGAGGGGCGCGGCCATCCCGAACGTATCTGGTCCGCGTACTGGCAAGCATTCGCCGCCCACTGGGGATATCACCACCTCCCAGCCGGGCCTGGGGAATGGGAATGCACACGAATCCTGGGCCTGTAAGCAGGTCCACGTCATCAGATAGGAGCTCGCGATGAGCGGAGGTGTCCTCTATGAGGAGTGCTACGCATCGAGCGTCGAGGAGCACGGCGACGCGGTGCATGTCCTCAACTTCGACTGCTACTACGTCGAGCAGTTCCGCGAGGACGGCGCGCTGCGCGGCATTGATTTCTTCCATCGAGAGCCAAACGGCGAGGCGTGCGGCGGCTACTGCAACATCCTCGGTGCCGGTTCGCCGCAGTGGACGGTCGAGCAGCGTGAGCCGTTGACGCTCGCGCCGTCCGTGTGGTGCAAGGGGCCTGGACACGACTTCCACGGGTGGATACGGAACGGCAAGTGGGAGGGCGTCTGAGCGCGTCCAGGTCGTGAGGTAGACTCGCCCTGCTCATGCCTGACGCCCCTGACCCACCTTGGGTTGGGGGCGTTTGTCGTTGTTCTTCCTAGAATCTGGAATCGAGATCCTAATAGTTAGCATGGTAGTATGTACTCGGATCACTTCTGTATAGTGGTCCACGGGCCCTGGCGGGGCCTTGAGGAGGCGCGGATAGCTGCCGATGCCGACCCCTAATGGAGGAACCCGTGCAAAAGCAGTACTACAGCGCAGAGTCGCTAGATCTCGGCATCCGTGAGCTCGAGCGCGAGCATGGAATGAGCACCGAGGAGTTCTACGAGCGCTACTCCGCGGGTGAGGATCTTCCCATCCCGAGGTTCAACCAGCACATCTGGGTTGCGTTTCACGAGGACATTCTTCGCCTGACCGACGGCGCCGGTGTCGAGCGTGCGCCGGTCATGGAGCGTGTAGGCCAAGCACTCGCCTGCTCGTAGCCACCGTGGATGTCTGGGAGTACTTCCAGACGCGCGAGCGGGAGTTGCGGGAATGCTCATTGCACGTTGCGGAGGACATGTCGTTGTTCTCTGCGGAGGAGGGCAACGCTCAGCGCGGCAGGATCTACGGTGTCCTTTACTTCAACGGATATCCATCCACCGTCTACTTAACGGTGCATGAGGAGATCGTGGTCAGGGGGAGCGGGATCACTCGTCCACGCTACGCCTATTTCCTCGTCATCGACGGACGCGAGATCGGCGGTTATGAGCGTCACGCGACCCACAAACCCCCAGTCCATCGCCACTGCTCGGGACAGAAAGAGCACGAAAGCTCCCCGTCGCGGGCGATCTCGTTCAAGGACGCTGCACAGGAGGCTTGGCGATACGTGAGCGAGTTCGCGACGCCCGTAGACAAATAGACTTTCGTGGGCAGCCTCAGGCGGCTCACTCCAGACATCCCCACCGTACGCTTCGGCCGGTGATACAAAGCCCCCTTCGCTTTCATGGTGGAGGGGGCTTCCGTCGTTCTAAGGGGCGTTCCCTGGGAGGATGAGCCTGCCGAGAACATCGCCTCCTTCGCTCCCAAAGACCTTCAGTCGAGCGCCGTCGTTGAACACGATGTACTGCTCTCCTAGATCGTTTGCGACTACATCGGTGATCGTTCTGCCAACCAGAGCCGCTGAGAGACAATTGTCGGTGATATTGAACGGCTCAACTGTCGGGTCCTGTTCGGTGCTCATCCCCAAGATCATATAAGGGGCGGGCGGCGTTCTAGTCCGGAGGCCCGCAGTGTTGAGCGCGAGCCTCCGGTGCGCCTCGCGAGAGCTGTCATGCGGACACGAGACACGAAGATCACTCTACGACGCTTGTTTGTCAACCAGAAGGGGCCACCGCACATTCAGGGGTTGAGTGGACGGTGGCCCCTTTCCAGGACCGAATGGGCGTCCGGTCTGACAACCAACGCGCAGGAGCATACACGGGTTTGCGCCTTGCGGTAAACCACGGATCGTTTACCCCATGGACTAGACCACCCATGGCATGCGAGTGTTTCCGACTCGATGCCCGCTCAATCCAAAGACGCCGATCCCGCTCTCGGGGCTGTTCTGCGACGCTTGCGCGAAGAACACGGGGAGTCCCAGGAAGGGTTGGGGTACAAGGCGCGCATAACAGCTGGATCGCTCAGCAGGATCGAGCAAGCGCAGGCCGACCCGGGGTGGGGGAAGGTCCAGAGGATCATCGACGGGCTCGGCGTCACGCTCGTAGAGCTCGCGGAAGCCGTCGAACGGGAGCGCGGATAAAGCGGAGACCCCGCCGAAGCGGGGCCTCCTAAGTGCATACGAACCCGTCAGCACTTGATTCGTCCTGGCAGCCCCGGAGGGCCGTTGGGACTCTGGTCTTTCCAACAGGCAGTATATCGGTCGGCATTGGAGATGTCTAGAGAGCTGGGGGGCTGGGATTCGAACCCAGATCTCATGGTTGGAAAGACCAGCGTCCTGCCTTTTGGACGACCCCCCAGTGCTACGCCCGAAGGCGCGCGCCGGCAATAATACCTAGCGGGATACGAACTTCTAGAAACATGCAAGCATCGGATGATCCCAGCATGTAAGATCGCGACCAGTCGATCTACGGGAGATAGGCATGGATGCTGAGACGGATGCTGCCGAGGACTTAGAACTACGGCAGGCGAGGGGGAGGGCGCGGTTCAACTACGCCGCTGGGTGCCTGCTCGCGTCGAGGGAGAAGGGTCTACTGCCGCACGAACGCGCGGCCTATTTGTCGTCGTGGCGCCGGGCGCGAGAGGAAGCGGGGGAACCTGGCGGCCCAGCCCTCTTGTGTACAATAAGCCACAGTGCTTGGATCGCCTCAACGGAACACGTGTTCCCATCCGACGGCTCGCATACGGTGCCACCTTCGGCGTCGAACGGTCGCCCGCGCCGAGGTCTCCCAAGGGGAGGGGATAGTGCGGCTGGAGTACGGGAGGGACCGATGCAGCAGCTTCCGATCATGCGTGGTCTAGAGGGCGGTCGCGGCGAGCGAGACGAGAACACTGGCGAGGCGCTACTGAACGATATCTTCGACCTCATCAGCAAACGACTACCGAGGCTCCCTCTCACTGATCCTGCGCGTCCGGCTTTGGCAGCTCTTTCCCCGATGCTTGCTCAAGCGCTCGGGCGACCTCTAGTAGCTGAGGTGCCATCAGCTCAGCAGCCCGCCTGATCTGGGCATCCGGCAGTCCCTGAGCTGGCCATCGAATGAGTGGGTCGATCGACTCATCCTCGAACCACTCCACGGGAAGCTTAAGCAGGCGCGCGAAGACTTCCTTGCGCACGCGGGTGAGATCCAGCTCTCCCCGCTCCGTCCTACTCAACTCCTGCTTGCCTAGCCCATCGGCGGCACCCAGTTTGTCTAGCTCATCCTGGGTTAGCCCGCGCAGGATGCGAGCTGCCTCGATGCGGCGCTTTGCCTCGTCGTCGGAGAGCACCCGAACATGTCTACAGCTTCGGCGCTGAACAGTCTTTGCCGACCATGCCAACGTGACCTAGGAGTTGCCAAGCAAATCTAAAGTTTCAACATGACTTGACAAGTCTGCCAATCTCTTCTAAGCTGCTGGCACGATGTCTAATCGACTGGCAGCAGCTCGCATCCACACCCACCGTGTGAGGTTGGGTCTGAGTCCCGAGCAATACGGCATACGCATCGGCACGTCGGGCATGACCGTCCGCCGGGTCGAGGAGGGCTACACGCCGTTCCGCTCGACGCAAGTCAAGTTCGCCAAGGACCTCGACGTCGAGGTTGACGAGCTGTTCCCATTGACGCTCGATCGTCGTCGTCGCCAATCGCGGGTGATGGCATGAACGTCTTCGAGCGGTTGCGCTACGAGAAGGACCTCACGCAACAGGAGGTGGCCGACGGTGCTGGGATCTCCCGGGGCACCGTCATCAAACTTGAGCAGCTTCGGGACCCGAAGCCGAGCGCACCCGTTGCAAAAGCGCTGGCCTCCTTCTACGGCGTTCCCCTGGCAGAGCTGATGCCTTCCGACCGCGACTCGAAGGCCAAGGCGGCATGAGCACTCTACTCGTCGGCCGAGATGATCTCTCCGTCGCGGATGACGGTTCCCGTGATCCCGTTGGATGGCCACGTGAGCGTGACGAGATCGTCGGTTTGGCTCAACTCGACGGGCATCTTGGGCGCA